>Ga0315904_10010135_pt1 | contig 12229 bp, 10 predicted proteins | sample LakEriMetagenome_6_FD_203529 | JGI IMG/M metagenome (GOLD analysis project Ga0315904, IMG submission 203529) | Freshwater fungal communities from buoy surface, Lake Erie, Ohio, United States - Buoy 12 MA120 | ecosystem: Environmental > Aquatic > Freshwater > Lake | place: USA: Lake Erie, Ohio...
GGTATAATGGATTTAACTCCTCCAATGGATAATTGGGTCGATACTGAAAAAGCTCCTGATTTATTAATTGTTGATCCAAATTTACAAGTATATCGTGCAAGTGATCAAGTTAATGTGTTACAAGTTGGTGATTGGAAAACAACAGTAGCTACCACTACAGATAATGTAATTGCTGCTGGAAGAAACTGGAGAGTAAATCAGGTTACAACTTATACAGAACAACAACAGAAAACTATATTAGGTAAATACGACAAGCTGAACTCCAGTTACCTTGAAACATCTGGATACATTACCGATGTTAGTATTCTGCCATACATTCGCCAACAATTTTTACAATTCAATACTTATGGTATGTTGGTTAACACCGATGTAAGTGCATATTTTGATGGTGTTTTAGTTGACAAATATATTCGTAAACCAAATATTATAGAATTAACAAACGTTAGTGGATCATTTGTTGATGGAGATATTATTGGAGTATTTGCTGGAGGAAATTTCACACCTTATGCCAAAATAGTTTCTTATTATGTTAATCCACAAAACTCAAACGTTCGGTTATATGTTACAAATTTAGAAGGAGTTACATTTACATCTGGCGTAACACTACAAACTGCTAAGTTCAATACTTCAGGACAGTATCAATCTTCTACCGCTAGTGGTATAATTTCTTCATATACCAGTGTATCTGGAAGATTAAGAAGTGTAAACTCAACAACATCAATTCAGTTGTCTGCAACCGCATCAAGCACAGATACTTATACCGGTAAAACTTTATATGTCATTAGTGGCTCTGGTGCAGGACAATCGGCTCTAATTAGTGCATACAACACAACCACCAAAACAGTAACTTTGGCAACAGGAATTGGTACAGTTACAGATGACATCTACTCTATTGGAAAACTAACAACCAATGAAGTTGGAATGTTATCTGGTATTTTTGCTGTGCCTGGTTCCACATTCAATACAGGTCAAAGAACTTTCAGAGTAGACAATCGAGTTGCTGGTAATATAGGTACAGAAACAACATTCTCTGAAGCTACATTCCATGCTTCTGGTTTACAAACGACCAAACAAGGTGTAAATTATGCTTCTTCAATCGATTCAGCAAAAAATACATTTACACAAACACAAACAAAAACAAATGTAAGCAGTTACAATTATACAACAGTATGGGATCCAGTAGCACAAACATTTATTATCGACAAAGATAATTATCCAAACGGTTGTTTTATAGATTCAATTAAAGTTTTCTTTGCCACTAAACCTTCTACTGGATATGCACCTGTAACAATATCAATTGTGGGTACAGTTAATGGATATCCTGGTGGAGAAACTTTAGACCACTCACAGGTAACTTTAACAGCTGAACATATAAAAACATCCAATGAACCACATTATTTAAATCCTAATACTTACACAGTATTTAAATTTCCAACACCGGTTTATTTGGAAGCAAATAAATTGTATGCATTCATAATAAAATGTCCTACATCAAATGAATATACAGTTTATACGGCACAAAATGGTGACACAGCAATTTCTTCATCAGTTAAAAATTTACCAAATGATCCTACTCCAGCAACAACCACAAAAATTAACTCTGCGCCGTATGTTGGTTCATTATTTGTGTCACAAAATTCTCAAACATGGACAGCCGATCAAAATGAAGCCATGATGTTTGTGGTCGAAAGATGTGTGTTTGATGTTGGTTCACAACCACAAATAGAATTTGTTGTACCTAAAAAATTACCTACTAGAAAAATTGTTGGCCAAGAAATAGAATATTATTTAAATGCAAATTCTATTTCAAATACAATAACATCTTTTGAGAACACGGATGTTTCTGTTGATGCTTTTAATATTTCAACAACAGATTTTATACCAGGTACAACTTCTTTAAATTACCAATATACAGCAACAGTAAAATCTTCATATGCTGATGCACCTATTGTGAGTGTAACTCCTGGTAAATTTGGTACACCAACTTATGATGACATTTATTTAAATGATGGTTTAGGACAACGTGTATTGAATGCAAATTCAAATACGTCATTCTCTCTATTTGCCACAATGACATCCGTAAATGATGCAGTTTCTCCTGTAATTTCTGATGATGGATTAAGTGTATATTCTGTAACATGGAACATCAATAATCTTGGATTATCAAACAACATTATAACAGTTGTTTCTGGTGGAACAGGATACAATGCACAAACAGTTTTTGTAGCCGTGAACTCTACTGATGGGTATGGTTCTGGTGCAACTGCTGTGGCTAATGTTGTTGGTGGTATCATTGATAGTGTATACATTACTAGTACTGGTTCAGGTTACATAACCACTCCAACAATGACAATAACAGATGATAGTACTCGTTCTGGTAATGCAAATGCTTCCGTTATTCTTGCTGGTGAAACTTCTAAATCTGGTGGTAATGCGTTGGCCAGGTACTTTACCAAGAAAGTTGTATTGAATCAAGGTTTTGATTCTGGTGATTTAAGAGTTTACTTTACTGCTTATCGTCCGGTCAATACAAATATATACGTATATTATAAAATACTTTCTCGAAATGATACACAGAAATTTGAAGAAGGAACATGGCAATTGATGACACTAATTAATAATAGTGATTCATTATATTCTCAAACACGAGATGATACATATGAATTTGTTGCTGCACCAGGAACATTAGGCAAAGCACAAAATTATGTTTCATACACTAGTGATGTAACAAATCAAACGTATAACAACTTTAGCCAATTTGCTATTAAGGTTGTTTTATCTACAACAGATAACACATTTGTACCATATCTTTCGGACATTCGTGCTATCGCTCTACCATCGGCGGTCTAATATGTTAGTTAAAGTAACTGGTACAACATTTGTAAGAGATACCAAAACAATGGCTCTAATCAACCAAGATACAGCTGGTTTGGACGATTACAACTTTAAAAAACAATTAATGGGAAGCCAAAAACAAGAAATAAATATCATTAAAAATGAAATTAATGAAGTAAGAGATGACATCAAAATTATTAAACAAATGTTACTTCAGTTATCGTCCGGGAAATAATAATGGCTAATACCGTATCCGTTTTAAACTTCACAAATACCTTTGGTGACCTTCTGGCTCAACAAAATATTGTTGCAAAAGAATTAAACAATCTTGGTGCTAACAATTATACAAAAGATAGTGGAACATTGTATATTAATGGTATTGGTACAGGATTATCTGTGACAAACACAGCAGCTCTTGGTGCCGCAGTTGTTTCCACAACCTTGTCCGTTGGTGGTGATTCAACTTTACTTGCAAACGTTTTTTTGGATGCTTCTGGTTTTTCATTACAAGTTGCAAACAATGCAATTATACACAAACAAATAATTACTGATAATATTACAGCAAATACATTAGTAAGATCATCATCTCTTAATGTTACAGATATTGCACGAGTTAACAATTTAACAAGCAACAATGTGGTTTTAACTTCAACATTAAACACCACAGGTTCAGCTTTTGTTAATAATTTGGCAGCCAATTCTGGTGTATCGGCACCATTTGTAATTGCTACAACAAGAGGTATTTTTCAGGACATTACTTCAAATAATCAAATTACCACAACATTTTTAAATGTAACCACCAATGTTACATCGGACTTAAATGTAACTACTGATGTTCGTGGTAGAGATTTTTTTGGTAGAGTTGGAACATTTGATAACTTTGTTGTTGGATCAATGACCGTAGCTGGAAATTTTGTAGTTAGTGCACCAACCATTTATTCTTCCAACACCTTTGTGTTAAATGCTGGTGCTGGTGCAGCTCAAACAAGCACATTAGGTATTGATCGAGGTATTAGTGGTGCAAATGCTTCTTTTAGATGGAATGAATCATTAAAATATTGGGAAATGTTTGACGTTCAAAACGGTCAACATTTTAGAGTATTGACCAATATGTATTTGAGTGATTCAACGATGTTGAATAATTCTTTAAATGTGGCCACATCAGCAGCTGTGTTTGATTTACAAGCACAAGTACGAGCAAATACAAATATATTTACATCAAATGTAAATACTTTAACAACCAATCTGGCAGCTGCAAATCTTTATTCTCACACAGCATTTGGTCGAGCCAATACATCAGCAAACGTATTTACTGGTACAACCGGTTCTTCTGCTAATGCCATTGACGGAAGAATGACTTTAAGTAGTAACAATGGAGTTATAATTTCAGCAACAGGAAATACACTATTCATAAACACTCCGCAAGAACTAACCACTCTTTCTAATCCATCATTTAATAGTATTTTTCAGCTCGGCAATCCACTTTCTGTTGATAATGGTGGTATAGGTGCATCTGATAAAGTTCAAGGTTTAATTAACTTATTACCATCCACTATTGATGTGGCAAATGGATCTATATTGGCTGCTAACGCCAACACAATATATTGGACAACTCGTGGACCATTCTTTGCCAATAACTTAACATTTACACCATTTGGTAGTATTACTCAGAATACCATTCAATTGGCAGTACAAGACCTTGAAACAAGAAAAGCAACCATAGCTAGTCCAACATTAACAGGAACTCCTGCAGCACCAACTGCAACCACCAATACAAATACAACACAAATTGCCACTACCGCTTTTGTTAATTCATCAATAGATTCGGTATTAAATTCTACAACTCTCAAAAATATTAGTATAAGCGGTAATGCCGGCACAGTTACAAATGGTGTATATACAAATGTTTCTTATGCTAATCCTGCATTTATTACATCGTTAGCTTCAACAAAAGTAACAGGTTCAATACCCGGTTCCCAAATTAGTGGTGCCATATCAGGAACAGCCGCAGGCGTAACTGGAATTACAATTAATCAAAATATTGGTACCAGTGATAATCCAAGATTTAATTCTCTTGGAATTGGCACAGCCGCATCTGGAACCACAGGTGAAATTCGAGCAACAAATAATATTACTGCCTATTATTCAGACGACAGATTAAAAACACGTTTGGGTACCATTGAAAATGCTTTAGATAAAGTGATGTCTTTAACTGGTTTCTACCATGAAGCCAATGAGACCGCCCAATCGTTAGGTTATACTCCTGTTCGTGAAGTTGGTATTTCAGCTCAAGATGTTCAAAAGGTTATGCCTGAGGTTGTTGCACCGGCACCTATTGATCCACAGTATATGACAATACGTTATGAAAGAATGGTTCCTTTACTAATAGAGGCCATAAAAGAATTAAAAGCTGAAGTGGATTTGTTAAAATCCAAATAAAATTAAAACTAAATACCAATAGGATAAAGAATGCCGGCCGGTTACCAAGATTTATTTTTAGAACAAGGTACAACCTTTTCAACAACCATCACTTTAGATGATGTTGATGGTGTAGCTTATGATTTGACTGGCATGCAGGCCAAAGGACAAATAAGAAGGTCTTATTATTCTGCTAATGCTACAGCCACTTTTATTGTAACCATTCCTACTCCAACAGAAGGTGGTATTATTTTAAATCTGGCTGCAAATACAACAGCAAATATTGCAGCAGGCAGATATGTATATGACGTGGCAATTAAAGATTCATCTAACACAATCACTAGAATTCTAGAAGGTACTGTTAGTGTTCTTCCACAAGTAACTAGGTTTTAAAAATGCCAGGACAAGTAATAGGCACAGTCAATGTGCAAGTTAATACTCAGAAAACCAGTGCGGTTAGGTCGATTACCTATGGTGCCAGAACATTAAAAAGTGCCACAGACCTGTCAATAACGGGTGCGGAAGATGGAGATGTTGTGGTATATGAAGCCGATACGAATTCATTTAAATTGGCTCCAGTTTCTGGAGCAGCTGCTAGTTTGGATGCCGGAGAGTTCTGATGGCCAATACAACCATACAGATACTCCGTTCATATGCAAATACAAGGCCATCCAATCTAGATGATGGTGAATTGGCGTACTCTTTTGTATCCAATACATTTTTTATTGGTGATAGGGATGGTAAAATAATCACGGTTGGTGGTTTAACCACTACGGAAAATGCAGCAAACACAGTAGTTCTTAGGGATCAAAACGGTAATATTAATGTTGCAACCATAGACGGTGGAAATTTCTAAATAGTAGTAGTGGAACAACTAGCCTAATAATAATAAGGAAAAAAAATGGCAAATACAAATATTTTAATCAAACGTTCATCGAGCACAGGACGTCCAAGTTCGCTTGCTGCTGGTGAATTAGCCTACTCGTATCAATCAAACACATTATTCTTAGGTACTGCCGCAGGTAATGGTGCTATCAACGTTGGTGGTATATACTACACCCAAGCCATTGATAATGCCACTAGTGCTAGCACTCCGGATACATTAGTTAAACGAGATGCCACAGGCAACGCTTCGTTTAATTTCATTACCGCCAACATTATTGGTACTATTCAAGGTACTGCAAATGCTGCAACTCAGTTAGCGACTGCAAGAGATTTCTCAATCTCTGGTGGTGACATTACTGCTAGTGCGATCAGTTTTAATGGTACAGGCGATGTAACATTAAATGCCAGCCTTAATATTATTAATGGTTTAGTTGCTAATACATACGGTTCTGCAACTGAAATTCCAGTTGTTACTGTTGCCGCCAATGGTCGTATTACAGCAATTTCAACATCTTCAATCACCACTTCATTTACTGTTGCAGATGATTCTGCCAACACAGTAACCGTTTCGGGTGGTGACACACTTACTCTCTTAGGTGGCCAAGGTATTACAAGTAATATTTCTGGCGGTGGTGCTACAGTCACTTTTGAAGTTGACAATACAGTTGTTCGTTCTAATACAGCAATTACAGAACAAACAATCGATGGTAACATCACAATTTCTGGTAACTTAACAGTTCAAGGCACACACACAACAGTTAACACATCTACATTAAATGTTGTTGACCCATTAATTATTTTAGCCTCAAACAATGCTTCCGATGCAGTTGATATTGGTTTTGCTGGTCATTACACAGATGGCAGTTCAGTTGCAAGACATACTGGTATCTTCCGTGATGCTGGTACAAAAGAATACCACATATTTGATGGATACACTCCTGAATTAACTGGTAATAGCATTGATGTTGCTAATGCATCTTTCAACCATGCAAACGTTAATGTTGGTTTTATTAAATCCAATGGTATTAATTTAAACACACATATTCAAGGCCTCTATGACCTTGCTAATACAACATCTACAACAGCAGGTAATGCAAATGCTAATACCATCTACACACAAGGCGTAGATGCAACTCAAAATACAAACATTACTGTTGCTGATAATAAAGCGCAAGCGGCTTTCGATAAGGCAAACGGTTCTGTACAAGCATCAACCGACTTCACATTTGGTCAAATGGTTGTTGCAGATGGTACAGATTCACTAAAGAGCCTTGCTAATGCTTCTTACACATTAACTGGTACTTTAGATGCTGCTAATACTATTACATCACTTACAGTTGATAATTATGGCCGTGTAACAGCTGCAACTTCTGCTCCTATTGCAATTGATGCTCAGCAAATCACTGCTGGTACATTAGGATATAGCCGTGGCGGTACAGGTTCAACATCATATACAACTGGTGCTTTGTTAGTTGCTGGTGTTTCTGGTTTAGAATCGTTAGCAAATACAACATACACAGCAACAGGTTCTGGTGCTGCTAACAACACAGTATCTTCGTTAACCGTAGACACATATGGCCGTGTAACTGCTGCTACATTCTCCGCAATCTCTGGTCTAACAGTTGGCCAAGGCGGTACAGGTCGTTCAACATTTACCACAAACGGTATTGTGTTTGGTAATTCTACTGATGGTCTATTGGTAACTGCTACCGCAGGTACTTCTGATCAAACATTTAGTAATCAGATTCTTACCGTTACAAATGCTGGTGTTCCAGTTTGGTCTACTGCTTTGGATGGCGGTACATTCTAAAGTAGTTTTATAATCTATATTATTTTTTATGTGGCCACCTTCGGGTGGCCCAACAATTTAGGAGTTTGAAATGGGAAATGAAAAGTTTGTTAATTATTATATTGAAAATTTAATCGCCACGATGAATGATTGTTTAATTCGAAACATATCATTACAAGTAAACGAAAGAATTAGTAAAGAAGCAATTGAGGATCAAGTTAAAGCAATTGCAGATTTAAAAGATACTATTGGTTCTTTACAAAAAGAAAACCAATCTATACAAGATAATAAATCGGTTTCCGACCAAGAAAAATATCAAAATTTAGAAAATAGTATTAAAGAACATTTAGATACCATTAAAGGACTAAATGAACGAATTGCTGAAGCTGACAAACTTAAAAATGAATATGAAAATGTAAAGCATCAAGTTCAACACGTTGATACATTCAGAAATGAATTAACAAAAACTCGTGAAGAATTTGATAGAAGCAAAAATGATTATGAAAATAAAATTAATGACTTAAAAAATAACTATGAAAATACCATTAAAGAATTAAAAAATGGTAACGAAAATGCCATTAGAGATTTAAAAAATGGTAACGAAAATGCCATTAGAGATTTAAAAAATGGCCATGAGAATGTCATTAAAGAATTAACTGATAAAATTGAATATTTACAATTAACTCCTGCCAAAAGAAAAAAATTAGATGATGATAAAGTGAGTGTAACACCGATAGAAAATACTCTTGAAGTGTTTACTAAATCCGATATAACAAAGGATGGCGGAAGTTTTTAGGGTAAATGGCAAATACAACATTACAGTTAAAGAAATCAGGACAGTCAGGTAACGTACCATCTTCACTATCATACGGTGAGTTGGCGTTAAACTATGCCGATGGTAGATTATACTACAAGCATGCCAACGGTTCTATTGCTAGTATTTCTACTGGTTCTCCCACACAGTCATTTGCCACAGTCAATGCTAATTCATCTTTAATATTAGCAACTTCTCCTACAGATACTTTATCAATTATTCCTGGTAATAATATTACCATAACAACGGATACATTTGGTAAATCGATTATCATCAATTCAACAGCCGCAGGCGTTGGAGATTCGATTGACGATTATGCTAGAACCAAAGCCAACTCAGCAAATGTTTTAGCACAAGCCGCTTTTGACAGAGCCAATACTGGAACAGGAACTTATATAATAACTGGTGCTCAATATGTGGATCATGGTTGGATACCCCAGACACCAGGTCCAATATTATTCGATTACGGAACACTATAAATAACACTATATAATTTGGAAAAAATATGGCAGCTAATAATTCTACTATAGTTCAGATTCGTAGAGGTACTACGGCACAAACAGCATCATTTACTGGTGCTTTGGCCGAAATTACGGTAGATACGGATCAAAAAACAATTGTTGTTCATGATGGTGTAACACTTGGTGGTACAACACTTTCAACTAAAGCATTTACACAAGCTGCTTTTGATGCAGCCAATACTGCAGCTGGTACCGTAGGTCAATTAGCATACACTCATGCAAATGCAGCCTTTGATTTTGCCAATACGATTGCTCTTGGTGCAATTGCTAATGTTGCATTAACACGTTCTAATACTGCTTCTGGTGCAATACCAGCAGTCAATACTTTAAAACCAGGTGAACCTTCTATCAATTTAAATGATGGTAGAATGTTTATTCAATTAAACAATGGACAAATTGTTGATATATCATCTGCACCAACAGGCAATACATGGCATGTAGCAATGAATGGTAATGATAATTTCAAAGGTGATACACCTAGTTCTGCAAAAAAAACTATTCGAGCAGGCGTAGCTGCAGCACAACCTGGTGATTCTGTTATTGTTCATTCAGGAACATATACAGAAATTACACCAATTATTATTCCACAAAACGTTCAAATACAAGGTTCTGGTGAAAGAACCTGTATTATTAAACCACAAACCAGTTCAAACAATGTTTTCTATATGAACAATAATAGTTATGTGACTGGTTTTAAATTTGTTGATTACACCGGTGCTGCTATTTCTTTTCCCACACCAGTATTAGAAACGGGCACAGCACAAGCAGGTGGTGCAAACACAATTACATTAAATTCTGGTGCATCAACATATACTGATTATTACAAGAGTATGAGAGTGACCATCACTAGTGGTACAGGATCAGGTCAATTTTCCAATGTAACATCATACAATGCTACAACAAAAGTGGCTACAGTTGACACAAACTGGTCAACACAACCAGATAATACTTCTGTATATTCTTTAGGTATACCTTTTAGAACAACACCAGCTGCTTCTTCTTCTCGTTACACAACATATATTACGGGCAGTCCATACATCTATAATAGTTCTTCTATAACAACAACGGGAACAGGTATTAAAGTTGATGGTGATTTAGTAACAGGTAATAAGAGTATGATTTCTGCACAGTTTACACAAGTTAATTCTGGCGGTACTGGCGTTCATATTCTAAATGATGGTTACGCTCAGTTGGTTTCTATCTATGGTATCTTTTGTGACACAGCTTTCTTAGCTGAAAGTGGTGGTAGTGCTTCAATGGGTAACTGTACCGTGAACTTTGGTAATAAAGGTTTAGTTGCCAATGGTAAAGGTAAACTTGCTATGAGTGCAACAATTGATGTAACAAATGAAGCAGCCGCCTTTACAATGAATCTAAGTAGTGTTACAGCAAATAGTTCTTTAGGTGTTACAGCAACAATTCCATATGCAGGATTGATTATGAAAATAGATGGTGACGATGCAAATAATTATTATTCTGTAGTTGAAGCCACAACTTTGAGTGGCGGTGTAACAACAGTAACGTTTGATCAACAAATTTTGAATTCATTTAATAATGGTACAGCAGTTAATTTCTACCAACAAAGTCAATTAAGAGCTTCTGGTCAAACATTTGAATATGTCGGTGCTGGAACATCAATCAATGCATTACCTAGATTGGGTGGTATTGCCAACTCAGTTGCACAGATAATTGGAATAGATGAAGGCGCTGTGTTTGCTACTTCGACCGACCAAAGCGGTAATTTTGTTGTATCTGATTTAACAATTAATCAATCAACATCCACAATTTCAGGAAGAACTTTTACAAAGAGTCTTTTTGCTGAACTGACTCCATACATACTTGCTCTAGAGGGTTAATAAAATGGCAACAACAATTCCATTAAATACATTTAAAACGACAACGGCTAACGTTACTACATCAACAACAACGGTATACACCACACCCGCTGGTGTAACCACAGTTATTTTGTTGGCACAGGTATCGAACATTGATGCAACAAATTCAGTAACAATTTCGGCCAATCATGTTCGTGGAAGTAATGTCACATCAATTGTTAAAAATACGATTATACCAATTACTGATGCAACGAATCTGTTACTTGGTAAATTAATATTACAAACTGGTGATTCATTCAGCATTACAGCTGATGCCAACAACAGAGCACAATTACTATTATCTTATCTCGAAACCGCTAACGCTTAATAAACTATGCCTAACAACCTTAAATTAATCAGCGGCCGGGTAGCAGTTACTTCTGCAGCAAACGTTGCAGCTGACCGGTATCAATATTTGGATTTAAGTTCTGCGGAACCAAATCTTGGCACAGCCAATGTTGGTGATGTATTGGTTTATGATAGCGCATTTCCTGGCGGAAGAAAATGGATACCGCAAGGTGATATTGCTGGATCAATAGGACAATCAGCTTATGTTCAAGCTAATACTGCTTCAGCAAATACATTATATCTTTCTGGTGTTGATCTTACACAGAACAACAGACTTACAGCCGTAGAAACTAATGCGCAAGCAGCTTTTGATGCTGCCAATACCAAACTATCAACATCTGGTGGCTCAATTACTGGTTCTTTAAATGTATCACAGAACTTAACAGTAACAGGAAATTTAACTGTATTAGGTACAACCACAACAATTAACACATCTTCTTTTACTGTTTCTGATCCTTTAATACAATTAGCAATTGGAAACTACACATCAGATTTGTTAGACATTGGTATTAGTGGCCATTACAATGATGGCACCAATGCACACACAGGACTTATAAGAGATCACGGAACAAAAGATTGGTATTTGTTTAAGGGTTATACTCCAGATTTATCTGGCAACAATAATATTGATATAAACCATGCATCGTTTGCTAAGGCTAATATCAATGCTGATTATTTTAAAGGTAATGTAGCCTTTCCTGATGGTACCACACAAACATCTGCAGCAACAAATATTGATTCATTT
>Ga0315904_10010137_pt1 | contig 12227 bp, 8 predicted proteins | sample LakEriMetagenome_6_FD_203529 | JGI IMG/M metagenome (GOLD analysis project Ga0315904, IMG submission 203529) | Freshwater fungal communities from buoy surface, Lake Erie, Ohio, United States - Buoy 12 MA120 | ecosystem: Environmental > Aquatic > Freshwater > Lake | place: USA: Lake Erie, Ohio...
CGATGGGCAGAGCATCGTCACAGGCAGCGATGACGGCACGGCCCGGGTCTGGGATGCCGAAACCCAGACTGTCATCGCAACCTTGAGCGCGTTCAAGGGGAAAGTATCCTGGGCACAATTCTCGTCCGACGGCACCCGCATTGCGACCGCGCATCTCGACCAGACAGCGAACATCTGGGACGCAGCGAGCGGACGCCTGCTGATCACACTTCCGGGCTTTGGTAGCGAAGTCCGCTCAGCAGCTTTTTCTCCGGACCAGGAACGTCTCGTCACGGCAAACGGTGACGGCGCCATTCGCATCTGGGACGTCGCGAGGCAAACCCAAACCTGGGAAGAGCTCGCACGAGACGCCTGCAATCAGCTGTTGAGTGCGGGAAGCCGCACCTTCTCGGACATCGAGATCAGGTCCGACCGGCTTCTACAAGCCGAATGGTCCGATGCCGCTAAAGATGTCTGCGCCGGTGTTGAAGGCGTGCCGCCCATCAGGGACGCCTACGCAGCCGCCAGAATAACACACTGAACAAGGAACCAGCCAAAAGCGCGCGCCGGCGCCTTGCAAGCGCCGTCCAGCGTCCATCAATCGTCAGGTGTAGTTGCCGGCCGGGTCGTTCCGCCCGGATTGCTTTCGTCCGTGCTGCCCGGGACCGCGAGCACCACCCCATCGGCGGCTTGCGGCGCGCCATCGGCAACAGGCGGTTCAGGCGTCACTTCAGGTGCTGCCTCTACCTCGCCCATCTCGCATTCGGCGCCTTCTTCACACTCCACAGGCTCGACGAACGCTTCCGCCTCATCAGCTTCCACGATCTCGGCTTCGACCACTTCCTCGCCCTGCGCCAACGCCGCGCCTGCCCAAGGCGTGGCCATCATGGCTGTCAGCAGAATCGAACCCGATAGAAGCGTCTTGTTCACGTGTCGCATGTGACTCCCTTTCATTACCCAGAAAACAGAACTTACCCCGAAACCGGACAACTGCCCACGGCCAAACGCATGAGCCTATTCAAGGCCTCGCAAGCCATGCTTGAGGCGCATGTCAATCATCTCGTAGCAAAGCGTGATCACGAAATGGTCCTGATCCGGCGTCGGTCCTCTGACCCGGTCTGAATAGAACGTATCAGGCTTCGCCCTGCCCGTGCAGCTCATCGCCTGAATAGTGGTCTTGTGGGTGAGGTAGAAGTCAAACTCGATATCGAACTTCAGGTCCTCAACGATGCCGCTGTCGATCAGGAACTGCCTCGCGTCTTCCATGCCGCCGGTTGGCGCGGCGTACACGACGTCGACAGCGTAGCCGATCTGACCGCTATAATCGCGAAACACCTCTTCGATTTCCGCTTCAAGCGCCTGGTAATCCGCTGCGCAGTCCCGGCCCGGCGGCAAGACGTTCCCAAACTCCCCGAACTGGTCTGGATTGCTTCCGTAAAGCAAGCACAGGATCTCCAGCGCGCGAACCTCGGCTGGCGCATGCGGCTCGTTTTCAACGAGGCTGCTATCGACCTGCAGCCAGCCGCCAGCCGCGCTTATGATGTCATCAACACCGTCCGGGTCATCTGCATCGGGCTCCAGAAGGATCATCGCAAACCGGTCGGCGTAATCCTCCCGGTCGGCGCTCGACCAATCTGGCCGGCTGTTGAGATCGGCTATCTGCCCCATAAGCATGTGCCCGGCCTCATGATAGGCAAGGAAGCGGACAAAGCCCCGGACGAACGCATCCGACTCCGCCGTCCGAGTTGCGCTCTCGGCCCGCGCCGGCTCTGTTAAAGGCCACAGCGCGGCGATCAGGACGGCAGCCCCTGCCAAAAACGGGAAAACGCGCATTCTGGTCACCCTTGTCTAGGGCAACTGTAACAGGGTTTTTAAGTATGATGAAGCCAGAGTCAGCCGCGGCCTCGCAGGCTACCCGCTCGCAGGCCGGCTCCCTGCCGTCGCAGCGAAACGTGCCATCCCCCCACAACTCGACATCGGCCCTGCCCCAAAGTCGAGTGACGACTCAAACCGGGCACCAGGCGGAACCTGCTCGCGGTGCTGTCAGTCTAATGAGAACTTGTCTCCGCTATTTGCGGGTCAGTAGGTGCTACACAACAATAAGTTCCCGCCATTCGCGAAGGGCGGCGTCTCGTAGCGATTTAAAGCCGGCCCTCCTCTCGATGTTTCTCTGGTCATTGAAATGATTGCGTACAGACGAATGAATTGAAGCCAATTTCTGAAGACTTCGAATTCGCCTGAAGCGTGACATCGCTCGCTCACGTCTTTGGAGCGGTTGGTGTGAATTCTTGGCGCGATTGTTCGAATGACGGCCTGTTCCCTGGCGTCCACCGTTCCCAATCACCTTCATCGCCGCGTGGAAGGAAGGGCACTTGTCAGTCACCACGACTTCCGGGTTTCCACTTGCACTGGAGACTGTCGAGGTTAGGGCCGCTTGGACAGCGGGACTCCCACTCGGGAAATGCAGGCGCCTTGCCGAGCCGATCGAAGCGTTACCTGAACGGCGCCGGCGCTGGGCCGAACATCAGCGCCAGCGCAGTCGCGAATTCTCCGGCTGCAGCCTCCAGGTCATCGCGCAGGGCCGGATCAAGGAACAGGGGATCATAGCGCAGCATGATCTGCCCGTTGAACACGAGCCGGAGCGCCTGCGCGTCTAGCCAGCCGATGCTGCCACGGCAGCCCTTGATGCGTGCAAGGAGTGACTTCGAAGTCTCCCCGATGAGCGCAAACATCGCGACGGCGAGCTGAGTGGTCTCAGCGTCGCGCGAGGCTTCGAACATGGCGTTGAGGAGGCCAGCGCCGCCGAGCTCATTGGCGCGCATGACGTCCGCGCCGCGCGCCAGAAGGCCGTCGGCCAGCTGGCGCGGGGTGAGCGCGCCTTCGTCGGTTCCGGTCTCGTCCAACACAAGCAGCGCTCTTGTCCGCAGGCGGATATAAAGCTGCCCATAAGCCTCGCGTACGATCGAGCGCCGGTCGTCGAAAAAATGGATGACCGAAGAGACAGACGCGCCGGCTTCGGCGGCAAGGCGCCGGTGGGTCAGGCTTGCTGCCCCTTCTTCCACCAGGATACGGATGGCGGCTTCGAGGATTGCGTGACGCGTTGGATGCAGGCGCGCTTGCGAAGCGTTGCCGGAAGGATCAGCGGCGCGGGCCGCCGCCGCACGGAAAGCGCTGTCAGGGCCCGGACCGGCGGGCACGCAGCCCAGCAGGCGTTCTGTAAAGCGGTGCGCGACGGCGGTCGACCAAGCCAAGAAACCTGGCCGGCCAGCGGCGATGACATGCCCGAATGCAAGCCCGTGATAGAAGGCCGTACACAGCCGCTCAGCCTCGCGCGAGAGACCGAGTCTGTCACCGAGCCCACCCCAGAAGGCGGCCTCCTGCGGTGCGGTAATGGCGGCCCCGGCCGCGGCGCCTTCGCGAAGACCCTTCAGGCTCCGCTGCCAGCGGACCGGCGCAAGCTCAGGCGTGCGGGCGGCCTCGTCAATCAGAAGTTCGCCGAGCAGTCCGGCGAGGTCCGCTCCTGTGAGCGGCGCGCCGAGATAATCGTTGCGCCGGCGGCGCCAGATCTCGTCTTCCCTGAGGCGGGCCGCCTCGAAGGCGGCGGCCTTTAGTGCGTCCATATCGCCGAAACGGTAGACGACGAGCGCCGGGCTGACCCCTGCTGCGGCCGCGACGTCGCGCACGCTCGGCATCCCGGCCCGCACCCCAAGGAGCCGGATCGTTTCATCGAGAATTCGTTCTGAAGGATCAGCGCGATCTTGGTACATATGTTTATTGGTTGGTGATTTTCCAGAGACTAATCAAGTGTCCAGCCCCCGCTATCCGTCGCCAGCCATGCCATGGAAATGCGAGTTGTTCTACGCAATGCAACATATACATCGAATACCCGGACTTTGCGTGACAGGCGCGTCACCGAAATTTTGCAAAAGCTTGGTTTGGTTCAGATGTTCAGGATGGGTACTTACGCTTCGTTAACCAGCGGAGCGGGACATGCGAAAGACATCATTCAGGTTCAACCTTCTCGTGGCAGGCGCCCTGCTTGGCGCGCCTCAGGCGCTGGCCCAGACAGCGGACGACAGCGAGGCGCGTCTCGAAACGGTGGTTGTCTCGGCGACCCCGATCCTGGACAGCCAGACAGCGGCCCTCGCCGAAAAGCGCAATGCCGACAACCTGATTGACGTGGCCGCCGCGGACGCTGTTGGCCGCTTCCCGGACCAGAACGCCGCCGCCGCCCTCGCCCGCCTTCCGGCCGTCGCCGTCCAGCGCGATCAGGGCCAGGAACGCTACATCCAGATCCGCGGCGCCCCGAACCGCTGGGTTTCGGTCAGCGTTGACGGCGTGCCTGTGATCGGCGTCGATGAAGGCGGAACCTCGCGCGCCTTCCGCTTCGATGCCATCCCCGCCGTACTCCTGTCTTCGGCCGCCATCAGCAAGTCGCTGACCGCAGACCTTACCGCCGAAGCCGTGGTCGCCAATGTCGACCTGCGCACCTATTCGGCGCTCGACAATCCGGGCCTCAAGCTCCAGGCCGATGCAGGTTACGGCGAGATGAACCTCGGCGGCGGCGCGCAGCAGCAGTATTCGCTGCGCGCGTCCTGGACCAATGGCAAGATTGGCCTCCTGGCTGGCGGCTCGCACTATTCGCGCGAGCAGGTGACCGACAACCGCGAAGTCGGCCTTTATGACGCGCTCGGACCGACCGAATTCGATATTCGCAGCTACCAGCTCGAGCGCGGAAACGAGAGCTACTTCGCCGGTGTCGAATATCAGGCCACGGACAAGCTGAGCCTGTTTGCCAAGGCGATCTACACCGAGTTCACCGACAAGGAGGAGCGCGACCAGTACGAGTTCCGGCTTTCCAACACGGCGTTCGGCACCCGCAACTTCCAGACCGGGGACCTTGCCCGCGTGCCCGTCCGTGGCACATTCAATTCCGGTGACTATGCCACGGCCTATGACATCTACAGCCTCGGCGCCGATTTCGAAGGTGATGTGTGGGACGCCTCCGCGCGCCTGAACTATACCGGTTCAGAAAACACGATGTTCCTGCCCCTGCTCCAGGTCAGCACCTCCTCGGCGCAGGCCCCGTCGCTGACCTATGACAATTCCAACCCGAATTTCCCGCTGATCTCCTTGTTTACGACTGTGCCCGGCGCAGCCCCCGGCACTTTCGTGCGCGGCACGCCGCTGTCCGCTCTGAACCAGTCCGCCTTTTCGACCAATGTCTACATCCCGGTCCTGCAGGACAGTTTCTCCGACAGCTATACGGCAAAGTTCGATGCAACACGCCGGTTTGACGGTTTCGAGCTTTCGGGCGGAGCCTCTTACACCGAGCGCGAACTCGACGGCTTCACGATCGCCATCGCCAACGTCGTCGTCCTGAACTCGGCCCTGCCAGCGATAGGGGAGACATTCGCCATCGGAAACTACGTCAGCAACACCCCTTGGACGACAGAGTTCCCGCTGGGGATCAGTTTCAACGAGATCAACAACGGCGCGCTGCGGCGCGATCTGCTTGGTTTCGTGGACCAGCTTGAAACTGCCGGCCTTTACAACCGCGCCAATGACGTGCCCGCCGAAAACCGCTACTCACTCACCGAGGAAACCATTGCGGCCTATATTCAGGGCAAGGTCGAGTTTGACCGGGCCCAGATCGTTGCGGGTCTTCGCCTTGAGCAGTTCTCACTGGAAAACACCGGGACCGCCCGCCTGACGGGCGGCGTCCTGCAGCCGCTGTCGGTCTCGGACGAATACACCGAACTCTTCCCGAGCGTGAACTTCAAATATGATCTGTCCGACCAGATGATCCTGCGCCTCGCCGGCCAGCGCAGCCTTGCGCGCCCTTCGTTCGGCGAAATCCGCGTCGGCGCCTCGGTCAATGATACGGCGTCGCCCGGCACGATTTCCGGCGGGAACCCTACGCTCGAGCCGGAAGACATCTGGGGTATCGACGCGAGCCTCGAGTTCTACCCGAACCCGTCGAGCCTGATCGCGGTTTCTGCCTTCCATCGCTGGGTCGATGGGGTCCTGTTTGCCAACACGCAGCCCGTCGGCAGTGACGCATTCAACAGCGGCGGAATTGACCGGTCGAACTACCTGCTGACCTCCACCTTCAATGGCGGCGAAGGCACACTGTCGGGTCTTGAGTTCAATTACCAACAGCAGTTCGACTTCCTGCCGGGCCACCTTGACGGCTTTGGCTTTCAAGGAAACCTCACGCTGCTCGACGGCTCGTTCGAAGCCGGCGGGCGGGATGATGCGCTGTTTCCCGGAACGTCCGAGACGATCGTCAACGCCTCGCTCTTCTACGAGAAGTTCGGCTTTTCCGGCCGGGTCAGCTACCAGTGGCGCGATGACTGGCTGGATACGCTCGGAGGCTTCGGCCTCAGCGGCGCAGCTGATGAATTCCGCAAAGGTTATGAAAACCTCGATGTTGCCCTGCGCTATGCGGTCAATGATCAATTCACTCTGTATGCGGACTTCGCAAACCTGACGGACGCGACCTATGTCGCCTTCCAGGGGGACGAGAGCCGGCCGACGGAAGTCGAGCAGATCGGGTCGCGCTTCCTGTTCGGCGTGCGCTACGCTTACTGATTGTCCTTTCTTCTCCGGCGTCCCCCATAACGCCGGAGACTGCCTCTCCTCCAGACTTCCAGGAAAACCCGAATGCGCCGCCTGCTGATTACCGCCTCGCTCCTCGCGCTTGTCTCGGCCTGCGGCCAGCAAACCCCGGTTTCGCCTGCGGGCGAATCCGCACCGGCGCCGGCCAGCCTTGTCAGCCTTGCGGTGGAGGAGCCCGCCCGGGGCACCTACCAGATCCGCTGGACGCTCGACCGTGCAGCCCCGGTCGCCGTCGAGGCCCTGACAGACCCGTCGGCGCTCGCCGGATCCGGTATCGTAGTCGAAACGGGCTTTGAAGGCGCAGAGCTCAGCTGGTCAGCGCCTGAGCCCTTGCGGCGCTATTACTTCCGCGTGACGCCCGAGGGCGGGCCGGCGCGGACCGCGTCCGTCCGGGTCCTGCCGCTTGAAGGCGGCCGCAATTTCCGCGACCTCGGCGGCTACATCGCCGAAGGCGGGCAGACCGTGGCCTGGGGGAAAATCTACCGCTCCGGCGTCATGTCGGGACTGACTCCGGCCGACTATGATTATCTCGGCGATCTCGGCATCCAGGTTATCTGCGACCTGCGCACAGCCGAGGAGCGCGCGCATGAACCGACGGACTGGAACGCCGGACCTGCCGAAACCCTCACCTTCCCGGATCCCGAGCTTGGCAATGCCTCGCTGCTCGGCGCCGTGTTCCAGAAGCCGGATCTCACGCCTGCGGATGTCAAAGAGGCGATGACGGGCTTCTACCGGGAAACGCTGGTTCAACAGGACGCAGGCTATACCGCGATGTTTGACGCGCTCGCCACCGGCCAGACCCCGCTCGCCTTCCATTGCTCTGCCGGCAAGGACCGCACGGGGGTCGGCGCCGCCCTGCTGTTGTCGGCGCTCGGTGTGCCTGAGCCCCTGATCATCGAGGACTATATCCTGTCCGACAAGCTGGTCGACTACCGCAAGGAAATGGACCTGGATACAGAAGCCGGCGGTTCAAGCGATGATCCGTATGCGTTCCTGCGCGCCCTGCCCGCCGAGATCGTGGACCCGCTTTTGAAGTCGGACGCGTCCTATATCGAGGCGGCGCTTGATGAGGCCCGCCTGCGTCACGGCAGCGTCCTCGGCTTCATCAAGGCAGAGTATGACGTCAGCGATGACGAGATCGCCGCCCTCAGGCGCCATCTTCTGGAGCGATGACCGGATCGGGCCAAAAAGGAATTCCGTCCCGGAACGCCAAAGATAGTGCGTCTACCCAAGGATCTTCACGAAGACCTCATCCAAACGCCAGCGCCATTGGTTGACCCGGCCCAAAGCCTCGGACCTCCGCTTTCGGACCTTATCCGCAGAATATGTCCCGAAGCGATCGCCCCACAAACGGACACTCTAGTGACACACGTCGATGCCGCGCCCCTGCAGCAGATCTTCGACATTACGAAGCGATAGAGGAAATCGGACAAACATCGGCACGCCTGGCTGAATGATCCCGGCCGACGTTTCGAAGTAGCGGAACGGGTTCTCTCTTGTTCCAAGGCGAACCGCCCTCGCCGGCCGCCTGAAGACCCGGTTCCGCTGACATCACCGCAAACAGAGACGCGGCGCCAGAAGCGACGCGAACAATCGCTGATACGGGAAGCGGAGACCCAACCGGAGCCGAAAATCCCCGTGTTAGCGGGGGCTTGGCGATTCCCACCTTTAGTGGACTCAAATACTTCTTTGGGTGGCGGAGAGGAAGGGATTCGAACCCTCGATACGCGTTAACGTATACGCCCTTAGCAGGGGCGCGCCTTCGACCACTCGGCCACCTCTCCAGCGCGGATACAGCGGTCTATTGAAACCCTTCCAGCTCCGCAAGCCCTTGGAGGCCGTTCTGGCCCGTTCTGCCGCCAGTAAGGGCATTCCCGCCGCCGGGAAACCAGGTTCACCCCCCTCAGGGCCCCACAGGCCTGCCTCAGGGGGCCGATCCGTTAAATGCTGTCCATGCCACTAGCACGGCCTTGGCGCCCGGGAACGCCCGCGCTAGGACAAGCCATGACCCCTTCGGAGCTGCCTGCCGCTACGCTGGCGATCTGTATCGACGCCGGACGCCGCAATGCCGGCGAACTTCTCCGCACACTGAGCAAGCTGGACGGCGCCGCAGACTGTGCGCTTCTGGTGCATGCCTGCGAGACCGAAGACGAGACCATAGCCCAGGCCCACCATCTGACACTGGCCGCCTTTCCCGGTCCGAATGCTGTCCACCTCGCCCGGAGCTGGCCGGACCGCACAGCCGCCCGGGATTGGCTTATCAGGCAGGCCCCGGCCGACTGGATCCTGTTTCTCAGCCCGGACAACCTGCCCGCTGCACCCGATTTCCTGACGCAATATCTCGCCGCTGCGCGCGCCGCGGAAGGTCCCAGCGCCATTCTCGGCGGCCTGTCAGCCGACAGCAGCCTGCCGGAGCTGCACGCTTGGCTCGGCCCATCGGGCACCGGGATAGACGCGGCGGCCACAGCGGACATGCGCGCGGCTGACCCCGGCCTGTTTGTGTCGAGCGCCAACCTGCTCGTCCACCGCGACATTCTCACGTCCATCCCGTTCGATGACGGCTTCGCGTCCGATGCACAGGCTGATCTCGATTGGGGTATCCGGGTTCACGCGGCCTATCCCATCCGCCACATCGACAATCCGGTCATCCGCGGCAAGCCCGGAGCGGACGAGCGCTACCTCGATGCCGCTGAAAGCTGCGGCCCTGGTCTCGCCCGGCTTCTGCGCCGTCATCCTGATCTCGCTGGCCGTCTGCCGCTTGTCGCCTCGGCCCGCCGCGTAAAGGGCATCCCGCTGCTCTCGCCGGCTGCCCGTCTGATTGCGTCCAGTCAGGTCCTGCCAGGCAAGCTCCGGGCGTCGGCGTTCCGGCTTTACTGCGCCGCGGCGTGTTCACCGTACATTGAGCCCGCCTGAGCCCGAGGCACCTCAACCTCTCTGGTCGAAGCGACCCGCCAGCCGCGCATCCTCCTGCAACCAGTTCATCACGATGCCGGCCACCCGCCCGCCATGCGCCTCGATTTCCTGCCGCAAGGCCTGCACATCGGCGGCCGGCGTCTCGTCCGCTTTCACGACGATCACCACACCGTCAGCCTGCGCCGCGAAGACTAGACCCGCGCGGGATTTCTCCAGCGCCGGCGCATCAATGACAACCCAATCTGCGGCTGCCCGCAGTGCCGTCCACCATCCGGGCGCGGATTTCAGCTGCACGCGCTGGCCCGGCGCAAGCCTGTCATTCCGGAACCGCGTCACCAACAGGCGCTGCCCCTCGATCTGATGCGCGTTCAGCAACTTGCCATAGGCGAGTTCATGCTCATGCCCCGTCACGGAATAGATCTGCTCGGCGCCGAGCGAAGCGTCGAGCGCATGTCCCGGCCGGCCGCTATCCTTGAGGATGCCCTGAGCAAACGCCGTGTACTGACCATTCCGCCGCAGATCGAGATCGACGATCCAGGTAGTCTTGGTCGACCTTGCCGCCGCCATGCGGGCAAAGGACGCGGCAACGCTGCTCGTTCCCTCGTCAGGATGGGCCGCAATGAACATCAGGATGCGCCCGCCCTTCGGCGAGGCCGCCTGTGACGCAATCCGCCACAGGCCTGCAAGATCCTGCCTCAGGTCACGCATCCCCGGACCTTCTCAATACTTCTGAACCGAGGCAAGCACCGGCAAGCCCAGCGTCCGCTCTGCCGATCCAGGGGTGGCCAGACCGCGCCGTGTCAGGGCCCGCATCATGCCGGTGATCAGCGCCGCAAAGGCTGCGACCAGCACCGCCGCGATCAGCGCCGGCAACCGGAAGCTCGCGCCGCGCACCGGCGCGGTCGCCGGCTCCAGCACACGCACGACAGCCGCCTCGCCTGCCACATCGCCCGCTTGTTGCCGCCCGCGCGCTTCCTGCGCAGCAAAGGCACTCAAGGCCAACTCCGCAGCATCGCGGCGCCGTTCCAGCGCTTGCAGTTCCGGCTCAAGCTCGAACAGGCGCAGCTGTCGCTCCTCGAAGCCGGCGAGCTGCAATTTCAGCTCCGCTTCCCGGCTGCGCAGGGCCTGCACTTCAGACTGCAAGGTCGCAATCGCAGACTCAACCTGCAGATAGAGCGGATTGGTCCCCACCCGGACGACACCGCGCCCACCCGCCGGCCCGTACAGCAGATCCTCCGCCCGCTCGATGCGCGCATCCAGATCCTGGATCACCCGGGACTCCGGCTTGTAGCGCGACAGCTTTTCCTGGCGTTCCAGTTTCAGCGCCAGCAAATCGCCACCGCTGGAATCTTCGGCAAACAGCTCGGCTTCCGGCGGGATCGACTCGATCTGCTCGCGATAGTCAGCCAGCTGTGCATCCGCTTGCCGCACGCGAGCCTGCGTCTGCAACAGTTCGGCGCTGGCCGTCTGATGCAGAAAGCGCAGCGTCTCGCGCCCCGAGGCCAGCTCCGTGAGATTGTTCGTACGCAGATAGTCCCGGATCGCCGCCTCGGCCTCCGAAACATCCTTTTCCAGCTGCTTGCGTTGCTCGCTCGCATCATCCGGGCCGGCATCGCTGTAGATTTCGGCCCGGTAGGCGATGTAGGCCTCCACCAGGGCATTGGTCATTTCGGCAGACATGGCCGCCCGCGCGTGTGAGACGGCTGCCGAGATCACCGGGCTGCCCGGCGCTGCGTCGACCTCGAAGGCCTCCGAGATCGCCGCAATCCCCAGCCGCGTGCACATATCCGGCGTGCACTGCCGCGACAGCGGCGGATAGGCCCGCGCCAGCGTCACCCGCGCCAGCGCCGCCTCTGCCACTCTCGGGCTGCGCATCAGCTCGATTTCGGACTGCACCGCCGCCGCCAGCCCAGCCTCTCCGGAACCGGCCGCGCGCGACACGATCAGCCGCGACGGCGCCTCATACGTGGTTGGCAGCGACAGCGCCCCGGCCACCCCCAGCGCGGCCAATGGCACGAACACACCCGCCATCAGCCATTTCGCCCGCCACAGGTGCACGGCCACGTCCAGCGCGCCAAGGCGCGGCCGAAGGGCTGAGACTGTTGATCCTGTGCCGGCTTGCGGCATTTCATTTCCTGACACGGCGATTCCAGCTTGCAGGCTTCGCATGGCCCATTTGATATTTCCTTAATCATTAATGCGGATGACAAGGCACCTGCCGCGCGCCCTCAGAACACCCCCGCGAGAAAGCCAAGGCCCCATGAGCGCCCGCCCCCTCATCGCCCTTGCCGCCATCCTCCTCGCGCTCGTGCCCGCGACCTGTACCACGCCCCCCGCCAACCAGACGGATGCAGGCTTCCCCGCAACTCCCTGGGCCGATGCCAGCCTTTCGGGCCCCGCCTACCTTCTCGCCCCCGGCGACCGTATCGAGGTCATCGTCCACACCGCGCCCGAACTGTCCGGTGAGTTCCTGATCGCCCCGGATGGCCGCATCCGCATGCCGCTCGCAGGCCCGGTGATGGCCATGGCGCTGACGCCCGAGGAACTTGCCGCCATCCTCAGCCATGCGCTCGCCAGCGAACTGATCGACCCCAGCCTTGACGTTAACCTCACCGAACCGGTCTCGCAGAAAATCTTCATCGGCGGCGAGGTGCGCGCGCCCGGCATGTTCGACCTGCCCGGCCAGATCGACCCGCTCCAGGCCATCCTCATGG
>Ga0315904_10010139_pt1 | contig 12225 bp, 13 predicted proteins | sample LakEriMetagenome_6_FD_203529 | JGI IMG/M metagenome (GOLD analysis project Ga0315904, IMG submission 203529) | Freshwater fungal communities from buoy surface, Lake Erie, Ohio, United States - Buoy 12 MA120 | ecosystem: Environmental > Aquatic > Freshwater > Lake | place: USA: Lake Erie, Ohio...
CCTTCAGCGTCTTCCCATTCCATCTTCGCGGCTTCGCACATCCACTCGACTTCGACGAGGCCGTAGCCCTGCTCTTCAAAGTCGGCTTCGATTTTCGAGACGGCATCTTCTTCGCTGGACGCATTCACGCCCACGACCATGAAGGCGTTCTCCATACCGGCCAGGGCGCCGTCGCTGCCCTCGCCGCACACCACTTCGCACGAAACCAGATAAGCAGTTTGCGACATAATCTTTCTCCATAGATGTTCGCGGGATGCCGGTCAGCCGGCGGTATTGTTCACAGGAAGCACAATAGCCGGAGAGCGCTGGCCAGGCGCGCCCGCCAGACCACCCGTTTCCGCATGCCACAAGCTTCTTGCTCAGAGCAAAATTCTCAGGACTTCTTTAAGAACGCGCTAACCGTTTTGGCCGCGAGGCCGGTTTTACGGGCCGTTCCGGAGGAAAAGTCTTAACGCGGCCGGTTTCTGCAAGCGCTGTCTAGAGCTTGCCAGCGGCCTGCTTGACGAGGTCGCGCGCAAACGCGGCCGTGTCCGGATTGTCGAGGGCGTGCGCGAGCACTGCTTCGAAATACCCGGTCTTGTTGCCGCAATCGTGGACGGAGCCTTCGAACTCGTAGGCATGGAAGTCCTGCAGCTCCATCAGCCGCGCCATTGCGTCCGTCAGCTGGATCTCGCCGCCGGCGCCGGCGCCCTGCTTCTCCAGCAGCCCGAAGATTTCCGGCTGAAGAATGTAGCGCCCGGTGATAGCTAGGTTCGACGGCGCACTCTCGCGCGTCGGCTTCTCGACCATGCCCGACATCGCGATCAGTCGCCCGTCGCGCAGCTTCGGTGCAATCACGCCATAGGACGACACCCGGTCTTCCGGCACCGGGTCGACGGCGATGATATTGCCCCCAACCTTGCCGAACGCATCCACCATCTGCTTTAGGCTCGACGGCTTACCCTTGACGATCACGTCCGGCAGCAGCACCGCGAACGGCTCATTGCCGATCACGTCACGCGCACACCAGACAGCATGGCCGAGGCCCAGCGGCGCCTGCTGGCGCACGAAGCTGGATGCCCCTGCGGGTAGGCGCGAAGCCTCGACCGCCGCCAGGATGTCGGTCTTGTTCTTCGCCTTCAGCTGGGCTTCCAACTCATAGGAATGGTCGAAATAGTCCTCGATCGCGCCCTTGCCCCGGCCGGTCACGAAGATGATGTGCTCGATCCCGGCCTCGAGGGCTTCGTCGACCACATACTGAATCACCGGCCGGTCCACGACCGGCAGCAATTCCTTCGGAATGGCCTTGGTCGCGGGCAGGACCCGTGTGCCAAGCCCGGCCACCGGCAGAACGGCTTTCCTTATGCGCATCAATTCGCTCCTGATTGGGGCTGGCCTATAAGCCGGAAACTGGAAGTGTCTAGCAAATCGCCTGCCAGCGGGGCCGGGTCAGAAACCCGCGTTCAGCATCATGCCCGCCGCCCAGAGCGCCAGGATCGCGGTCAGGACCAGTCCGGCCGAATGCCACAGCCAGGGCCGGTTCGGCTGGGTCATTTCCCGGACGAGACGGTCCTGCAATGCCCGCGCCGGAGACGCATGGGCGATCCCGGGCGTGCCAGCGTCCACAACGGTGACATCGGCCACCGGGGCTGCATCCGGCGTCTGAACGCTTTCCCGGGGTTTCGGATTGGACTGCATGTCAGGCTGGCCTCGTGATCAGGCTGCAACCCTACCCCGTTATCCCTAAACCTTGACTAACGCGGCCCGCGAATAAGCGTCCTTTCGGCGCTGCGTTGCACCCCGAACACACGCCCCAGCACCTCGCTGCACAGCGCCTCGCGCGGCGCCCCGTCCGCCACCAGCCGCCCGGCGTCCATCACCAGCACCCGCTGGCAAAAGCGCGCCGCCAGTTCCAGGTCGTGCAGCACCACCAGCACGGCCCGCCCTGAAGCCGCCTCCGCCGCAAGCGTCTCCATAAGGGACAGCTGATGCGCGATATCCAGCGCCGCGCAGGGCTCGTCCAGCAACAGGCACGGCGCCGGGCTCGCCAGCAGCCTCGCGAGATGCACCCGCGCCTGCTCGCCGCCAGACAAGGCCTGGAACGCCCGCCCCGCCAGATGCGCCGCATCCGCCTTCGCCAGCGCGCCGTCGACCGCCGCCCGGCCCTCTTCTCCCATCCGGTCGTACGGCGCTGGAGCCTCGGCAAACCGCCCGAGCGAGACGACATCTTCAACCCGCAGGTTCCACGCCACCGGCCGCGTCTGCGCGAGCCAGGCCACCTGCCGCGCCCGCGCCAGCGCGTTCAGTGAGGCCGCCGGAGCGCCGCCGATCTCGATGCGGCCCGCCTCCACTGCCGCCACTCCGGCAAGCGCCTTCAGCGCCGTACTCTTGCCCGCCCCGTTCGGACCGGTCAGCGCCGCAAACTCGCCTGCGCCCAGCGCGAAGGACACGTCCTCCAGCACACGCCGCCCACCAAGCGATACCGACAGTCCGTTCACAGAGATCATGATAGTGACCTCCCCATCCGCGCTGCAATCCAGATGAACACCGGCCCGCCCACCAGCGCTGCCGCAACGCCCAGCTTCAGTTCCTGCTGGAACGGCAGCACCCGGATCGCGATATCCGCCACCAGCAGCACAATCCCCGCAAACAGCGCCGAAGGCACCAGCAGGCGCTGCGGATCATGCCCCACGAACGGCCGCATCACATGCGGCGCCACGATGCCGACGAACCCGATGGTCCCCGCCGTCGCCACACTCGCGCCTGCCAGCAGCGACGCGCCACCGATCACCAGCAGCCGCGTCCGCTTCGGGTCTGCCCCGAGGCTCGCCGCCGTCTCGTCGCCGAGGCTAAGCGCCCGCAGACCCGGCCCGGAGGCCAGCACCAGCGCCGCGCCAATCGCTAGCGCCGGCGCAGCCAGCACAATATCCGCCCAAGAACGGTTCGCTACCGACCCCATCATCCAGTTCACGAGGTCCGCAAGGCTGTAAGGGTTCGGCGCCAGGTTCAACGCCAGCGACATCAGCGCCCCCGCAAAGCTGGAAAGGCCGATGCCGATCAGCAACAGCGTCACGCTCCCCGCCCCCCGCATCGCCGCCGCGGCGAGCAACACCGTCGCCACCCCCGCGCCAAGAATGGCCGCAACAGGCACCGCAAAACTGCTCACCCCCGCAAGGCCAAAGAAGATCGCAACCACCGCGCCGAGCGCGGAGAAAGCCGAAACGCCCAGCACGCCCGGCTCCGCCAGCGGGTTTTGCAACAGACCCTGCAAGCCCGCCCCCGCCAGCCCCAACGCCGCGCCGACAGCAAACGCCGCGGCCGCCCGCGGCAACCGGATTTCCCAAAGGATCGTGCGTGTCGCCGCGTCGCCCTGCCCGGCCAGCGCGGCAAGGCTCTCACCCAGCGAAACCGGCGCCGTACCGGCGAGCGCTGACACGGCAAACAGCGCCGCAGAGATCAGCCCAAGGATCAACGTCAGACGGCTCATTGCAGCGCCTTCGCGATCGCCTGCGCCTCATCCGCCACCAGCCAGGCGGGGCACGAGATGCGCGACTCCTCCATCGCGATCACCTCAGCCCCCGCCATCAACCGCAGCATCACCGGATGGCGCGACACCGACCAGCGATCCGTTGCATCATCATCAAACCCGAAAAACGCAGTCAGCATCAACGCCGGCGGCGCCTGCACCAGCCGCTCCAACGGCAGGTCTGTCCAGCCCTCGCCTGTATTCGCATTGGAAAGACCCGCCCGCGCCATGATCGACCCAATCATCGTGCCCTGCCCGGCGCTCACGCCGCCCGGCGTCACGTAGAGCGCCGAACGCGCCGTGTCCGGCGCCGCGCCCGGCATCGCCGCGATCAGCGCCTCAGCCCGCGCGCCTTGCCCGATCTGCGCCGCAACAGCACGCATCACATCCGCCGTACCCTGAACATTGTCTGCATAGCCGAGTTGCACCGTGCGGATGCCGAACCGCGCATAGAACTCCAGCGCCCGCGCATCCCCGCCGAAGCTGCGCACCACCACATCCGGCTGCAACGCGATCACATCCTCCGCCGCCGCGCGTACCTTGGGAATGCCCGCCGCCTTCACCCGCAGATGACTGAACCGGCGCTCCGCATCTTTCGACACCGCCAGGATCTGCTCTCGGTCGGCCAGAGCTAACACGAACTGATCTGCGCAATAGTCGAGGGAAACGAGCGTCGGGCGGGCCGGCCCCGCCTGCGCGAAACCAGCCACCATCATCAGGAAAAAGGCGGCGAGCCCAGGTTTCATCTCAGCTTCAGCCCAACAAACACGCCGGCGCCCGGCGCAGTGTAGCCGAACACATCGGTGGCCGTCTCGTCCAGAAGGTTCTCACCGCGCAGCGTGACCGCAAGACGTTCCGTGACCGGATATTCTGCCGTCAGCGTGGCCAGCGTATAGGCGTCCAGCGCCACAAGCCTCGAGGGAAACGGTCCGAAATCGAAGTCCCCCTGCTCGCCCACATGGTCCAGCGCCAGGCCGATCCGGAGACCGTCTGGCTGCACTTGCCAGTCCGCCGATAGAGACGCCGTGATCTGCGGCACCCGGATCTCGTCCGCCCCCGTATCATCCTGCGATTCGAAGAGGGTCGCCTGCCCCGCAAGCGAGAGGTTCACCAGCGCCTTCCAGCGCCCGGCCAGCTCGACGCCGCTTCGCTCGCTCTCGCCCACGCGGTTCAGCGCCGTCGAGGTAAAGTCCGGATTGAAGGTCGTGTAGATTTCATTCTTGAGGTTCGCATCGAAATACGTCGCCGAATAGGAGACGCTCCCAAGCGCCTGTTCCCAGCCGACTTCCCAGCTCTGCGCCTCTTCCGGCTTGAGGCCTGGATTGCCGATGAAGCTGCCGGTGAAAAAGCCGTAAAGTTCCGTAAACGTCGGATTCTTGATGCCCGTGCTAATTGACGCGCGCACCCGCCCACTGACGCTTTCCAACGCATAGCCCGCGCCGAGACGCCAGGTCGTCGCATCATCGAACCGGTTCTTGTTGTCGTCATGGCGCACCGAGGCCGCCAGGTCGAACGCCCCGGTTGCGAGCCTGTACTCACCGGCAAGCGACACCGATTCAAACGCCTCGTCCGCGTCCGTCGCCCCGCCAAACTCCACGTCTGCGCGCTCATATGTCTCGCGCTCGAAATCCACGAGCCCGGTCACGGTATGCGCACCCGCCGCAAGGCTCGGCGACCAGCTCATCTTGGTGCGCTGCCCCTTCGCGACATCCGTGATGGCGTCATCGGCGAAATTGTCCCGGTCCACCTCGTTGAAGCTCGCCCGAACCACGTGATCCAGCGGCCCGAGCGTGCCAGTCAGCGCCGCGCCTGCGAGGCGCTGCCAGGCCTGCGTGCGGCGGTCTACATCATTCAGCAGGCCGTCAAAGTCCGTATCCGAATCGAACTCCGAATCCGCCTTTCGCGCAAGTCCCACCCATGAGAGTGACCAATCCGCCCCCAGATCAAATTTGCCGGTAACCAGCCCGGACAAGGCTTCCGAGCCATCCTTCTCGCCGCTGGCGCCGGCGGAGTCCACGCCGTCGGTCATCAGCCCTGAGACCGCCGCGGCGAACTGTTCGCCACTCCAGCCGAGTGCGCCCTGGCTGGTGGCGAAACTGCCGCCTTCGGCAAAACCGGAACCGCCCGCCGCCCGCGCCGCGTCAATCGAGACCACGCCGCCGATCGCATCCGACCCATGCACCGAAGACGCCGCCCCGCGCAGTACTTCGATCCGCCCCACCGGCAGCGCTGTCAGCAGCCCGAAATCCGTCGCGCCATTTACCGGATCGGAAATCTCGATCCCTTCGAACAGCACCAGAGTATGGTTCGCCTCCGCCCCGCGAAAGCGCACCTGCGTGAGCCCGCCGAGGCTGCCCGAGCGCGACACCGCCGCCCCTGGCACGCCGCGCAGCTGGTCCGCCGGGTTCGGCGAGGCGCGCACCACCAGAATGTCTTGCGTCAGTATAGAGACGGAAACCGTCGCCTTGTCCGCCTCGACCGGGCGCAGCCCCGTCACTTCGACCGGATCAAGCAGGCGGGCCTCCTCGGCCGACGCCACCGAAAAATTGACGGCCAGCGCCGAAGCGCCAAGCAAAGTCAGCCTGAGGATCATGTCCACAGCTCCTTCAAATGCCGGAGGGACTGCATCCCTGCGGCAGGTTCATGACATGTCGCATGAACGGAAGGCGTGCCTCCGCAGCCCTACGCCTGGTCCCGGGCGGCGAGCTCACGACGGCGAGAGGCAGGTCTCCTGGCTCTGCGGATCAGCGTCTTGAGGCGGCCTTCCCGGTTTCCCAGTGGCGTTTGGCTCCAAAACTCCCCGCTGACAGTTACGGGCATAGCGCCGGATTCCCACCGGCTTCCCTTTTCACCCGGGCTTTGGACCCGGGCACCTTTCGCGTGAGGGTAGTGTAAACCGGCTACGGATCACTCGCAAGCGGCTTAGAGACTGCTGAGCAAATGCCCGCCATCCACGACAATCGTCGAGCCGGTCATGTAGCTCCCCGCCTCGGACGACAGCAGCAGCAACGCCCCGTCGAGTTCCCGGTATTCGCCAAACCGGCGAAAGGCGATCCGCTTGCGCATCGCCTCGCCCGCTTCTGAATCGAGATACTCGTCATTGATCGCGGTCTTGTAATAGCCCGGCGAAATCGCGTTCACGCGGATGCCATAGCGCGCATTTTCCAGCGCCATGTGCCGTGTCAGGTGATCCACCCCCGCTTTAGAGACGCAATAAGCGGTCGTCATGAATTGCGTCCGGTGCGCCGTGATCGAGGCGATGTTGACGATCGATCCCTTCGCCCCTGCCGCGATCATGGCGTTCGTCGCATGCTTGCCGACGCGCCAGACACCGGTGAGGTTGGTATCCATAACCGCGTTCCAGTCTGCCTCGCTCTGCTCGCGAAACCACCCCCCGCGCGACATGCCGGAATTGTTGATCACGATGTCGCACGGCCGCCCCAGCTGCGCCTGGATCGACGCGAAAGCCTCGGCCACACTCGCCTCCTGGGTGACATCCATCTCGACCGCCACCGCCTGGCCGCCCTTCAACTGGATGTCCGCAGCCACCGCTTCCAGCCTGTCCAATCGGCGCGCCGCGATCACCACGGTTGCCCCGGCCTGCGCCAGGACATGCGCAAAATGCTCGCCCAGCCCGCTCGAGGCCCCCGTCACCAATGCCGTCCTGTTAGCCAGACTAAACACGCTCATGCCCCAAACCTCCAAAATAACAGTTGCACAGCGCAAGGTTTAACCTAATTCAGGGCGCCATGAAGATATCAGTGCTCAAAGAACGTAGAGCCGGTGAAACCCGCGTCGCGGCAACCCCGGAGACCGTCAAGAAGCTCGTGGGCCTCGGCCACACGGTGACGATCGAATCCGGCGCGGGCACCGTCGCCGGATTCCCTGACAGCGCCTTCACCGAAGCAGGCGCCGCCATTGCTGCCGGCCCCGCCGCTGCAACAGGCGCGGACATCGTCTTCAAGGTCCGCCGGCCGGAGCCTGCGGAGATCGCGTCCCTGCCCGAAGGCGCGGCCCTGATCGCCCTGATGGAGCCCTTTGCCTATGCGCCAGACGAGGTCGCGGCGCTCAACGCCCGCAAGATCGCCGGCCTGTCGATGGAGTTCACCCCGCGAATCACCCGCGCCCAGTCGATGGACGCGCTGTCGTCCCAGTCGAACCTTGCCGGCTATCGCGCCATCATCGAAGGCGCCCAGATCTACGGCCGCGCCATGCCGATGATGATGACCGCCGCGGGCACCGTCGCCCCGGCCAAGGTGTTCGTCATGGGCGCCGGCGTCGCCGGTCTCCAGGCCATCGCCACCGCCCGCCGCCTCGGCGCGGTCGTGACCGCCAACGACGTGCGTCCTGCTGCCAAGGAACAGGTCGCCTCGCTCGGCGCCAAGTTCATCGCCGTCGAGGATGAAGAGTTCAAGGCTGCCGAAACCTCGGCCGGCTACGCCAAGGAAATGTCGCCGGAATACCAGGCGAAACAGGCCGCGCTCACCGCCAGCCACATCGCCAAGCAGGACATCGTCATCACCACCGCGCTGATCCCGGGCCGCGCTGCGCCTGTGCTGATCACCGAGGCCATGGTCCACTCGATGAAGCCCGGCTCGGTCATCGTCGACATGGCCGTCAGCCAGGGTGGCAACTGCCCGCTCTCGAAGGCCGACGAAATCGTCGACGTCAACGGCGTCAAGGTCGCTGGTTTCTCGAACCTGCCTGCGCGCCTGCCCGCCGACTCGTCTTCGCTCTACGCCAAGAACCTGCTCGCCTTCCTGCCATTGATCACCGGCGAAGGCGGCAAGCTCAATCTTGATACGGACGATGAGATCGTCAAAGCCATGCTGCTCACCCGCAATGGCGCCACCGTCAGCGAAAGGCTCAAGTAAATGAAACGCGCCCTTTCCGTCATCGCCCTCGCAGCGCTCGCCCTGCCCGCCTACGCAGACGCTGGCGGCATCGACTCCACTGTGTTCCTCGCGGCCATCTTCGCGCTCGCCTGCTTCGTCGGCTACTATGTCGTCTGGTCGGTCACGCCCGCGCTGCACACACCGCTGATGGCGGTAACCAACGCCATTTCGTCCGTTATCGTCGTCGGCGCCCTCGTCGCTGCTGCGGCCGCCGGGCTCACGTCCGAAGGCTGGGTCGCCAAGATCCTCGGCGCCGTCGCCGTGATGCTCGCCAGCGTCAACATCTTCGGCGGTTTCCTCGTCACCCAGCGCATGCTGGCCATGTACAAGAAGAAGGGGCAGTAGCGCGTGACGCTCGCCCAGGCCCAATCCTTTTTCGACGCCTATGCCGCCGCCTTCTCTGCCCGCGACATGGACGCGATTGCAGATGCCTGGTCGTATCCCTGCCTCATCACCCAACGCGCAGCCTCGTTTGCGTTTCCGGACCGCGACAGCTTCCACAAGAACGTCAGCTCGCTCGACGGCTTCTATATCCGCCAGGGCGTCGCCAAGGCGTCCGGCACCGTCCGGCAAGTGGAGGAGCCGCATGACGGCGTCGCCATCGTCGAGGTCGATTACGAACTCGCAGACGCCTCAGGCAAACGCATCGTCGCCTGGCCGACAACCTACACACTTCGCCGCAACAAGACCGGCGCCTGGAAAGCCTGCTTCGCCATCGCCGATGGCGAAGTCGCCGCCTGGGCTGCCCGCGGCACACCCTTAGGAGCTAAGAACTGATGGAATCCTTCAACTCCACCTGGGCGCCGCTGCTCTATCTCGTCGCGGGCGTGCTGTTCATCCTCGCGCTGCGCGGCCTCTCCAGCCCCGCGACCAGCCAGAAGGGCAACCGCAACGGCATGATCGGCATGGCCATCGCGGTGGCCACCACCATCGTGCTGCTCTGGGACAAGCTTGACCCCGTCACCTGGGCCCTGATGATCGGCGCCGTCACCGTCGGCGGCACCATCGGCGCGGTCACAGCACGCCGCATCGCCATGACCGACATGCCGCAGCTCGTCGCGGCCTTCCACTCCCTCGTCGGCCTCGCCGCCGTGCTCGTCGCCGCCGCCGCGCTCTATGCGCCCGACAGCTTCGGCATCATGGGCCTCACCGGGGTCAAGACCGCCTCGCTGATCGAACTCGGCCTCGGCTCCGCCATCGGCGCGCTGACCTTCACCGGCTCCATCATCGCCTTCGCCAAGCTCAACGGCAACATGAGCGGCGCGCCGATCCTGCTGCCCGCCCGCCACCTGCTCAACCTCGGCCTCGGCTTCGGCATCATCGCCCTCACCGTCGTCCTGATAATGAGCGGCGGGCAGGCCCAGTGGGCCTTCTGGGGCCTTACCGTCCTCGCCCTGATCCTCGGCATCACGCTGATCATCCCCATCGGCGGCGCCGACATGCCGGTCGTCGTCTCGATGCTGAACTCCTATTCCGGCTGGGCCGCCGCCGCCCTTGGCTTCACGCTCGGCAACTTCGCGCTGATCATCACCGGCGCCCTCGTCGGCTCCTCCGGCGCGATTCTGTCCTACATCATGTGCAAAGGCATGAACCGCTCCTTCATCTCGGTCATCCTCGGCGGCTTCGGCGGTGAAGATGCGGCCGCCGCAGCCGGCGGCGCGCGCGTCGACCGGCCCTACAAGAAGGGTTCTGCCGAAGACGCGGCCTTCATCATGAAAAACGCCTCGAAGGTCATCATCGTCCCAGGTTACGGCATGGCCGTCGCCCAGGCCCAGCACGCGCTGAAGGAAATGGCCGAGAAGCTGAAGGCCGAAGGCGTCGAAGTGAAATACGCCATCCACCCCGTCGCGGGCCGGATGCCGGGCCACATGAACGTCCTCCTCGCCGAGGCCCAGGTGCCTTACGACGAAGTGTTCGAACTCGAAGACATCAACTCCGAATTCTCCGCTTCGGACGTCGCCTTCGTCATCGGCGCAAACGACGTCACGAACCCGGCCGCCAAAACCGACAAGACCTCGCCGATCTACGGCATGCCCATCCTCGACGTTGAAAACGCCCGTACCGTGCTCTTCATCAAACGCTCGATGGGCTCAGGCTATGCCGGTATCGAGAACGAACTCTTTTTCCACGACAACACGATGATGCTGCTCGCGGACGCCAAGAAGATGGTCGAGGACATCGTCAAGAACCTCTAGGTTCCGATCTTGCGCACACAAACAAAAAGGCAGGCTCGCACAGCGAAGCCTGCCTTTTCATTTCAGGCGTTCAGGCGCTCGCCCCCGCTCCCCGAACACAACGATCTTGTTGTCCACATCGTGGCCGATATCCGCGCGCCCGAGATACGCAATCGCGCCCCGCGCGCACCAGTGCTGCACGATCTCCTCCTCGCTCCTGCCGAAGTCGATATCGTTCACCGGTATCGCCCCGCAACGCCCCAGCCGGATGCCCGCCACCTTCTTCACCTCAGGGTTCGAGGTGATCGTGAACATCATCCGGTCGAGCCGGTAATGATACTCGCCCACATCCTCCAGCATCAGCACATGGCCCGTCAGGTCCGGCAGCCAGCCGGTGCCGATCAGGCTCGCGAACACAGAGATGTTGAACGCCGCATACCTGCCCGGCGCCCGCGCCGCCGCATCAATCCCCGCCCCATCATCCGTACCCGTCAGGAAGCCGAGCGACCGGCGCACAGCCGCCTCGCCGCCTTCACGCAGGATATCCGCTGGCATCGGCCCGTGCGCCACCCGGCCGACGCGATCGCGCGCGAGGCGTGCCAGCAGGCTGCCTGCGTCGCTATAGCCGAGATATGTCTTTGCCCGCGCCGCCGCGCCCAGATTCCCGAATGCCAGGTCGAGGATCCGGCAGGCGCCATACCCGCCCCGCGCAAACCACACCGCATCCAGCGAAGGATCATTCGCATACTCAGCAAACGCCGCCGCCCGCGCGCTGTCAGGCCCCGCAAAATGACCCTCCCGCAGGAAGCATTGCGGATGAAACACCAGCTCCGCCGCGCCGCCCGCCAGCGCGCTGACGCGCTCCGCCAGCCCCCGGTCAATCGCCCGCCCCGGCCCGACAATCCCGATGCGTGTCATCTTTGCGTCCATGTCACTCTCCCGGACTTGCAAGCACTTTTAAACCGGCATTCCCGGGAAATTGGAACAGGCTAAAACGACCTGACCTGGCCGGGCAGGCACCTGTGGCAGGCAGGATAGTGCTATCCGGTGGGCCGTTGACCGACTACATTTCTGTTTTCCGAACACGGCACAGAGACAGAAGCATGGGCTGGATTTTTCTATTGCTCGCCGGAGCGCTCGAAGTCGGCTTCACGACGACGCTGCGCCTGCTGCTGAAGGCACCAGGCAGCTTAGCGCTGAATGTCATCTTCGTGGTGCTGATCATCGCAAGCTTTGCTTGCCTTCAGCAGGCGGTGAAGACCGTACCGCTCGGTACAGGATACGCCGTCTGGACCGGCATCGGGGCCGTCGGCACGGTCCTCGTCGGAGGGCTCTTCTTCAACGAAAGCCTGCCGCCCATCCGGCTCGTATTGATCGGATTGATCATCGTCGGGGTCATCGGGCTGAAATTGCTTGAGCACTAAAGTATCCGTCTTGATCAAGCCACTTTCGGAGACCATTCGCGGTCGTCCCTGATGAGTGCGTTCGCCAGGATGACCAGCTTGCGCATGATGGCGGTGATGTCGACTTTGGGCGGTTTTCCGCGAGCGGTGAACTCTTTGTATTTATCTCTGAGGTCTGGATTGAACCGGGCGGCGACGAGTGCGGGCATGTAAAGCGCTTGCCGGACATTTACCCGGCCGCCTGAGAC
>Ga0315904_10010141_pt1 | contig 12224 bp, 13 predicted proteins | sample LakEriMetagenome_6_FD_203529 | JGI IMG/M metagenome (GOLD analysis project Ga0315904, IMG submission 203529) | Freshwater fungal communities from buoy surface, Lake Erie, Ohio, United States - Buoy 12 MA120 | ecosystem: Environmental > Aquatic > Freshwater > Lake | place: USA: Lake Erie, Ohio...
GGCGCTTCGCGTCTGAGGGTTGGGTGATGGTCGGGTAGGGATCCCGGGCGCGGCGCAGGGGCTCTGCGATTCTCAGCGATGTCTGAAGTCGTCGAGTCTCGAGGAGCCCCTGCTTGGAAACGGATGCTACGCGCATGTGCGCGTTGTTGGTCGGCCTGCCCGATGTCACCGTGGTCGGTGTCGGCGACTGGCCGTCGTGGCTCCGTGTCGTGGTCACGATCGACGCCGAGCGCCCTGGGTGTTCGTGTGGTGGTGCGGTGCATCGTCATGGTGTTCGTGAGGTGGTGCTGGTTGATCTGCCGGTGTTCGGTCGCCCGACCCGGCTGGCGTGGCGCAAGCAACGCTGGCGTTGCACGGGGTGTGGGTTGTGCTGGTGCGACGAGAACCCGCAGATCGGCACCGCCCGGTGCTTGCTCACGACGAGAGCGGCCAGGTGGGTGACGGTGCAGGTCGGCCGGCACGGCCGCGCTGTCACTGATGTGGCTGCCGAGCTCGGCTGCAGTTGGCATGCGGTGATGGACGCCGTCGTTGCGGTTGGTGAGCAGCTGATCGATCACCCGGACCGGATCGGCACCGTGACGGCGCTCGGGTTGGACGAGACGTTGTTCGCGAAGGTGGGCAGGTTCCGCTCCCAGTTGTGGTCGACCCAGATCGTCGATGTTCGCCGCGGGCAGCTCCTCGACGTGGTGCCGGGTCGTGACAGCGTCAACCCGTGCCGGTGGCTCGCAGCACGGGATCAGGCGTGGCGTGATCGGATCGAGTGGGCCACGCTCGACCTGTCCGCGTCGTATCGCACGGTGTTCGACACGATGCTCCCGGCAGCGGTGCAAGTCGCCGACCCGTTCCACGTCGTGCGCCTCGGCAACCAGGCGTTGGATGAGTGCCGGCGGCGTGTGCAGAACGACACCCTCGGCCACCGCGGTCGACGCGACGACCCGTTGTGGCGGGCACGGCGCCGGTTGTCGATCGCGCGTGAACGGCTCTCCGACGCACAGCGCGAACGGATGACCGGGCTGCTCCGTGCTGGTGATCCACGCCAAGAGGTGTGGTTCGCGTGGAACGCGAAGGAGGTGGTCCGGCAGATCTACGACCACACCGACCCCGACCTCGCCGCCGAGTGGGTCGCCGAGATCGGCCGTGATTTCACCGATCGCGAGATGCCGATCGAGGTTCGCCGGCTCGGACGCACCATCGCCCGCTGGGCCGCCCCGATCGTCGCGTGGCACCGCTCACACGTCACGAACGGCCCGACCGAAGCCGTGAACAACCTCGCGAAACGGATCAAGCGCGTCGCGTTCGGACTGGTGAACTTCCGACACCACCGCATCCGCTGCCTGCTCTACGCCGGCCGACCCGACTGGACCCTCCTCCCCACCATCCAACCCTGAAACGCGGAGAGCCGGGAATCTGCACGGTCGCAAGTCGCGCCACCGCAGCAGCGACGTGGGCCGCCTTCGTGGCCACCGGCGGTAGATGGTGGTCTTGCGGACGTCGGCCTGGTCGGCGACGTCGTCGACCGTGGAGGCGTAGCCGTGTTCACCGTGCAAGGCGAGCGTGGTGTCGAGGACGCGGTCGAGCACGGCCTGGTCGGCGACTGGGCCAAGGGCTTCCCGATCATCACACGCAACGACCCGTCCGTCATCGACGACCTGGTCGCCGCCGCGGCCTGATCCCAGCGGCGCTCGCCACTGATACCGGCACCGCTCCTGCTGGGTATCTGCGGTCGACGCCCGGCGACGCGCGATGATCGCTCGGTGGCCCGTTCGAGCTTCCATCACGGCGACCTGCGCAATGCGCTGTTGCGTGAGGGCGAGGCGCTCGTCGGCGACGGAGGGCCCGAGCGGCTGAGTGTACGCGAGGCGGCACGTGGCGCCGGCGTGTCGTCCGCCGCGGCGTACAAGCACTTCGACAGTCGTGAAGCCCTGTTGCGGGCACTCGCCGAGGTCGGCTTCGAACGGCTGCGGCTCGCGCTCGAGGAGGCCGTCGCCGGTGTTCGAGGCCGTCGCCGCGACATCGCGGAGGCCACGCTGCGCGCGGTGGGGCGGGCGTATCTGCAGGTGGCGCTCGAACGGCCGGGCCTGTTCCGGACGATGTTCGGCCGGTGGTCGGCACCCGACGCGGTGGTCCCCGTCGATCATGGCGCGTACGAAGTCCTGCAGCGTGTGCTCGACGACCTCGCGGCCCGAGGAGCGCTGGATGCCCGCCTGCTCGAAGGTGCCGATCTCGTGGTGTGGAGCGCAGCGCACGGCCTCACCTCGCTCGTCCTCGACGGCCGGGTCGATCTCGGTCCGGACCGTGAGCCGGCGTGGGCGATGGACCTCGTGATGGGGCGGGTGGCGAGCAGCCTCGCCCCCCGACCCTGATCGCACACGACGACTCACTCGGCGATCAAGGCCACCTTGCCGGTGGTGCGGCGGTCCTCGATCGCCTGGTGTGCGGCGCGAGCGCCGTCCTCGGTGAGCGGGAACGCGTTCGTCGTGTCCACCGCGAGCGTCCCGGACGCGACCTGATCGAGCAACTCGGCGACGAGGGCGAACGCGGCCGGCAGGTCGCGCAGCGCGTGGTTCAACACGTTGCCGCCGACGATCGACGCGCTCTTCGACTGCAGCTCGCCGAACGCTCGGGCGTCTAGCTGCACCTGCTCGCCACTGGCCGTGCCGAAGTACACGAGCCGACCGAACGCTGCGAGGAGCCCAAGGCCCGAGATCGTGCCCTCGCCTCCCACCCCGTCGAGGACGAGGTCGACGCCGCCGGGAGCGTGCTCGCGCACCTGGTCGACCCACGAGGGTGATCGGCTGTCGATGGTGACGGTCGCGCCGAGCTGCTGCGCCCGCTCGTGCTTGTCCGCCGAGGCGAGCGCGATCACGCGAGCGCCCGCTGCGGTGGCGAGTTGCACTGCGAGGCTCCCCACCCCACCGGCCGCGGAGTGCACCAACACGGTCTGGCCGGCGGTCAGCCCACCGTCGCGGTGGAGGAGCGAGTAGGCGGTGAGCCCCTGGATGCCCAGCGCGGTCGCGGCGTGCGACGACACGCCGTCGGGCACGTGCACGAGTCCTTCCGCCGGCGCGACGACGTGACTGCGATAGCCGCCGTGGAACGGGTGCAGCGCGAGCACGCGTCGTCCGACGAGCGCCTCGCCGACGTCGGCGCCGACGTCGGTGATCACACCGGCCGTCTCGTAGCCGGGAACGGCCGGCAGCGGCAGTGCGATCGGATACGTGCCGCGCCGCACGAGCACGTCGGCGAAGTTGACGCCGGCTGCCTCGGTACGGATGCGCACTTCGTGTGCCTGCAGCACGGGGCCGGGCACCACCGCGCCGACGAGGACGTCGGGCGAGCCGTGGTGGTCGAGCTGGATCTGGAACATCGGTGACTCCTGGGGTCGAGCACGTCGGTGCGAGAAGTAAGCAGTGCTAACTTTGTGCCATGTCGCCGGGCAGGTCAACGTGCCCCGTGTCACTGTCGATCACGGGAGGGTCAGGAGGTGCCTGGCTGTCTCGAGTTCGCAGCCTGTTCCGCGGTCGACGACTTGGCGAGCAGTCGTTGCAGCGTTCGTTGCTCGCTGGCGCTGAGGCCTGCGGCGGTTGAGAGGCGCTCACGTCAGTTCGTCCAGGACCACGACGAGGAGGTCCCGTTCGACCGTCGTCCGTGAGCCGGGCGGGAGCATTGCCGCCGATCGATGGAGCGCAACGATCTCTGGTTGGGTGACTTCCACGTTGCGAAACCCAGTCGAACACATGGTGCGCCTCGCGGCCATCCGTTGGGACTGGAGCCTGCCCCGCGTGGTCGAGGCCCCCGCCGACGCGACCGATCGAGCGCTCTGATCCATCTCGGCAGTGGTCGAATGCCCGCATCCAACCGAGTCGTCGCCGGGGAGGCGTGCTTCGTACCAGCGAAGCATGATGATGATGATGATGGTGGTGGTGGTGGTGGTGGTGGTGGTGGTGGGGTCCTTCCAGCCGCCCCACTCGGCTGCGGTCGTCCGGGGCTGGTCGTGAGCATCAGGGCGTCGGCGTCGGCGTCGTGCTCGCGGCGGGTGCGCAGGATCGAGGCCTCGACCGGGGGGGATAGGTGCGCCGTCCGCGGCGGTCGCCGTCGGGTCCTTTGGCCTTCGTGCCGCGGTGTTCGTCGGCCGCGCCGTCGGTGGTCCGGTCCTTGCCGGGCTTGCCGTAGCTGCGGCGCACGGTCAGCTTCCGGGCATGAACCACGCAGGCCTCGCACTCCGAGACGTTGGTGCGACGACCACGACCGAGCGCGGCAGCACCACGTCGGATCGGATGACAGCTCCGTATCGCTCGCCCTGCCGTTCGTGGCCGACGCCCTGAGGCCCAGACGAGCGTGCCTTCGACGACGGTAGGAGCGTGACGATCGACACCCTTGACCGGAAGAACCGACCGGTCTACTCTTCGGGTGTGGTCGCACGCAACCTCCCCCCGAGTCGGGAACGAATCATCGACAGCGCGACGACACTGATGTTTCGTGATGGCTACGAGGCAACCGGAATCCAGGGCGTCGTCGATGCTGCGCATGTACCGCGAGGCTCGTTCTTCCATCACTTCCCCTCGAAGGAGCACTTGGGGATCGTCGTCCTCCAGCGGTACGCACGGGCGTCGGAGCAGCGCCAGATCGCGGCGTTCGAGAACGAGGAGCAGTCACCGACGGAACGGCTGAGGTCGTTCTTCGCCGCAGCGAACGATCGGGTCATCGCGGACGACTTCACGAAGGGATGCCTGATCGGGAACTTCACGCTCCAACTCTCGAACACCTCCGAACCGATCCGGCAAGCGCTCGTACAGGCTGCAGACGAGACCATTGACCGAATCGGACGGGTGCTGCAGGCGGCCAAGGACGCCGGCGAACTCGATCCGGACGTCGACCCGGCCGAGCTCGCGGAGCTGATCTGGTCGAGCTGGGAGGGCGCAGTCCTCCGCTCGAAGCTGTCGCGGACCGGCCACAGCCTGCGCAGCTGGGAGACCCGCGTGCTCGGCTCGCTCCTTCGTGCCACGTCGTGATTCCGCTTGCCATCAACTAACCGACCGGTCTACTCAACCATGAAAGGAACCACCATGACCTCCGTACTGATGATCATGACCAACAACCACCGACTCGGGAACACGAACGTGCCCTCGGGGGCCTGGGCCGAGGAGATCGCTGCGCCGCTCGAGGTGTTCGACCGCGCAGGCTTCTCCGTGACGCTTGCCTCGCCCCAGGGCGGCCCAGTTCCGATCGACCCGATGAGCCTGCTCGACGTGTACCGATCGCCTGTGGTCGATGCGTTCCTCGCGAGCCCACAACGGCGTACCGACCTCGATCACACGGTCCGGGTCGCCGAGTTGGACGCGACGTCGTTCGATGCGCTGTTCATCGTCGGCGGGTTCGGGGTCATGTGGGATCTGGTCGGCGATGCAACCGTGCTCGCCGAAGTCGCACGTGCGGCCGAGGCCGGGTTGCCGATCGCTGCGGTGTGTCACGGCCCGGCCGTTCTCGCCAACGTCCGGGTCGGCGCGGAGAGTCTCATGCGGGGCCGTCGGGCGACGGGGTTCTCGAACGCCGAGGAAGAAGCGGTGTCGAACGGAGCCGTCTACCCCGCCACGGTCGAGAACGCCTTGCGCTCGGCGGGCGCCGACTACACGGCCGACGGAGGGATCTTCGGTCCCAGCGTCGTCGTGGACGGCAAGATCCTCACCGGCCAGAATCCGGCATCGTCGGCAGCGCTCGCGGACGCACTCGTCGAGGTCCTCGTGTGAACCTCGACGTGGTCCTCGGGGAGCTCGGCGGATCCCGCCGATTCGACCTGTCCGTGCCGATCTCGGCCGACACACCGCTGACTCCCCACATGGTCCCGTTCCGAATGGCGTACGTGCGCCGACACGGAGACGTCGTCAGAGACGGCGATGTCTCTGGATCGACGGAGATGATCTCCATGGGCGCCCACACGGGAACCCATGTCGACGCGCTTGCTCACATCAGCCACCGAGGCCGCCTTCACGGCGGTCTGCCGGTCGACGATGTCATGGTCGCTGGACGGTACGCGTCGTTGGGTGTCGAGGCCGTGGAGCCGTTCATCGGCAGAGGCGTGCTTCTCGACGTGCCACGGTGGCTGGAACTCGACGCCACCGACCTGCCCGGTCGGGCGACCACTGCGGATGACCTCGCCGCGGTGATCGAGCGTGCGCAGGTGGAGATCCGGGCTGGTGATGCGGTGTTCGTCCGGTCGGGGTGGATGCAGCACACGTACGCTGCGCCAGCCGATTACGTCGGCCACACCACCGGTGTCCCCGGCCCGGACATCGACGGAGCACGCCTGCTGACCGAGCTGGGGGTGGCGCTCGTCGGCTCGGACACGTTGGCGTTCGAACACCTCGCGCCTGGTCTCGGTCACACTCGGTTGCCCGTGCATCGGCATCTGCTCGTCGACTCGGGCGTGCCGATCGTCGAGCACCTGATGTTGGACGACCTCGCCGCAGCGTCGGTCACCGAGTTCCTTCTCGCACTGCTGCCACTCCCGATCGTCGGCGCGACAGCGTCGCCACTCCGCCCGATCGCGCTCGCCTCGCGCTGATGCGCCCGACACCACCGCTGGCGCTCGAGCACCGACCGGGCGCTCCGAACCAGGAGCAGACCACCTCATGACCACCGAGTTCCGACGCGCGCCGGACGACAACTTCACCGGCCTCCGCGACTTCGACTACCCGCCCAGCTACCTCGACTGGGAGGGACTACGGATGCACTACGTCGACGCCGGGCCAGCAGATGGGCCCGTCTGTCTGCTGCTGCACGGGATGCCCACCTGGTCGTACCTGTACCGGACGATGATCCCGGCACTGGTTCGCTCCGGTCACCGATGCATCGCTCCTGACCACATGGGGTTCGGACGCTCGGACAAGCCGACCGACCCGAGCTGGTACTCGATCGGGCGACACGCCGAGGTGCTCTCGTCGCTGATCCTCGCCCTCGACCTCGACCGAATCACACTCGTGTGTCAGGACTGGGGTGGCCCGATCGGACTTGCCCAGACAGTGCATCTACGTGATCGGTTCGAGCGCGCAGTCGTGATGAACACCTGGCTGCACCACGACACCACCGCCTACAGCGCTGCGACGAGATCATGGCAACGCAACTGGGAACCAGGCGGCATGTTCGCCCGCGGCAGGTTCGACCCGGGCTATCTCCTCGCTCTCTCTGCGGGCCATGGCGGCACCGACGTCATGAACGCGATGGTCGGGGGTCCAGCCGCCGAACTCCCCCCGGAGGCCGATGCGATGCGGCGCGGGTTCTCCGCCCCATTCGCCGGCCTCCCCGACGACGCCCTCACCGGGGCGCATCGGTTCCCGGCATCGATCCCCATCGACGGCAGCAACCGCGCCAACGCAGCAGCACAGACGTACGTGCGCAGCCAACTGAAGGCATCAGGCCTCACCTTCCACTTCATCTGGGGCGCGGCCGACGACATCTTCACCGTCGAGTCGGGCCGCGAGTGGGCGAACGAGCTCGGGGCGACGTTCGCGGAGATCCCAACGGCCGGTCACTTCCTCCAGAACACCCACGGCCCGGAGATTGCGGATCTCATCGTCGCCCGAATCGCCGAGGAGTGACATGACGTTGCACCGCTGCGCCGACGGTGGGCCGAGCCGCGTGACCGACACCACCGATCGGAAGGACGATCGGCCGAAGACGTGGGTGTCGGTGCGAGACGACACGTCATGGGCCGTCGACGTCTTGCCGTTCGCCGTCGCGCGCTTCGACGGTCGGCGTCGCGTCGTGAGCCGTATCGGCGATCTCGCTGTCGACCTCGCACCAATCGCACAGCAACTCGCCCCCCACCTCACTGCACTCTTCGAGACGGACTCGCTGAACACGTTGATGAGTCAGCCTCCCGCGACCTGGCACGCCGTCTGGTCGACGGTTCAGTCCTGGCTCGTGACCGGGTCGATGCGCCGCATCGTCGAACCCCACCTGTTGGCCGTCGCACACCTCGACCTGACGATGCCGTTCACCGTGGCCGACTTCGTCGACTTCTCGTCGTCACGGTTCCATGCAGAACACGCCGCAAAGCTCTTGCGACCCGGATCCCCAGCGCTGCACGCCAACTGGCTCCACTTGCCGATCGGTTACCACGGGCGCTCCGGGAGCGTCGTGGTGACCGGCACGCGGATCGCACGCCCGACGGGACAGATGATCGACGACGGAGACGTCGTCTTCGAACGAACCCGGTGCCTCGACTTCGAAGCAGAAGTCGGCTTCGTGATCGGCACTCCCTCGCCGGCGGGACAGCGCCTCGACGCGGCACACGCACCCGAGCACGTGTTCGGCGTCGTGCTCGTCAACGACTGGTCCGCAAGAGATCTGCAGGCATGGGAGGCAACCCCGCTCGGACCGTTCGTCTCCAAGGCATTCGCCACCTCGATCTCGGCATGGGTGACGCCGATGTGGACACTGCAACGAGCTCGCGTCTCCGCACCTCCCCGTGGCGTCGCACAGTTGCCGCACCTCAGCGGAGGCGACGACTGGGGCCTTGACATCGAACTCGAGGTGTCCATCAACGGCCACGTCGTCTCGCGGCCGCCGTTCGGGCACCAGTACTGGACCATCGCCCATCAACTCGCCCACCTCACGAGTGCCGGCGCGTCGCTGCGAACAGGAGACCTCATTGCGTCGGGCACCGTGTCCGGGCCGCACCAGTACCAGGCCGGTTCTCTCATGGAGCTCACGGCGGCCGGCACACAGCCCATTTCGCTCCCGGACGGAACCAGCCGCGGCTACCTGAACGCTGGTGACAGCGTCACGATTCGCGCAGTTGCCCGACGCGATGACGGGCGGTGTGTCGGCCTGGGAGAGGTTTCGGGAGCCGTCACGCCCGATGCCGTGGCGGGATGAGCCACTCGGCGAGTGACTCGGCGGTCGCCCGACACCCACCAACCTGCAGGCATCGGAGTACCATCGCAATATCAGCGTTATACTTGTCGAGGAGGTCGCGCCCGAACCGAGCGACCCGAAACGACAAGGAGTTCACATCATGCGAGTAGCAGTCTTCGGCGGAACCGGCACCGTCGGCACCCATGTCATCGAAGGGCTCACGAACAACGGGATCGCCACCACGGCGCTCGTCCGGGCGCCCGGCAAGGCGAGCGCGCTCCGCGAACGCGGTACCGACGTCGTTCTCGGCGATCTCGAGCAGCTGAACACTGTCGCTGCGACGATCGAGGGGGCCGATGCCGTCTTTCTCCTGACGGCGAACTCGCCATCGCAGGGCTCGCAGGAACGAGATCTCATCGACCTGGTCGCGTCCACGTCAGGTGTTCCGATCGTCAAGTTGTCCGTCGTGGGCGCCGATCTGGAGTCGCCTCTGCACCTGGCCCGGATCCATGCGGCGTCCGAGGCGCACCTTCGTGCGTCCGGCGTCGGGTTCGTCGTCGTGCAGCCTGGTTGGTTCATGCAGAACCTGTCTCTCGCTGCGAAGGGGATCGCACATGACGGTGCCCTGCGGTTCCCCATCGGTGACGGCGGGATCGCCGCGGTCGATGCGCGCGACGTCGCCGATGCCTGTGTGGTCGTCTTGGCCGATCCGCAACGTCATCTCGGATCGACATTGAGCGTCACCGGCGCACGTGATGTCACCGGGGCCTCGATGGCCGCGACGTTGACCACCGTGTTGGGCCGGTCGATCGAGTTCGTCGACTCCGACCGTGCTCACTTCGAACCGCTCCTGGTCTCCCAGGGCTACGGAGCCGAGGTCGTGGAGGATCTGGTCATGTTGTACGACCTCATCATGCGCCACGGGTTCCTGGCCGGGCCCACCACGTCGGTGCACGAGATCACCGGACGTCCCGCTCGCTCCTTCGAGGCGTTCGTACGTGACCACGCGAGCTGGTTCGTCCCGACGACGTGAGTTCGGTGATGCGTGGGCCTCGACGTCGACGACCGTGTGCGGTCGTCGATCGAGTTCTCGAGCTCGATCCCTCGACGCGAGAACTCGATTCCGTCGAAGTGGATGGTCCACATGTCCCGCCGCCGAATCGTCGATTGGACCAGTCTGTAACAGTGATACAACGTTGGAACACGTTCTCCGTCGGATCTTCGAATGACCAGTGGCGCGCAGCGAACGGCGCTCGTCACCGGTGGCGTGCTCGGACTGCTGGAATCGGCACCTGCGGGGAAGTGGGTGATGGCGTAGGGTTCGCCCTCGCTCGTCACCGCACCTTCAGCCGCGGCCCTCGGGCGGGCCCGGCTCGCGGTCGGTCGAGCGTGGGCGAGCCGAACCGGCCGGTTGATCTGCACACTCGACACGCCGCCGACCAGGCGTGGCCGGGTGCGTCACGGCAGATCTGCGAGCTGCTGGACCAACGTCTCGACCTGCTCGATGCCGGCCTGTCCGCCGGACGTCAGCATCATGTCGCACTCGTGGACGCCCAGGTCTGCGATCGCCTCGAGCAACTGTCTCGGCGCGTCGATCGGTGCCTGGCCCACGAGTCGGAGCGCATCCGGGTCTCGTCCGGCCTCCTCGGCCAACCGTCGAAGCGTGGTGAGGCGTTCCGTCAGCGCTGAGATCCGCTCGGCCGGAGCGACCGTGCCGGGGACCGCCACTGCCCAACCGTCGCCCCACTCGGCCACTTGCCTCAGCGCTCGGTCGCCGGTGCCGCCAACCACGATGGGGATCGTCTGTCCGGGTTGGACCGGCTGGGGGTAGAAGCCAGCGTGCCCGTGCCGGAAGTGCTTCCCTTCGAACGAGGTGGTGCCATGCATCCAGGTGTTGCGCATCAGCGCCACGTGTTCGTCGAGGATCGAATAGCGCCGCTCCCATGGAACACCGAGTGCGTCGAACTCCTCGCGCATCCACCCCGCTCCGACACCGACGGTCAGGCGACCGCCGCTGAGGACATCGAGTGTGGCGAGTTGCTTCGCGAGGGGCACGGGGTGGCGGTAGGCGGCGATCAGCACCCGAGTTCCGAGGCGGACGCGGGAGGTCCGGCCGGCGACGACCGACAGGACGGTCAACGCGTCGAGGTACGACTGGGTTGCCGGGTTGTGGTAGCTGCCGTCAGCGCTGAACGGGTACTTCGAGTCGACTTCGACCGGTGTGAGGATGTGGTCGAACACCCAGACCGATTCGAGTGATGACCGTTCCGCCAGATCGGCGATCTCGATCACCAGTTCGGGATCGGCGAACGCCCCGGAGTTCGGTAGGTGGATTCCGTAGTTCATGATGCAGTGCTCCTCGTCGGCCCGATTCGGCGATCTCAATGATATAACAGTGGCACGGCACATCGAGGAGGGGACGGAATGGATCTGCGCGACGTGATGAGGACAACCGGTGCGGCACGGGCGTTCACCGGACGAGCGATCAGTGATCGAGAGCTCTACGGCATCCTCGACGACGCCCGATTCGCTCCGAGCGGGTCCAATGCCCAGCCCTGGCGCGTGATCGTCGTACGAGATCCAGATCTACGACGTCAGGTGAAGGAGTTGTTCACGCTCGGATGGCGCGAGTACCGGGCGCACATCGTGAGGGGGTTCCGCCCGTTCGCGCCCATGGCGAACGGCCGATGGACCGAACCGGCGGTCGACTTGGTCGAGGCGCGGAACACGCCGGCACCGTTTCCGTTCGTCGACGAACTCGACCAGCACCCGGTGATGCTGGTGGTGCTCGCCGAACTCGCGAAGCTCGCGGTCCTGGACAACGGGCTCGACCGCCAGAGCATCGTCGGTGGCGCGTCGGTGTACCCGTTCACGCACAACATCCTGCTCGCAGCGCGTGACCGGGGCCTCGGTGGCGTGATGACCACTCAGCTCTGCCGGCAGGAAGCGGCCGCCTCAGTGCTGCTGTCGATCCCCGAGGGTTTCGCGATCGCCGCGTTGGTCGCGCTCGGCGAACCCACGAGCCATCCGACGCGCCTGAGCCGCCACCCTGTCGAGTCATTCACGACGATCGATCGGTTCGACGGCGATCCGCTCGGTCCTCCGACGCCGCTCTGACACAGGTGACCCGACTGCACCGCCTTCCCTTCCGCGCCGCGGCGCTCAGCCACCGGCGCGGACCAGGTGTCGGCGTGTGGGTTCACGCAGGATCCGCCGCTGGTGCGAGGTTGCCGATCTGCTGTCCGGCCCGTCGGGACGTGGATCCGATCGTGCGGGACCATGTTCGCTGATCCCGCCACCACGATCGTCGTCCGGCGACGCCGGCGTCGTCTGCGGTGGTGCCCCTCACCTGGCGAGCGATGACACCG
>Ga0315904_10010143_pt1 | contig 12224 bp, 10 predicted proteins | sample LakEriMetagenome_6_FD_203529 | JGI IMG/M metagenome (GOLD analysis project Ga0315904, IMG submission 203529) | Freshwater fungal communities from buoy surface, Lake Erie, Ohio, United States - Buoy 12 MA120 | ecosystem: Environmental > Aquatic > Freshwater > Lake | place: USA: Lake Erie, Ohio...
GCAACCTGCATCGAAAATCCGTCTGAAAAAGTTGGAAACGCTCGTGGTTGAGCTCGCAAACCGTGCAGCATTCAGGGATGGGGCGGCGAAGCACCCTGAGAAGCTTTGCGAAGGAGACGCAGCGCAACCTCGACCAGCATTTCTCCACTGCCGGCCTGCAATGCGCTGTTTGTGACTTCATAGCTTCCCTGCGCGTAGGCTGCGCGGTTCGGAATGTAAAACGTCTCTACAAAGTTCGAGAGTTCCACGACATGCGTCTGCCGAAATGGGGATCCCTGCTTGATCGCCAGCCCCAGGTCGACAAAGACCTCACCAGGAAGGAAGACAAATGCCAATTCCTCACCAACGCACAAGACATGCACCTCGACGGGGAGTTCTTCACCGATCCCGGCCAGACGATGTGACAGCCCGCTACTGATGAGTTCCTGTGGCGGGCCCACGGGGTCGCGATGCAGAAAATGATCGACCATGACTGACCGATAGGCGGTCACCTGGTCCAGGAAGTCCGCCTTCCCGCCGGCCTGAATTGCCTTCAGAAGTTCTCGGGAGTGACGGATGTCAGCGAGTGCCGGCTGTTGCAGTGGTAGTCGGACCACTTCCGACATCACTCGCAGACGGGGAGTCTGGATTGGCTGCAGAAGGGACAGAGCCATGACTGCCGTTTCTCCCAGTGCATTCCCGATGAATTCCGTCTTGTTCCTTTGTGGACTGGCAGGATTGACATGGTTGATGTCGCCGCAGCATCCAAGCCCAAACACGGAGACGAATTCTCCGCCCAACTCGCGTCGCAGCGCCTGTTCCATATAAAACGGGTAATCCGCACTCCATTCGAGCCCCCCCACCGTGTCAAGGTGCAATGCGAAATTGGTGCAGGCTGCAATCGGCTTTTTGTCTGCAATATTACGAATGACCACCAATCCCACTTCAGGGTCGATCGGGCCGGCGGCACGAACCACCCCCGGAGTCGACAGGCTTTGCCAGGTCTTGACCGACCCATCTTTCATCACAAATCGTCTGTTGAATGAGACGGGGACCTGCTGACGGACACTCGCGATTGAGACCGTGGCAGGCACGCACTGTTCTCGGGCATGAAGAATTGCCTCCGTCACCGCTTCGATCAATCGGGCGGAATAGGTCGAATCCCCCTGTGCCGTTGCAGCCTTCTTCTCGAGAAACCGATGAAGGTCCCGTCCATAATCGGGGGCGGTATGCGAATGCGTGCCCGAAAGGATGATTGCCTCGGGGGGAATTCCCGTCTGGGCCGACACCCGCTGCCGCACCTCGCCGGTGAGGTCGAAGGCAATGCCCGTGAGATCACAGCCAACAAATACAGCCCTTGTCTCCCCCTGCTTCCAGACCACCGCCTTGGCCCACAACGGATCTTTCTTTCCAGTTGCCAGGCGCTCGTGATAGTAACCAGCGATTGGGAACCCGAGAGGGGGGGTGATTTCAACCTGAGCCGCCCCCACCATCAGAGCCTCTTGCTCATTCCCCAAAGTGATGCTGGCCTGCAGTCCAAAAATCAGCAACAGCACGCGGTACAGCAGTCGATCACCCATCGTTGCTCCTCCGGATCAATCAAACGGAAGCGGGCCTGTGCAAACACCCGAATGGCCAGGCTCGCGAAATTTCCATGCACAACCTCCACCCGCCCTTCAGGATACATGCCAGACTGGTGAGGGCCAAGACGCGCGCGAAAAGTTACGAGGACGCAGACGGAGGCCCCACCGCCAAATCCACCAGAGACAAACCCATATTCATACTTCCCGACCGAAATCCATCGAGGTCAAGGGTGACGTAACGGAATCCGAGTGCATGCAGTTCATCCGAGACTTTCTGCCGAATCACGGGATCGAGCAACGCTGTGACCGTGGACAATGGCAACTCCAACCGGGCGAGGTCATTGACTTCGTGCCGCACTCGCAATTCCCGCACACCCAGAGTGGTTCGGAGAAACTGCTCCGCCCGATCAACCCTTGAAACACGCTCGGGAGTCACCTCAAGTCCATAGGCAATCCGGCTCGACAAACAGGGTGTGGCCGGTTTGTCCCAAGCGGACAATCCCCAATGTCGGGCGAGGGCGCGCACGTCGGCCTTTGTCATCCCGACCTCGATCAAGGGGCTGCGGACCGCAAATTCACGGGCCGCCTTCATTCCAGGCCGCCAGTCTCCCTGATCATCCAGATTGGCTCCATTCAGCAGAACGTCTATCCCCAACTGTGGGGCCAGGGACTCCAGCCGGCCATACAACTCTGACTTGCAGAAATAGCAACGATTGGGGGCGTTTCGCAGGTAATCAGGATTTGTGAATTCCGATGTATCAACCTTCTGGTGTCGAATCCCGATTTCACGCGCCAAGCGCTGGGCTTCATCCCATTCCCCCGAAGGCAGGCTGGGGCTGACTGCCGTAATGGCCACCGCCCGCTCGCCACAGGCTTCCCGAGCGGCCCGGGCCACGACGGCACTATCAACCCCTCCCGAAAACGCCACACCAACCCTGCCCAGGGTGGAAATCAAACACAAGAGTTGTTCCTGCTGGAAGGTCTGGTGATTTGTCAGTGTGGTCATTTCTTCGTTGTATCAGAGTTCGATCAGTCCTGACAAATTCATCGCGAACTTGAGACACTGGGTACCCAGGGACACTTCCCACAGTCAACCCGGCGACAACTCCGAGTTCTCTCCGGGCGATCACCCAGTGATTGCACGGGCAAATGTCTCGGCCGAAAGAGAACTGGCCTGGGCAAAGCCACCGACAAGTCGAGCCGAGAGCACCTCAATTCGGACCAGTTCAAAATCAGGAAAAAGGAAAAGTTCGGCTGCGGAGGGAAACTTGGAGAGATACTGCGACTTGGCAACCGAATAACCGGGATCACTCTCCGAAAGCGGGTGGGCGCGGCCCTGGATGGTGACACGCGCCAGCCCCTGAGGCATCTTGCCCGGAACTTCCGGTTCCATCACCAAAAGGCTGACTGCAGGACTCACATGCATATGCCTGGTATGGGCCGCCAATCGGCTGACATGAACAATCAACGCCCGTCCGTCAGGCAGGACTGCAAATGGTGTCATCGAAACGAAGGGTGTCTCGCCATCAATTGTTGCCAAGGCTGCGTTTGACACATGGATTACAAGCGACTTCAGCAGGGCATGGGCAGGAGACATATCCTCCTCCAGGTGGGAACGCGGCGAATCGGTGGAATCTGCCAATCCTTTTCCATGTCTCTGGGAATTGCAACCCCATGACTGGCAGCTTCAGACCAGCAATACCCCGCCTTCCCAAATCTCGCACCCTCCCGCGGGGCGAGGACCTGCCTGGGATAGCAGCTTTGTAAAAATGACATCTCACAGCAATGATTTTGGACGAACTCGGGTGGCCGGAATTCCCCAGGCTGAGGTAAAAACCCGCCTCAACAGAGCCCTTGGCGCGGAAAACGTCCGTTGCGTGAGTGGCAAAACCCCAGGCATGCGCCTGGACCAACCTCGGGTTCTCCAAGTCCTTACGGACTTCGCATTCTCCTCATCACCTCCAAGTCGTGCTCCCCATGTTCTACCCGAAGTTCAACTCGCCGTTAGCTACGCAACGTAGAGCCCTGCCCCACCTTTTCGGGTTCTGCCTGGGAGTGATCTGCACGATGACCGGCGGAGGCTGCAGCCGGCTCAATTTATGGGAGGGACCAAATTACCGCGACGATCCTGTGGTCTCTGAAAACACACAGACCGGGAAGCCGGGAGAGAACATTCAGGAAGGCTCGTCCCCCGCTGCCCAACCGGTTGAGTCATCGATACACATCAAGTCGTTGCGAGCGAACAGGTAAGGCTGTGCGGATCAAACACTCCCAGTGCACGGCAGATACTGTGAGCCATGACACGGTGACCGATTCCATTGGGGTGAATGCTCGCATCCTGCAACCATGTGAGAATCGCACCAACCTCCGGACGGGCCTGGCACCAATCGTTCCAATGATCGACCAGTGCTGTCTCCATTTGGACGGCAACCTCCCGAATGATCTGGATGTAGGCCGGCAAATCGGTGCGAGACGACGCGTTCGGAGTGTAGATGAGGTTCGGTGTCTGCAGGACCGGCAGAACAGAGTTCTCTCTCAGCCTCTCCACAATCGCAGTCAGATTTTTGCGGAACTGTTCCCGGCCGCGCAGGCCGGCAATACAATCGTTCATCCCAATCAGAATGAACGCAACCTCGGGCTGAAACCGCAGGATCCGACTGTCGATGGCCGCCAGCAGTCCTTCAGATCGCTCGTTGCAAACACCGGTATTGATCACCACATCCTCGAATCGACGCATTTCCCAGCGCACTCGCTCGGAGAAATGTTCCGGGTAACTCCGCTGCCCCTCTGTATACAGCGAACCATGCGTGATGCTGTCTCCTGTAAACACCCATGTGATGGGAGCAGTATCCTGCATCAACCGCTGAACCGCAGCCAGTAACGGACAGGACAAGCCCACATCGGACGCAAGGACTCCGTCCGTGGCAGCCGGCGTGGACCGATTCAACAACCAACGGCGACGGCGTTTGACGGCCGACGGGGGACTACCGGGGGTTCCGGGGGCAGGCATCACTCCAGCTCCTTCTTTCGACGACACACCTGCAGATCGCTGGCCGCAGCCAGCAACACAAGATTACACTCGGTCAACTCAACGCACCAACCAACTCGACCAACTCGACCAACTCGACCAACTCGACCAACTCGACCAACTCGACCAAGACCAACGCGTTTGGCACGGGCCACAACATGTTCTATTTGATGCAGGAAATGGACTTTTGTTACGGGCATCGACTGCTGAACTACGAGGGGAAATGCCGCAACCTTCACGGCCACAACGGTCGCCTCGAAATCCTGCTGGCAGGGGAAAAGCTCGATTCCAGGGGCATGTTACTCGACTTTGGTGACATCAAACGGCTCTTGAAGACCTGGATCGACGACCATCTCGACCACAAGATGCTGCTGTGTCGGGAAGATCCGCTTCTCCCGGTCTTGCAGTCCCATGAGCAACCCGTCTTCGTCATGGAGACGAATCCAACCGCTGAAAACATCGCCCGCCTGATCTTCGAACAAGCCCGACACCTCGGGCTGCCGATCGACGAAGTCCGACTCTGGGAAACCGAACGTTCAAGTTCCGCCTATCGCACCCACTAACCTTCCGCAATCGAGCACAGGTTCTGGCATCCCGACAGAAACCACACTTCAGGACTCCGACAACTGAAGTCCCCTCCTCCCGATCTGACACCTGAGGTTTGAATCGAGTCCATAGAGGACGACTCGATTCAAACCACCTGAACTTTCCTCCTATCCGTACCCTCGACCCGGAAACTATCCGCCCGTACACATTCCCTCCCCCGCGGCGCATAAAAAGACCCCCAGGGAAGAAACCGGCAGGAACCACGACACCAAGCCATTGATTCAACGATTGGAGTGGGTCTTACCAATCGCCAGGTACAACGACTCGTCTGTGATTCCAGCAGGCACCTCCTCCTGAGGGTCTGGCTGGGCGAAGAAATCGCAAACATGGTGTTTGCCACCACGATGCCAACCGCACGGCAAGGGCCAGTTTCGGAGTGAAAGGCTCTCCTTCCGGCGGTCAACACCAGTCTTGACTGCACATCCCATACCATCCATCTCCAAAGCCGTTATTCAAACTGCCTTTCCGGTTATAAATCTAAACTATCACTATATTTGCGATTTTTCTAAATGATTCGCCGATCACTCTTTCTCGGCGCCGAAATTACTATTTCAGCGCCGTTTGGAGCAGTCAGAAATAACTTTCAGCGCTGATTTGAATTTCGGCGCTGTTGATAGAATACTTAGAATCCGTCTTGAAGAATTGAGTTCAGCCGCCCGTGTGAATTGGCAAGTGATGTCGATGCGCCATTCGATCCCGTTGATACGCCTCGTCATGGTGACATGCGGCACGGTTGTCGTCTGCTATGCCTTGGCAGTCTTGTGGATTGTGTCGACAACTCCGGATCCTGGAATTCGTGTGTTGTTGTCGGAAACGCCGTCCGCTGCCACTCCCGAGTCTGTTTACGGAATCGTTGTACGGCGAATTGTGGGACCGGCAATTCCGATCGACAAGACGGGACCGCAACCGGTGACTGGGGATCGTTTGTTGCAATTGGGTGATACGGAGGTCAATTCGTTTCTCGATTTCACGACCGTGCTGGCGCGACTTCGGTCCTTTGATGTCCCCCCAGGGGGGCTGATTCAGGAGTCCAATCGGGAACTGCTGCAGGAGCGGTTGGTGGCGGACGTCCGGAGGCTTCCTCCCCTCGTTGAACAAGCAGGCACAGGAGAGAGATACATCCGTTTGCGTTTGGGGCGAGGTGGTCGGGAATACGAGGTCTGGATGCCCCTGCAGCCACTTCCGCTGGCAGAGCTGTTGTTGACACTCGCCTGGTTTCTGTTGCAATTCGGCATTCTGTCGGTGGGAGGACTGGCACTCTGGGCGAGGCCATTTGACCGGGCTGAGCGAGTGTTCTTTGCCATGTGCCTGGTGACAATGGCCGGTTTTGTCGGCGGCTTTCACTGGTGGACCATCGCTGGCAGTTTATGGCTGACAGTTCCCTTCGCCATTGCGGCAGTGTTGATCCCCGTCGTGTCGCTGCATTTCTTTTGCCTTTATCCCGATCCCAAGCCCTGGTTTATCCTGCGTCCCCGCCAGGCACTGCTCGCACTGTATGGACTCCCTGTTCTGTCGATTGCCGGCCTTCTGTCGGCGATCTTGATCAGCAATCTGTCGCATCACCGGCAACAATCGCCAAACGAAATCCAGGAACAATTGCAGCGGGTGATGCAGAGCATCCATGCGTCCCTGGTTGTCGCAGCCGGCTATTTCGTTATGACCTTGATTGCACTGGCGGACAGTTTTTTCTCTCAGAGAAACATCCTGAAACAGCGACAAGTTGAGTGGATTCTTGGTGCAGCACTCGCCGCGACGCTCCCAGTGGGATACACGCTTTACCTGGCCCGGTTTGACAAAGAGGCCTTCGCCCTCGGGTCGGCGACGATTCCGATGTTCGCTGCCAGCCTGCTGTTTATGGTTGCCTATGCAGTGGGAGTTCTGGGGCCCAAGCTCAACCTGCTCGAGGAGGTCGTCGATCGGGGTATGACCTACTACCTCCTGAGTGGAGGACTTTCGACCCTGGCCTCCCTGGGCAAATTGTCGAGCGGCCTGCTGGGCCTGTGGCAATATCAGCACTTTCCCAACCAGGCACCGATGGTTTTGGCCCTGGTTTTGGCAGCCCTGGGATTAATGAGTTTCGCCCGCGATCGGCTGCAACAGTTTATCGACCGAATCTTCAATCGAAATCGATTCCCTCTGGATCGGGCGATGCAACCACTGTTTACCGGAACATCGGGGCTGGGAAACCCAGAGACCATGGCACAGAGGCTACTCAGTGCTTGCCGGGAACTGCTCGGGGTTGACCGCGCCGCGCTGTACTTGAGGGAGGGTGATGATGGCGCATTTCCGCTGATTGCCAAGGCGAACCTGGACCGCGCACCGCTCCGGTTTGCAAGCGATCAGGAACTCCTGGAGTTGCTGGAATCGGGTTCCGAGACAGCAAACGCTCGTGGCCAGACAGGCAGTCTGCCGGAAAGTTCGCGCAGCCTTCGAATGCTGCGAGAACTTGACATCGAACTCGTCCATGCGTTGGACGCGGAAGATCGTCTTGACGGGGCCCTGATGCTGGGGCCCAAAAGAAATGGAACTCATTTTACATCCGACGATCTGCTGCTCCTGGGCTCCCTTGGACATGTCATGCGGGTGGCATTGCAGGGCGCGCGTGTTCAACAGGTGGTCGCACGCCTCAGTGAAGATCTGCAGCACAAGAACTCTCGACTCAACGAACAACAACGGTTGATCGCGATGTTGCAGTCGGAGATTACAGCCCGCAACACGCATGCTTCTGTCGGCGTGCCCGGAACCGATTCGGTTCCCTTTCGACGGGAGACCATCAAGGGAAACAGTGCTGCTGTGCGCGAGGTGCTGGAGACGGTTCGCAAGGTATCCCAGAGCGATTCTTCGGTTTTGGTTCGTGGCGAAAGCGGGACTGGCAAAGAGTTGTTGGCCTTGGCACTTCACGACAACAGTCCCCGACGGAACGGTCCGCTGGTCAGTGTTCATTGCGGGGCATTGTCTCCCGGACTTCTCGAAAGCGAACTGTTTGGACATGTCAAGGGGGCATTCACCGGTGCGCATCGAGACAAAGTTGGACGATTTGAGATGGCCAGCGGTGGGACATTGTTCCTCGATGAAATCGGAGATATTTCCCCGGAGACACAGATCAAGTTACTGCGCGTTTTGCAGCAACGCGAGTTTGAGCCAGTCGGTGGCACCCAGTCCATCCAGGTGGATGTCCGCCTGATCGCAGCCACACACCAGAATCTTGAAAAGTTGATCGCGGAGGGAAAATTCCGGGAAGATCTTTACTATCGCCTGAATGTGATCAGCATTACGCTTCCACCATTGCGGGAACGTGGCGATGACATCATCGAACTGGCACTGCATTTCCTCACACGAGCGGCCGAGAGGGCCGGGAAACGGGTGTCACATCTGGATGATGGTGCCATCGATGCCTTACGACGCTATTCATGGCCAGGCAATATTCGAGAACTCGAAAATGCGATTGAGAGAGCTGTTGTCCTGGCGGATGGGAGCGCGTTGACAGTGGCGGAACTTCCCGCCGCCGTTCTTGCGGGTCTTCCCCAGTCCAATTGGATCGAAATGGATTCACATGTCCGGGGTAGAGCCCCAACAGCTCCCACCGTTCCCGGTCGCCGGCGCGGACGCCCACCCCGGGGAGCGTCCAAGAACAATAGCCCCCCCGAGCCCGGACGGGCCGATCTTGTGGAAGCACTCGCCAAGGCAGGGGGGAACAAAGCCGAGGCGGCTCGTTTACTGGGTGTTCCCCGAAGTACTTTCTTCAGTCGCATGAAGCGGTTCGGGTTGGAGTAGTTCCTTTCGCGGGCTCTCTGTCGCGAAACCTCACAGGGCGGCCGTAAACCATTCCGAACGCTGAAAGCAGTGGGACTGTCACAGTCCGCATCAAGATGACTGCGGCGGCGACTTGAAAACGGACAGCCCCCGTGAATTGCCGGGGCCCGTGAAATGTTCGCAACCCGGACGAAGCTGGCCGCGAGTTGCTCTCGAGTGACGACCCAAGGCGTCTGAAATCCTGGACAAGGACGGACAAATCGAGAAAAAAGGCCCGGCCGGAAATGAATCCCGACCGGGCCAGAACTTCCTCAGACTTCCGCGCTGTGGCAGAGTCCAGCCGCCTTCAAAAAGGCCTATTTGGCAAACATCAATCCAGGATCGTTGGGCGGTCCGCCGGCGACCTCGAATTTGAACTTGTTGTCACCCTGGTCGGTAACACGGGCAACCATCGTCTGGCCCTGGTTGTTCTCCATCACCAGCATGTCCTGGTTGACTTCGTACTTCCCGCCGAACGCGTTGTCCTTGCCATCCTTCGAGTATTTCCATTCGAAAGTGCCGTCATCCTTGATGTCGAGCGCGATCTCGCCACCACCCTGTCCAGGGGCTTTCCAGTTACCCACCAGAGTGGCAGGAGCCTTGCCCGCTGGAGCTGCCGGAGCAGCGGTCCCCTCGGGGGTGGGTGCCGTTCCGGGAGCACTTCGGGTGTCAGTCGGGGCCTGTTGCGGGGGAGAAAGCATCCGCACGAGGGCGGCCGACACCTGATCCTGAGGCTGTTGCTCGGTCACCATCTTCAGCTGCCTGAGAGCAGCATCAGAGTGTCCCGCACACAGATAGTGGTAACCCAGAACGAAATGTCCGTCAGTGGCCATTGGGTTGCCCTTGACGTACGCTTCCAGCTTCCGCAATTGCTCGGTGTAGACGCTCACGGAAGGATAATACGACGAGAGGCTGGTCCAGTCCCACCCCGGTTCAACGGACAGCACTGCGTAGAGCGTGCCAGCCGCTTCCTGGTACTTGCCCAGAGCGAAAAGGCACAGGCCCCGGAACTGGTGCAGCGTCGTATCTCCCGGCAGCTTGGAGAGAGCAGTCTCCACCCCCTTGAGTGCGGCGTTGTAGTCCCCTGACTTGAAGGCATCGGCGGCAGCGTTGTAGGCCGCGGTTGCCTCGGCATTGGGGCCAGCGGCGGCACTGCCAGCATCACCTGTTCCCGGCGGCGTCGCCGGATTGGCGGTGGAGCCCCGGCTGGGATCGTTGTTGACGATGATTGTGGTGTTCGACGGCGGCGTGTACGCCTGGGTCGAGATTGGCTGGCTGTAGTTTACGGCGGGGCTGTCCACCACCACGTACTGCGTAGGCACGTAATACGGATTGGCGTACGAGGCATAGCCGTAGTTGTAGAACGACGAACCGAGCGCCCAACTGGTCAGGCCAACGGCGGCCGTGGTGGCTGCCCATGCCCCCCAGGGATGATTCCCCCAACCCCAGTTCCCGCCCCAGTATCCACCGTGGTAACCACCCCAACCGCCACCCCAACCACCACCACCCCAGTTATTGATGTTGTTGTTGATGTTGACGTTGTTGTTGTTGAAATTGTTGTTGTTCCAGTGGTTGCTGTTCCAGTGGCCGCTGTTGCCCCAATGGTTGCCGTTGCCAATGTTACCGTTGCCAATGTTGCCATTGCCGGGGCGGTTGCCATTGTTCCAGCCTCCATTCCCCAAACCGGGGCGGCCATTCCAGTTGCCACCGTTTCCAGGGCCGGCGGGACGTGAGCCCCAACCACCGCCACCAGCGAGATTGCCATTGTTGAATCCGCCGCCAGTCCCGGGGCGGTTTCCGGTGATGGCGTTGTTCCCACCCCCGATGCCTGGGCGATTGTTGCCACCGGGACGATTTCCGATGTTGCCGGGGAGGTTGTTGCCAGTGCCAGGACGGTTACCCACGTTGCCCGGCAGGTTATTGCCACCGCCAACGCCAGGACGGTTCCCACCGATATTTCCCGGGAGCGTATTGGCTCCACCACCGGGTCGACCGCCGCCAATGCCAGGTCGATTACCAACCTGGTTCCCACCCAGGCCCGGCAAATTGCCACCACCAGGACGATTGCCGGTTCCGATATTGCCGGGCAGCGTTGTCGCTCCCCCGCCAGGCCGATTGCCAGCCCCCCCCAGACCTGGCCGATTGCCGGCCATTCCGCCCGGAGCCGGGCGCGTGGTGGCGCCACCGGGCAGGCCCCCAGCATTGGGTCGGTTCATGCCAGCTCCGCCGATTCCCGGACGGTTGATCGATGGAACGCTACCGCCCCCCATATTGGGCCGTTGCATTCCCCCTGCCGGCCGCCCCATGTTCGCCATCCCACCACCGCCAGGACGAGCCTGCGGCATGGAGGGTCGGGCCGCGGGCATCGAAGGCCGGCTGGCTGGCATGGAGGGCCGTGCCGCAGGCATGGACGGACGAGCCATACCACCACCCGACGGGCCACGGAAGCCACCCCCACCACCGCCCCCCCGGAATCCGCCGCCTCCCCCGCGGCCCGCAAAACATTCGGAATTGGTCAGGAGCAGTGCCAGCGAAAGTGCCAGCCAGCGATTGGTTTTCGAGATGTTCAAGGTGCCTCCAAGTGACTGCAAATGCGGTCTCGAAACACGAGACGGGAAGTATGGAAGACTGTCGAGTGAAAAGACCAGTCGGTCCCGGACACCAGGGCCTGCTGCCAAGGTTCGCCCGCGATCCGGCCAGCCAATCCAACGATAACTATTGCTTGATGTCGGCGTTGACCGCCTCTTCCTTGGCCTGGACGCCAGGAAGGTCGCTTTGCTCAGCGGCCGCTTCGGCTGCCGACAGGGCATCGACCGGAGCCGGTGCCTTCCGCACAACAAACACCTCGGGGGTATCATCGAGCGCTTCACTGCCGACAATCCGGTCACGCGACTGCCAGCTCCAGCGATCGCGGTCGAGAATGGTCATGACGCTGGTACCCGACGTGACTTCCCCGTCTCCACTGACTCCGCGATAGTTCACCAACCACTGGTTGTCGCGATTGGTCCAAAGCCCTTCCTGGAATCCGCCATTGGAATCAAACACCCAGGACCGGACCTTGCGGGCCAACGGGTCCCAACCAATCCGCTGGGTGCCCGAGAAGGCCTCTTCTCCCAGCAATTGCACCGAGAACTTGCCCACGATGAACTTGTCTCCATCCGACCAGTCGTAGGTGGTCTTGACCACCGCATCGGCACTTTCATCGACCCAATCGCCGATCAGGAACGACAGGGGAA
>Ga0315904_10010145_pt1 | contig 12222 bp, 7 predicted proteins | sample LakEriMetagenome_6_FD_203529 | JGI IMG/M metagenome (GOLD analysis project Ga0315904, IMG submission 203529) | Freshwater fungal communities from buoy surface, Lake Erie, Ohio, United States - Buoy 12 MA120 | ecosystem: Environmental > Aquatic > Freshwater > Lake | place: USA: Lake Erie, Ohio...
GTCGATGGCGCGATATGAGATCATTCCAAGGTCAAATGCGTTCGTCGACATGGGCTGACCTTATCATGTCGAAACTGCGCGAACTCAATGGCCCATGCGCGTGGGCGTGGGGATCGCGACGAAATCGGCTCGCTGGCGCGTATGACTGAAATGGGCCATAGTCGGCTACAATGATTGATTTCGGCGTCCGGCCGGGTCGCCTCAGTGCCGTCATTCAGTAGCATCAATACCGCCGGACCGGACTTCGCCGGAAGTAGTCAGTGGCGCCTTCAGCGCACCAGCCTCACCGTTCCAGCGCCTGCTGCATCGCGACTGCCAAGATGGCGTCGGATTCGCTGGCCGCGGCGAGATCCGATTCACCCACGATGACATCCGGCGCCGCAGACTCGCGGGGCTGTCCCTCCATCGTAAAAAGTTGTTCGACGGGTATGCGAATGCTGACGCCAGCGAGACAGGGCAATGGGAACGGCTCAATTGCACCGCGCAGCCCTGCCATCGACGTCCCGACCAGCGTCGCGCCCGCAGCAGAACGAAGTCCGATAGCCATGCCTTCTCCCATCGAACCGGTCCAATGGTCTACCAAGACGATCAGATGGCCATCAAACCGGTCACGCCGTCCGCGTACTGTCTCGGCCCACTCCCGATCGCCGCGCCGATGTCGCTGATAGGCGCGCTCTCCCTCTACAAACCAGCTCATGATCGGCTTAGCGATGGAAGAATCGCCACCTGACGGTGTATCGCGCAAATCGAGGAGAATGAGACTCGCAGTTCGCGCGCGCGACATGAGCACGGCGAACTTTGCGGGCAAATCCCCGTCGCCAAGCGAGTTGTTGATCCGGATCAGGGCAATCCCGGACGAAGGAAAGCTGAGGGACGCCAATTCGGCGTTGGTCTGTTCAGCGAGCGCAAGGCGCGCTTCGACGGGGCCATTTTGTCCCTGTGCGACCACAATCGCATCTTGAGCGTGCGTGCCGGCGAGAGCGACGCGCATCGCGAATCCGGCCGCGGCGGCTGAGCTTTCCGGTGAATGCGGCGGCAACACAAGCGCATCCGCAGCGACGCCATTGACCCGGGTGATCAACATGCCTTCGCGCAGGCCAGCCTGTCGCGCAGCCGATCCAGGCCTCACCTGTGCGACAACCCACTTCCCATCGCGATGATCTGCCCACACGCTCGATCCGGTTGGAACCAAACGAGGCGAGGAAGCGCTGTTTGTGCTAAGCCCGACATGATGATCGGCTACCGCAAAGACGAAGGACTCAAGTACGCGCAGATGTTCGGCCGATGTGCGGGCAGCCTGCGCTTGAGCTTGCAGAGGCGTGAACGCTTCCTCGAGCCTTGCGCCGCCTCCCAGTGAATACGGCATGTGATCTCGCACCGCGTCGCGTGCCGCTTCAAGGTCGAGCAGAGCAGCTGTCTCCGCTGTGCAGTTCACGTGCGCGCTTCGATCTGTTTTCGGCGACACAGCGCAAGCGCAGAGACTCAGCAGCAATCCGACGATCAGAAGTCTCGACATGCACGCCCCTGCTCATGCGCACCAGGTTGCCGCCTGGGCCGGTTAAATTTTTAGGGAACCGAATGGTCAATCGCAAGAGCGATCGCAGCTGAGACAGTTCACGCGTCTTCGTCGGGGCGCGGAATTTCACTCAACGTACTGACCGAACGATCCTGCCATAGAGAGCTCCAGGCAAACACCATCGCCTTACGGCAAGTGCAGAAGGCGTCGCTCGTGGGCCAGGTCGGCTCCGATCATGAGGTTCGGCGGCCGGCAGGGTCACCGCAGTCCTGTCATTCAGCCGCTTCGCGGAAACCAGGCCGGAGATCGCCGAGAGTGGCCGGATTTGTGTTTTCGGTCACTGTCGTGTTTGCCCGAGTCTTGGACACTCATCATTTCACGACTGAGCCCGCTGAAGTTTTGTCTTTCCGGCTATAGTGCCATAGCCCGAAGAGTATCATTACTTGCAGCAGCAGCACGATTGCGTAGACAATAACGGTGGTCCAATCGAAGCTGTAGCCGCCTTGGATTGTGCCGATAGAAGAGCCAACAGCCCAAGTCATTGGGAACAGTACAAGGATATTCCTTACAAACCCGAATACGACGCCGTAGAACACTCCGAAACCGAACAGCATCAATACCATGTCGATTGGGAAAGTACCGATATGATATGCCGCAAAAGCTGCCCCGGCTATTATGGGAGCCAGAATGTATCCAAATGCTCTTTCAAACCTCAACTGTAGCCATCCGTAAACAAACAGCGGCTCCCACAAAGAAATACCGTTAAAGATTATATGTGGAATGGGGTTTCCATCGAATCCTTCCAGCGTCTCAAAAAGAGTATTCGAGAATATTGCTGCGAGCACCGCAGATATCAGAATCGAGAAAAATGCATTTTCTCTTTTGATCCCTAATCCTGACAAGCCCTCTTTGCATAGAACGAGAACAACAAACGCAGGGATCGCGGCGTTGAGAAGCAGATGTCCAATGCCTACGAAACCAATAAAGAAAACAGCAGGCTGCTCGAAGCCGTACTTCGCATTGAGGTAGTATATTCCGATCATCATTACTGCTGTGATCGATGCAAGCAGCGTATCCAACCCTGGGTCAAACGTTACTGCACGACGATTACCTTTAGACCTTATCATGAACCGCTCCTCTGCAAACAGCTTTGATATACAAAGTAATTTGAGCGAGTCAAGCGCAGGTTAGTTTTCTGGATCCATTGCTTCTGAAAAATTAGCCGTGGCAGAGCTCAAGTGGACCTCTGATTGGAGTAATCAGCGGCCTGCTAACGGCGCTTTCAGGCACCCCATTTTTTCCATCGGCCGCGGGCAACTAAGGGCCAAGTCGGCTCTGATCATCCGGTTCAGCGTCTGGCAGGGTCGCCGCAATCCTGTCGTCCAGTTACTTCATCAGCACCAGGCCGGACTTCGCCGAAATCGGACGCCAGGGTCTTAAAGACGGATGACAGCTTTGGAGGACTCAGGCTTCTTCTTGCGGAATCGGCTTTGACTTCAAACGGATGAAGTATCGGGGGTCACAGCACCGCTTTTCCTTGGTCTTTCAAAATCAAATCCGTATCGAGCATGGTCAGAAATCCTACGTGGCGGTGCTGTCAATTTGATGCTAACCGGTCTCTCCTATTCGAAAGCGAGCAAATTCTGGACAACGAGAATGTTCCTTGGTTTCGAAAACCCGTCCTATCGTGAACGTAAGCGTGCGGTCCAGTGCACCGCTAATACGCGCCGACCGAAAACTCGGCTTTGATGCCACCATCTGATCGGGTTGCAACCCAGAGACAGAACTTGCCCGGTTCTGGTCCAAACGAACCATCCCGCCGATAAAAGGAAAGATCAGTGGCGCCGAGATCAAATTCGACCAGTGCAGATTGACCCGGCTCCAAGCTAACACGCTTGAACGCCTTCAGTTCCTTCACCGGGCGCGTCAGGCTACCCACCACATCCCTGACATAGAGCTGAACGGTCTCGAAACCGGCGTAGGCGCCGGTGTTTCTTACTGTTGCTTGTATTTTCATCCGGTCGGACAAGCCAATTACCTGTTGGCTCAGTTCAAGACCGCCGAGTTCGAAATTGCCATAGGATAGTCCGAAGCCGAACGGAAAGAGAGGCTCGGATCCGTCGTCCAGATAGAATGCCGACATACCAAGCGAGGTTTGCCGTGCGCCGACTTCAATATCGTCGATAAGGATCATTTCCGAGGCGTTGGGCGGACGGCCAGTATTCTTGTGATTGTAGTAGATCGGAATCTGCCCGACGGATTTTGGGAAGGTAACGGGCAATTTGCCTCGCGGCGCCTGATCACCAAACAGGACCGCCAAAATGGCGTGCCCGCCCATGGTGCCAGGATGCCATGCATAGAGGAGCGAATCCGTATGCGGCAGGTTTTCAGTTAGCACCAACGGGCGCCCTGCAAGCACCACTGTGACAACTGGCTTACCAAGAGCCCGGATCCGCGCAAGCAGTTCGGACTGGGCTCCGGGGAACGTGATGTCGGCGCGGCTGTGGGCTTCTCCGGAGAGGATCGATTCTTCCCCGAGGAAGACCAGCGCGACATCACTGTTGCGGACCGCTGTCTCAGCTTCCCCAAACAGTGCATGCGATCTCGAGCGAGACGTCTCAAGCCCTGGCGCGTAGTTTATGTCGATCTTCCCGCTGAAATGCTGGCGAAGCGCCTGAAGTGGAGTGACTGTATCGGTCTTCTGCCCATCGAACACCCACGTTCCCATTTGCTCGTGCGGGGCATCGGCGAGCGGCCCGATCACGGCAATAGAGCCAAGGTCGGCCACACGCAGCGGAAGCACGGCGCCGTCATTCTTGAGAAGCACCAAGCTCTCGAGGGCGGCCTGATAGGCGACGTCCAGCGCCTTGCCTGAGACGAGCGGATCGAAGCCTGAAGGATCGGTGTAGGGCCGCTCGAACAGGCCAAGCCTCTGTTTGAGTCGGAGCACGCGAAGGACCATGGCATCAATCTGGCTGACGGAAAGGACGCGTTCCTCAACGAGCTTCGCGAGGTTGCTGGCATAGGCGTCGCCTGCCATCTCCATGTCTACGCCTGCAAGCGCCGCTTCTGTTGCCGCACTCCGGGAATCTTCGCACAGGCCGTGCACGATCAGCTCGTTGATCGCATTCCAGTCACTAACAACCAGTCCGTCGAAGCCCCAGTCACCGCGAAGGACACCGTTTAGCAGCGCGCCGTTTGCGGTTGCCGGGATCCCGTCGAGGTCGCTGAATGACGTCATCAGCGTTGCAGCGCCGGCTTGGACGACCCTACGGAAGGGTTCGAGATAGACGTTGCGCAATTCGTTGGCGGGAATGTTCGTTGCGCTGTAGTCGCGTCCACTCTCCGAAGCGCCATAACCGACAAAGTGTTTGGCGCACGCAAGGATAGCTCCGTGCCCGGAGAGATCCGCCGTTTGGAATCCTTCGACCATTGCGCTTCCGAGCAGGCCGGTGAGATGGGGATCCTCACCAAAGCTCTCCGCAATCCTTCCCCAGCGCGGATCGCGCGAAATGTCGATCATGGGAGCAAAGGTCCAGTGTATGCCCTGCGAACGCGCTTCCAACGCCGCGATCCGGGCGGCCTCGCGGACAAGGTCAGGGTTCCATGCGGCGGCCTGCCCGAGCGGTATCGGAAAAATGGTGCGGAACCCATGGATGACGTCCCGCCCCATCAACAACGGAATTGAAAGGCGGGATTCTTCAACCGCCACTCGCTGGAGACGGTTGCAGGCATCGGTGTTTGCAAGATTGATCACCGATCCGATCCGGCCGGTGCGCACACCTTCGATGAGGTGGTCGGGGAGCGGATCTGCGCTTGCATCGACCTGCTGAAGCTGGCCGATCTTTTCTTCAAGCGTCATCTTCGACAGTAGGACATCAAGCAGGTCCTCGGCTGAGGGAAGGCCGGCGCTGTTCGCACTGAGGGTGAGGGTCGGTGTGTTCATGGATCTTCGTTGCTGCTTGAGGTCAGGCTGGAACAGGATCAGGCGCGTGTCGCCTGGCGTCGAGCGCCTTGCGTGTCTTCTCGGCTGCTTGCTGGTCGATGCCCAGTGTCGCGACAGCCCAAATCGCGATTGCCGAAGCAATGACCGGAATGAAGGCATCACATAAGCGAAGCAAGGTAATCGTGGATTCGGCCTGCGCCCCGCCAAGCTCGACCTTGAAGCCGGTCGCGTTCAGAAGGAAGCCGCCGCCGGCGAGCGCCGCGGTCATTCCGAGCTTCACCACCCACCAGTAGATTGAACCGTACATGCCCTCTCTCCGCTCGTGAGTTTCAAGTTCATCAAGGTCGACAATATCGGCCATCATGGAGGGCATAAGCGTAAAGAGGCCGCCCAGCCCGAAAGCCAGTAGCGGTGCTGGCAATACGACCAGCCAGGGGTTGTCCGGCTGGTAGCAGAACCATTTGAGGACATAGCCCAGCATCGAGATGCTGGTCGAGATTGCAAAAGTCAGCCGTTTGCCGATGCGGGTGGCGAGCCAGGTCACGAAGGCGATGACGACGAAAGTGGAAAGGGTTCCGAGCGTGCCGGCATAGGCCGCATATTCTGCTCCCTTCAAAGTGTCTCCGGCGCACACGTAGTAGATGATCACATAAGTCGAAAAAGATGCGACAAGGATGAACCCGTTGAAGACGAGGAATGTCGCAAGGCAGAGTTTGAGGAAGGGCTTGAAGCTCAGAGCCTTTGCGAAGCCCTCGAAAAAGTCCCGGACACGGTGCGCTGCTGTCTGAAAGATCGACCAACCTGGCTGGCGGGCTGACATCGGCATTTCGGCCATCGCAATGATACGAACGCGTTCGCGCAGGAAAATGGCGGGAAGGACGCCTCCGGCTATCATTAGCACGCCAAGCGCGATCGCAAGGCCGCCCGCGCCATCGACCATGTTGTCGAAGTAGCGCGTATCCTGCATCAGCGGCAGGAGCCATGGGGGAATGAAGTAGGCCAGCTGGCCGATGAAGTTCTGCGTACCCATGAGCCGAGTGCGCTCATGATAGTCCGGCGTGATCTCATACCCGAGCGCTACCCATGGTGTCGCGAAGATCGTATACGCCGTGTAGAAGACCAGTGACCCAAGCAGGAAGAACCAGAAATAGAACATCTCGCTCTGACCGTCGGGCAATTGCCAGATCGCCATGAAAACGATCCCGACGGCGATGGCTCCGACGAAGATGTAAGGTCGGCGCCGGCCCCATCGGCTGCGGGTATTGTCCGAGATGTATCCCATTATGGGATCGGTCAGGGCGTCAAAGAAGCGCGGGATCGACGCGACCAGGCCGACCAGAGCGGGGTCCATCCCGAGCCCGAGATTCAGGATGATCATCATCGCGCCGAACGCACCCGCGAGGAGATTGTTCACGAAAGCGCCGGACCCGTAGATCAGCATATGGCTGAAGGGTACCCGGTCTTCGCTACGTGTCGGCGAGGCGGTGGTCATCGCCTAGTGCCCTGTCTCGCCGAGGGGCTTTTGGTAGACGCGGATCCAGTCGATCTCGAACGTCTTCGGGAAACCTTCGAGCGACACACCGCCTTCGTTCGTGTCTTCGGCAAGATTGCCGCCAATCGCGAGGTTCAGGATGAGATAGAATGGCTGGTCAAATGGTGCGCTCTTGGGAAGCTTTGAAAACATCGCCTTAGATCCCCAGTCTTTCTGGGTCAGAGTTGAGTAAAGTTGTCCGTCCACGAACCAGCGAATCTCGCCTTCCTGCCATTCGACCGCGTAGACGTTGAACCCGTCATCCGTCGAGGGGAGCGAAGTGTCGTTGCCCTTGTATCTGTTGCGTGGCCACTCGCCGCCGTAGTGGATGGTGCCGAACACTCGGTTTTCCCTGCCGTCTTCGCAGGATTTGCATTCGGCGCCCTGGTTGACGAGTTCGAGGATATCTATTTCGCCCGACGCAGCCCAGGCGCCGTAACGCTCCTCGCTCGGCAGCATCCATGCCGCTGCCCAAGCGCCCTGCCCCTCCGGCGCGCGGGCGCGCACTTCAAACCGCCCATAGGTCCAGTCTGCCCTCCCCTTCGTCGTCAACCGCGCGGAGGTGAAGGGTTTTGCGGCAAGCTTGCCGCGTTCCGCTTCCGGCAGAGCTTCGTCGAGATGAACCGGCAGAGCGGGCCCCACTGCATTTTCTCGCCGGGCCACGATCTGGAGACGGCCGTCCTGTACAAAGGCGTTTTCCGGCCGCGCGGTGTAGCACTGGCGTTCCTCATTGCCGCCGCCCCAGCAGTCGACTTCGAAGTCCCATTTCGTCGGATCGATCCCGCTGCCGTCGAACTCGTCGGACCAGACAAGGGCCCATCTGTCGGCGGGCGGGGTCTGAGCCCAACCCGGATCAGCGAAGACCGCAGCCACGATCAACCCGGCGGCGTAGTTGGCTAGGCGGGTCATGCTAACGTCTCCTTTGGCGGCCTCTTCTGCGCGCGCCACTGGCACGTCTGGCTTCTGTTGCCGGCGGGAGGCCTGCCTGAGCTGCCTCCCGCCGGCAACGTGTCATCAGAAGTGAACCCGGACGCGCGCTCCAAACGTCCGCGGACGGTTGAAGAAGCGTGTGTTGTCAAACTGCGTGATAATCAGGCCTTGCGGCTCTGTCACATCTGTCAGGTTTGCCGCATAGACTTCAAGACGCCAGTTGCCCTTTTCGGGGCTGAAGCCGGCACCCGCATCAAATGTCCAATAGCCATCAATCTCGTCATCGAGCCTCAGGGCCGGATTGGTCGGATTGGCATAGTCGATGCCGTTGAAAATGGTGAGGTGCTGAGAAGACCGGTAGCCGAAGGAGAGGATCCCATCGAAGCTGCCGAAATCAGTATCGACCACTTTTGAAACCGAGCCGTTCAGCTGGATCTCCGGCGTACGCGGCAGGCGATTGCCTTCGATTGACCGATTGACCGAGTTGACCGGATCGACGTCTGCCTGGAAGCGCGCGTCCTGGACCAGGACAGAATTCACCACTTTGGCTGTCGGCATCAGGAGGAGCGTTCCTTTCAGCGTCCATTGGTTCGGCAGGTCGAGTTCGCCTTCCAGCTGGGCTCCGAAGATTTCGGCATCCGACGCATTGAAGTTGAACCCGACAACTTGGCCACCAAGCTGGGCGAGCTGGTCGGGGGTTAACTCAATTCCTTCGAACTGCAGAACTTGCGCCGTCGACAACAAGGTGAAGAGCTGCAGGTCCTTGTAGTCATAGTAGAAGGCTGATGCGTTGAGGACGGCGGGCATGCCTGCCATCTCGAAGCTGTTCTTTGAGCCGATCTCGAAAAGGGTCAGGGTTTCAGGATCATAGATCGGAGCAAGCGTATCGGTATCAAAGGCTGCCGGCGCGCTTCCGGAAGAGCTGGCGAGGCCAAAACCTTCCGTTCCCGGAATATTGTCATTGAAACCACCAGACTTGTTGCCGGTCGAGACCAGGCCGTAGACGAGGTTGTTTTCAGTCAGGTCGTATTCCGTTCGCAGGCGCCAGTCGACAAAGTCATTGTCGAGCGAGCCGTTCTGGAGCGCGATGGCATTGCCGCCGAGCACGGCAAACGAGATGCGCCCATCGAGCGCCGGGACGAAAGTGTTGAAGCACTCACCGGTGAAGGCAAAGCCCTGGCACAGCGGGTGATCGGCGGGCAGCGCGTCGCCCGTCACGATACCATTGCCGTAGATGTCATCAAGGCCGTCGCGCGCACCAAAGCGCCTGACGCCGTTGAAGAAGAATGCCAGGACTTCAGGATCGCTGAGCGTGCCGTTGCCATCCGCATCGGGATTGAAAATGGTCCGGTCTAGCCCTGCAAACTGGAACCCTTCCGTGCCATGACCGGTGCCGAAGCAGCACGAGAAGTTCCCTCCCCCGATGATAAACTGGTAGCGTGCATTGACGCCGAAACGGTCTTTAGAATCGTCGGTATGCCGAACGCCACCGGTCACTCGAAACTTGTCAGTGACATTGAAGGTCGCATCCCCATACACCGAGAAACTTTCAGTGTCGGTCGTCTGGTTAAATTCGACGCCGGTGAAAAAAGGGTTCCTGTCGCCTGTCGTGCCGAGGAAGGTGCGCTGGGCCTCGGTAAAGTAGAAGGCGCCGGCCGACCACATCAGGCGCGCGTCTTCTTCTGAGAAAAGTCGTGCCTCATGAACAGTCGACTCCGAATCTGTAATGAAGCGGACCCGGGAGAAGTTGTCTATATCGAGCGGCCCGAGCGTGTCGAATACGCCGTCATAATATGGACCAGCCGGGGTCACGAACTCATAGTCGTAGACGAGATCGCGGATCGAGCCGATGTATTCGGCATTGATACCGTCCCCGTCATATTCGACATGACCCTTGAAGCCCCAGTGTTCGGTGTCTTCTCGGGGAGTAAAGGCGCGGCCGATGACTTCGCGCGGATTGTCAATATCTTCGGGGCGCACGCCATTGCCGAGCGGGTTTGCGAAGTTGACGCCGGTATAACCAGATCCCTTCTGCTGGATCTGATCGTAGGTCAGGGTCACCGTAAGGTCATCGAGCGGTTCAATCAGGTAGGACGCGCGGAACCCGAAATCATCAGCGGCTTCGGCGACGCCGACACCCTCGGCTTCGGACGTCGGCACCGTGAGGCCGAGCTCTGAACTGCGAGGCGTCACGTTTTCGAGGTAGCTGTCATGTTGCATCGCAAAGCCGGCGATGCGGAATGCGGAATTGTCAGTCACTGCGATGTTCGCCACGCCTTCGAGGCGCCATTCATCGTAGTTGCCGATTGAGCCTTCGATCATGCCGTCGGTGGTGCCAATGCCTGGCTTCCAGGGAATGATGTCAACTGAACCCGCAGTCGCGTTGCGTCCGCGCAGCGTGCCTTGCGGCCCGATATTGACCTCGACGCGCTGGATATCAAAGAAGGCCGCGCCAAAGCCGGACGGGCGAGGCACGTAGACGCCGTTCAGATGGGTCGCAGCCGCTGGATCACCGAGCTCCGTGTTGTTGGATGAACCGACGCCCCGGATGTAGACTTCGATATTGCCCTGGTTGTTGGAGACCGAGAGGCCGGCGATCTTGCCGTCGAGGTCATTGAAATCCTGCAACCCAAGCAGCTTGAGGTCCTCGCCGCTGATGGTGGCGGCGGTGCCGGCATAGTCTTGAAGCGACTGTTCGCGCCGGTCGACAGTGATGACGACCACATCCTGGCGGCTTTCTTCTTCTTCGGTGGGGGCAGCAGCGCTTTCCTGAGCGAAAGCAGCGCCGGCCTGCACTGCCAGCACGCTGATCGATGCGCCCAAAAGAATCGTTCTCAGGCCTTGTTTACGAAACATGTGTTCCTCCCGTTTCCTCCGGCCGCTCTGTTGGCGGTCTGGCATAGGTCGGATAATCCACGATTGTCTATCGATGTCAACGATGTCTGTCCAAAGATGACAATCGGGTGCCAAATTTGGAGAAATCTGTTGCCTAGTCTGGCGCTGGTCCACTGGAGCCGCGGGCGATCAAAGCGTGCGGCAGGATATGGACTTCCGAGGCGGTCGCGGGGCCGTCGCGGTTAACGGCCAGCAGCGAGACGGCCGTTTCGCTGATTTCATCGAAGGGCTGGGCAACAGTAGTCAGGGGGGGCCAGATCGAACGCCCCATTGGGGTGTCATCAAAGCCGGCGACGGACAGGTCTTCCGGCACGGATAGGCCCATCTTGTGCGCGGTCATCATCACGGCGATGGCCATATGGTCATTGGCGGCGAAGATCGCGGTCGGACGCGCGGGCCGCTGCAACAGATCTTCCGCGCAGTCGAGCGCCTGCCTGAAGGAAAAGTTGCCCTTTACGACCAGTCCGTCGCAGGCGCCTGCGAGACCAGCAGCCTGGATCGCATCCTGGTAGCCGAGACGACGAAGGACAGTCACGACATGCTCGTCGCGCCCGGTGACATGCGCGATCCTTCGGTGACCAAACGAAATCAGATGCTCTGTGACTTCTCGCGCGGCTCGACGGTCATCCATGGCCACCGCGCTGGCGCCCGCTACTGGGCCGGTCGGCGAGACGAGCACGAAGCGCACTTCCCGCTCGCGCAAGAGGCCGTGAAGGTCGTGAGAGTCGCAAATCGGCGGCACAAGAATCATGTTGGAGACCTTTGTGCGATCCAGGAACTGCGCCACCTGCCCGCGCCAGTCGGGATTCTCCTCGTCAAATAGCTCAACGGCGAGGTACCGATGGGCTTTCGAACAGGCCTTGAGCAACGAATGATTGAGCTGGGACTGGTAGCCGCTACTTGGGTCCGCGAGCAGGACGCCGATACTGAGAATGTCCCCTAGGCGCATCTGCCGGGCGATCGCCGACGGGGCATAGTTGAGCTCCCGGATCGCCTCTTCGACCTTCTCGCGCGTCTTTGGCGAGATATGCTCATGCCGGTTCATGACCCTTGAGACGGTCTTGACCGACACCTGCGCCTTGCGGGCAACGTCCTGGATCGTGGCCATTTTTGGGTTTCCTGCAAATTGTCCTTCAGGACAATCTGTTATGGTCGTTCAGGCACTAAAGTCAAAGTCTTACGGCTCGGTCAGAGCGATCCCCAGTTGGGCTGCCCCCAATACCGGGACGGTCTGACCCAGCCCCCTGATCCGGGCCGTTTATTTAGAGACTCCGTTCGCCTTTCTTGGTAGCGTCCCATCACGTGGTGTAATTCGTGCACGCCGTCTCGGCTGCGGTGATGGTTTCAGTTGCCCACGCCGGGCAGGCTGAGAACAGGGTTATCGACGATCCTGGCGAGACTTTC
>Ga0315904_10010148_pt1 | contig 12221 bp, 10 predicted proteins | sample LakEriMetagenome_6_FD_203529 | JGI IMG/M metagenome (GOLD analysis project Ga0315904, IMG submission 203529) | Freshwater fungal communities from buoy surface, Lake Erie, Ohio, United States - Buoy 12 MA120 | ecosystem: Environmental > Aquatic > Freshwater > Lake | place: USA: Lake Erie, Ohio...
TATACCTGAATTGAACGGCCAGTTGCTCATCAACACCGGAAGGGGCGGGCTTCATGATCGCCTGGATCTCATCCGGGATCCCCATGAAGGCGTGTACAAAGAAGACGTTATAAATACCTATGTCAAGCAGGGTTCCGCCGCCGAGTTTTGGATCGAACAGCCGCTGCGGAACAGGATCGGCGGGCTTGAAACCAAAATTCACCTGCATGGACATCAGCTTGCCGATCCGGCCTCCTTCGATCATTTTCTTCACCACGTCAAAATGCGGCAGGAAGCGCGACCACAATGCTTCCATCAGGAAAACTTTTTTGTTGCGGGCTGCGGCGATCATCTCGCTGGCCTGCCGGGCATTGATGGCAAATGCTTTTTCACAGAGTACGGCCTTATGGTGTTGAAGACAAAGGAGCGTATGTTCATGGTGATGGGAGTGGGGAGTGGCGATGTAGATGGCATTAACATCAGGGTCTGCGGCCAGTTGCTCATAACTGCCATAGATGTTTTTGGCGGGATAGGTCTCCGCAAAAGCCCTTGCCTTTTCCATGGACCGGGAGCCCAATGCCACCAGTTCTGCATCTTCCACCAACCTCAGGTCCGACGCAAATTTCCCTGCGATTCGTCCGCAACCCAGTATGCCCCATTTGATCTTTTTCATATTCCCTGCTTTAGGCGGAAAGATAATTCATTCCGTTTATAGCTATAGGTTGGCAAGAGGAGTTTCGTTAACAAAAGCTTGGAATGTGAAACGCAACATTAAACTGGTATTTGAGTTCTATCTAGGTAAAGCAGAAATTTATTTCTCACCCATAAATTAAAAGCCATGTATCCATTCCCCACTCACTCCGTGATGTTTCAATCTGAAAAGAAGAAAATCGGTAAGCCGGACACTGAAAAAAAGGAGGCCGATGCGAAGGCGAAAAAAGCATTATCCGAAGAAAGCAAAATGGATAAGAAGAATGAAAGGGAGTATGATCCCAACATTGTCAGGGATCATCGTTCAATGTGGTTTTAGTACCGCCAGTTTTCCATTGGCCCCCGGGAGAGATCCGGGGGCTTTTTTTGCGCATGTCTCGTCCTGAAAAAAGTTGACTACAAAGTCAACAAATATGGAACAGGTAAGAGTTTTGCTTAGATCGGCTTCCCCCGCAAAAAAAGTACACGGAGGCTTTCAAGAGGAAAGTTATTCGAGAATATGAGCAGGGTCTTTTGAATAAGGACCAGCTTATGCGCAAGTATGATCTGGGCGGGAAGAGCCGCGTGCTGGAATGGTGTCGCAAATACGGTAAATTAGCGTATACAGAGAAATCACCCCAAGGACGTCCCATGAAGGATCCCCAGAAACAACGAATCAAGGAACTGGAAAAAAAATGAAGGCTGCCGAGCTAAAACTCAAGGTATATGATAAGCTCATCGAGGTCACCAATCGTGAGCTCGACCAGGATATCATAAAAAAATTTAGGCCAAGTTGTCCAAGAGTTGGCAACAGAGAAAGGGTTGAACATTACGGCTGTGTGCCGGCAACTTGGCTATAGTAAACGATCTTGCTATAAATCGCTGCGGCTGGGCAAAATCCGGATCTGTCACCGTGGTGAAGTTCTGCGTCGGGTAATGGCTTTACGTGGTCAAATGCCCAGGTTGGGAACGCGAAAGCTTCATCATTTGCTAAAGGAAAGCTTTTCAGGTGACGGGATCGTAGTAGGCCGCGACGGTCTATTTCGGCTGCTTCGGGAGGAGGACCTGTTGGTACGTAAGAAGCGGCGTTATACGAAGACAACAGACTTCAGCCACTGTATGCGCAGATATCTTGATTTGGCCAAAGGCCTGGAATTGCAGCGCCCGGAACAGTTGTGGGTGGCAGATATTACCTATTTGTCTTTGGGATACAGCTATCTTCATTTAATAACGGATGCCTACTCAAGGAAGATCATTGGTTATCATGTTAGTCAGACCTTGGCAGCCAGTTCAACGATCAAGGCCCTGGAAGGAGCATTAAAGAATAGGAGCTGCAATGAACAACTTACTCATCACTCAGATCGGGGACTACAGTACTGCAGCAGTCAATATACCAGGCTTTTAAGTCAGCATGGGGTTGGGATCAGCATGACACAAGACGATAGCCCCTATGATAATGCCATTGCCGAACGGGTAAATGGCATATTGAAGGACGAGTTTGGGTTGGACGAGGTCTTTACCACCCATGACGAAGCTGTACATCAGGTTATGGAATCAATTAATATCTATAACAACCAAAGACCCCATATCAGTAACAGCATGCTAACACCGGATGAAATGCATAGACAGAAGAGCCTTGTGCCGAGGAAATGGCATAAAAAAACCAAAAGAACTTTGGAAGGTTCTTTTGGTTTTTTACCTTGAGGCCACTATTTATTAATCGGTCAACCTTTTTTAGGACTACTCACCGGGGTATTACAACTTGGCTTTCGGTAAATTTCACCTTTTTCATTTTTCGAGATTTAAAGTTAACAATTCAAGTAATTGGCAACTCTAATTCCGCTGGACCAATAACGGGGGAGCCGTCACCTGGAGCTGTATTGTACCCAATACAGTGACCATTTTTGGCACCAATGCATTCTATTGGCATTACCACCTTTGGAAACGAAGAGTACCACCCAGCATCCATATAGAACACAAGGCGGGCTACAAAATGTTTGTATACTTTATAGGTGAGAATCTACAAATTACTGATGAACTGACAGGTGAACTAAAACCTGTAGAGGTTATTTTGGCTATCCTGGGTGCCAGTCAATTTACTTATGTGGAAGCCGTTTAGTCTGAATTTAGGGGGAGCATTATAGTGGAGCCAGTATTTTCATAGGTATTGCCTTACAGGGGGGATTGAGTGTTTTTTGAACTTTTTCCTCTGAATTCTTGTGGGGATAGACCTGTTTTTAATTTAAAAAGCCGGGAAAAATAATGATCAGAATTAAAACCCAAGCTAAAAGCAATTTGTTTTGTATTCTTATCTGTTGAATTTAGTAATTCCTTGGCTTTTTCGATTTTTATGAGAATAAAGTATTCGAGTGGGGCCAAGCCAGTTGTACTTTTAAAGTTTTTCCTGAATTTAGAATAGGTAACTCCTTCATTCCTACAAAAGGATTGAAGATCAAAGTCATGATCAACTTTTTGATTCATAATGAATTTGGCTTTTGATATAAGAGAATGATTTGCTTTGCTTGAGTCGGGGGCTTTCTGAATATTGCAAATCTCTGCCAGTAAATGCAAGCAAATGCCGCTTGCTGTGCGCTGAAAACCAAATGGTTCTTCGAGTACAAGCTGAATTAGGGTGCTCATTAGATTCATTACAAGTAGATTGGCGCAATTTTCAACAACCGGTTTTTTGATATCAAAAAATAAATCCTTCATAACCAGTTCTACTATTGAGCCAGAAAATCCAATCCAATGTTCTGTCCATCCGGTTTTTTGTGAAGGTTTATATCTATGCCATTCCTGTGGGAATATAATAATGCCATCACCTGCATTTATATTAATAGTTCCTGCGGATTGGCTTTCAAAAGTCCCTTTCCCTTTAGAAATTAAAACAAAATGATATTCGTGAAGAACCCTGCCAGTTTCCCAAGTGAATCTGTGGCTGCCCGGGTGACCTTCAGGTGGATACTTCGTGTTTGGAGGAATAATGCTTTGCCCGATATCATTAACTACAAATCCCCATTTTTTATCGATCTCTAAAACTGGAAGGTATTTTTTTATCCTTCGATCTTTTGATATCATTTTGTGTCGTTTTTTTGACAAAATGTGCATTGATATTTGCTGATTATTAGCATTACTTCGTTTCCAGTAAGATAGGGAGAATTAGTCAAAAAGTGTTGTGTATTGTCGTTTACAGGAAGTTTACAGATTATTCCTTACGATTTCAAACAATGGCAAGATGTATCTATTTCTTCTAATTGATTTCCATTGGTTAATGGAGATATAACGCATTCCCAGATCGTTGAAAATCGTTTAAGCATTCAATTAGTGGTAGCATTATGAAAATTTTTAAAAAGTAAAAACATATTATTTTATCATGAATACAACAATTACCCAAGAGCAAATAGAATCATACAGAACAAATGGATTTCTATTGGTGGAGAATTTTTTAACTGAATCCGAATTGTCTTTTTGGCGTGAAGCGGTTACAGAAGCCATTGAACAGCGTTCTGGAAGAAAAATGCCAGGTAGCGATATTGAAGTTGGTAAAGACGATGGTATTAATAAAGACACTGATTATTTTGCCAAAGTATTTGATCAGATGTTGAACCTGTGGCAAACAAACGATAAGGTAAAACAGATTATGCTTGATAAGAATCTGGGTAAGATAGTAGCTGATTTAGCGGATTGGGAAGGCACAAGGATTTGGCACGATCAGGCACTTGTAAAGCGCCCATGGGCAAATCCAACTTCGTGGCATCTTGATACTCCTTTTTGGTCATTCAGTGACCGGAGGGCATTATCCATTTGGGTTGCTTTGGATGATGCAACACTCGAAAATGGTTGTTTATATTTTATTCCGGGCTCTTATCATACCACTACTTTGGATAATCCTGGAATTGGAAAGAATATGGATGGTATTTTTGAGTTTTACCCTCAATTCATTAAAACAAAATCTGTGGCAGTTCCAATGAAGGCAGGAAGTTGTTCATTTCACAATGGATTAACAATTCATGGTGCAGGTGCTAATATGACAAATGGCTTCCGACGTGCTATGACGTGTGCCTATATGCCGGATGGAGCAACTTTTAATGGAATAAAAAATATATTAAGCGACGAGCAGGTTTCAAAACTTAAAGTTGGAGACCCTCTTTCCAATGACCTTCAAAATCCATTAATCTATTCCTCTTCCAAAGCAAGCAATCTATGAAACTCTTTGTTCTCTGTCCCCAATGGGGACTTGAACACCTGCCAATAGAAGATTTTTTTCTGAATGTTAAACAAGCAGGTTATGACGGTATTGACACTTGGCTTCCGGAAGAATCAAGCAAAAGAAAAAAGTTAATCAATCTTTTGGATCAATACCAACTTTGCATGGTTAGTCATCAACATCAGGCAAAAGGTGATACAATAGATGAATTTTGCAGGTCGCTGGATTATTATTTAAACCTTTCTCTGGAATGTGATCCGCTTTTAATTAACTCCCATTCCGGGAAGGATTATTTCTCACTTGATGATCAACTAAAAGTAATAGATACGATTGAAGAGTTCTCGATTAAGAATAATATCACTGTTGCCAACGAAACGCATAGGGGCCGAATTGGATATAGCCCATACAATGCATGGGAAATATTTAAGCGAAGACCTAATATGAAGATAACTGCAGATTTTTCTCACTGGACCTGTGTTACCGAAAGCTTCCTGGAAAATTCTGAAGAAATTGTTGAAGAGGCAATTAGAAGAACAAAACATGTGCATGCAAGGGTAGGATATACACAGGGGCCTCAGGTTCCCGACCCAAGGCTTGCTGAATGGCAGGAGCCTGTAGATTTTTTTATGTCCATCTGGAAAAGAATCATTGAAAATCAAAAATTAGCTGGTGCAGAATATTTCACCATGACTACTGAGTTTGGTCCACCTCCATACATGTGGACTAAAACTGAAGACAGTACTCCTGTAAAGAGTCAATGGGAGATAAATTTATTTATGAAGGATCTATTAAGAAACAAATTATATTAAAAGGTAGAGGTGGAAAGAGTCGCATCTAAAGTGTAATTAAAGGCCGGATGTTAGAGTGAGTACGAGAAAAGACACAATGAAATATTGCCGGAACTGGTTTCATTACTCAAAGAAAGAAATTAAAAAAAAATATGCGCATCATTTCAGTATTTCTAGTATTGCTCATAGCGAACTCAGCATACTCACAACTGTTGAAACAAAATATTGCAACAAAAACAGTAATGATTGCTGACAAATCTAATAACCTGCAATTGTTGGTTGATTATAACAGGGGTTGTAAAATCAGTGCGGTTAACATCAAAGGTAAAAATACAATCTCAGGCCATGGGGTATATACTTCTATTAAAACAGAGACAAAAGTTTCTGCTTCCATAGAATCAACATCACAGCCAGAAATAACGGTTGAAGGTAACAGGCTTGAAGTAAGCAATATCGTTTTTGGAGACGATAAAATGAGTGTTTCGGAAACGTGGATATTCACGACAGACGGAAAGCAAATCTCCTGGGATATTAAGCGGCAATACCTGCAAAATGGCGAACTTGACAACATGGCCATACCCGTTTGGAACTTTTCCAGCCTTTCCACATGGAAGGGTGGTATCCTGAATACAGGGGGTATGGTTTGGTGTAAATACCTGGAAAACAAAGATGATACCTACGGAGTACATACGGATGGGGTAACCTTTTGGGAACCGTTGTCTGGTAATGGCTTTCGGGTTAATGCGAGCTCAGGTACAGCTGAAAATATTGCAAGCTCTTTTAGCCATGGTGCTAACAATGAGTTTGTGTTTACCCAGTATCTTACTCCTTTGGAACTCGGGCAACGTTATTTGTTAAGTCGTTTTGTAAGGGAAAAAAGCGATGTATTCGCTCCTTTTGAGGTTAAAAAAGGGATATCCAATATTTCTTTAGCATTAAGTTATGTCGACTACAACAAGGAGTACGACAGAGGAAACCTTCCAGGTATTGATGCGATAGCCGTAAGGGAGCTTCTTAATACTACCGGACGCTATGGAGTGTTAGACAAAAATATTATTGGCGGCAACGGATGGGTCACCAACTGGAAATGTCTGCACGAGCCACATTTTGCTCAAATAGGAATGGCTGTCAATGATAAAAACTATACCAGGAATTTTTCCTCTACCCTTGATCAGGAGAGGGATCTTGCTATAGAAGACGATGGAAGGGTACTGGCACGATGGCACAACAGTCCAGAATTTCCAGGAAAAAACAACTACAACCCTAAAACCGGTTATTATGATGCCCCCTGGGGATACACCATCGATGCACAGACTAGTCAGGTAATCAATACCGCAGAACAATTCCAGCAAAATGGGGATCTTTGCTGGTTAAAATCACATAAGCTTTCGTGTGAGAAGGTACTAAACTGGCTTATTGAAAGGGACACAAACAATAACGGCATTTTCGAAATGCTTAGTAACAATACATTTGAAAACAGGTGCAGTGACTGGATTGATTTGGTTTGGGCGAGCTTCGAAAATGCCTTTGTGAACGCTCAGATGTATGAGGCGTTGAATCTGTGGGCTGAATGTGAACTTATTCTGGGAGACAAAGCAAAAGCCAACTATTACTCTAAGGTGGCCATGCGGCTTAAAGAGGCCTTTAATAAACCTGTATTGGAAGGTGGTTTTTGGTCCCCTACTAAAAAACAGTATATATATTGGAGAGACAAAGATGGTTCTCTGCACGGTGACAATCTGGTAACACCTGTTAACTTCGCAGCCATTGCTTTTGGAATATGCGATGACTCCCTAAGGATAAAACAAATACTAGATCAAGTTGAAGATAAAACTAAATCTGAAAATCTCTTTCATTGGCCAATTTGTTTCGAATCGTTCAAACTTGAGGAGGGGCATGCATCCGAGAACTGGCCATTTCCAAAATACGAGAATGGAGATATTTTTCTATCCTGGGGATACATAGGAGTCCGATCTTATGTAAAGTATGACAAGGCTATTGCTTTAAAATACATTAAAAATCTACTTCGCCAGTACAACAAAGACGGGCTATCATCGCAACGCTATGCCCGTAAAACACAGGAAGGTATTGGTTATGATATTTTGGCTGGAAACGCAACAACAATTACCGCATTGTTCAGCGATATTTATGGCATCAAGCCGAAATGGAACAGAATAGGTTTGGAGCCCCACTTGTTGAGTGAACTCAACGGCACAGAATTCAAGTATACGTTACGTGACACAGTTTACAACATCAGACTTAGTGAAAATAGTTACCAGATAGCCACAAATAGTTATTCGGTGAAAAGCAACGACAATTTCGGCGTAAACATGTCTGGCAATACTTTGGGCAATACTTTGCGTTTCTATCCTGGCAATCTCAATTTGAACGCATTAAGCATAGCGAGCACATCTTTGCTCCCGATACATATTGAAGTGAGTAAATGGAATGAAACATTGCATGGCTGGTCAGTAAACTCGAAAGGGAACTATCAGTTCACATTGGCCGGACTAAAACCAAATTCAAAATACAGTCTTCTGGTGAATGGAACTAGGAAACAATCATTTCAGGCAAACGCTGACGGAATAGTTAGTTTTGAATACAAGTGTAAAACTCCAACATCTTTTAGTGTAGATATTCTCAACAAAGAATAAAGTGCATAATTAATGAAGTAAAAACTTCAAGAGAACGGGTATCAATAACCTTTAAATGATTATCCGGAATGTCGGGATCAGGTAAGCCGTGTATACTTGTAGGCAACTATCGCAAAATATAGAATTACAAAGCAAAGCCCAAAGACGATGTTCCGGTTCAGGAAGTATTGACAGCATGTACCTAGAAAGGATATCAAGGATTTACTAAGTAATCTGATGTTTTAGTAGCAAGCAATTCCTTATTTATTTATTGATATCTAAGGATTTTAAGTGAGCATTAGCTTATAGACTTTAGAATTAAGTTTCTTATTTAGGTCCAGTTAAAACAGCATCTTATCAAGCCCTCATTAACATTTTTATTTGTTTGTTTATGAAAAAAGCAATTTTATTATCTCTTCTCCTATTTGTTTCAGGCCGTCAATTAATGGCACAGGTCTATAAAGCTGAATGGAGTTCATTAGATACACGGCCTATTCCGGGCTGGTTTGAAGATGCGAAATTTGGCATATTTGTACATTGGGGAGTTTACTCCGTACCTGCTTATAGACCCTTGGAAAGCGGATTGTTTGCCTCTTACTCAGAATGGTATTATGCAAAAGTATTTGATAACCAAAAGAATGGGGGGAAAGACTTTCATATAAAAAATTATGGAAAAGATTTTGAATATCGTGATTTTGCGCCCCTGTTTAGAGCAGAGTTATGGCAACCAGATAGATGGGCAAAAATGTTTAAAGAAGCAGGAGCGCAGTATGTAGTGCTAACTACTAAGCATCATGATGGATATTGCCTGTGGCCAACAAAAAGCCCCTACAAGAAAAATTGGAATGCAATGGACATTGGGCCAAAGCGTGATCTGGTTGGTGACCTTACTGCTGCAGTTCGTAACCAAGGAATGAAGATGGGACTGTATTACTCTATCATTGAGTGGGAAAGTTCTAAAACGCATAGGTCCGAAACAGGCTATTATGTACCGCTAGATCTGGTTGCCAAATATAAGATACCCGAAGATGAATATGTAGACAAACATTTACTGCCCCAATTGCACGAATTGGTAAACACATACAAACCTTCCCTGGTGTTTTCAGATGGTGGAGAATGGGATGGATCTGAGAATTATTTTAAGACTAAGGAATTCCTCGCCTGGTTGTATAATGAATCACCTGTAAAGAATGAGATCGTTGTTAATGACCGTTTTGCTAAAAACATGCCTGGAAACCATGGTGATTATTATTCCAGTGAGTATAGTGATGTTACATTTTCCAAGCATCACCCATGGGAAGAAAGCAGAGGGATTGGTGGGTCATATGGATATAATCGGGCTGAGAATCTTGAAGATTATAGTTCGTCAAAGCAATTGATTACCCAATTGATAGATATTGTAAGCCGAGGAGGTAATTTATTGCTGAATGTTGGTCCAACAGCCGATGGAAGAATCCCTGTAATAATGCAGGAAAGGCTTAGTGATATCGGAAATTGGCTGAAGGTTAACGGGCAGGCAATTTATGGAACCAGGAAATCAATTGTCCCATTGCAAGAATCAAATCGGCAGAAAATTTACTTTACTCAAAAGGATAAAAATATTTTTGCATTATTTACGGAATGGCCTAAAGAGACTCTTTCCATCACAATGCCTTCAGATATTAAAATTTCAAATGTTAAACTACTGGGTGTAGACAAAAAATGCAATTGGAAAAAGAAAAATGGCCAACTCTTGATTTCATTGCCAGAATGTTCTATTAGCGAACTTCCTTCAATTTACGCATGGGTCGTTAAACTTGAAATTGAATGAGAATTATTTATTCTTGGTGAGTTGCGAATTACTCGTGTTGAAATCAAAAAATTGGATAATTACATGAGGAAAAGCAATATACCGAGGACGTCTTTATTTACTAACATGGTATGATAGCTGACATTTTATATACTAGCATTCATTTATCAATTCTATAGGTCAACGCTATAAATAGTATGGCATCAGGAAATATATATAATCATATACATCTTGAAAATCAGTCAGTTACCCCAAAGTATCTGCAGCTTGTAAATTCAATTATAAGGGCAATAAATACTCAAGACATCGAAAAAGACTATGTCCTTCCATCAATTAACGATTTAAGCTTTGAACTTGACATTGCTAGAGCTACAGTTGAGAAAGCGTATAGGCACCTTAAATCACTGGGTATTATTGTATCGGTTCCCGGTAAAGGATATTTTATTGCAAAGACAGACTTTATACAGACCTACAAAATTTTCCTCCTGTTCAACAAACTGAGTGCCCACAAAAAAATCATTTACGATTCTATGGTGGCTACACTGGGTGATAAGGCTGCCATCGATTTTTATATTTATAATAATGATTTCAATACTTTCAAAAAGTTGCTGCTTGATCATATGGAAGGCTATACGCATTTCGTGATCCTACCACATTTCATGGATGGTGGTGACACCGCCCATGAACTGATTAATTCGCTAAAAGGAGCAAATCTGATCTTACTCGATAAAAAGATCGCTGGAATTACAAGGCAATTTGGTGCCGTATATGAAGATTTTGAAAAAGACATTTTTAATGCCCTGTTAGAAATGATTGATCACCTTGAAAAATATCATACACTTAAAATCATATTTCCTGCTGATTCATATTTCCCCAATGAAATACTGAAAGGCTTTACTTCCTTCTGCAAAGAATACTTGTTTAATTACAAAATAGTTCATGATATTGAGGCTGAGCCTATAAAAGATGGGGAAGCCTATATCAATCTCATGGAGGATGATCTCGTAATCCTTCTCGATAAGATAAATGACACAAGACTAGAACCCGGAAAGAATATTGGGATCATATCTTATAATGAAACACCACTCAAACGCTTTATACTTAACGGAATTACTACTATTTCAACCGATTTTGCAAAAATGGGGGAAACTGCGGCCAGAATGATTCAAAATGGTGAGTTAACCCAAGTAGAGATTCCCTTTATTGCACATCTTCGTGCATCATTGTAATATACTTCAGCCTTTACGCGGTACAATGCCACGGTTGTGTATGAAAGTGCTCTCGAAAATGGTGGGGTCAGTATCGGCAGAATTACCACTTTTTCTCTAAAATATATTTACAGATTGTTTTTAAATAAAATATGTATGAAACGTTTACAAAACATTTGAATGATTTAGATGACCATTGCTTGAACCTCATTTCGTAAAAAGACTGAACACTTTTCAAGCCACTCATAAAGGTGTAAGCTTCCCTTAGTTAGTAACGTTTAAAACTAAAGATTTCCAGTCATACTGACGGTTTTGAATGAACGTCGGGAAGGCCCCAAAGCCTTCAAGACGTTCATTCAAAAACCGAACCGGTGATTTGTAGCCCAGGGAACTGTGGGGCCTTTCATTGTTATACATCCACATCCAGGCATGGCCCATCACTTTGGCTTCCTGGATCCGGGTGAAACAGTATGAGTCCAACACTTCTTCCCTAAAGCTTCTGTTGTAGCGCTCCATGTATCCATTCTGGTAGGGTTTTCCTTTCTCGATGAACTTCATTTCGATGGATCGCTCCTTTGCCCAAACAGCGAGTTTATCCGCAATGAACTCTGGGCCATTGTCCACCCGAATTTTCTTAGGTGCGCCCCTCCAGGCGATGAGTTGGTCCAGCTCCCGGATCACCCGCTTACTGGTCAGTGAAGTGTCCATCGCCATCAATAAGCCCTCGCGATTATGGTCATCGATGACATTCAGGGTGCGGAAGTTTACGCCATTATTCAGCGTATCGTGTACAAAGTCCATGCTCCAGGTAATGTTGGGGTTAATCGGCCATAGCAAGGGCTCCATAACCCTTGCCGGAAGCCGTTTCTTGTGCTTTCTTCTGAGGTTAAGGCCCATCTCTGTATAAATCCGGTAAACCCGCTTGTG
>Ga0315904_10010150_pt1 | contig 12220 bp, 4 predicted proteins | sample LakEriMetagenome_6_FD_203529 | JGI IMG/M metagenome (GOLD analysis project Ga0315904, IMG submission 203529) | Freshwater fungal communities from buoy surface, Lake Erie, Ohio, United States - Buoy 12 MA120 | ecosystem: Environmental > Aquatic > Freshwater > Lake | place: USA: Lake Erie, Ohio...
CATCCAACCACCGGTTTCTGGAGCAGCATCGAAATGCTGCTGGCCCTGTCCGCGAATGGACAACACGCGGTGGCCTCGCGCATGGTCGCGCTGCGCGAAAAACCCTCCTGGGGCCAGATGGCGGAGAGCGGCACGACATTCTGGGAGGCCTTCAACGCCACCGAAGAGAATCTGTCCCTGAACCACTGGACTCATAGCGCGGTGGGTGAGTGGCTCTGGCGCAGCGTCGCCGGCATCAACCCGGATGAACAACACCCGGGATACGAGCGCGTGACGATCCGCCCGCGGCCGAGCGCGGAAGTCTCCTGGTGCAAGGCCGACTACGAGTCCATCCGCGGCAGGATCGCCATTGATTGGAAGCTGGAAGGTCGGAAACTGACGATGGATGTCACGATCCCGCCCAACACGACCGCCACCGTCCATGTCCCCGCCCAAGAGGAATCAGGTGTGACCGAGTCGGGGATGCCTGCCGCCAAAGCCGCAGGCGTGAAGTTCCAGCGTATGGAAGATGGCGCGGCGGTGTATGACGTGGCCTCGGGAACTTATGCTTTCCAGTCCACTCTAACGGAAACCATCAGATGAAGAACCCCAGTCAAATACTCGCATGAATCGACTCTCATCCCTTGCCCTCGCCGCGCTGCTGTTGGCACCGCCGGCCTCCCTGCACGCCGCCGAGGTGACAGACCTGCGCTGCGAATATCTGAAAGACCCGTTGGGGATCGACGTGGCCAAGCCGCGGCTTAGCTGGAAAATAGATGACAGAATTCAGGAGTCAGTAGTCAGTAGTCAGAATCCAGGATCTCAAATCGCACGTGGCGTCAAACAGACTGCTTATCAGGTGCTGGTGGCGTCGACTCCTGAGCAGTTAGCCAAAGACCAGGGCGACCTCTGGGACAGCGGCAAGGTCGAGAGCAACCAGAGCATTCATGTGGAGTATCAGGGCAAGCCTCTGGAATCGCGGATGCGGTGTCATTGGAAGGTGAAAGTCTGGACATCCTCTCCGCTGACTCCTGACTCCTGGAGCAAACCGGCATCATGGTCGATGGGGCTGCTGAAGCCGGAGGATTGGTCGGCCCGCTGGATCGGCGTGCCACCGGCATCATCCGCCACCGACCTCGACGGCGTGGTGGTCACGCGCGCCACCTATCGCACGCTCGACGGCGCGGTGGCGGTGGATGTCACGCCCATTCTCAAGAATGCGGTTGAGGCCAGGAAGCTTCCGTTTCCTGTGGATTTCAACCATCTCGGTGGCGACCCTGCGCCGGGCGTGGTCAAGGAGTTGGTGGTGGAATACACCTGCCGCGGCAAATCCGAAGTGTCGCACGCGCAGGACTTCTCGGAGTTGCATATTCCCGGCCGTCCGGTCGGCATGCCCGCACCGTGGTTCCGCGGGGAATGCGATCTCACCGCCAAACCCGGGTCGGCGGTGGTGACGGTGCATTCGCACGCCTACTTCGAGCTCTACATCAACGGCGTGAAGGCTGGCGACGACGTGCTCACACCGGCGGTTTCCCATCCGCAGTCGCAGACATTCACCGTGACTTATGACGTGGCGCGCCTGCTCAAGCCCGGCAAGAACTGCCTCGGGTTGTGGATGGGAAAGGGGTGGGCGGATCCGATTGCCGTGCGCGCCCAGCTTGACGCGGTGGTGCAAGGCGGGAAGGTCACCTTCGGCACCGGTCCGGATTGGAAAACCCGCCCCAGCGGCTACAGCCACATCGGTGGCTGGGGCTGGAACAACTTTGGCGGCGAACGCCTCGACGCGGCGGCGCATGTTTCCGGTTGGTGCCAGCCCGGCCTCGACACCGCGTCATGGGCAAATGCCGTGGATGCGCCCGGGCCGCAGGGCCCCGCTGTCAATCACTCCGTCCCGCTCAACCGGGTCGGCGCGCGCATTGCTGCCAAGGAAATCATCCCGCTGGCCGACGGACGCTATGAAATTGATTTCGGCACCAATCTCACTGGCTGGCTGCGCCTGAAGTTCCCGCAACTGAAGGCGGGGCAGGTCGTGCGCATGCACTTTGCGGATCGCGTGTTTCCCGGCGGTGTGCAGGCCACTCCGATCGGAAACATCACCATCAGCGACATCAGTTGCACGGCCTTCCCGCGGAAGGGCGGGGAGCGCAACCTCTACCAGACCTACAACCAGGTCAGCGAGTTCGTCTCGGCCGGCGTTCCGGGTGAGGAATTCTGCCACAAGTTCAACTACGCCGGATTCCGCCACGTGGTCGTCGAGGGGCTGAATGCGCCACCACGCAAGGAGGACGCCACGGCGTTGCTCGTGGAGACCGCGCTGCCGGATGCGGGTGCTTTCGAATGCTCGGACGAGCTCATCAACCGCATCCACCAGGCGAACCGCTGGACCCTGCGCTGCCTCAACCTAGGAGGCTACATCGTGGATTGCCCGCACCGCGAGCGCATGGGCTATGGCGACGGCCAGGTCTCGCTGGAGGGCATGATGATGAATTTCGACGCCTCCGCCTTTTATGAAAAATGGGGACGCGATTGGCGGCTTGCGCAGAACCCCGGCGACGGCACCATGCCCAACATCGCGCCGCCTTTGACCGCAGGCGGCGGCGGACCGCCGTGGGCCGGTGTGATTGCCGCACTGCCGTGGGACCATTATTCGCACTACGGCGACCGGCGTGTGTTGGAAGAGAACATTGCCGCCGCCCGCCGCTACGTCGAATACCTCGACTCCCGCGCAACCGGTGATGTCATGCGTGCCTGGGGTGAGGGGCTCGACTTCCTCGGCGACTGGGTGCCGCCCCGGCGCGGCATGGACACCCAGAACTGGCCCACCCGCGAAATGGCCGAACTGTTCTGCAACTGCTACCGAGTCTACCTCTGGCAGTTGGTGGAGAACATGGCTGCGGCCCTCGGACGAGCCGATGAGGCGGAGCACGCCCGGAAACGAATGGCGGCGATCCGCTCCGCGGTGCATGCCGCCTATTACGATGCTGCCAACAAGCGCTACGTCATCGACGAGCAAATCTACTATGCCATGCCGCTGCTCACCGGAGTGACGCCGGAAGGCGAGCGGCCCGCCGTGATGGCGAATCTGGTCAAGTGCATCACCGGAAAGAACAAGGGCCACCTCGACACCGGCATGCTTGGCACCAAGTTCCTGCTCCGTCTGCTCAGCGATGCCGGGCGCGACGATCTCGTGCTGCGGATCTATCAGAAGAAGGAATATCCCGGTTGGGGCTATATGGTGGAGCAGGGCGCGACCACCCTCTGGGAGCAATGGAACGGATACTGGTCGCAGATCCACTCGTGTTTCGCCTCGGCGGATACCTGGCTCTATCAAGGCCTGGGTGGCATCCGCCCCGATCCGGCGGCACCCGGCTTCAAGAAGATCATCATCAAGCCCGCCGTGGCCGGCGACCCGCCTCCGCCAGGAAGCTCCGGCGCGGCAAGCGTGACTTGGGTGAAATGCCATCACGACTCGCCCTGCGGCCGCATCGTCAGCAACTGGAGACGCGCGGGCGCGAAACTCATGATGGAGGTCACGATCCCGGCCAATACGACCGCCACCGTCTATGTGCCCACGCAAGAGGAATCAAGCGTGTCCGAATCGGGGACGCCTGCAGCAAAAGCGAAAGGCATAACGTTCATTCGCATGGAAGACGGCGCGGCGGTGTATGAGGTAGGTTCGGGTGATTATCGATTTCGGTCCACGCTATCGGAAAACGACAAATGAAAACGAACCCCATTGTGACGACACGAGTGGATAGGAGGCCGTGCACGGAATCCCGAAGCTCCTGCGAAGGAGTGCGTCGTTCTCGCTTTCGCTGGCGACCGGGGGGGGCTCTTGTGGCCTGCCTGCTCGTCTTGGGCGCAACCTTGCGTGCTGCCGATCCAACAACGACTCTCTTATTCGACAAGCCGGCCGCGGGCTTTCATGAATCGCTGCCGCTCGGGAATGGGCGCATCGGTGCGATGGTTTTCGGGGGCGTGAACGAGGAGCGGATCGTGCTCAACGAAAGCTCCGTCTGGTCCGGCTCGCGTGACAACCAGGCGGATCGGCCCGACGCGCACAAGGCCTTGCCGGAGATTCGGCGGCTGTTGCTTGAGGGCAGGAATGCCGAGGCCGAGGAACTCGTAAACAAGAACTTCACCTGCCAGGGCGCCGGTTCGGGGCATGGCTCCGGTGCGGATGTGCCGTTCGGTTGCTATCAGACGCTGGGCAACTTGTGGCTGCGGTTTGGGGATGGTCAGATGCCTTCTGAATCGGAGGATTACCGGCGAACCCTGAACCTGCGCACGGCGTCGGCGAGCATTTCATACCAGCGGGAAGGGCGGAGTTTCTCGCGGGAACATTTTGTATCGGCGCCCGATGAAGTGTTCGTCTCCCGATTCACCGGCCCGGTTTCCTTTGCCGCCACACTCGACCGTCCTGAGCGGTTCGAGACGAAAGCGGTCAACGACCACGAACTGCTGATGACCGGCACCCTCGATGACGGCCGCGGCGGCAAGGGAGTGACCTATGCCGGGCGCTTGCGCATCGTGGCGCGCGGAGGTTCGGTGAAAGCGGAGGGGAACAAGCTCGTGGTTGCCGCCGCGGATGAAGTGCTCCTGCTCTTCGCCGCTGCCACCGACTATCGCGGGTTTGCCGGCCGGCAATTGAGCGATTCGGTTGCGGCGACGGCCCGCGATCTCGACCGTGCGGCGAGGAAATCCTATGCCGAATTGCGCGCGGCGCAGAAGGCCGATCACGGGAAATGGTTCAACCGGGTCGAGTTGAGTCTGCCCGCGACCGCTAACAGCGCCTTGCCGACCGACCGGCGCTTGGCCGGTTTTGCCGGTGGCGCGGAGGATCCCGCGCTGGCGGCGCTCCACTTCAACTTCGGCCGGTATCTCCTGATCAGTTCGTCGCGGCCGGGGGGGGTGCCGGCCAACTTGCAGGGCATCTGGGCCGAGGAAATCCAGACGCCCTGGAACGGCGACTGGCACCTCGACATCAATGTCCAGATGAACTACTGGCCCGCGGAGGTCTGCAACTTGTCCGAGTTGCACGAGCCGCTGCACCAGCTGATCGCGTCGCTGGTCGAGCCGGGCCGCAGGACGGCCAGAGCCTATTACAATGCGCGCGGCTGGGTGGCGCACGTGATCACGAATCCGTGGGGCTTCACGTCGCCCGGCGAAAGTGCGTCGTGGGGCGCAACCGTGAGCGGTTCGGCGTGGCTTTGCCAGCATCTCTGGGAGCATTACGCCTACACTCTGGATCGTGAATTCCTGCGATGGGCCTACCCGATCCTCAAAGAGTCTTCGTTCTTCTACCTCGATAATCTCATCGAGGAGCCGAGGAAGAAATGGCTTGTCACAGGCCCATCCAACTCGCCCGAAAACCGGTTCAAGCTGCCTGACGGCAAAGACGCCCATGTCTGCCTGGGGCCGACCGTGGACATGCAGTTGCTCCGCGAGCTGTTCGGCAACACCGCCCGTGCCGCCGAGTTGCTCGGCGTGGACAAGGAATTGCAGCGCGAGTTGAAGGAAAAGCGCGCTCGCCTCGCGCCGAACCAAATCAGTCCCGACGGCCGCTTGCAGGAATGGCTCGAGCCTTATCCCGAGCCGGAACCAACCCACCGCCATACCTCTCACCTGTACGGCCTGCACCCGTTCCATGAGATCACCCTGCGCGGCACGCCGGAACTGGCTGCGGCCTGTCGCAAGTCGCTCGAAGTGCGCGGCGACGACAGCAACGGTTGGGCGCTGGCCTGGCGGATGAATTTTTGGGCGCGCCTCGGCGACGGCGACCGCGCGCACAAGCTGCTCAAGACGCTGCTGCGCCCGGCCGGCGGCGGGAGCGGTTCCTTGCCCAACCTGTTCGATTCCTGTCCGCCGTTCCAGATCGACGGCAACTTCGGCGGCTGCGCCGGCATCGCCGAGATGCTCCTGCAATCGCACGCCGGCGAGATCGAACTCCTGCCCGCCCTGCCCAAAACCTGGCCCACCGGCAAAGTCGCCGGCCTGCGCGCCCGCGGCGGCTTCACCGTGGACATCGAGTGGAACGACGGCAAGGTCACGAACTATCGGATCGCGGCGAAGGAAGCCCAGGCCGTCAAGGTGCGTGTGAACGGCGAAGTGAAGACGGTGAACTCGGAACGGTTGAGAAATGATGGAGAAAGAGAAGGGGATGGAAACCATGATGAAATGCCTGAACATCCCAAAGACCGGCTGGCAGGCCGCCACCACGAAATTCACAAAGCCCGCGACAAAAAGCTCGAAGACGCCCGCGATCGCCGCAGAATCACCCGTCAGAGACTCTCCCTGCAAACAAACCACAACCAACGACTAACAACTCCGGCCGTAGCTTAACTCAAAGCCACCTTTCGGACATTCACGAAAAACCGGGACATATGTTTTCCAGTCCAGGCTCACGGAAACCATCAAATGAATACTCACATGACCAGACTCTCCTCCCTTGTCCTCGCCGCGTTGCTGTTGGCACCGCTGGCCTCCCTGTGCGGCGCCGAGGTGACGAACCTGCGCTGCGAGTATCTGAAAGACCCGCTCGGCGTCGACGTGGCCAAGCCGCGCTTGTCGTGGGTGATTGCCGATCCGCAATCTGATATTTCAAATTCAAAATCTCAACTCACGCGCAGCGTCGGGCAAACGGCCTATCAGGTGCTGGTGGCGACGAGTGAGAAGTTGTTGAAGGAAGGGAAGGCGGACTTGTGGGGCAGCGGGAAGGTGGCGAGCGGGCAGAGCATCCAGGTGGAGTACCAGGGCAAGCCGCTGGAGTCTCGGATGCAGTGCTATTGGAAGGTGCGGGTGTGGACGGCGCAGGCAGAGGACGGAAAGAAAGAAGAATGCAGCGGATGGTCAAGTCCGGCGCTGTGGACGATGGGGCTGCTCAAGCCCGACGATTGGCAGGCGAAGTGGATCGGGCTGGACCGGAGCGAGGGTGCCAAACATTGCCTGTTAGAGCCGGCGCAATGGATCTGGTTGCCGGAGGGCGATCCGGCGTCCGGCGCGGCAGCGGGAGACTGTTGTTTCCGGCGGGCATTCACCTTGCCTTCCGATCGGAAGATCACCAAGGCCACGATCCAGATGACGGCGGACAACGGCTTCGAGCTGCATGTGAATGGCAGGAAGGCGGGGCAGGGGAATGATTGGAACACGCCAGTGACATTGGATCTCACGGGGGAACTGAAGGCGGGCACCAACCTCCTCGCTGTCGTCGCCACGAATGCGGGCGATGCGCCAAGTCCGGCGGGGCTGATTGCCGCGCTCAACGTGGACTTTGCCGCGGGCGAGCCTTTGGTGGTCTGCACCGATGGGCTATGGAAAAGCAATCGCGACAAGGTGGATGGCTGGGAGCGGGCCGGGTTCGATGATTCGCATTGGCCTGCCGCCAAGGACCTGGGTGGCTTCGGCATCGGGCCTTGGGGCCAACTCAACCAGGGGCAGGATGCGCGGCCGTTGCCGGCGCGCTATCTGCGCCGCGAGTTCACGGTGGAGAAGCAGGTGGCCAGGGCGACAACCTATGTCAGCGGACTGGGCTTTTTCCAGCTCTACCTGAACGGACAGCGGGTTTCCGACCAGGTCATGAACCCCGCCTTGTCGGATTACCGGAAAGCGGTCTATTACATGACCTTCGATGTGACCTCCTATTTGAAGAGCGGGCGCAATGCGCTCGGCGTCATCCTTGGCAACGGGCGTTTCTTTGCGCCGCGGCTGCACACGCCGATGCCAACGGTGGATTACGGCTATCCCAAGTTGATCCTGCAGACGGAGATTTCCTACACGGACGGAAGTAGCGAACGAATTGTCAGCGATGAAAGCTGGAAACTGACCACGCAAGGCCCGATCCGCGCCAACAACGAATACGACGGTGAGGAGTACGATGCCCGGATGGAGATGGATGGCTGGCCGCAGGCCGGGTTCGATGACGCGAAGTGGGAGCCTGCCCAGCCCGTCAATGCCCCCGGGGGTCTCCTGCAAGCCCAGATGCTGGAGCCGATGCGGGTGACGCAGGTGCTCAAGCCGGTCGGCATCACCAACCCCAAGCCCGGCGTGTTCATCGTCGACTTTGGTCAGAACTTCTATGGCACGGTACGGTTGAAGGCGAGCGGGCCGGCCGGGACGGAACTCCGCCTGACCTCCGCCTACAGCCTCCTGCCCGACGGGACGCTCAAGACCGCCGACAACCGTGGCGCCAAGGCAACTGATGTCTACACCTTCAAGGGGCAGGGCGAAGAGGTGTGGAACCCCGTGTTCAAGGGGCAGGGCTTCCGCCGCGTGCAGGTGACGGGCTTCCCCGGCACGCCAACGCTCGAAAATTTCGAAGGGCTGGTGATCCATACGGATGTCGAGCCGGTTGGCGAATTCACCTGCTCGAACGAGTTGGTGAACCGCATCCACCAGGCCATGCGATGGGGCATGCGGATGTTTATGCGCAGCGCGCCGCTGGATCCGGACCGCGACGAACGGCAGGCCTGGATGGGCGATCCGGCCAAGGATTCCGAGAGCGAGGCATTCAACTTCAATGTGGCGCCATTCTACACGAAATGGATGGACGACGTGCGGCGCAGCCAGCGCGACGACGGCAGCATGCCCGAAGTGGCGATGAACTGGGATTTCGGCATGAACAGCATCGACTGGCCCAGCGTCTACACCATCATCCCCGATTGGTATCTCGACTTTTATGCGGACCAACGCGTGGTGGAGCGGCATTACGACTCCATGAAGCGCTGGGTGGTGCTCATGGACGAGCGGAACCGCCAGCCTGACGGCACCGTCCATGGTGGCATGTTCGGCGATTGGTGCGATGCCTACACCATGGACGGCCAGTGCGGCGAAAGCGGCCAGACCGATGTGGGCTTGGTCCACACCGCCTATCATTACAACAACTGCCGGATCATGGCCCGGGCGGCCGGACGCCTCGGCAAACAGGAGGATGTGAAACTCTTCAACGGGATGGCGGAAAGGATGCTGGCGGCGTTCAACAAAAAGTTCCTCGATCCAGCCACGGGCAAATACGGCAATGGCACGCAATGCTCCCATGTGCTGCCGCTGGCCTTCGGCATGGTGCCTGCAGAGTCCCGCGCCAAGGTGGTGGACCATCTCGTGAATGACATCCTGGTGACCCACCGGGGCCATCTCTCCGTCGGCCTGATCGGCATGCAGTGGCTGATGCAGGTGCTGACGGACATCGGGCGCCCCGATGTCGCGTGGACGATCATGACGCAGACGACCCGTCCGAGTTGGGGTTACATGATCGGCAAGGGCGCCACCACGATCTGGGAGCGTTGGGATAGCGATACGCGCGATCCCGGCATGAACAGCGAAGCCCTGCTCATCCAGGCCGGCAATGCCGATGCCTGGCTCTATCAGACGCTCGCGGGCATCAACTACGACAAGGCGAATCCCGGCTTCAAGCACATCATCATCAAGCCGCGGATCTTGGGCGACCTCAAGTGGGTCAAGGCGCATTTCAATTCACCCTACGGCAAGATCGCCAGCCGCTGGCAACGCGAGGGCGGAAAACTAACAATGGGGGTGACAATACCGGCCAACACCACCGCCACCATCCATGTCCCTGCGCAAGAGGAATCAGGTGTGACCGAGTCAGGGATGCCTGCCGCCAAAGCCGCAGGCGTGACATTCCTGCGCATGGAAAACAATGCGGCGGTGTATGAGGTGGGCTCGGGACGCTACCGGTTCGAAACCGTGCTCAACGACACTAACAAATAGAAGGACATCAACAAATGAAAGGACTCACGCAATGAACGCTAAAGAACGCATTCTGGCGGTCTTGAATCGCCAGCCTGTGGACCGTCTGCCGGTGGATCTCTGGCACACACCGGAGATTGCCGCCATGCTCCGCGAACACTGCGGCGTCGCCGATGACCACGCGATGTGGAAGGCGCTCGGTCTCGACAAGATCGTCTGGGATTTCATGGACTATATCCCCGACGTCGGCGAACGCGCTGGCGCGCAGTCCGGGGCGGGCGCGGAGAGCGGCGGCGACCGCACGATGTGGGGCGTGCCGCTGAAGGGCGTACAGGCCGGGCTGGCGCACTACGCGGAGTTTGGCGAAGCGCCCCTGCTTGGCTATGACACGCCGGCATCGCTCGAGGCCTATCCGTGGTGGCCCAAGGTCGAGCGCTTCGATTACTCCGGTGCCACGGCACTCGCGGAAAAGGCGTCGCGCGAGTTCGCGGTGATTGGGCCGTGGGTGTCGCTTTTCGAGATCTACTGCCAGATGCGAGGGCTGGAGCAGGCGATGTTCGACATTGCCGATAGCCCTGATCTGGTGGACGCCGTCCTTGACCGGGTCGAGGCGATCCAGACGGATATGATGAACCGGTTCTTCGCGCAGGCGCAGGGGTATCTCGATCTTGTGTTCATCAGCGACGACATTGGCGGTCAGACCGGCCTGTTGATTTCGCCCGCCGCATGGACGCGGCATCTCCAGCCGCGCATGCGGCGCTGGTGCGACCTGATCCACGCGCACGGGCTGAAGGTGTTCTATCACACCGATGGCGCGGCGCGTCCCCTGCTGCGCCCCATCCTGGACTGCGGCGTGGACGTGCTCAACCCGATCCAGCACGTCTGTCCCGGCATGGATATGGCGGAGTTGAAAAAGGAATTCGGCGAGCGCGTGATCTTCCACGGCGGCGTCGATAACCAGAGCGTGTTGCCGCGTGGCACGGCGGACGACGTGCGGCGCGAAACACGCGACTGTCTCGCCACGCTTGGCGCCGGCAAACAGGGCTACATTTGCTGCTCGTGCCACAACACGCAGCCTGGCACGCCACTGGAAAACATTGTCGCGATGATCGAAACCGTACAACAATCCTGCAAGGAGGTATCAATATGCTGAACAGAATATGGCTGGCGTTAGTTCCGTGTCTGCTTTGCGGCAGTACATCGGCTGCGGATGAAATGGAAAAGAACTTCGTGAACCCGCCGGACTCCGCGCGGCCCGGGGTTTACTGGTATTTCCTGGACGGCAACCTCAACGGCAAGGAGATGACCGCCGACCTCGAAGCCATGAAGGCAGGCGGCCTTGGCAACCTGGTGTTCCTCGAAGTGGATCTCGGCATGCCCCAGGGGCCGGTCCGCTGGATGACCGGGCCGTGGCAGGATCGGTTCGTCCAAATCATCCGCGACGCCGAACGCCTCGGCATCGACGTCACGCTCGGCATCGGGCCGGGTTGGTGCGGCAGCGGCGGGCCATGGATCAAGCCGGAACAATCGATGCAGCACCTCGTCTTCAGTTCGGTCGAGGTCAAGGGGCCGCAGCACTATTCCGCGGCCTTGCCCCTGCCGGACCAACGCTCAACCATGTGGCACGGCATGGCCAATCCATTTTACGAGGATGTTGCGGTCTTCGCCTTTCCAAGCCGCAAGCCGGTCATTGCCGACATCAGTGAAAAGGCGCTTTACGAGAGAGGCCCTATTTCCAGTGCTCCGGGCATCAAGCCCTACCTGCCGACTTCGGCGCGCTACACTGAACCGGGGTCGGCGAACATCATCACTGCAAATGAAATCGTTGAATTGACCAAGCAACTTAAGCCGGACGGAACGCTGAACTGGAAAGTCCCGGCCGGGGATTGGACCATCGTGCGCATGGGACGTCGCGTTACGGGTGCGGACACCCGGCCTGCGCCGCAACCGGCCGCTGGACTGGAATGCGACAAGTTCGACGCCGCAGCCACTGGGTTCCACCTTGACCAGTATGTCGGGACATTGCTCAAGAAGATTGGAAAGCGCGCGAAGGAGCATGGCTTGACGACGCTGCACATGGACAGTTGGGAATCAGGCGCGCAGAACTGGACGCCGTCGCTCCTCGACGAGTTTGAAAAGAGGCGCGGCTATGACGCCAGGCCGTGGCTCCTGTCATACACCGGACGGGCGGTTGAGAGTCTCGAAAAATCGGAGCGCTTCCTCTGGGATCTGCGCCTGACAGGACAGGAACTGGTGCTGGAGAAGCATGCTGGAACTGTTAAGCAATATGGGAGGAAACATGGTCTATCTCTCTCCATCGAACCGTATGACATGAATCCCGCCGGCGATCTGGATCTGGGCGCGGTGGCTGATGTTCCGATGGCGGAGTTCTGGAATATCGGGTTTGACTCATCCTACAGCTGCTTTGAATCAACGTCGATCGCGCATGTCATGGGCAGGCCAATTGTTTCCGCTGAAGCTTTTACCTCCGATGGCAACCTGGAGGCTTATCCGTGGTCGCTGAAGAATCAGGGCGACT
>Ga0315904_10010154_pt1 | contig 12216 bp, 9 predicted proteins | sample LakEriMetagenome_6_FD_203529 | JGI IMG/M metagenome (GOLD analysis project Ga0315904, IMG submission 203529) | Freshwater fungal communities from buoy surface, Lake Erie, Ohio, United States - Buoy 12 MA120 | ecosystem: Environmental > Aquatic > Freshwater > Lake | place: USA: Lake Erie, Ohio...
GCGGAATTATCTTCCCCGGCAGAAACGCTGGGGTCTCATTGAAGCTGCACAGTCTCATGTGACTGGAAAACCGACGGCGCCAAATCTTCCCCGGCAGAAATGCCGGGGCCTCATTGAAGCTCGAAGGAATGGCGAGCCCGTCTTATGAAGCTTGCCATCTTCCCCGGCAGAAATGCCGGGGCCTCATTGAAGCGCCGTGACGCCCATATGGACCGTCACCGATGACGGCACCTTCCCCGGCAGAAATGCCGAGGCCTCATTGAAGCAAGAAGGTGGCGCTGCCGCTGCCGAACGGCGACGAGATCTTCCGCGGCAGAAATGCCGGGGCCCCATTGAAGCGACATCGCCTGGCGCCGCATAGAAGAAGCGCAGCGACAGATCTTCCCCGGCACAAACGCCGGGGCCTCATTGAAGTCATGTCTCGAAATGCGCCGCTCGATCTGCGTCTTCTACATCTTCCCCGGCACAAATGCCGGGGCCTCATTGAAGCCAGGATATTTCGGAAGATGATGCGCGGGCGGAAGGCATCTTCCCCGGCAGAAATGCCGGGGCCTCATTGAAGCCAGGCAATTCAGCCAATCTGGCCACAACCTGCGCGCATCTTCTCCGGCAGAAATGCCGGGGCCTCATTGAAGCCCGCTTGGCGCGGTGTTTCGCATGGGCGGCAGGTTGATCTTCTCCGGCAGAAATGCCGGGGCCTCATTGAAGCGCTGCATTTGGGCGGGCGCTTGGTCTTCGCTGGTGATCTTCTCCGGCAGAAATGCCGGGGCCTCATTGAAGCAGCCGCTTGGCGATTTCATGCGCGCAAACGCCCGCCGATCTTCTCCGGCAGAAATGCCGGGGCCTCATTGAAGCGGTGAAGGGTAGGCCCTTCGCGGTGAGCTCAGCGGCATATCTTCTCCGGCAGATCTGCCGGGGCCTCATTGACGCTCAATCTGCCCGACGCCGTTCTTGGTCAGGTCCGTAATCTTCTCCGGCAGAAATGCCGGGGCCTCATTGAAGCCAGCCGATCACTTGGCGCACGTCATGCACCAGCGCAGATCTTCCCCGGCAGAAATGCCGGGCCTCATTGAAGTGGAGGCGTTACCTGAGGCGGGCGGTGAGCGGGAGCGCCAGACTAAGGGTCCCCCAAAACCTTGTAGTCCCCGATCAACTTTCCCTTCTCAGCCCCCACCGCCCCACCAGTCCATTTCCCAACCACGCTGCACCGCAGCATATTAAAAATCATTTCAGATCAATATGTTAAACCTTGTTGGAAAAATCGGCCTACCCTCAAGCTTTGGAGAGAATTCGGGGATTCGGAGAAAAAACGCCGGAATATTCCGCTTGAGCACCCTCAAGCTCGCCAGAAAAACCTTTGTTTTCAAGGGGATTTAGGTGGTCGCCTGGGGCGCTAACCCGGTTCGGCTAGGTGGCGACTGGAGCAGCAGTGGGGACCGAAAAGAAGAAACTCTCTGACTCCTACTTTCCAATAATTTCAATACTTTCCTCGCCGCAGAGGCCTTCCAGGACGATGCGGATTTTGTCCTCGGCGGAATAGTACTTGCGCATTGCGCGGCGAATATCGCGGCTAGCTTTTCATCTGGCACCAAGACGGGTAGCCCGAAGGACTTCTGGCTCATGTTCACTCTCCCTGGGGTTACGATGAGCCAGAAATCCTCCGTACCCTCAAATCGCCAGTTTGGTCCCACCGGCGCTGACGCCGGACAAGGGCTGATGAGACCGCATGCCAAGCCTCAGATCAGCCAATAGCGATTATGCAACGAGATGCGCATCTCAGCCGCGGACATGGGCTGTTTTTCGATGAAGGGCGCGAGGTCCCTATTGTGGCGCAGATCCTGCAATGTGGTGGGAGCCATTGAAGGGAAAAGGGCGCGGATACGTGCAAACATGATGTTCTCCTTATCTAATGGCAGCCGGTTTTTTGATCGCCGCCGATGAGTGGAGAATGCCCGCAAAGCGTATCGTCAGGATGTCGCGGCGGGGGCCTTTGGGTATCGTGTGTATCTTCTGCCGTGCCGGCGATACAAGCGATACGGAAGGCGCGCCAGACGATACCGCGGCGCGCAGGATCGCATGTTATGGTGCATCCATGCAGAACACTGATACTGTCGCCGATCTGACCCGTCGCCTGGCTGAGGCAGACCGCATGAACGCGCTATTGTGTGAAACGATCGCCCATATGGCCAATGGTTGCGAGATTTGTGAACCGGATGGGCGATACCTCTTGAAAAACACCGCAATGGTTGCCTGGAACGACCTGCCCCCAGGCTTCGTCCCAGAAACACACTGGGAGGCGATCACCTGGCAATGGCAGGCGGGCCACGCCGTGGACGACCGTGGTGCGACGCTGGAGGAGCACCTCGCCAAACACAAGCGGCGCTTCGAAGCCGCAGATGGAGCGCCGATGATCAGCATGCGGCCTAGCGGCCGCTGGATTGAAACTCGCATTTGGCCGCTGGCGGAAGGACGCCGGTTGATTGTTCACTACGACGTCACGGTCTTGAAGGAGCGCGAGGCCGAGCTCCAAGCCGCGCATGCCGCAGCGGAGGAAGTGCGCGAGACCATGCAGACGGTGCTCGACAATGTCACCGACGGACTCGGCTTGATGGATTCCGAAGGTCGCAACCTGCTGGCCAACGAAGCGATCATCCGGCTGAATGGCTGGCCCCGCCACCTGCTGACGGGCGACCGGCCACTTCTTGACCTGCTGCGCTGGCAGTTCGAGAACGCGCATACACGTCCTGCCGAAGGCGAGGATGTCGAGGCTTTTGTTGCGAGAGTCTTTGCCGAGTTCAGAGCGGGCGACGGCCATCCTGTGGTGAACCGCAGACCGAATGGCGTCTGGATCGAGCGGCGCTTCGTCCGCCTTTCTGGTGAGCGAATCCTGATCATGCACCGTGACATCACCGCCCTGAAGGAGCGCGAGGCCGAACTCCAAGCCGCGCATGCCGCGGCGAATGAGGTGCGGGAGACCCTGCAGACGGTGCTTGATCACTCCCCCGATGCGCTGATGCTATTCGATGCAGATGGCACTTGGCGCTACGCGAGCGCAGCGCTGTTCCACATCCAGGAGGCCGATCCAGATGTGCTGGCAGCGAACCGCAACTTCCGTGAGTTAGTCGCTTGGCAGGCATCGCAGGGTCAGTTCGGCCCAGCGGAGGTGGCGGCGGAATACGTTAAGGCTTCCATTGCCCGGTTTGAGGCCGCGGACGGCGAGACACGCCTCCGCCGCCGCCGGGACGGCAGATGGTTCGGCATCAGCTTTCATCGTATCCCTGGCAATCGCACGCTGGGCCTCTACCGAGATGTTACCAAGTTAAAGAGCCAGGAGGAACAACTGGCGCGCGAACGCGATGCGGCTGAGGCTGCAAGCCGTGCCAAATCTTCCTTTCTGGCAACGATGAGCCACGAAATTCGCACCCCGATGAACGGCGTCGTCGGGATGTTGGACGTCCTGGAGCATGAGGGACTGACGCCCGCGCAGCGCGGCATTGTTGAAACCATGCGCGCCTCTGCCGCGGCGCTGCTGCGGATTGTGGATGATGTGCTCGACTTCTCGAAGATTGAAGCAGGGCGGCTTGATTTGGAGGAGACGGCATTCGACCTCTGCCCGCTGGTTGTCGCAACAGCCGAAGCGCTGCGCCCGCAGTTTGAGGCGAAGGGGTTGGCGCTTGAGGTCGAAGTGCCGAAGAATGTGTGGCTGCGCGGCGATCCGACGCGGGTCGGGCAGGTGCTGTTCAACCTTCTCGGTAACGCGGCGAAATTCACCGAGGCCGGCCAAGTCGCGGTGCATGCCACCGCAGCGCCACTGCCCGATGGGCGGGTACGGGTAACGCTGGCGGTTGCTGATACCGGTATCGGGCTGGACGATCTGGCGCGCGAGCGACTTTTTGAGCCTTTCACCCAGGCCGACAGTTCCACTACGCGCCGTTTCGGCGGCACTGGCCTTGGCCTTTCCATCGTGCAGCGACTTGCGGCGCTGATGGAAGGCGACGTGGCAGTGGACAGCGTGCCTGGCGAGGGTACGACCTTCACCGTGACGCTGATACTGCGTGCTGCGCCGCCAGCAGCATCCGCCCCGACCATGCCCGCAAGCCCAGCCACCTCCAATGCGTCGGTGCGTGGGCAGCGCGTGCTGGTGGTGGATGACCACCCCGTGAACCGCGCCGTGCTGGTCCGCCAGCTTGAGCTGCTGGGTATTGAGGCTCATGCCGTGGAAGATGGTCACGCGGCGCTCGGCCGCCTGCGCGCCGGCGGCTATGCCGCGCTGATGGCGGATATTCACATGCCAGGTATGGATGGCTATGCGCTGGCGGCAGCACTTCGGGCAATGGAAGGCCCGAATACGCTGCGCCTGCCCATCATCGCGGTCACTGCGAACGCCATGAAGGGCGAGGCAGAGCGCTGCATTGCCGCCGGGATGGATGGCTATCTCACCAAGCCCGTGACTATCGCGCGACTGCGTGAGGTATTGGTGGCTTGGCTGCCGGTGTGCGCGGCAGCAGACGCGGTGCCGGAGCCTCTACTGCAGCAGGACGGAGCGCTGGACCGCAGTGTCCTTGAAGCCTGGTTTGGTGAGGATCGCTTGGCCATGGCTGATCTGCTTGACCGCTTTGTTGAAACGGCAGAAGCCGCCGCACCGGCGCTGCAGGAGGCGGTATCTCATGCTGACTGGGCCCGCCTGCGCAATGAAGCGCATCGGTTGAAGGGTGTCGCGCGCGCCGTGGGCGCGAACCCACTTGCCGAGGTTGCCGATGTTTTGGAACGCGCGTCTGCCGAAAATGAGGCTGCTCAGGGCTTGAGGGCTCTGGCCGTCGTCCTGCCTGCTGCCCTGGAAGCGGCGCGCGATGTTATAATTTCGTATCGTCATGGCTGCTGAAGGAGTTTCCCGCATGTCCGCGCTGGTACTGGTGGTGGAAGATGAGGCAGCGCAACGCCAGCTACTGACTGAGTACCTTTCGCGACAGGGATTTCGGGCGATTGGCCTACCCGATGGCGCGGCACTGCGGCGTGCCATCGGCGGGGAGCCGCCAGACCTAGTACTGCTCGACCTAGGCCTGCCTGGCGAGGACGGGTTCAGCTTGGCGCGCCACCTGAGAGAACGGCTTCCGAAAGTCGGCATCATCATGGTGACCGCCTCGGGCGATACTGTGGACCGCGTGGTCGGGCTTGAGACTGGCGCGGATGATTACATCCCAAAACCCTTCGACCCCCGCGAGTTGCTGGCGCGGGTCAAGAGCGTACTGCGCCGCGCTGGTAGTGGCCCATCCATGCCGACTGGCGGGCGCGTGCGGATGGGGCGGCGTTTGCTGGACTTGCAACGCCGCGTGCTGGTAGCCGATGACGGGACAGAGGAAAGACTAACCGCGAGTGAATTCGACCTGCTGCGACTTTTTGCGGAGAATCCCGGGCGACCGCTGGCACGCGACTGGCTGTTGGAAGCAACCAGTCATCGCGAGGCTGAGCCTTTTGACCGCGCGATCGATCTGCGCATCACAAGACTGCGTCGGAAGATAGAAATCGACCCGGAGCACCCGGAGGCGATCCGTACTGTGCGCGGCCTTGGCTATATATTCGTGCCAGTGCGATAGCTCACCGATTTTTCGGGCATCTCGGTAAGCTTGCGACGCAAAGGTATCAAGGGCCTGCTGTGCGGGTTCAAAACGGATGATTGCGACCCGTGTAGGCGCTACGTCATCTACGGCTGTTGGCTGAGACGAGGTGACCGCCCCACCAGTCCATTTCCCAACCACGCCGCACCGCAGCATAGCCAAAAACCATTTCAGATCAATGCGTTAAACCTTGTTGGAAAATCGGCCAACCCTCAATCGTTGGAAAGATCCCCGCGATTCGGCGAAAAAAAGCCGGACCATTCCGCTATCGCACCATCAAGGTTTCTGGCGAAAAGCCCGCAAATCCTCGGGAATTTCGAGGCCCACCCAGGGCTGAGAGCATGTTTGCGTAAGGGGAGGTGGCGTATCTGGCCCATCAGTGGGTTAAGGTTAAGCTGCGTTTTGGTGATGCATCAAGCGGCGGTGCTGTCCAACCGCATCCCTCACACCCTCTCCACCAGGCGAAACCCGCGCGACGCCAACGGCAGGCTGTCCCGGCTGGTGGCGGCATCCTCGCCGGGGGCGTTCATCGCACCCCAAATGGCGCGGCGGTTTCGCTCGGCCATGTTGTCGGAAAGCTCCGTAATCCAAAGCGTATCCCGCGCAGCGCCAAGGCGCCGCAGCATGTCGCGATGCTGGTTGCGCGCCTCGGTGGTGGAAAGCGCCGGCAGGGTGAATGCCGCCATGCGGGGGTTCACGATCGCCGGCACAGGAAACTCAGCGCCAGTGTGAGGAATCTGTCATTAACGAGGGCGTACGGAACGTCGCTTGCGGACTGGGCCAGCGGCAAGAAGGTACTCACCAGTCTCCACGAGCCGTCTTTCGTTCATGCGGATGCGTTGCTGCGCACTCTCGCCGAGCTTTGACACAGTGAGTGCCGCAAGAAGGTTAGCCAGCGCCAGAGCTCCGCCAGCTGATTCAGGAAAGGCTCGACTCAGGGTTGGCGCCAAGAAGAAGAGATCGCCGGCCAAATCGCGCAAAGGAGCCTCTTCAATGTCGGAGACCACAATGATCTGGGCTCCGGCGTCGCTCGCTCGTCTAGCTAACGCATCAGTTATCCGACTGAATGGGGCAAAGGTGAAGGCGACAAGAACATCCTCCGCCACGGCATCCTCCAGCGCACCCTCAGGCGCACCTCCCGCGTCATCAAGCAAGACGACCCCGGGCCTCGCCTTGCGCAGTGCGTAAGCGAGGGTGAAGGCTGCCGGGAATGGTGTGCGGCGAGCCGCAACGAAGACGCGCGGCGCCATGGCCAAAGTCGTTGCGGCGCGATCCAGCGTGGTCTCGCTCAGCCCGGCGAATGCCCGTCGCAGCAAATCGTGCTCCGCCGCGAAGAAGCCGTCTGCGAAGGCCAGGGCCCCGGTGCCGGCATCTGCTGCTGCAGCGATGGCGCGGGCGCTCTCTGTATTGCGCGTAGCCGCCATCTGGGCGGCGGCACTGTTTCGAAGCACCCGCTCCACGAAGCCTTGGCGCAATTCGCCATAGCCAGGCAGGCCGAGGCGCTGCGCTAGGCGGACCAGCGTGACGGGCGGAACCTCCGCTCTACGCGCCAGCGACCGCATCGAATGAACCGCGACATCCTCTGGATGCGCCAACAGATATCGCGCTGCCTCGGCCATTGGGCCCGTCAACTCGGCCAGTAACCCGCGCAGCGCCTTGAAAGTCTCGGCTTCGTTCATTGACCAAGTCTCCCTGTGGAATGGGATTCGGGCAAGGCATGAACCAAATGGTCCTATTGACATTAAAAAGAATCATATGATACATTTTGGAGATCATTTCGTCTCGGAAGCATGGACATGGACCAAATCGTCATCCCTGAAGCCGAACACGGCGGTAATCATCCGCCACTTTCCCGCTCCGCAGCGGCGTTCGAGAGGGCCAAGCACGTGATTCCGGGGGGGAGCATGCGCCAAGCTACCTGGTTCGCGCCGCATCCACCTTATGCTTTGAGGGGCGAAGGCTGCTGGGTCGAAGACCTCGATGGCCGACGCATCCTCGACTGTGCCAACAATTTTTTCTCGCTCGCCCATGGCCACGCCTTCCCGCCGGTGGTCGAGGCGTTACGGAAAGTGGTGGGTGACGGGACCGCTTTCGGTATGCCCACGCTACACGAGACTGCGCTAGCCGAGGCCATCCGCGAGCGGTCGCCTCGGTGCGAGCAGATCCGCTTTTGTAATTCTGGGACAGAGGCCGTCATGTTCGCCGTAAAGGCGGCCCGCGCACTGACCAATCGGCCTGCCATCGCCAAGTTCGAGGGCGCGTATCACGGTAGCTACGATACGCTGGAAGTTAGCTTGGCCCCCGACCCGTCGAATTGGGATGGGCCGGGGGGCAATCCCGCAGCAATACCCTACGACCGCGGTACCCCAGCCGGTATCGTCGCCGACACGGTGGTGCTGCCCTATGCTGATCCAGTGCGATGTGCCGCTATCCTGGAGCGAGAGGCCCATCGCCTCGCTGCGGTGGTACTGGACCCCTTGGCCTCGAAGATCGGCTTGGTACCGCCCCCAGCCGGAACCATTGATGCGATCCGCGAGGCCTGTCGCCGTCACGGGGTTCTCTTGATCAGCGACGAGGTCATAAGTTTCCGCCTCTCTCATGCCGGCGCGCACCCGATCTTTGGGCTGGAGCCCGACCTGATTGCCTTAGGCAAGATTATCGGTGGCGGGCTCCCCGTGGGGGCGGTGGCCGGGCCGGCAGGGCGGATGGCAATATTTGACCATACGCGCGGACCACCGCCGGTATCTTTTGGCGGTACCTTCAGCGCCAATCCTCTTACAATGGCGGCCGGGCTCGCGGCGCTTGATGCGTTCGATGCGCATGCCGTGGATCGCCTGAACCGACTGGGCGACACTCTGCGTACTCGAGTGAATAGCGCATTCGCCGAAGCGGGCGTAGCGGCGCAAATCGTCGGCTTGGGCTCGCTATTCCGCGTGCATCTGACCGCAGCCCCGATCTGTGACTATCGCAGCAGCTATCCGAGCGCTGACGCGAAGAGGAAGCTCGCAGCCATCCATCTGGCCATGCTCGATGCTGGTGTCCTGCTTACGCCAACCTGTTCCGGTGCACTCTCTACACCCATGGCCTCTGCTGAGATTGGTCTCATCGCGCACGCCCTTGTTGAAGCAACTCTTATGGCGGAGGGAGTACAATGATGCGACGCTTCCTTTCATGCGTGGCTCTAACGCTCGGGCTTATCGCCTCGGCTCAGGCAGGCCCGGTCCTGGATCGGGTAAAGGCGACCAATAATGTCCGCTGTGGGGTCGGCGGATCGCTCGCCGGCTTCTCGCTACCGGACAGCCAAGGCGAATGGCGTGGACTGGATGTTGACTATTGTCGGGCGATTGCGGCGGCTGTCCTGGGCGACCCGCGGCGCGTGACTTTCGTTCCTGTCACTTTGCAGACAAGATTCGCTGCCTTGTCTTCTGGCGAGATCGATGTGCTTGCGCGCGACACGGTCTGGACCATGTCGCGAGATGTCAACCTTGGCATCGTCTTTGTTGGGGCGAGTTTCTTCACAGGAACTGGCGTGGTAGTACGCCGCGCGGCCGGCATCTCACGCATGGATCAGTTAGGCGGCGCCACCATTTGCGCCAGCCAAGGCGGTTCAAACCTGCCCGAGGTCACCGACTTCCTCCGCGCCCGCAACCTTACGGTCACACCGATCACTTTTGACCGCTTCGCAACGGTTCTGGATGCGTTTCTTGCCAACCGTTGCGATGCCGTCACCGCCGGCGCCGCCGACCTTGCCGCAGCTATTTCAGTGCAAGTTACCAATCCGCAGGATTTTGTCGTTTTGCCGGAAGTGCTGAGCCGTGATCCCTACGGACCAGCAGTGGCACGCGGCGATATGGAATGGTTCTCCATCGCGCGTTGGACCCTTTTCGCGCTGATCGAAGCAGAAGAGCGTGGGGTCACTCGGGCCAATGTCCGACAGGTTGCAGCCACCGCCACCGATCCTGCGTTGCGGCGCCTACTCGGCACCGAGGACAATCTAGGAAGCATGCTCGGCCTGCCGCGTGACTGGTTGGTGCGTGTCATCGAGAGTGTCGGCAACTACGGTGAGATTTACGATCGTAATTTTGGGCCAAACACCAAAATCAATTTGCCCCGTGGTCAGAACAATGTCGTGTCTCGCGGTGGGTTGCACTACGGCATGCCCTTCCGCTGATCGTCCAGTGTCCCCCGTCACCCCCCATGGGACCAAATTGTCGATTTGAGTAACGGAGGATTTCTGGCTCATCGTAACCCCAAGGAGAGTGAAAATATTTGAGTCCATTCAGTTTTGGTGGCTTGGTAGGCCGCCTCACACCCTCTTCACCATCCTAAACCCCCGCGACGCCAACGGCAGGCTGTCCCGGCTGATGGTGGCGTCCTCGCCCGGGGCATGCAGCGCGTCACCCCACCCTTCTCTTCACCACCTGCACATGCAGCGCCGCCGCGGGCAGATCCACGGTGGACAGGCTCACATTCCGCGCCGTGACGCGCACCTTGTCATTGGACCAGACATGACAATCCAGCACAAAGGCAATGCTGCTGGTATCAAGCGACGCATCTGCGAAATCCCCCCGCCGCGCACCGGGCACTGTCACGTCTGCATTGCTCGTCGCCCCGGGCGGCATGCTCGGCAAATCCCAACTGGCGGAGAACATCAGCGTCCTGCCGCCAGCGGGTAGCGCAGGACAGCCTGACAGGATCGCCGGCGCGTCTTCCGGCAGGCCGTAAAGGCGCAGCGCCTCCACCTCAATCTGCCCGTCAAAGCCAATGATCCCGATTTGCGCAAAGGCCACCTCCGACCCAAAGCGCACCGTCTGGCGGCGATTGAGGTCGCTCTCCTGCATCACCGCCCCCGCCTGCCAGGTTTTGGAGGTTGGCGCCCATTGCAACGTGGTGCCCGATGCGAGTGCATCGCCGGCGATGTTTTCCCGCACAATGCCTGCGCCATCAAAGCAACGCAGACAAAGCCGCCCGCCATCGGCACCGCCCACCAACCAATGCGCCAGCGCGAATTCCTTGGCGTGGGTGGTCTGCACGACAAAGCCAATACCTCGATTGGGGTTCAGCAGCAGGCCGCGCGCGGTCGGCGTGATGCCATTCAGCCCATTCCAGGAAAGTGCGGCCATGGTGGTCTCGGCGGTGGTGGACGTCGCCATGATGCAGGCGCCTTCCACACCAATTTCCGTGCCGCTCTGCCAAAAGGCGGCAGCGCGGATATTCGGGATATGCGCCAGCAAGCGCGTGAGGCGCGATGTTGGCGCGCGGTGGCGGTTGAATACGGCATTGCCGGCGCGGGTCGCACTCGGCGTGTAGTCCACTCCAATCGAGTAGCTCTGCGCCCAGGCCACATCATATTCGCAATCGGTGGCGGCCGCCGTATGGCGCGCGGCAAAGGGGGAACATCCCTCCATGCGTATGTTCCGCGCGATGATGGCCGTGCCGTTGGTCTCGTTCAAAAAGGGAATGGCGATATTCGGGTCAAGCTGGCGCAGCTCGAAATTCGGCGCGTCAAAAACATGGCGATTGTGGTTGTTATAGGCATCCGCAGCGCCACGCGAAAACCGTACGCCAAAGCGATCGATCGCTGGGTTGATCCCCGTGCCGCAGGCGAAATGCCCGCCATAATAGCGGATGGAGGTATTCCAGGCCGTCGCCGTCGCGGCATGCGCATCAAGCCCGTAGCGATTGTTGAGGATACGTCCCAGGAGCAGCGTGCTATCCTCAAAACCGCGCCCATCGCCAAGGGTGCGGAGCCCGATGGTGAACCCGGATACCAGCCGCAGATCAATCAGCGAGGAATCCAGATTGCGCGCCAGGATACCGATATCAGCCTCATTGACCCAATCGGATTGAATCTGCCTCGTCACTTGCAGGCCGAGATAGAGCTTTTCGCCATTGCGCGTGGTGCCGCCATCACCCAGCGTCAGGACGGTCGCGGGCGCATTGGTGGCGCCGGTATACTGGATCACCCCCTGCATGATCAGCCCGCGCGCGCCGCCTCCAAGCGTGACACCGGCATCCACGCGCCAGGTGCCGGGCGGGATGACTGCGAATTTGCGATCCGCCGCCGCACGATCAAAACAGGCCTGGATGGCCACGCGATCATTTGCCGCGCCATCGCCAAGCCCGCCGAAATCAAAGGGCAGCACAGCTTCACGGTCGCGCAGATACTTTGCCAGATCGGTCTTCGAGATATTCTGCCCCAGCACCAGCAGATCATCGATGCGTGCGGCCATGGCGGCGCCCCTAGATTGCGGTAGCGGTGACCGGCCCGATCAGCGCGGAGACATTGCCCTCGGCCGAGACAGAGCGCAGCCAATACCAGCGGGCTTGTCCGGCACTGAGGCCAGTCCGATCCCAAGGCAGCGCGGTCGGTTCGGCGGCAAGCTTCACCGCCTGGGCAAGATTGGCGCTGCTCGCCTCAAACACCTGCAACCGCGTGACCTCGGGCGGGAGAATTCCCGAAAGCCGGATACCGCCCGCAATACCAAGCGCTGCCAGTGCGGTGACGCCGCCTGGAATGGTGCCCTCCTGCCAGCCGGAAACCGCGCCACTGCGGGCCACGGCGCGGAGCCTGAACGCCGTCGGCTCGCTGGTGGCGATG
>Ga0315904_10010160_pt1 | contig 12209 bp, 12 predicted proteins | sample LakEriMetagenome_6_FD_203529 | JGI IMG/M metagenome (GOLD analysis project Ga0315904, IMG submission 203529) | Freshwater fungal communities from buoy surface, Lake Erie, Ohio, United States - Buoy 12 MA120 | ecosystem: Environmental > Aquatic > Freshwater > Lake | place: USA: Lake Erie, Ohio...
GCTTGGGTTTGCAATTTTGCAATCTCAGCCTTGAGTTTTGAAAGTTCAGCCCTTTTTTTATCTAGGCCGTCTGTTTTGCCTCCGCAAGCAGAAAGTGCTACAGATGCTGCAATAAGTATTGAATATACGGGTTTCATGTATGTGTTTTTATTATTTGGTTAAGTCTTCTCCAACTGCTTTTTTCAAATCCAATTTGCTTACAGTTAAATCGTATAAAGCATTCATATAATTGGTTTGTGCAGTCTTTAATTCGGTCTCTGCCTGTGTGATTTCCAAGGTGCTACCTACACCTTCTTTGAATTTAATATTTGTTTTTTCGTAAATTTCTTTTGCCAAATCCAAGTTGAGCTTGAGTTCCGCTGCTTGTTTTAAATTTGTCGCGTAGCTCAATTTGGCATTGGTGTATTCCAAAGTAGCGGCGTTTTCAAAATTGCGCATGTCATTTTCTGTTTTCATTCTGCGCAAGCGTACATCCATAATCTGGCTTTGTTTGCGGAATCCATCAAATACAGGAACCGATAAGTTCAATCCCCAAAGGGTTGCAGGCACAAAGTTGTTGTTTACAGGAAGATTGCTTTGAAAGAAGTTGAATTCGCTGCGGTTGGTGGTGCGCTGGTGCTGCATAAAGCCAACCAAGGTTGGCAAATAACCCATTTTATAACGCTTCTCATCCAAGTAGGTTAAGGCCAAGCCTTGGGTCATGAGTTTGTGCTCAATTCTGTTTTTTACATTGAATTCATTTTCAGTGCTTGCAGCCAAAGGAATAGCAGCATTCACAGTCTCTAAATCATCTGTCAAGGTGAGGGGTTGGCGCACATCCATGCCCATTTGTAGTTTGAGCAAGTTTTTGGTTAACTCAACCGCATTCAACAACTTTTCGCGCTGTACTTTTAAATTGGAAACTGCCAATTGCAAGCGCTGTACATCTAGTTTTTCAGCAAAACCTTCATCGTATAGTGCAGACACATCCTTCAAGCTCTTTTCTAGTGTATTGAGGTTGCTGTTGATTAAATCAATGTTTTTTGAAGTAGTTAAAGCAAGCAAATACGCTTTTGCCACGGTCATGTGTAAATCTGTTTTGCTTTTCACAGTCATGGTTTGGGCTAGCTCTACATAATCTTCTGCAGCTTTCAAGCCCAAGAAAAAGGTACCGTCAAACAACAACTGATTCAGTCCAATGCTGGCATTGGCAGAATATTTTTGTTGAAAACGGAAGAATAAAAATTCAGGCTGTCCACCCAAAAAGTTCTTTACATAGTTTCCCGGAATTTGAATGTAATCATTGTAGCCTGCGCCAGCGTTGATTTGCGGTAGACCAGCAGATTTGATGGTTTTCACAGTTTGGGCTGCAATCAAAATGTCTGTTTCCGCATTTTGGTAAACAGGACTGTTCTTCTCTGCAAAGTCCAAAGCTTCTTTTAGGCTCATGGAGGTTGTTACCTGAGCTTGCATTGTTCCAGCAATTGCAAATGCCAGTATCGTGCTAAAGAGTTTCATATAAAGTTATGTGTGTTATTTTTCTTGAATGAATGTTTCTGCCGCTGTCAACCCTTCTGAGGTAGTAATGGCGTGTAAATGGTATTTCATGATTTGAGTGTACAAATCTGCGTAGTTGATGTTTTCCTTGCCCGCTGCCAACATTTCTGGTCCGTGGTCCATGAGGCATAAGTATAAATTTGCCACACTTAATACATCAATATCAGCTCGGTAGAATCCTTGTTCTATGCCGCGTTGTAAATTCTTGGTTACCTTTTCCAAAAAAGTGTTTTTGCGGTAGGTGATAAAATGGTGGTGCAATTCAGGATGGTATTTCTGTAAATCGTATATCATGCTCGGATTTACATCCTTTAAATAGCTAGAAACAAAGTTGGCGATTTGCAATACCTGCTTCACGGGATGCGGTTCCGCGTTCAGTATTTTATCTACTTGCTCTTCAATAACCTCTAAATCTTTGTTGATTGTTTGGATGATGAGATCGTTTTTATCTCTAAAACAGCGGTACAGCGTTTTTTTAGAAATAGACATCTCACGGGCCACATCATCCATGCTCACACTGCGCACACCGAAACGCCTAAACATTCCCCATGCGGTGTCAATAACCTTACGAACCTGTTCCATGTCGATTTTCGGGCGCAAAGATAGGAGAAAGAAACTTTGGAAACTATGGTGTCTTAGAAAGTTTCCTAAGTTTTCGACGAAAGTTGTTGCAACATCTATAATGGGTATTTTCTTCTTTTGCCTTTCTTTGCGAAGTGCGATTATTTTTTTCTATAACGTTGCTTGCGAGCACATTGCTACTGCAAGCCCAAAGTCAAGATTCTATACTTTTTAAAAGAGTTCATGATGAGGCCTTGTTGCGCGGACAATGCTATTCCCGTTTGGGTGAATTGTGTAAAACCATAGGCCCAAGACTGAGTGGGAGTGATGCTGCAGAAAATGGAATCGCTTGGGGTGTAAACATGTTGAATACCTATGGTTTTGATTCAGTGTATACACAACCGGTGTGGGTGCCCCGCTGGGAACGCGGTGACAAAGAAAGTTTATGGCTGCACTCAACCGTATTTACAAAAGAGCTCAAAACGGGTTTCCCTGCAGATTATAACTGCGAAGCCTTTACGGAACAAGAGCTTAAGCCAGCCTCAAAATACCAGTTACAAGCTTGTGTTTTGGGTGGTTCTATTGGTACCATAGGTGTAATGAAAGGTAAGATTGTGCTTATCAATTCATGGTCTGAATTGGATTCCCTAGGTAAAATAGGCGCACTTAAAGACAAAATAGCGTTTTACAATCGGGCTTTTGATGAAAGTTTATTGAATACGTTTGCAGCATATGGTGCCTGCGTAGGACAGCGTTTTTCAGGTGCTTCTAAGGCAGTGGCTTACGGTGCAAAAGCGGTGCTGGTAAGGAGCATGACCAACCGTTGCGACCTGCATCCGCACACAGGGGTTATGGGATATGCCGATACAAATGTTAAGATTCCTGCCATGGCAGTGGCATCAGCAGTAGCAAATATGCTGGAAAGCTTGGTGCAGAAGGACCCTGATTTAGAGGTAAACCTGGAGCTAAATTGCCGCACCTTACCGGATAGATTGTCATCCAACGTGATTGCAGAAACGAAGGGTTCACAATTCCCGAGTCATTATATCGCATTTGGTGGGCACTTTGATTCTTGGGATGAAGGAGAAGGTGCCCATGATGATGGCGCTGGTTGTATGCATGCATTTGAAGCCTTGCGTATATTAAAAGCTGTTGGCTATGAGCCCAGACATTCGTTGCGCTGTGTATGGTGGATTAATGAAGAAAACGGATTGAGAGGAGCTACCGAATATGCACGTTTGGCAAATCAAAATGGAGAAGTGCATGTTGCGGCATTGGAAAGTGACAGAGGGGGATTTGTTCCGCGCGGTTTTGGAGTGGATTCAACGCTGTGGCAGCATGTTGGGCAGTTTAAAAGCTTGCTAGAGGCCTACAATATTGGTGCTTTAGAAAAAGGGGGCGGGGGCGCAGATATTGGGCCACTAAAAAAGGCAAATGCGCAAGTAGGACTGGTGAGTTTTATTCCCGATAGCCAACGGTATTTTGATGTGCATCATGCAGAAACAGATGTCTTTGAAAATGTAAATAAACGTGAATTAGAGCTAGGGGCAGCTGCGGTGGCAGTTATGATATGGATATTAGATCAGAAAGATTATCCTGAATTTGCTGAATAAGGGACTGTCTAATAATTTTTTACGGAAGATTAAACCATTCAAATCACCTTGCATCTTACCCCTAATGAAAAAAGCAGGAATTCTATTATTTGCAGCAGCAGCAAGTGCAGTGTTTTACACTTCTTGTAAGAAGAAAGAATATACGGCAGACAGTCCTCTTAACCTACCTTCAACACCTTTTGACTATGCCGGACAAGTATTGCCCAATCACTTTCTTACAGATGCAGGTGGGCCACTACCGACTTCAGTAACTGGCATAGATAATACACCTTCTGGGAATGCGATCACAAATGATGGCGCAACCTTAGGCCGGGTTTTGTTTTATGACAGAAACCTAAGTATTAATAGAAGGGTGGCCTGTGCCAATTGCCACCGCGGTGAGTTCGCTTTTTCAGATACAGCAAAACTGAGCAAAGGCCATTCTGGCGGAAATACACGCCGCCACTCTATGTCTTTGATAAATGCCCGGTATTACCAAAGAGGCCGCTTCTTTTGGGATGAAAGAGCAGCTACCTTGGAAAATCAAGTGCTGATGCCTTTTCAAGATGCCGTAGAAATGGGTATGACCTTGGATCAGGTTGTGGACCGTGTAAAAGAGCAACCATTCTACGCTTCACTTTTTCAGAAAGCTTTCGGGAGTCAAGAGGTTAGCAGTGATAAGATTTCAAAGGCCTTGGCTCAATTCGTTCGCAGTATTGTGAGTTACCAAAGCAAATACGACGCTGGACGCGCACAGGTGAATAATCCAGGTGCTCCTTTCCCTAATTTTACACAAGAGGAAAACCAAGGTAAAGCATTGTTTCTGCAGCCTCCTGCAGCAGGCGGAGCAGGTTGTTTTGGCTGTCATACTACAGAAGCATTTGTCAATTCTAACCCAGGTCCTTTGAACAATGGTTTGGATTTAAGCACGACTGCGGACCAAGGTGCCCTTGAAACATTTGTGGGTCAGCCCCGCTTTGCAGGTGCATTTAAAACCCCTTCCTTGCGCAATATTGAATTGTCTGGACCCTACATGCACGATGGCCGTTTTAAAACACTCGACCAAGTTATCGAGCATTATAACAGTGGCGTTCAAGCACATCCTAACCTTGCCGCACCGTTGAAAGATGCCAATGGCAATCCCATTCGTTTGAATCTTACACAGGCACAAAAATCAGCCCTACTCGCATTCCTCAAAACACTTACAGATCGAAGTGTTGAGAGCAATCCAATGTGGTCAAACCCCTTTATTAAGTAGTTAAATACCTAATGCGGCCTTGAGCTTGGCATAACCAGACTTGCTGGCTTGGACATGATAGCCATTTGTAAGTCTGATTTCCCAACTTTCTGGGCCGCTGTGTTCTATTGCGGTAATGGCTGATATGTTTACAAGATGACTTCTGTGACACCGAATGAATGATTCGGTTTTTAGAATATCTTCATAGTAACTTAAGGTCTGCTTTTTAACAAATGTTTGCTCTTGAGTATGGACTTTTACATAGTCATCCCAAGCTTCTATGCTTAAAATATCCTTGGTAGGAATGATGCGGATTTCGCCTTGATGTCGCAACACAATACGTTTGCTTTCTTCTGCGCTTTTTCCCGAAATACCGTTCACAGAATTGGGTTTGAACAAATTGAATTTCTGTATAGCCGCATCAAATCGATCTTGTCCGAAAGGTTTTAACAAGTAGTCAATAGCATGTGCTTCAAATGCCTTTAGGGCATATTCATCAAAAGCAGTTGTGAATATAACCCACGGGGGTTGCTCGAGTAGCTCCAACATTTCAAAGCCCGTGATTTTTGGCATTTGAATGTCTAAAAAAATCAAATCGGGTTGAAATTCTTGTATTAGCTTTATACCAGAAAATCCATCTCCACAGTCTCCAATCACCTTGAATTCAGGGTGCTGTTTTAGGCATGCCTTCACATGCTCTCGGGCCAATGGCTCATCATCAATGATTATTACTTTCATTGTTAGGTATAATTAATGTCACACAAAACTTTTGATTTTCTTCCTCCGTTTGCACCAGATCTTTACGTCCATACATTAAAAAAAGACGTCTCCGCAGCGAACTCAATCCATAACCTGTGCCTATACTGGTTCCTACCGATGCCGGATCAAAGGGATTGAAAACCTGCAAACGGGTTTCTGTATCACCGGTGTGCACATGAATGTCTATAGTTACATCTCCAATGTGCTGATAAAGCCCGTGTTTCATCGCATTTTCAACCAAGGGTTGAAGTATGAGTGCGGGTATGTTGCGCTGTGACGCAATTTCTTTATCCATTTGTGAGGTGTCTACTGCAATGTTGAGTCGGTCACCAAAGCGTACTTTTTCTATTTCTAAATACAACAGTGCATTTTCTAATTCTTCTGTTATGCTATGGGTTGCATGATTGTCTCTCCTCAATGTTCCTCGCAAATAGTCACTGAGCTGGAGTACCATTTTTTTTGCCCGGTTGGGCTCTATTCCAATAAGGGTTTGTATGCTGTTTAAACTATTGAACAGAAAGTGTGGTTGTAGTTGTTGTCGCAATGCATGCAATTCACTGTCAATGGCCATTTGCTTTATTTCTTGATATCTGGCTTGGGATCTTGCGTCACTTATACTTTGATAACGCACCCATGAAATTAAGGATACACAACCCAGTATTAGAATATTAATGCAAACCCTAAGCAAAAGCCCTTTGCTCAGCAATGCTTGTGAATGCATATCGGTGAATTGAAAGGAGAGCATATACCTGCTTATACCATATGCGGCCAATGCAAACAGCAGTATCCAAATAATTAGGTTTATGGACTGGGTTCCTGAGGGGCGATAGTAGCGCAACATGACCTGAAGTGTCTTTGCGCCCAAGACCAATGCAATAACGTTCAGCACCGCATCCCAGAAACAGAAAAAAGGGGATGCCAGTGGATCTAGTTGTGTGAGAATCCAATACCACACACTGATGCCCGCAATTGCGGGCATCAGTAAATGCAATGCGATATTTCGAATTCGCAAGGTCACTCTTGTTTCTTAAAAACTTTTAATTTCAATTCCACCAAATACGGCAGCTCCTTTAAGAATCAGTATTTTCTCTGTATCAGCCATGTCATTACTCATGGTTCTTTTGTCTTGAACGCCACCCATAACTGCAGATACTTCTGTAATTACTTTCCATGATGCAGGTACGGTAAGTTCAATACCTCCAAACACAGCATTCATTTCCAAAGTCACGGTGCCTTGAATGTCAGCTTGCATAAGGTTTATTTCTGCGCCGCCAAACACACAGTTTACTTTACCGCCTTTGAAATCTTTGCTAATGATGTTGCGTTCAACACCACCAAATATAGAATCTGCCATGATGGTATCACCACCGTCTTCTATATCGGCCATATCGGCGAACTTACTCTTGGTTTCCGCATTATACTTGAATTTGTTGCGTTTTGGTGTGAGTAGCAAAAACGCGCCAACGGCCATGATAAGCACTGGATACATGATGTGTCTATACTGTAGCCCCGGTATGGCTATATCGATTAGAAACATAGCACCAATCAGGAGGGGAATTAAACCTTGAGGCCTTTTAAAATTGTTTTTTCCAAGTTGGTATACACCAACCAAAACAAGGATCATTGGCCATTTAAACAGCCAAAATGGGAGCAATACCCCAAGGCTTTTGGCCAAAAATGCGCCACCTATTGCCAATAAAATAAGCCCGCCCCAAATGCGGCCTCGCTGTCTTTGTTGTTCGTAATCAGGATTCATAAAGTGGTTCCAGTGTTTGTTGTGTGGGTGTCTCATAGTCTGTTTTTCTTGTTTGATGTCACAAAGGTGAAACAGAATGGAGATACAAGGCTCCGAAAATAGGTGAAAACACTTACAAAGGTAGGTGAGTGCCTGAATTTCTTAGGTCAAAACCTAAAATGAGGATGCATCGCTGCTTTTTATAGCAAATTGTATTGCTTTTTCTAGATCTTCTGGTGTATCCACAGCAGGACTTTGCCAATGCGTTTCACCTACTGCGATACTATATCCGTTTTCCAACCAACGCAATTGTTCGAGTTTTTCAGTTTCTTCTAACATGCTGGGCGCCAATTGTGTGATTTCTATTAAGGCGGATTTGCGATATGCATACATACCCAAATGCTTGTAATACTGCACATTCTCCGGTGTTTCTCGCCTAAAGGGAATACGACTCCTGCTAAAGTACAGCGCTTTCTTTTGGGTATTGCTTACCACCTTTACAATATTCGGATTGTCGATGTCTTCCGCATCGAAAAGTTCTTTTTTCAAGGTGCCAATCTGAACATCCGGATTTTCAAACAATTCGAGGAGTATCTGTATTTGTTCCGGTTTGATAAAGGGCTCGTCACCCTGAAGGTTGATTACAATGTCGCAATCAAATGGAACAGATAGAATGGCTTCAGCGCAACGGTCAGTGCCGCTTGGATGATGCTCACTGGTCATGATAACTTGAGAAAAAGTTTCGGCGTGTTCTTGAATTCGAATATCATCGGTCGCAATAAAGATCCGACCATGGCTGGCCACTGAAGCAGCCGCTTCATACACGCGTTGTATCATGCTTTTCCCGTGGATTTCGGCCAAGGGTTTTCCAGGGAATCGGCTACTCGCGTAGCGCGCAGGTATAATGATACAATAGCTCAAACCCATGCTGCAAATATAGCAGGCATGTTTACATTCTTGCGTCAACATCCTATTTAAAGGCAACAGCTACATCGATAGAATATGGATGTAGCAAAACAAATTTGATTTCTCTCTGTTTGACTTGAATACAATTACACTTCTTTTCTGATGAAATTCCAACCCAAACTTGCTTTAGTTACAGGTGCGTCCCACGGTATCGGGACTGAATTTGCAAGAATTCTAGCCGCACAACATGTAAATTTAATAATTACGGGAAGAGACGCAAATGCCCTGCAATCCTTACAATCTGAATTGCAGTCAAAGTATTCAATTCAAGTGTGGTCTTATCCAACTGATTTGCGTTTTTCAGAGCAAATTCAAGGACTCATTGAATTTACAAAAATCAACGGCTTGGAAGTTGATTTTCTGATTAATAATGCAGGTTTTGGACACAATCAGCCGTTTGCTGAATCGGATGTTCAAACCCAGTTGGATATGATAGATGTAAATATCAAGGCACTAACCCTGCTTTCTCATTTCTATCTGCAAGATATGATTCAGAGAGGTCAGGGCAGGATTTTACAAGTAGCATCTACAGCGAGCTTCCAGCCGGGTCCGGGCATGGCGGTGTATTATGCATCAAAAGCATTCGTTCTCCGCTTTTCAGAAGCCTTCAACTTTGAATTGGGGAAAAAGTCAAATATTCGGGTAACGGCATTGTGTCCTGGTCCCACTCAGAGTGAGTTCTTTAAAACGGCTGGACTTACCACAAGCAATCTCAGTACAAAAATGAAATTGCCCACAGCGTATGAGGTGGCCGAACTTGGAATAAAGGCTTCACTTAAGGGCAAGGCTGTGGCAATTCATGGCTTAATGAATGCATGGTTTGCAAAAACAGTGAATATTTACCCAAGAAACTGGGTTCTGAAAGCCATTTATTGGCTGCACGGTTATTGAGGCCGCTGCTTACTTTGATTTCGACATCTATCGCTGCAATACTTCACCTCTTCCCAACACTTTTCCCATTTCTTTCTCCAAAGAAAAGGCCGCTGGCAAACCTGACACACTTTACTCGGAAGGTGCTGTTTCTTCACTTCTTGAAATTGGGAACTTCATGCACACGGGCATAGGGGAATGCAGCAGCAATGGAAAGATTGTAGTAGGTATTTAAGCCTCCGATTCCCACTAGGTTTGTTGCGTCTAAATCTATGGATGTACCGGGTTCAAGCCAGTTTTTCGGAACATGTAACATTTCTATAGTACCTACAATGAGTATGGTGCCATTGGATTTCACTTCCAGTTCTTCTGTTAATTGAAGTCCTATCTTTATAACACTTTCTGCTACAAAAGGTGCTTTAAAACCATCCAATTCCATTTCTGTGAAAGCACACCGTTCAAATTCACTTTCACTGCGGTCAAACTTCGCTGAAGTATAATGCGCCTCTGCAAGCATATTTGGAGGCACTGAATTGATGGTGAATACACCTGTTTCTCTAATGTTATTCAGTGTGTGCCTTTCAACTCCATCCGCTGGGCGCATGATAAAGCCAAGCATGGCAGGATCGCTGCCAATATGAACGACAGAATTGATAATGGCTAGGTTGGATTGACCATCTGACGCGCGTGTACCCACCAAATTGGCAGGTTTTACACCACTCAAATTATTTACCAAGTTTAACCGCACCTTGCGATCAAGTTCCTTGATTTGGTCTTTTGTAATGATTTGGGTCATGTGGTGTAACTTTCAAGTTATGAAAGCAACAATCACATTGCAGTTTCGTTTTAAGGTTGTCCTTATTTCTTCTTCTTTTCCAATGATAGTAATGCTATCATTTTGTAGTAGATATCCGTATTTTGATACACCCCAGAGAACTGTTCTGCTCCTGGTCCATAAGCATATACAGGAACTGGTTCCGCTGTGTGATGTCCTGTGCTAAAGTGCATAATAGGACGGTGTGTGTTTGAGTCCAAACCATGTAAGGTAAGGCCGCCGCATTCATGGTCTGCGGTGATGATGACTAAGGTATTCTTGTCTTTCGCTGCCCACTCAAGCACATTCCCTGCGGTTTTATCAAAATCTATCGCTTCATCAATCACATTGGCGCTATCATTGTCATGCGCACCCCAATCAATTTGGCTGCCTTCAATCATAAGGAAGAATCCCTTTTTGTTTTGCGATAATTGCGTTATCGCATGCATGCTGCCTTGTAACAAGGCATCGCCGCGCAGGGGCGCCTTTGCCGGAAAACTGTCAGCATCGGTAAAGCAAACTTGGCGTTTACCCTTATTTTGCTGCATGGCAGCTAGTCCAGTAGAAACTGTAAATCCATTGTTTGCCAAGGTTTGGGTATCGAAATATGGCTTTCCACTGCCTATCATAATATCTGCTTGGCTGTTACTCAAATCACTCGCGATTTCAGTATACATTTTACGCGAAACCTGATGCGCATAAAAACTCGCGGGTGTGGCATGGGGCAACTCACAGGTAACAACAACGCCTGTGCTCATCCCGTTTTTGTGTGCACGTTCGCTTATGGTTTCTAAAGCACTGCTGTCGGGTGCTGTACCAATCATACCATTGTTGGTTTTTTTGCCTGTGGATAGGGCAGTAGCACCTGCAGCACTGTCTGTAATGTAGTCGTTGGCGCTGGCAGTAATGCTCAAACCCACGGCTGCTGCAAACTCATAGATATTGAGTTTTCCGCCTTGGGCGGTGTAGGCAGCATAGAGGTGAACGAGACCCGTTCCGTCTCCAATCATTAAAATAATATTCTTGGGTTTTTTCTTCGGTGGCACTGCTGCAATAACACTGCTGAGTTGCCCAGAAAGCAGTAAGGCCAAGAATAGTGCGGCTATTTTTTTCATAGTCTAGGTGCTTGCAAAAGTAAGGTTCTAAAGTCTGTATTTAAAGGTGTTTGACCATTTCAATTCTATCCAATTCTGGCCCATATCCTTTGGGTTCTATTTCTAAGACGCTAAATCCCATTTTTTCATAAAAAGCATAGGTAAACTGGCTGGTTCCCAAATGCATGGCATATCCTTTCCATTGCGTCTCTGCCTCAGTTTTACGATGTAGAAATAAAGTGGTTCCATACCCATGGTTGTGATATTCGATATGAATCATGCCCCACGCCAAGCGTACTTCTTTTGCTTCCTCATTCACATAGAATCCGCCACTGCCGAGTATGCTGCCATTTGCTTCTAAGACATAATAGGCGTCGCAAATGCTGTTCTTATATGTAGGGCTTTGGTAATAGTAATCACCATGTTGGTGGTCCAACCATCGGTCAAACATGGCCCTTTCTGATGGGTCGAAGTATTGCGGGCAGTTTGAGTCGAAGATGCCCAAACAAGCTGCTTTATCTTGTTTTTCATAGTGTCGAATGTTCATTCGTGTTGACCTTGGATTGATATATTTATTCTCAAAAGTAATCAAAGAATGGGCATTTGGGCATGCTGCGGATATTCTTATGATTCTCTGTTTCTTCCGTTTCTTAGGTGAAATCAATTGCGTAAATTTGCAGGATATATGACTGGATTCTTTAAACTTCCGCACCCCATCAATGAAACTGTAAATGATTATGCGCCTGGAAGCGCTGAACGCAACAAATTGAAAGCTGCATTGGCAAGCGCACGCAGCAGGGTGGAAGACATTCCTATGTACATCAATGGTGCTGAAATACGCACAGGCAATACTTCTGAAATTTTCCCACCCCACGATTTGGGGCATAAAATAGGTTTTTATCACAATGGTGACCGCAGCCATGTGTCACAAGCCATAGATGCAGCTTTGGCTGCAAAGCCAATGTGGGAGGCCATGCCCTGGGAACAACGTGCTGCAATTTTTCTAAAAGCAGCGGAATTGCTCGCAGGTCCCTATCGCTATGAA
>Ga0315904_10010167_pt1 | contig 12204 bp, 10 predicted proteins | sample LakEriMetagenome_6_FD_203529 | JGI IMG/M metagenome (GOLD analysis project Ga0315904, IMG submission 203529) | Freshwater fungal communities from buoy surface, Lake Erie, Ohio, United States - Buoy 12 MA120 | ecosystem: Environmental > Aquatic > Freshwater > Lake | place: USA: Lake Erie, Ohio...
GGCGGCAGTGGAGGCGTTTGCACCCGCCCCTGCGCAGCCGATTGCAGCATTCTCGGACGCCAGAGCCCGTCGCATCCGCCGTTTGCCGTTCGGCGCGCGTACCGTGCCGCTTCCAATCCTGGAGTTTCCATGGCAGACGCCCCCAACACCTTCAACGCCACCGCCGCGAACTTCGACAAGGAAGTCGCGCAGTCCTCCGTCCCCGTCCTCGTCGACTTCTGGGCCTCGTGGTGCCCGCCGTGTCGCATGCTCAAGCCCGAACTCGCGGCCCTCGCGCCCGAGCTCGAGGGCAAGGTGCGCGTGGCGTTCTGCGATGTCGACGCAGAGGGCGAGATCGCCGCAGCGTTCGCAGTCCGCGGCATCCCCGCGCTCTTCCTCATGAAGGACGGCGAGGTGATCGATTCGTGGACGGGCTACATGCCCCGCGCCGCCGTGAAGGCTCGGCTCGAGCAGTCCGTCGGAAAGATCGGCGGCTGATCCGATGCCCGAGGCGGCGAACGCATCCGCGCCCGATCGCGCGGCCGTGCGCGTGCTGCCGGTCGACGGTATGCATTGCGCGGCGTGCGCCTCGAAGGTCGAGCGCGCGGCAGGCGCGGTGCGTGGCGTGCGCGAGGCGAGCGTGTCGTTCGCGACGAAGCGCGCGCGCATCTCGTTCGATCCATCGGCGACCGATCTCGACGCCGTCGCGCGCGCGGTGCGCCATGCCGGCTTCACGCTCGACATCGCGCGCGACCCCGCGGTGCGTGCGGCGCGCGAGCAGGCCGCCGCGCGCTCGCTGCGCCTCCGCGTGGCGATCGGTTTCGCCCTGTCGCTCCCGCTCGTCATCATCGCCATGTCGCATGGCGCGATACCCGTGCTCGACGGCCCGGCGATGCCGTGGGTGCAGCTGGCGCTCGCCACGCCCGTCTTCCTCTGGTGCGGCTGGCCGATCCACGCGGCGGCGTTCGCCCGGCTGCGCGCGCTCGGCGCCGACATGAACACGCTCGTGTCGCTCGGCACGGGCGTCGCGTTCGGCTCGAGCCTCTGGGCCTTGCTCGCAGGTCACGCGGCGCATGCCGGAAACGGCGGCCACGCGCTCACATTCGAGGCCGCCGCGGTCATCATCGTCTTCGTCCTCCTGGGGCGTTGGCTCGAGGCGAAGGCGACCGCGCGCGCCGGCGAGGCGCTGCGCGCGCTCTCCGCCGCGTCGGTCCCGACGGCGCGCGTCATCGTCGACGGCGTGGAGCGTGAGGTCGCGGCGGCGGAGATCACGACCGGCAACCATGTCGTCGTGCGGCCGGGCGAGCGCATCCCGATCGACGGCATCGTTCGCCGCGGCGAGAGCGAGGTCGACGAGTCGCTGCTGACGGGCGAGCCGATGCCTCGCCTGCGTCGGGCGGGCGACCGCGTCTACGCCGGCACGCTGAATTCGCTCGGCGCGCTCGACATCGAGGCGTCGTGCGCGGCCGACGAGACGATGCTTGCGCAGATCGCCGGACTCGTCGACGAGGCGCAGGCGACGAAGGCCTCGATCGCGCGTCTTGCCGACAGGGTGGCGGCGGTCTTCGTTCCGATCGTGGTCGCGATCGCCATCGCCGCCTTCGGCGGCTGGATGCTTCTTGCGCCCGCCGACATCCGCGCCGCGCGTGCGGTGGAGGCGCTGGTGAGCGTGCTCGTCGTCGCGTGTCCGTGCGCGCTTGGGCTCGCGACCCCCGTCGCGATCATGGTCGCGTCGGGCCGCGCGGCCGCGCGCGGCGTCCTCTTCCGTCGCGCTGCGGCATTCGAACAGCTCGCAGCCGTCGACCGCATCGCCTTCGACAAGACCGGCACGCTCACGGAGGGGCGGCCGGCGGTGACCGCGCTCCGGCCTGCGCATGGCTGGAGCGAGGAGGCGCTGCTCGGCCTCGCGGCCGCAGCGGAATGCCGCAGCGAGCATGCGGTGGCGCGCGGAATCGTCGAGGCGGCGCGCGCACGCGGAATCCATGTCGAGGAACCGAGCGCATTCGCGGCGTTCGCTGGGAAGGGCGTGTTCGCGCAGGTCCTCTCGCACAAGGTCGAGGTCGGCAGCATCGCGTGGATGCGCGAGTGCGGCATCTCGGTCGACGCGCCGCCGTCGCCCGCGACCCGCGTGTTCGTGGCCGCCGACGGCGCGTTCGTCGGTGCGATCGAGCTTGCGGACCGCGTGCGCGAGCATGCGCGCAAGGCGCTCGATGCGCTGCGGTCCCGCGGCGTCGCCCCGAGCATGCTGACCGGCGACGCCCGTGCGCCTGCGGACGCGGTCGGCGCGGGCCTTGCAATCGCGGCGGCCGACATCCATGCCGAGATGACGCCGGCGGGCAAGGCGGAACTCGTCGCGCGGCTCGCGGCTGGACCGAACGGAACCGCCTTCGTGGGCGACGGGCTCAACGACGCAGCCGCCCTCGCCGCGGCGCGCCCGGGCATCGCGATGTCGGGGGGCACCGATCTCGCGAAGACGAGCGCCGACATCCTGCTCGTCACGGACGATCTGCGCCGCGTCGACGACGCGATCGCGCTCTCGCGCAAGGCGCTGCGCGTGATCCGGCAGAATCTCGCGTGGGCGTTCGGCTACAACATCGTGCTCATCCCGCTCGCCGCAGGAGCGCTCTACCCGTGGACAGGCTGGATGCTTCCGCCGATCCTCGCGAGCGCTGCGATGGCGCTCTCGAGCGTGAGCGTGGTTGCCAACAGCCTGCGCCTGCGCACCTGAATGGCCGAGCGGCCGAGCGGCCGTTCAGTCGACGCTTCCGGCCGGCTGTGTCGGCACGCCCTCGTAGCGCGTGCCCGCGACGAGCACCTCGCGCTTCATCACGACCGAATGCGGCTCGACGACCGCGCCCGCTCCGATGTCGGCGCCGTAGAGAAGCACCGTGTTCGCGCCGACGGACGCGCCGTCGCGGATGTGGACATGATCGACCTTGAGCACGCGGTCCTCGAAGGTGTGCGCCTGGAACAGCGCCTGCACGGTGACATCGTCGCCGAAGTGCAGCATGTCGGGGTCGACGACATGCGCGAAGCCGCTGCCGAGCAGCGCGCGGCGGCCGATGCGGCAGCCCATCGCGCGCAGGTACCCGACGAGGAGCAGCGTTCCCTCGAGGAACGAGAGCGGAATCGCCGCCCACATGCCCCAGGCCACATAGAGGAAGTCCCAGCGGCTGCACCAGCAGCTCCAGAGCGGATGGATGCCGGGCTTCACCCGCCCGACGAGCAGCCACTTCAGCGCAAGGACCGCGAGCGCAAGCGCCGCGAGCGATGCGAGCACCCCGAGCGGCAGCGTGACGAGCCTGAAGAACGCGGTCGATTGCGAGGCGCTTGCGATCTCCATCGCGCGGAACCACACGAGCGCGACGAGCAGCGGGCCGAGCGGCAGCGCGAATCGCGCGACTTCCCACGCCCAGCGGTTGATGCGGCGCGCGAGGGACGGATCGTGCGTGAGTTCGCGCGAGACCTCGACGACCTCGCGTCGCGGCAGCCGGAAGACCGGATGGCCGAACCAGGAAGCGCCCGCGTCGTCGGGAAGACCGCTGCCGCGCGTCGCGATGCCGACGAGCGTCTCGCGCGCAAGCCGCGTGCCCGACGGAAGCACGGCATGGTTGCCTACGAAGCATGACGGCGAGAGCGTCACGGGCCCGATCGTCGCCGTGCCTGCGTGCAGTGCAGGACCTCCGAGATAGATGCCGTCCGCGAAGAAGGTCTCTTCCCCGATCTCGACGGTCGACGGCACGACATCGGTGACCGTCGAGATCTCGCACCCTCGGCCGATGCGCGCGCCCGCGAGATTCAGCCAGATCGGCCACATCAGCGTGCCCGAGAGCCACTTGCCCGCCGCCTCGACGAGCGTCGACTGGAGCGACATGCGCAGCGCCGCGAGGCTGCCGAGCGCATACGGTCCGCGCGGCGCGCGTCCGAGGGCGCGCACGCAGAGCGCCTGCACGAGCACCGTCCCGATCGCGCCGGCGACCACCGCGCCCGCGATCGCGGCGAGGTTCGCGGGGTCGGGAAACAGCGATGAATCGCCGGGAAAGAGCTTCTCTTGGAGCGACTCAGGCGAGAGTCCGAACGCCCAGCATGCGAGGATCCACGGCAGGATGGTCGCACAGGCAATGCCTGCGACGAGCACCGTGGCGGTCGCGAGTCGGATCGCGCCCGATGGCGGCGGCGGCACCTGCGGCGGAGGCGGCGCGGGCGCGATCGGCTCTGCAGGAACGCCGTCGAGGATCGCGTGGTCGTGCCGTTCGCCGGCCGTGAGGTTCGAAAGCGCCCGCAGGATGCTGCCTTCGCCGAGTTCGGCGCCGGGCGAGAGTCCTGCGCGCGTCTCGAGCGTGGCGCCGCGGCGGACCGTGACGCGGTCGAAGACGAGCGAGCCTGCCTCGAGTTCGACCGCGCGCAGGCAGGCGTCCTGCCCGATCGTCGCGCCGTCCTCGAGCGTGATGAGGTCCCAGCCTCCTTCGTTGAGCCGAACGCCGCGGTGGATGTGCACGCCCCGTCCGACCCTCGCGCCGAGGAGCGACAGGATCGCGGGCGCAAGCCCGAGCGCCTCGATGAGGTTCCACGGAATGAGCGCGACGCAGCGGACGGCGGTCCAGTGGCGCAGATGCGCGAGGCTCCATGCCCGCACCCGGCCGGGCCGCACGCGGCCGAGCAGGATCCACTTCGCCGCGACGCCGAGCACGATGCTGCCTGCGATGTAGGCCGCCGCGATTCCCGCCCCGAGCAGGGCAAGGAGGAGCGCGCCGAGCCATCCGGAGTCGAAGGTGCCGACGAGCGCGGCGCCGGCGTTCGGGATCCACAGGACCTGCGCCAGAGCGACAAGGAGGAGCGCGAGGAACCCGGCCTGGAGGATCGTGACGGCGATCGGACGCGCGGTGCCTCGGACGGGGCTTCGATGGGCGAGGCGTTCGGCGCGCGGCGCGCGGCGGTCGCGCGTCCGCGCCTCCTCGACCGCGCGGGCCATTCCGCGCACGGTGCGGTGTTCGTAGGCGTTGCGGACCGTGGCCGCGCAGGCGGCGTCGGACGCGCGCATCTGCGAGATCGCGATCGCGACCGTCAGCGAGTCGAGGCCGAGGTCGTCGAAGAGGTCGGCCTCGACCGAGACTTCGCCGTCCTGCTTGAGCGCGGCCGCGAACGCGCGCGCCATCATGCGCTCCGCGTCGGTCGCGGGCGCGACATGAGGCGTGGCGGCGCCGGCGCTGCGGAGCGATCCGATCTCGGGCAGTGCGCGGCGGTCGATCTTGCCGCCGACCGTCCGCGGGATGCGGGCGATCGGCGCGATCGACGCGGGCACCATGTAGGGCGGCAGCTCGCGCGCGAGCGCCGCGCGCAACTCGCCTTCATCGATCGTGGCGCCTGCGCGCGCAACCGCGTGGGCCACGAGCCTTCGCTGCGCACCCTCGCCTTCGACCGTGCATGCAGCCTCGAGCACCGACGGGTGCGCCGCGAGCCGGGCCTCGACCGCGCCGAGCTCGATGCGGTAGCCGCGGAGCTTCACCTGCGCGTCGATGCGGCCGTGGTAGTGGAAGTCGCCGCGCGCATCGCGATGCACGAGATCGCCCGTGCGGTAGACGCGGCCGAGCGTCGGGTGCTCGATGAAGCGGGCGGTCGTCGTCTCGGGCTGGCCGCGATAGCCGCGCGCGAGCGATGCGCCGCCGACGACGAGTTCTCCCTGCGTTTCGTCGGCGATCACGCGCAGGTCCGCGTCGTCGGGATCGACGACCGCCGCGAAGGAGCCGGGGATCGCGCGGCCGATCGTGACCGGTTCGCCCCGCCGCACGGTGGCGCGGAGGCAGGTCACGGTGCATTCGGTCGGCCCGTAGCCGTTCTCGAGCCTTCGGCCCCGAGACCAGAGGTCCGCAAGGTCGGGCGCGAGCGCTTCGCCGCCGACATAGAGGAAGCGGATCGAAGGCAGTTCACGCTCGGGATCGCGGCAACCGAGCGTCCGCAGGAGCGTCGGCGGCGGGCAGAGCACCGTGATGTTCTCGCGCACGAGCCACGGAAGGAGATCGGGACCGAGCCGCGCGGTGTCGTCGTCCATCACGACGACGGTCGCGCCGACGGCCCATGCGAGCCACATCTCCTCGACGCTCGAGTCGTAGCTCAGGCTCGATCCCTGGGCGACGCGATCGCCTGCGTCGAGGCCGAACGCATCGACATCGCCCGCGACGAGATTGAGGAGCGAGCGGTGCTCGATCTCGACGCCCTTCGGCCGTCCCGTGGTGCCCGATGTGTAGATGACATAGGCAAGCGAGCGGGGATCGGGCGACGGAAGCGCCTCGACCGGCGGTTCGGCCGCGAGGGATTCAGGCGCGATGACCTCGACGGTCGCGCCTTCCTCCGCGATCTCGGCGGCGCGGCCCGGCGTCGCGATGAGCGCGACCGCGCCCGCATCGGCGAGGATTGCCGCGGCCTGCCGCGCCGGGAAGGCCGGATCGACCGCGACATAGGCGGCGCCGGCACGCATGACGCCCAGCATCGTGGCGTAGAGCCATGTATCGGTGCGGGGAAGAGCGATCGCGATCACGCCGTCGCGTTCGGCGCACGCTGCGACGCGCGCCGCGACCCGGCGCGAGCGTCGATCGAGTTCGGCGTAGGAGATGCGTGCGGTTCCCGGGACATCGAGCGCACAGGCGTCCGGGTTCGCCGCGTTCGCGCGCGCAAAGAGGTCGAGCACCGTGCGCAAGGGGGCGGTCGCGGCGTCCGCGTCGGTGTTCATGCACTCGGCTTCGGCAGGAACGGCTTGAGATGCGGCGCGACCAGAAGCGCGCGCGCGCGCTGTTCGTCGTGGGCGAGCGCGAGGAACCCCTGCACGCGGCGGAGGCAGCCCGGCGCGCCGCACTTGCATTCGAAGGGCTCCGCCATCATCGCCTCGGTCGTGGTGTAGTCGAAGGTGAGCTGGTCGCCCGACCGGATCGCGCCCCGCGCCACGAGGGTGCGTCCCGCGATCGAGCAGTTCGGTTCACAGCAATGGTTGAGGAATCGCCACGGGAAGCGCACCCGCATCTCCGCGTCGGGCAGCGACTCTTGGCACTCGATGTGCTCGTCGGCGCCGATCTGGATCGAGTAGCGCGTGGGGGAGCGCTGGATCGTGCCGTGGATCTCGAGGATGCATTCGCCGCGGGCGATGTCCCGCGTGGCGAAGAGGCCGACGCCCGTGACGGTGTCGCGCACGGTGCATGGATACGAATGGGCTGTGGCTGGCATGGCGATGGTGGCGCGGGACAACTCGCAGACGGCGGGATGGTTTCGGAGGCCCGCCGCGCAGCCACGGGTCGGTCCGCGGCAGGGGCGCAGCGTATGCGATGAGAGGTGGCGTGTGGCATGTTCAACCCCGCCTTCATCAAACGAAAGGCGGGGGAGAGAGGGCGTCCAGCGGGCGCGATGCACCTTCCCGGCCGGTGGTCCGAAGCGCCATCCTTCCGAATCACGGGGAATTCCGAAGGTTGCGGCACGCGGGATGCCGACACACTTCCTGACAGCGCCCATGCTTGCCGGCCGCGCCCATTCCCTCATCGTCCAGTCTCGCCTGGCGATCTCCCTCGCATGGATCGCCGGGTATGTGAACACGGCCGCGGTCCTGACCTGCGGGGTCGTGACGAGCCATGTGACGGGCCATGCGAGCACGCTCGGCAAGGACATGGCGCAGAGGGCCTGGAGCGACGCGGCGTTGATGGGCGCCTTGATCGGAGCGTTCTTCCTCGGGGCGCTGGTCTCGGGGTTCGCGCTCGAACTGGGACGCCACCGGGGCTGGGCCTCGATCTATGTCCTGCCGGCGGCGATCGAATTCGTGCTGCTCGCGGTGTTCGCGGTCGGCGTGCGTCTGCACGACGACGCTGCGATCGAGGTCGGTGGACGGCTCTGGTGGATGACGATGGTTGCGGCGCTCGCGATGGGTGTCCAGAACGCGACCATCACCCGCATCTCGAGCGGCGTGGTCCGCACCACGCACCTGACGGGCATCGTGACCGATCTCGGCCACGAGTCGGCGCAGCTGGCGCTCATGCGGCGCTTGCTCGGCAAGGGGCCGCGCCTGGGCGAAGGCGAGGCGCGCGGGCCGAGCGTGCAGCGGCTCGTGCTTCTCTCCTCGATCCTCGTCGCCTTCATTGCGGGAAGCGTGTGCGGCGCGTGGATCTACTTCGAGCTCCCTCGCTGGAGCATGCTGGCGCCGCTCGTCCTTCTCGCGTGGATCATCATCGCGGACCTGCGGACGCCCATCTGCGAGATCGAGGAGGCGATCGTCGCGGAGGTGGCGGACGCGCCGGCGCGCCGCACGGGAATCGCCGTGTTCCGCGCGATTCCGCGCGGTGGCGATGCGCGGGGCGATGAGCGGGGCGCTGCGCGGGGCGAGGCGCATCTTCCCGACCTCGGGCTGCTGCTCGAGCGGGCGGGCGAAGAGCGCCGCACCGTGATCATCGACCTCTCGAACGCGCGGGTGTTCGGGCCGCTCGCAGCCAGCGCGATCGACGGCGCCTTCCGCGCGGCGGAGCGGTCGGGCCACCGGGTGATCGTCGCGGGTCTCGACGAAGGGCAGCGCGCGACGGTCAACGCGCTGTCGCGCAGCGATCTCCTCACCGACGCGAACAGCGCCCCGACGGTTGCCGGGGCGCTGGAGATCGCGGAGGCCATATCGCGCGACGGACCTATCTCTCGCTGACGCTCCGTGCCGCGAGGCCCGCGCCGAGCGCGAAGAGCAGTGCCAATGCGCCCGCGGCGAGCAGCCCCGCAACCGCGCCGCCGGCTGCGGAGACCTGCATGTAGACCGCCGCGACGACGAGCAGGATCGTCACGAACACAAGCGCCGCCGACAGGAGCGCGAGCGCCGCGCCCCATGCAAGCCGCATGGCGCGTGCGCGCAGGATCCGCCCCTCCCACTCGACGAGAGATGCGATGTCGGCAAAGAGTCGCTGCACGAGTTCCATGGTCGTCTCCTGAAGAGGCCGGCCGTCGGAACGGTCGGCGGGTGGCTGGCTGCGTTCTGCGCGAATTCCTCAGTCACGCCTGTTGTTCATGCGCATTCCGAGCAGGAGGCCGATCGCGAAGCAGGTGGCCACGGAGAGGAACGGATGGCTCGTGATCTGCTTCTCGGCGATCTCGGCCGCGACCTTGCCCTTGGCGGCCGCGCTGCGCGCGGTCTCGTTGATGCCTGCGCGCGCGGTGCGGAGACCATCGATTCCGACGCCCGTGAGGTCGTTTCGCAGTTGGCGGAGGTCCGTGCGAAGGCGGTCGATCTCGCGCTGGAGGTCGAGTGTCTCGTCGAGTCCGACGGGGCTGTTGCGGTCCATGATGTCGTTCCTTCCTGCTGGTGATGCGTTGCGGTCCCAAGCGCCCGAGCGCGTCGGGAGATGTCTCGGATGACATTGATGGCGTGGCGGACAGCGAGAACGACGGGGAATCTTGCGCGATCGCGGCGGAATGCGATCGGGTGAACTTCCCGCAGCCGGCGCCGACGCCTGCATGCGAGGCTTCTCGTCGCGCGGAGGGAAGTCCTCGCCGCCACCAAGGAGGAACCCATGGATCGACCCGCGGACCCGAGATCGGCGCCGGACGGAGCGCCAGTCAACTTCATCGTGCCGATCGACTTCTCCAAGCCGTCGCAAGCGGCGCTGCGCTGGGCCGAGGAGCTCGCGGTGCGCGGGCCTTCGCGGCTGATCGCGGTCCATGCCGTCGAGCCGACGCCGCTCGGTGACAGCGACGAGTTCGTGGCGATGCTCGAGGCCCGCGGTCTCGAGCGGCTGCACGATGCGTGCGCGCGGGCGGCGTCGGCGGGAATCGAAGTCGTCCGCGAGTGCCGGATCGGCGAGCCGTCGCTCGTCATCGAGGATGTGGCGCGCCGCACGCCGAGCGCGTTCATCGTGATGGGGAACCGAGGTCTTGGGCCGATTCGGCGGGTCATTCTCGGCAGCGTGACCGACCGGGTGCTGCGTCACGCCGAGTGTCCGGTGCTGGTCGTGCGCGAGGAGGACGAGCCGCCCGCGCGGCCGCGGATCCTCGTGGCGACCGACTTCGCGCGCGATGCGGAGGCTGCGGTTCGTGCGGCACATTTGATCGCGCGCCGCGCCCGAGCAGCCGAGGGTCGCGCTCCTTCATGTGGTGCTGCCGCCGCAGGTGATCGAGGCCGCCGAGGCGCCCATGATCGCGCCGGCCGAGATCGGTACCGAGGAGCAGGACGCGCGCGAGCAGCTGGCGGCGATCGCCGCGATGTTCAGGAGCCTCGGCGCGGAGACCACCGTCGAGATCGCGCGAGGCGATGTGTTCAAGGCGGTCGCAGAGCGCGCCGACCTTTTGCACGCCGACATGGTGGCGCTCGGGCGGCACGATGCGTCGATCCTGGAGCGGCTGCTCGTCGGCTCGACCGCGGAGCGCGTGCTCCATCGGGCGCACTGCGCCGTGCTGACGGCGCGCGCGGCGCCGGTGGCGGCCGAACGCCGTCGTCGCGAAGTCGTCATCACCTGACCGGATCGCGGAAGCGTTCCCGTGGAGCGCCGCATGGCTGTACGCCCAAATCAAGGCATCCGAGGCGTGGCTTCGGGACTTCACGCAACACCCTCAACCGGGAGCACGAGCATGACGACCGCGATCATCAAGAGCGATTCGCAGATCAAGACGGATGTCCTCAACGAACTCAAGTGGGATTCCCGCGTCGACGAGACCGATGTCGGCGTCCAGGTCAGGGAAGGCATCGTCACGCTCGTCGGCAATGTCGATGTCTACGCGAAGAAGATTGCGGCGCGCGAGGCTGCCCACCGCGTGCACGGCGTGCTCGATGTGGTCGACGAACTGCAGGTCAAGGTCGCGGGCGTGGGCGGCGCGACCGACACCGAGATCGCCCGTGCCGTGCGCGATGCGCTCGAGTGGGACGCGTTCGTGCCCGACGAGAAGATCACCTCGACGGTCTCGCTCGGGATCGTGACGCTCGAAGGCGTGGTGCCGACCTGGTCGCAGCGCGCGGACGCGGAGCGCGTCGTGCGGGGGCTGTCCGGCGTTCGTGGAGTCATCAACCAGATCACGGTCATGGCGAAGGCCGTCGATTCGAGCCGCATCAAGGCCGACATCGAGGAGGCGCTCGAGCGCCAGGCCGAGCGCGAGGCGCGCCGCATCGGCGTCTCCGTGAAGGACGGCGTCGTGATGCTCACGGGTCGCGTGCGATCGTGGGTGGAGAAGGACACCATCGACCGCGTGGTCGGTTTCGCGACCGGCGTGAAGCGGGTCGATGACCGCCTGATCGTGGATCCGTACACCTGATCGACCGGACGCCGCAGCGCCTCCGACCGGCGGATGTTCCGCCGGCGGCGGTGCTGCGCGACCCGTCCAACCAAGGAAAGGACACACCGCATGAACCTCAGCATCTTCCGCAGGACCCCGGTCCTGGATGAGTTCGCGCGCATGCGCGAAGAGATGAACCGCATGGTCGGGCGCTACATCGGCGAATCCGGCGGGCAGTTCGACGCAGGCCTGCCGCGGATCGAGGGCTGGATTCCGCCCATCGATGTCAGCGAGACCGATGAGGAGATCGTGATCCGGGGCGAGATGCCGGGGATCGCCGCGCGGGATCTCGAGATCACCATCACGGGCACCACGCTTTCGATCGCCGGCAAGAAGGAGGAGAAGGAGGAGATGGAGCAGGAGGACTTCTACCGCAGCGAGCGACGCTTCGGCGCCTTCCGCCGCGTCCTCGACCTGCCCGAGGCGGCCGACACCGAGCGCGTCACGGCGGACAGCGACAACGGCGTGATCACCATCCGCGTCGCGAAGAAGCCTGGGCAGCGCGCCAAGCGGATCGAGGTCAAGCCGACCTCGCGCCGCGTGCCGGTGCCGGGCTGAGCCGCTGGGCCGGCGTCGATCGTGCATCGACGCGTCGGTTCATCGCCGGAGCGGACATTCCCGGATTGGAACTCAACCAGAACGAAAGGAACATCGATGGCACCCATTGCCACAACCGCCATGCACTCCCTGAAGGACCTGCTCGTCGAGCAGCTCAACGAGCTGTACGCCGCCGAGAGCCACTCGCACGCCGTGCTCGCGAAGCTTGCGAACGCGGCCTCTTCTCCCAAGCTGGCGGAAGCCTTGCGCATGCACGCGGACGAGACGAAGCAGCACATCGCCCGGCTCGACCGCGTGTTCGGAGAGATCGGGGGCAGGCCGCGGAAGCTCGAGACCCACGGATGCAAGGGTCTGCTCGAGGATTGCACCGAGATCGCGGGGCGCTCGAAGATC
>Ga0315904_10010168_pt1 | contig 12203 bp, 10 predicted proteins | sample LakEriMetagenome_6_FD_203529 | JGI IMG/M metagenome (GOLD analysis project Ga0315904, IMG submission 203529) | Freshwater fungal communities from buoy surface, Lake Erie, Ohio, United States - Buoy 12 MA120 | ecosystem: Environmental > Aquatic > Freshwater > Lake | place: USA: Lake Erie, Ohio...
CACCCAAGTCGACATGGGGTGTCTCACCCTCTGTGCCGACGCCCCCTTCGCTGCAGTCTTTGGCTGCAGTTACGCCAGCCATTGCATCCCGCATCGCTGCGGTCACTGCCCCGGTTCTTGCTGCGCAGGCGACCGTCTCGGACGATGCGTCCGCCATGCGCCGCGTGAACGTGGCCGATAAGCGCATCATCAACGGCCAGACCGACGTCAACCAACTGGTCCCGTTCAAGTACAAGTGGGCCTGGGAGAAGTACCTGGCCACCTGCGCCAATCACTGGATGCCGCAGGAGATCAACATGTCGCGCGACATCGCGACCTGGAAAGACCCCAACGGCCTGACCGAAGACGAGCGTCGAATCGTCAAGCGCAATCTGGGGTTCTTCGTCACCGCGGACTCGCTGGCCGCCAACAACATCACGCTGGGCACTTACCGCCACGTCACGGCTCCGGAGTGCCGTCAGTTCCTGCTGCGCCAGGCCTTCGAGGAGGCCATCCACACCCACGCCTACCAGTACATCGTGGAGTCGTTGGGTCTGGACGAGAGCGAGATCTTCAACGCCTATCACGAGGTCTCCTCCATCCGTGACAAGGACGAGTTCCTGATCCCGTTCATTGACGCGATCATGGACCCGCACTTCAAGACGGGCACGCCCGAGGCTGACCAGAAGCTGCTGAAGAGTCTGATCGTCTTCGCCTGCCTGATGGAGGGCCTGTTCTTCTACGTGGGCTTCACGCAGATCCTGGCGCTAGGGCGCCAGAACAAGATGACCGGTGCGGCCGAGCAGTACCAGTACATCCTGCGCGACGAGTCGATGCACTGCAATTTCGGCATCGACCTCATCAACGCGATCAAGCTCGAGAACCCGCACTTGTGGACGCCGGAGTTCCGTGCTGAGATCAAGGCCCTGTTCCTGAAGGCGGTGGACCTGGAGTACCGCTATGCCGAGGACACCATGCCGCGGGGTGTTCTCGGATTGAACGCTTCCATGTTCAAGGGCTACCTGCGCTACATCGCCAACCGCCGTGCGGTACAGATCGGCTTGGAGGCCTTGTTCCCGAACGAGGAGAATCCGTTCCCCTGGATGAGCGAGATGATCGACCTGAAGAAGGAGCGTAACTTCTTCGAGACCCGCGTCATCGAGTACCAGACGGGCGGTGCGCTGTCCTGGGACTGATCAGTCCTGCTTCAGCCCAGTCTTACCTGCCTGCACATTCATGCACCCCATTGCAAGCGCTGATGCCTCATCCACACCGATGATGCGCGGTCTTGCTTCTCTATTCGCCATGCCCAGCCGACACCGCCACGCGAACGCACGCGTTGTCTGCATGAGGTAGGCGAATCTCCGCGCTGTATCGAGCGGCGCGGTGCTCTTTGCAACTTGATCAAGGAGATCGTTATGGCAACTGCGAAGAAGGCCGCCCCGGCCGCCAAGAAGGCCGCCGCACCGGCGAAGAAGGCCGCCGCTCCAGCGAAGAAGGCGGCAGCGCCAGCGAAGAAGGCGGCAGCGCCAGCGAAGAAGGCTGCGGCACCTGCCAAGAAGGCAGCCGCACCGGCGAAGAAGGCTGCAGCCCCGGCCAAGAAGGCTGCGGCGCCTGCCAAGAAGGCGGTAGCACCGGCGAAGAAGGCCGCGGCACCTGCCAAGAAGGCGGCAGCACCGGCGAAGAAGGCTGCAGCTCCGGCTGCCAAGAAGGCTGCTGCGCCTGCTGCCAAGAAGGCTGCACCGGCGAAGAAGGCTGCTGCCGCCAAGAAGGCGCCTGCTGCCAAGAAGCCTGCTGCCAAGAAGGCTGCAGCCAAGAAGGCTCCCCCTGCCCCTGCTGCCCCTGCCCCTGCGCCAGCTGCCAAGACGGCACTGAGCCCCGCTGCTGCGTGGCCCTTCCCGACGGGCAGCAAGCCCTGAGGGTTCTGAGGGAGCCACTCCGCGTAGAGGTGTCCCGTCAGAAGTGACAAAGCCCGGCCATGCCGGGCTTTGTTGTTTTGGGTCTCAGACTGTGGCGGTCCAGATGGCATCCACCTGATGGTTCTGGCCGCCGCGGCAGGCGATCTTGGCGGCTCCCAGGCGGTTGCCCAGCGCCACGCAGCGCTGGAGTGACCAGCCCCGTTCCAGACCGAACAACAGCGCGCCTCGGAAGGCGTCCCCGCACCCTGTGGGATCCAGCACAGCGGAGGCTTGCACGCCGGGCACGTGTTCCTTGCGGCCCTTGATCCAGATGTCGCAGCCTTGAGCGCCCAGGGTGACGATGACCCCTGACAAGTGGGAGTCCGACAGCGATTCCAGCGTGAGGCCCGTGCGGTCGCACAGCATCCTGGCTTCGTAGTCGTTGACCGCCACCCAGGTGGCCTGTGCGATGAAATCGCGCAGTTCGGCGCCGTCGAACATGGGCAGGCCCTGGCCCGGATCAAACACGAACGGGATGCCCGCTGCATGCAGTTGTCGGGCATGCCCGAGCATCGCATCCCGGCCGTCGGGCGCGATGATCGCCACCTTCAGGTCAGTGCGCCCCGGGACCTCCACTTCGCCGGCCTTCTGCATGGCGCCGGGGTGGAACGCGGTGATCTGGTTGTTGTCGGTGTCCGTGATGATGATGGCCTGGGCGGTGTAGTGATCCTGCACCCAGGTGACCAGCGAGGTGTCCACGCCCCAGGCGCGGATGCGTTCGAGGTAGTCGCCCCCGTCGTTGCCCAGGGTGGCCATGATGACGGGATCTCCCCCCAGTTGACGGAGGTTGTACGCGATGTTGCCGGCGCAGCCGCCGTACTCCCGGCGAAGCTCGGGCACCAGGAACGATACGTTCAGGATGTGCAGCTGCTCTGGCAGGATCTGTTGGCCGAAGCGGCCCGGAAAGGTGGTGATGGTGTCAAAGGCCAGTGAGCCGCAGATCAGGGCGGGCATGGTGTCTCCAGAAAATGGGGGAAGCTTCAGGGATAGAACAGCTCGATCGTAAAGCCCGCAACGGCGGTGGTGCCGGTGTTGAGGTTGGTCTGCAGGCTCACCTCCTGTTGCGCGGCCATGGACCGGCTTCGCAGGCCGAAATCGGCCCAGCGCAGCACCTTTCTTGCGATCACCTGCCCATCACTGCCCGTGAGCACGAGGTCCAGCGCAGGGGCGGCGAGTTCCGCCGCGGAGCGGTTGCGTACGGTGGCGTTGAACTGGTAGATCGTCCCGCCCAGCTGGCTGAGCTGGCTGGCCTCCACGCTCAATGCCTGCAGGCGCCTGACGGGCTCCAGTCGGCATTCGGCCATGACACAGGCCACCTCCAGCACGGGTTTGAGGCTGGGCACGGCATGCAAGAGTTCATCGTGCCAGGCCAGGGCGGCCTGGGTGACCAGGCTGGCCAGACCCACCCCGGCGAGCACCCCCCAGGCTGCGGTGGCCCAGGGCGACCGCAGCGCCCGTTGTGGGGCTGCCGTGTCCCAGACGTAATGCCGCATGGGCGCGGAGCGCTCAGGAATCGGCTCAGGGAGACCCTCGGACTGCATCGCCGAGGCGGAGCTCTCAGTGGACGGTCCGGGCTCGGCTGCGCCCGGCGGGCTGATAAGCAGGTCCGATGCCTTCTCGATCGACGGTCGCGCCGTGGCAGCTTCCGGTGCCCGTTCGGCTGCCGGTTCAGGGGCCTGCAACTGGGCGTGGTCTTCAACGGGCTGGCGCGCATCGGCTGGCCCGGTTTGCGCGGAGGCAGGGTGTTCCACCTCGGGCATGCGCGACGGGCGCTGTCCCTGCGTTGGCGCAGGCCCTGCCTGCTCGCTCAGCGCCAAGGCGTCGGCTGCGAGAAAGATCTCGTCGCAACGCCCGCAGCGCACCCAGCCGTCGGCCAGGCGAAGCTGGTCCTTCACCACCTTGAAGGAGGTGTGGCAGGCCGGGCAACGGGTGGCCAGAGTCATCGGATCATCATGCCACGCGGGATGCCGCCGCTGGCAGTTGGGCCATCAGGCGGCGGGCAGGCGGCCCGTCATCAGGATCCAGCCTTCTTCGCGGTCGGTCACCTGCAGGGCCAACCACGGCGCGTAGGCCGCGGTGAGCTCGTCAGCCTGTCGCTCCAGGATGCCGGCCAGGACCAGGTGCCCGCCGGCTTGCAGGTGGCCGCACAGCAGAGGCGCAAGCAACTTCAGCGGCGTGGCCAGGATGTTGGCCAGCACGAGCGGGTAGTCGCCGGCAGCCTGGTCCGGGAGGCCGCAACGCAGACGGACGTTGTTGGCCGCGGCGTTGTCAGCCGCCGACTGCACGGCGGCGGGGTCGATATCCACCGCGTCCACCTGGTCGGCCCCGTGCAAGGCGGCTGCGATGGCCAGGATGCCAGAGCCACAGCCGTAGTCCAGCACGCGGTGCCAGCGGGCCTGCCCCACCTGGGCATGGCGCGCGATCCAGCGCAGGCACATGCGCGTGGTCGGGTGGGTGCCTGTGCCGAAGGCCAGCCCCGGGTCCAAGCGAATGACCTGCATAGCCCCGGGCGGGGGCTCGTGCCACGTAGGCACGATCCAGAAGCTGGGCGTGATCTCCACCGGCGCGAACTGCGACTGTGTCAGCCGTACCCAGTCTTCGTCAGGTACCGGCGCCATCGAGCTCAGGTGCAGGTCGGCCGACCAGCCCTGCGCCAGCAGGATGGCCGCCGCCTGGGTGGCCTGGGCTTCAGTCTCGAACAGCGCGCGCAAGGTGGAGCGGTCCCAACCTGGGCGGGGCGCTGGCATACCCGGCTCGCCGAACAGCGCCTGCTCGGCCGGGCTGTCGGCGTCGGCGTCTTCCACCGACACGGCCAGGGCCTCCAGCTCGTCGCTCAAGGCGTCGGAGACGGTCTCCACCAGGGCTTCAGGACAGCGCAGCACGAGTTCGAACATGCGCGACGCTCACTTCTTGCGCTGGGACAGCCAGTGCTCGAGGTAATGGATGCTGGTGCCGCCGGCGCAGAAGCCGGCATCGATCATCAGCTCACGGTGCAGCGGAATGTTGGTGTGAATGCCCTCGACCACCGTTTCAGACAGCGCCGTTCGCATGCGCGCCAGCGCCTGTTCGCGCGTGTCGCCGTAGACGATGATCTTGCCGATCATGGAGTCGTAGTTGGGCGGCACGGTGTAGTTGGTGTAAGCGTGGGAGTCCACGCGCACGCCAGGGCCGCCCGGCGAGTGCCACATGGTGATGCGGCCAGGCGAGGGCACGAAGGTGTAGGGGTGCTCAGCGTTGACGCGGCACTCGATGGCGTGCCCCTTGAGCTGGATGGCCCGCTGGTTGAAGGGCAGCTTCTCCCCCGCGGCGATGCGGATCTGCATCTGCACGATGTCGATGCCTGTCACCAGTTCGGTCACGGGATGCTCCACCTGCACCCGCGTGTTCATCTCGATGAAGTAGAACTCACCGTTCTCGTAGAGGAACTCGAAGGTGCCAGCACCCCGGTAGCCGATTTTCAGGCACGCTGCGGTGCAGCGGTCGCCGATCTTCTCGATGGCGCGTCGCGGAATGCCCGGTGCGGGAGCTTCCTCGATCACCTTCTGGTGGCGCCGCTGCATGGAGCAGTCGCGCTCGCCCAGCCACACGGCGCCGCGCTGTCCGTCAGCCAGGATCTGGATTTCCACATGCCGCGGGTTCTCGAGGAACTTCTCCATGTAGACCGACGGGTTGCCGAAGGCTGCACCAGCCTCGGTGCGGGTGGTCTGCACGGCATGGATCAGTGCTGCTTCGGTGTGGACCACGCGCATGCCGCGTCCGCCACCGCCGCCGGCAGCCTTGATGATGACCGGGTAGCCGATCGAGCGCGCGATGCGGATGATCTCCTTCGGGTCATCAGGCAGGGCCCCCTCGGAGCCCGGGACGCAAGGGACGCCTGACTTGATCATGGCCTGCTTGGCCGAGACCTTGTCGCCCATGATGCGGATGGCCTCTGGCGTCGGGCCGATGAAGACGAAGCCACTCTTCTCCACCCGCTCCGCGAAGTCGGCGTTCTCGCTGAGGAAGCCGTAGCCCGGATGGATGGCCTCGGCGTCGGTGACCTCGGCCGTGGAGATGATGGCCGGCATGTGCAGGTAGCTCTGGCCCGAAGGTGCGGGACCGATACACACGGCCTCGTCAGCCAGCTTGACGTACTTGGCCTCGCGGTCGGCCTCCGAGTACACCACCACCGACTTGATGCCCATCTCCCGGCATGCGCGCTGGATCCGCAGCGCGATCTCGCCACGGTTGGCGATCAGGATTTTCTTGAACATGGCGGGCGGCTTATTCCAGGACGAACAAGGGTTGTCCGAACTCCACCGCTTGCCCGTTCTCGCACAGGATGCGTGAGATGGTGCCGCCCAGGTCGGCCTCGATCTCGTTCATGATCTTCATCGCTTCGATGATGCAGACCGGGTCGCCTTCCTTGACGGTGGTGCCGACATCTGCAAAGGGCTTGGCCCCCGGGCTGGCAGAGCGGTAGAAGGTGCCGACCATGGGGGACTTGATCACCTTGGCTTGCGGCTCGGTCGCGGGAGCGGCCGCCGTCGCTGCCGCAGGAGCCAACGCAGGCGCTGGGGGTGCAACGGCGGGAACGGCCATGGTGGCCAAGGGCGCGCTGACCGCTGTCGCCGCGGTGGCCTTGACGATCCTGACCTTGCCCTCGGCTTCGGTGATCTCCAGCTCGGAGATGCTGGACTCGGAAACCAGGTCGATCAGGGTCTTGAGTTTGCGCAGATCCATGGGGTCCTCGGGTGCCGGCCCGCTCGCCCTCGTAGAGAGGGTGGGGGCTGTGCTGTTGGAAGTTGTAGAAGCGGCGGCAGTGCTGCACCGATCGGTGGAGTGTAATGAACTGCGCTGATCTTTCGGCAACTTGCATCTAACTGCGAGATGGTTGCCAAATCTGGGTTGGGCCTGGGTAGCTTCCAGATGACTTGGCCTGGCGGGAGGAAGTGCTGTGATGCCAGGGAGGTGGTGCTGCCGCGGGCGCTGCTGTGACGGCGATTCGTGTGCCAATGGCCTCACTTCAACACAGTTGGCGTCCGGATGCCCGCTGGAAGCGGTGGTTTTGAGGTGTCTGGCGGCAAGACGCAGCCGTTACCGTCTTTGTCTTGGGGCAGGCTGACGCCGGCGCGGCGAAGGGCTCTGTGGGTCTCACTTCAGGGCCTCGGCAGCGGGTCAGATGCACTGCGTTAAAGGCCTTTTGCCCAGCCCTTGAGTTCGTCGTAGCTGGTCTGACCCAGCTTGCGTTGAATCACCACGCCCCGGGCATCAAACACAGCGGTGAAGGGCAGGGCGCCCTGTCCGTTGCCCAACTGCCGACTCAAGGCTGACCCTTCCAGCCCGGCCATGCCGACGGGAAACCCGAGGGGCTGGCGCTGCAGAAACTCCTTGACCGCGCGCAGGTTGTCCACCGCCAAGCCCACCACCTCCCAGCCCTTGGGGCTCCACTCCCGGTGGAAGCGGTCCAGGTCGGGCAGTTCCTTGATGCAGGGGGGGCACCAGGTGGCCCAGAAGTTCAGCACCAGCGGGCGCCCGCGCATCGAGGCCATGACCAACTCCCCGCCGTCGGGGGTGGGAAAGCGTTCGCTCCAGGGCGGGCCGGACGGGGCTTGCGCTGCCTGCCGTTGTTGCCAGCCTAGGCCCGCAGCGGCGGCCGCACCGGCCACGCCTGCGACGGCCGCCATCTGAAGCCAGTGCCGTCTGGGCTGCCCGGGGTTACCGTGCTGATGGGCGGACGGGTCGGGGTCGGGTGTGCTCATGCGGAGGCTTCCGGTTCGGCCAGCAGACGCTGCAGGGCGGCGAGGTCACCGCGCCACGTACGGCCTCGGCTGTCGGGCCTCAGCGCGCCTCGCAGGTCGTCATGGTCGTTGACGATCAGGTGAACGGTGACCGGCTGCCCCAGCTCCCGGGAGGGCGAGGTCACTGTCAGCACGTCGCGCGCCGCCGCATGGCCGGCGTCCAGCACGTGGACGTCATGGTCGATGCCCAGGTTCAGCAGGGCGATCTCGGCCGCCTTGCTGTCGTCACAGTACAGGTCGATATGAACGGCGGATTCCCGAGTGGCGGTACCTCGCCACACGGCACCGCTGAGGTGGGGCCGGAAATCGGCCAGGCGCTGCATCCAGTGACTTGCCACGCGGCGCAGCGCTCCCAGCTCCGCCGGCTGCGAATCCCCTAAAAAGAGCTCGATGTAGGCGCGCACCTCGTCTTCCACCTGCTCGCTGGAGGGCAGTTCCGCGCGGGAGGCCTGGCCGCCGCGGCGGGTCAGGGCCCGCGCGGCCTTGTGCTTGGCCGCCCCGTACTCCATACCCGACTCCACCACCAGCCGGGCCGCTGCGGCGGCGATCTCTTCGGTCAGGCTCTCGGACATGGTGTGCAGTTTCCTCGGGGGCTGGTCGTGCTCCTGGGCATCATGGCACCTCCACGGCACCCATGCGCGCAGAGATGGTGGCACTGCGCGAGACGACATACTCCGAGCCCGGGCGCTTCTCGAAGCGTTTGGGCGCGGGCAGCATCACAGCCAGCCGCGCGGCTTGTTCCACGCCCAGGCGCTGGGCGTCTGTACGGAAGTAGTGCCGTGCCGCGGCCTGCGCGCCAAACAGGCCCTCACCCCATTCCACACTGTTGAGGTAGATCTCCAGGATGCGACGCTTTGGAAGCAGCGCTTCGAGCATCAGCGTGATGACGAACTCCTGCGCCTTGCGCAGCACGGTGCGCTCACCCGAGAGGAACAGGTTCTTGGCCAACTGCTGGGTGATCGTGGAGCCGCCCACCACCTTGGGTTCCACCTTGCGTACGCCGGGAGGCAGCTTCTGCGCACGTGCCTCTGCGCGCGCCTCGGCGCGCTGGTTGCGGTCCCAGGCCTTTTCCAGCGACGCCCAGTCCACGCCCGTGTGGCTGGCAAATGCGGCGTCCTCGCTGGCGATCACAGCGCGCTTGAGCTGAACGGAGATCTGGTCGGCATCGACCCACTGCTGGCTCCAATCGATCTTTCCTTGGGTGGTGAGCAGGCGCCAGGCTTCGCTGCGCTGGAAACTGGTGGACACCGGATCCACCCACCGCATGGCAAGGATGCGCAGTGCAAAGCACAGCTGCAGGGCCAGCAGGCACACGCCCATCAGCAGACCCAGCCTGGCCAGGTGGCGCAGCGCCTGCTTCAAGAGGCGGCCTCCACCTTCTGACGCAGGGCCTGGAGCACGGGGGGGGTTTCCGGGCGTACACCGCGCCACAGCCAGAAGGCCTCCGCCGCCTGCTCCACCAGCATGCCCAGACCGTCGCGGGCCACCGCGCCCCGGCTTCGGGCCCAGGCCAGGAAGGGCTCGGCCGCAGGGCCGTACATGAGGTCCACCGCCAGGCCGCCGGGACGCAACACGGCGTCGGGTACCGGCACGGCAGCGCCGGCCAGGCTGGAGGCGCTGGCGTTGATCACCAGATCGAAGCCCTCGCCGGGTTGGTCCAGTGGCGCTGCCTGGAGCTCGGCGCCGGCCGCCACGGCGCAATGCCGGTGGCTGTCGACCAGGTGCGAGGCCTTTTCAGCCGTGCGATTGGCCACCACCAACTGTGAGGGGTTGCAGGCCAGCAGCGGGCCCAGCACGCCCGCAGCCGCGCCGCCGGCCCCGATCAGCAGCACGCGCTGCCCGCGTACATCCCACTGTGCATGTTGGGTCAGGTCCTGTACCAGACCGGCGCCGTCGGTGTTGTCGGCCTGCCAACCTTGGGGATCGAAGCTCAGCACGTTGGCCGCCCCGGCCAGACGCGCACGCGCGCTCACTTGGCCTGCCAGGCGCAGGGCTTGGAGCTTGAAGGGCACGGTGACGTTGCAGCCGCGTACCGGCCCGCCTGCCGTGTCGGCTGCCAAGGCCCGCACCGCCTCAGCAAAACCGTCCAGCGGACAAAGCCGCCGGTCGTACACGAGCTGCTGCTGGGTCTGCGCGGCAAAGGCCGCGTGGATGAACGGCGAATGGCTGTGGGCTACCGGGTTGCCCAGCACAAAGTAGCGGTCGGGAGTCATGGTTTCGTGGAGCTGCAGGTCACCGGAGTTTGCCCTTGGGCGTGGAGCCCATCGTGCGCGCCTCGAAGCCGTCTTCGCGCGTGAAGCGAAAGCGGGAGGTCACCACGATCTGGTCGGCCTCGCGCCGCATGGCGGCAGTGAAGGGGCCGAACGGGGCGGCCGCGCGGACGATGGCCAAGGCCCGCTGGTCCAGCAGGCGCGATTGGGAGGGCCGGATCACTTCCGCCTCCACCACCCGGCCGGCAGCATCCACGGTGACGTTCATGGTGAGTTCGCCGTAGAGCTTCTGCCCCTGCACTTCGGGGAAGTCGAGTGTGCCCCGCTCCTCGATCTTGCGCCGCAGCCCGTCGTAGTACAGCGCGTAGACCGCCTCCTGCGTGGCCGGGCTCACATAGCGCTTGCGCGGGCGGGCGTTCTCTTCGTTGATGCGCTTCTCGATCTCGGCCAGCTGCTTGATCATCTGGCGCCGACGTTCGCGTTCGGCGCGCTGCTCGGGCGTGCCTTGATCGGCGGCGCTGTCAGGCGGCAGCAGGGCAGCCTCCCGGCGCATCTGGGCCAGCATTTGCATCTGCTCTTGCTGCATGCGATCGATGCGCTGCCGGGCGTCGTCGGGGGAGTCGCCCAGGCGCACTTCGGCGGAGGCCGCCAGCGGCGAGGTGGCGCGGCCCTGCGCAGCCTCACCCCCCCCAGCCAGATTGGCCTGCGCGATGGCCTGGGCCTTCACGGGTGCCTCGTTGGAGCGCGCGTTGACCAGGATCACTTCCAGCGGGGTGTCGGTGAGCAGGCGCTCGAAGGCCTGGGGGTTGACGAAACGGACGGTCAACAGCCCCGCATGCAGTAGCACCGACAAGCCCAGGGCGACCTGTAGGGTGGTGACCTTGGCCCAGCGCTGGCGCATGGCATGAAAGCGGGCAAGCCTGCTCAGGTTGTGCCTGGGCTGCGGGCCGTGGATTCGCTGCTGGACGCACCGGCCATCTCTGCGTGGCCGGCAACCGCATCGGCCGGCTCGCCCAGGTCGATGGCCAGCGACAGCGGCCCAGCGGCGGGATTCTCTTCGTCCTCTTCCACCTCCTCAGCGGTCGTGGCGGCTTCATCCAGGCGCGCCACCAGGGCGCCCCACACGTCCAGGGTCAGCAGGTCGCTGCCGGTGATGCGCACACGTACTCGCGCGCCGCGGGGCAGGCTCTCGGTGCCGGTGGCGCGCAGCACCAGCGGCAGGGCGTCGGCGCGCACGAGGCCATCCTTCATGACGGAAGCCTCCAGCTCGGTGACCCCGTTCTGCTCCAGCCAGCGCAGGGTCCAGAAGCGCTCGATGCCGTTCTGGAAGGCGTTGTAGGCGGTGTAGGCGCCGTCGAAGCCCGAGATGATGGAAAACAGCGTGGCGTCCTTGGGCTTGAAGGCAGCCACCAGGGCGGCGGTGGCCCCATGCCGTGCGCAGGCGATGATCTGCCACTGGTTGGCCAGGTCCACATAGCGCCGCAGCGGCGAGGTGGCCCAGGTGTATTGCGCCACACCCATGCCCGCGTGGGGCAGGGCTTTGGTGCCCATGCGCACTTTCACTCCCGGCAGCAGACTGGCCTGGCTGCGGTAGATGCCGGGCACGCCGAACTGCGCCAGCCAGCCGCCCCAATGGCTGTTGGCCAGGATCATGGCCTCGGCAACGATCAGGTCCAGCGGCGCGCCGCGCTGGCGCGTCGTGATGAGCACGCGCTCGTGGCCGTGCGGCTCGCCGGCGGCCGCGTCCGCACCACGCTCGAGCTTGAAGTTGTAGTCCGGGCGGTTGAAGGTCTCAGGTTTGCCGCGCACCTGCTCGCGCTGGGCCTTCAGGTGGCGCGCCAGGCGGAAGGCGAAGCTCAGCTCGGCCGGGAAGGGGTGGTCAGCCGGGGCCTGACCGGTCAGCGTGGACTCGGTGATGACGCTGTCGAGTTGGTCGTGGCGAAGGTTGGCCACGATGGGCACGCGTTCGATGCGGGTCTCGCGGGCGCGCACCTCCAGTGTGGCCTCGTCAAACGTCACGTACAGGCTCACGGCCGGGCAGTCGCGCCCCTCGGTCAAGGTGAAGGCCTGCACGATCTCGTCGGGCAGCATGGTGAGCTTCCAGCCCGGCATATAGACCGTGGACAGGCGCTCGCGCGCCACTTTGTCGATGGGCGAATCGGGCGCGATGGCCAGCGCCGGGGCGGCGATGTGCACACCGAAGACCACGGTGCCGCTGCCCAGGCCGCGCACCGACAGCGCGTCGTCGATCTCGGTGGTGTGGGAGTCGTCGATGG
>Ga0315904_10010169_pt1 | contig 12201 bp, 9 predicted proteins | sample LakEriMetagenome_6_FD_203529 | JGI IMG/M metagenome (GOLD analysis project Ga0315904, IMG submission 203529) | Freshwater fungal communities from buoy surface, Lake Erie, Ohio, United States - Buoy 12 MA120 | ecosystem: Environmental > Aquatic > Freshwater > Lake | place: USA: Lake Erie, Ohio...
CGGATGTACATGCAGGGCAGCGGCAATCCGGCCACCTGCATTCCGTCCCGCGCGATGCTGCTTTCCAGCCGCAGCCTGTTTCGACTCGACCCGACGCTGCAATCGACCGATACTTGGCCGGCTGCGATGGGGAGAGCAGGATACAGGACGTTTCTCACCGGCAAGTGGCATAACGATCCTGGGGTCATCGCTAGAGATTTTCAGTCGGCTCGCGATGTCTTTCTGGGTGGGATGAGCGACCCCATGCGGGCGCCGTTGAGGCAGCTTCTGGGGGGCAGGCTGTCGGAACCGGAGCCGGCCGGAAGGCACTGCTGCGAACGCTTCGCCGATGCGGCGATCGATTTTCTGAAGCAAGCCCCAACGGACCAGCCGTTCTTCTGCTATCTGCCCTTTGCTGCTCCCCACGACCCCCACATCGTTCCGGAGGATTTTCCGGTGCGCTATCCCGCCGACGCTCGGATGCTGCCCGACAACTTCCAGCCGATTCATCCTTGGGATAACGGGGAGATGACGATCCGGGATGAAAAGCTGCTGCCGTGGCCTCGGACCCCGAAGGCGGTGCAAGAGATGAATGCCGAGTACTGGCGCTATGTCAGCTATCTGGACCACCAGGTGGGAAGGGTTCTGGAGGCGCTTCAGCAATCGGCTCACGCCGAGAACACCCTGGTGATCTTCACGGCCGACTCAGGGGTCGCTCGCGGTAGCCACGGTTTGATCGGAAAGCAGAACTGCTACGAACATTCCTTGCGAGTTCCCTGCATCGTTGCAGGACCTGGGATACCCAAGGGCACTACCACCGATGCGCTTTGCTATCTGTATGATCTGCTGCCAACTGTGGGGGCTTTGTGTGACGTTTCACCTCCCGAGGGAAGCGAAGGGTTAGCGATAGACAGAGTGATGCGCTCTCCGATATCGACCGACTCCTACACCATCGACCGCAGCGCACTTGATCCTGCCTCTCAGGGACGCACTGCCCTGGTCTTCGGCTATCGCGAGGACCAGCGAGCCTGGTGCGATCGACGCTGGAAGCTGATTCGGTATCCGAAGATCGATGTGACGCAGCTATTTGATCTTCAGGAGGATCCTTTGGAGCAGCGAGATCTATCGGGGCTGCCTGAACATCAACCGCTTTTGGTAGAGTTGCGCAAAAGGATGGCCAAGGAGTTGGCGGAACTGGGGGATCGGGTGACGCTGGATGGTCCCGTCAATCGTCCGGCCAAATGGGTGCCTCCTGCTCGTTGATCGGTTGGCTCTCAGCGTAGCCCGTAGCCTGTGGTCACTCGGACTTGCCTTCGCGCTTCTCTCGCCAACCAGGCTTGCGCTGCCTTGCCTTGGGATGATGCTTCGGCTTGCTCAAGGGATCGAATTCGGGGAGGGTCACCTGCAGAGGCCTTCTAGCTGCTTGGACGCGGATCGCCTTGAGCTCCTTGCGGTCGATTCTGGCCAGTTCATCTAGTTCGTACTCAACCATCTGACCTTCCAGCCATTTCTCTGGATCATCGCTTTTTTCGACGATCGAAAAATGAAAGAAGATATCGTCGCGAAACTCATCGGAGTGGATGAAGCCAAAGTGTCGATCGGTCACGACGCGAACCACAGTGCCTACGCGCATCGGAATGGTTTCCTGGTGGGAAAGGGAAGGTGGTTGGCGAAGATCATGGGTGAGATTCTTCAGGGAGTTCAGGGAGTTCAGGGAGCGAACTCCTGGTCAGTGGGTTTGTGGTCAGCGGGCTTTTCGTTCCAGCAGGATGCGGAGCATGCGGCGGAGCGGTTCGGCGGCGCCCCAGAGCAGCTGATCGCCGACGGTGAAGGCGGAATAAAAAGTCGGTCCGATCGAAAGCTTTCGGATGCGGCCGATCGGGACTTGCAAGGTGCCGGTGACGGCCGCCGGTGTCAGTTGCCGGATGCTCGATTCCTTCTCGTTGGGGATCACGCGCACCCAGTCATTGCCGCTGGCGATCCTAGCGACGACTTCCTCAATCGGCATGTCGTTTCGCAGTTTGATCGTCAGCGCTTGGCTGTGGCAGCGCATGGCACCGATACGGACGCAGAGGCTTTCGATCGGAATGTGCTGCGGTCCCTGGGATGGCAGACCGAGGATCTTGTTGCATTCGGCATCCCCTTTCCATTCCTCGCGCGAGGTGCCATTACCAAGATCCTTGTCGATCCAAGGGATGAGGCTTCCTGCCAATGGGACTCCGAAGTGCGTTGTAGGAAACTGTGGGTCGCGGAGGCTCGTTGCAACAGATCGGTCGACCTGGAGGATCGACGCGGCGGGGTCGGCAAGCAGAGGTGCTGCAGCTTGGTGCGCCGCATGCATCTGCTCCAGCAGTTCCCGCATATTCGCGGCTCCTGCCCCCGAGGCGGCTTGGTAGGTCATGGCGGTGATCCATTCGACATGTCCTTCGCGGAACAGACCACCCAGCGCCAACAGCATCAACGAGACGGTGCAGTTGCCACCGACAAAGTCTTTGGTTCCTGCATCGAGCGCCTGGTCGATGACCGAACGATTGACGGGATCGAGGATGATGACGGAAGAGTCGGCCATGCGGAGAGTCGAGGCGGCATCGATCCAGTATCCCTGCCAGCCAGCTTCCCGCAGGCGGGGGTGGATGCTGCTGGTGTAATCGCCCCCTTGGCAACTGACGATCGCGTCCATCGGCATCAGCGCGTCGATCTGGTTGGCATCTAGCAGAGGTCGTTCCCCGAGAGGCGCCTTCCCTCCAGCGCTCGAAGTGCTGAAGAAATAGGGCTCGATCGCCTCCCAGTCCTTTTCGGCGTGCATGCGGTCCATCAGCACCGATCCGACCATGCCGCGCCATCCAATCAGTCCAACTCGCATCGTCCCTTAGATCCTGTCTGTCCTGGTTCTCGATAGGTGGGTGGTGTTTTTTCTTCGGCCATTGCAGAGGGCGCGAAGGAACAGTTTTCCGTGAGGTATCACTACGAAAGTTCGCGGAGTACCTTTTCGATGATGTCGCAGGCGATGTCGATATGAGCCAGCGTCGTGATGCCGGGAGGCGGAAGGAATCGAATGCGCGTCGGCTCGCTTCCAGCCACGAAGCTCATTAGCCCGGCATGGAACATCTTCTCCACCATTGTCTTGGCAGCTTCGGCCGATCCGTTGCCTGGGGTGAAGGCGATCATCATCCCTTCGCCGTAGGGCCCGGAAATTTTCCCAGGGTACTTTTGAGACAACGATTGCAGCTTGCCGGCGAAGTAGCGATGCCGCTGCATGTTCCAGCCATCGGGGCCGAAGCATTCGCTTTCCTGAAGGTGGTCCAGCGTCGCAAGGCCAGATGCGAAAGCAGAGGAGCTGGCGGTGAAGGTCTGGCTGAGCACCGGTCCTTTGGGCTGCAGGCTGGATCGATACAGTGTCGCGCAGACCTGCGTGATCTTGCCGATCGTCACAATGTCGGCGAATTCATCCAGCTGGAAGTGCTGGAATGCAAACGGTTGGCTCAATCGCGAAAAAGTCTGTACCTCATCGAATATGATCAGAATCCCATGCTCTCGGCATGGTTCCACTAGCGCGTGGAAGTAATCCTCAGTCCCTGGATAGTAGCCCCCTTCTCCTGCCACCAGTTCCATCCACAGCGTGGCGTACTGGCCGGGGAATCGATCGAGCAGTTTTCGGAGCGATCGCGACGCCTGCTCGACGCTCTCCTTGGGTCTGGCAGGATGGAACATCGGCAGGTGGTCAACCGCTAGAGCCGTCGGAATGCCGGCGCGGTAGGCAGGTCGGTCGGTCAACTGAGCCAGCGCAATCGAACGGCCGGCAAAGCAGTTGTCGATCGCCAGCACCCGCGAGGCAGGATGGCGATTGTGGAAGGCGATCTTGAGCGCATTTTCGTTGGCCATCGCGCCGCTGGTGCTGATCAGGCAGTGTCCCAGAGCGGCCCCATGGGCATTGGCCATCCGCAACAACCGCTCGCACATCGCCACCGTCATCGGACCCTGCTGCAGGTTCCCCTGCATCACCGTATCTTCCAAAGCCGCATCGATGGTGGCATCCAGGATTCGGGGATGGCTGTGACCCAGCCCATAGACGCCGATCCCACCGATGAAATCCAGCTTGATGCTGCCATCGGCCAGTTCCACCATCGGGCCGCGTCCCAGGCCGCTGGCTAGGTAGCGGAAGTAGGGCGCTCCGCCACGAGCTTTACCGAGTCGATCGAGCAATTCGGAGTAAGACTCCTGGCGGTCGGGATCGGGGCCGCGCACCGAATCGATGTGCGCGGTGTGATCGTCGAGCACTTCTTGGAGCAGTCGCTTGGCTTCGGCCAGCCTCGGATCAGAGCGAAGTCGATCGGCGGCCCCCAGCGGAATGGCATGATGCGGATGGCTGGTCATCTTCCTGGAATCCTCTTTCCCCATTACTCTGCACTCAGGTAGTTCGCGCGACCATCGGTCGGTCTGGTGATCCGCATGGCAATGCCACAGGGAATGCGAAATTATCGGCCCCTGTTATTCTCTTGGAAGAGCGAAACGAACGCTTCCAGAGGGATTGTCGCCAAAATTTAGGGAAAACCAAATCGCGGACCGACTTTCCGGATCGATCCAACCGGTGTCCCGACCCATTAGGTCTTCTATCGAGGAGTCGGCTTGTGATGACCACGATCCTACGCACGATCAAGCGATTGCCCTGGCAATCGATGCATTTCCGCATCGCCCTCCTGGCGGCGGTGGCGATCGCAGTCCACCTGCTGCTGGTGGCCTGGCTTCCGCAAGCCAGCGGTTCCCTGTCGAGCAGTAGCCGGGGGAGCGATCCGCGGTCCTGGCCATTGCTGGTGGCTCTGGCGATCGGTGGTACGGCGCTAGTGGCCGAACTTGCCTGGGGGGCGATCCAAGGGAAGTTCGGCGCCGACCTTCTGGCCGCCGTATCGATCGTTACCTCGGTGCTTCTTGGAGAGTACCTGGCGGGGACGATTGTCGTGCTGATGCTTTCGGGAGGCCAATCCCTGGAGGAATACGCCGTCCGTAGCGCTTCTTCGGTCCTCGAGGCGCTGGCTCGCCGCATGCCGACGCTGGTCCATCGCAAGCGAGGCGATTCGATTGAAGAAGTGGGGGTAGACCAAATCGTTCCGGGGGACCGGCTGTTGGTCTACCCGCACGAAATCTGTCCCGTTGATGGAACGGTGACAGCCGGTCACGGCAGCATGGATGAATCGTATTTGAGTGGTGAGCCGTATCAGGTGTCCAAAAGCGTCGGGTCGCAGTGCATGTCGGGTGCCATCAACGGCGCGGCGGTGCTGGAGCTGGAGGCGACGCGGGCTGCGTCCGATTCCCGCTACTCCCGCATCATGCGCGTCATGCAGGAATCGGCTCAGCAGCGTCCCACCATCCGCCGACTGGGCGACCAACTGGGGACGCTTTATACCCCCTTGGCGCTGGCCGTGGCGCTGCTGGCTTGGTGGGCCAGTGGCGAAGCGCGACGATTTCTGGCCGTCCTGGTGGTGGCCACCCCCTGCCCTCTGCTGATCGCCATCCCGGTCGCAGTCATTGGCGCGATCTCCCTGGCTGCCAGGCGCGGCATCATCATCAAGGATCCGGCGATCCTGGAGCGGCTGAAGCTGGTGCGCACGGCGATGTTCGACAAGACCGGGACGCTCACCTACGGCCGTCCGGCGGTGACTGCGATCTTGGCAGCTCCCGGACAATCGCCGGAGACGATTCTGCGAATGGCGGCCAATCTGGAGCAGTATTCCAAGCACCCCTTGAGCGGCGCGGTGCTGGAAGCGGCCAAGGCAGCGCACGTGCCGCTGATGCCATGCGAGGAGGTGCACGAGGATCCCGGGCAAGGACTGCGAGGTCGATGCCAGGGGACGAACGTCCATGTAACCAGCCGCAAGTTGATTCTCTCGATCGATCCCGAAAGCCCTTCCAAACTGCCGGCCAAGGCCCCCGGTATGGAGTGCATCGTGGCGATCGATGGCCGTTATGCGGGCCTGATCCAGTTCCGCGACCAACCCCGCCCAGACGGGCATTCGTTCATCTCCCATCTGAAACCTCTGCATGGCATCGAGCGAATCCTGCTGATCAGCGGCGACCGCGAGGAGGAGGTGCGCGATCTGGCGACCAAGATGGGGATCGACGAAGTGCATGCTTCGCAAAGCCCAGAGCAGAAACTGGAGATCGTCCGCCGACTGACCGCCCAGGGAGATTCGCTCTATCTGGGCGATGGCATCAACGACGCCCCGGCTCTAGCCGCAGCCACCATCGGCATCGCCATGGGAAGCGGCAGCGAGATCACCAGCGAGGCAGCCGATGCCGTCATCCTCGACAGTTCGCTAAGCAAGGTAGATGAGCTGCTGCATATCGGCAATCGGATGCGTCAGATCGCGCTGCAAAGCGCGGTCGGTGGGATGCTGCTGAGCCTCGGGGGGATGATACTGGCCGCAGCCGGTTGGCTGGCCCCCGTCGCCGGCGCCATCGTGCAAGAAGCGATCGATGTGATCGCGGTGCTCAACGCCCTGCGCGCCTCGTCTTTGCCTAGAGAGCTGACCGATTACCAGTCGTCGCCGACAGTTCCCGATAGCGCTTCCAATCCATCTTGATCGCACCGTCGGTCACCGCGACGATGAACCGATGGAATTCATCGCGCGCCGGTGACATTCTGGATGTAGTCGGTTTCCTCTTTGCGATACGCACTGCCATCGGCGCGAAGCACGTCGTGGAACCATACAGGTGGTTCGGTCTGGTACTTTTTCTCCCACGAATCCCACGGATAGATCGTCTGCGATTTGCCGCTGACAAACCCCCAGCAGTAGGCCGCCACCTTGCTTGCCTTCATCCGCTCCAGGTGCGGCGCGAAGAGGCTTCCGTTGGGTCTCGCCATGAATTCGGTGCACAGCAGAGGCCTGCCGAAGATCGCCAGTCGATCGATGCACCGATCCATCGAGGCGGCATCGCCGTAGCAATGGAAGCTGATGACGTCGCTGTGAGCCAGCTGGATTTTCTTGCAGTCGTCTAGCTGCTGGATGTTCTCGGAGTCCCGCCATACACCGCTGGTCAGAGGCTGGGAGGGGGCGGCCTGCCGCACCCACGCGAAGACCTCGGGCAGTAGCTTGTTGACCAGTTGCGGCTTGTCCCTCGGCTCCAGGCCCGGCCTGCCCTTCGCTCCCCCATCGAAATTGTCCGGCTCATTCCATACATCCCACAGGAGAATGCGGCGATCCTGGGAGAAATGCCCGACGACTCCCTGAACATACTCCTTCAGGTGCGGATAGGCCGATGGATTCTTCAGCACCTCGATCCCCGGGGACTGAACCCAGCCAGAGTTGTGGGTGAAGGGGATAGGGGGAGGTTGGGGACCAAGTTTCGGCAACGGATGCCAGCAGCTATCGAAGAGTACAGGCATGGTCTGGATCGAGTGCTTGTCGGCGATTTCCAGAAACTGTTCCATACGCTTTAGAAAGCCTTCCGAATCCTGCTGCCAGAGAAGATCGTGCAGGAAGACTCGCACGGAGTTGAATCCCAGCTTACGTGCGTAGCCCAGTTCGCGATCGATCGTCTCTGGATCGAAAGTCTCCGCCTGCCACATCTCCAGTTCGTTGACGGCGGTGCTGGGGAGAAAATTGCATCCGACGGGCCATGACTGCTGGCTGTACCACTGCACAGCCCGTTCCCTGGACCATCGGCCCGGCCCATCCTGAAGTGATGCGGCGTCGTCGGCAGCCCTGGCCAATGGAATCGTCACGAGAGCCGACAGCAGCATCAACAGAATTCGTGGCATGGCAAGAAATCCTCGCATCGGCAGCTGGTCTTTCGGTGGACCCAGAAACAAGGCTGAAACATCTGCCCGCCATGATCGTCTCCCGCTGCGGGCGCGCCAAGAGAAGAGGTGGACGGATCGACCTGCCCTCCCCTCTGCAGGCGGAACCGATCGCGATCGTCGGGAGCTTTGGGAAAAGGCGCGGTATACTTTCCTGGTGCGACGAACCCGATAGAGTCGATTTTCGTGGGAGTGTCGAGATGACCGCAAAGGAAACCACGCTGGCTCGGGTCATGCAGGGGTTGATGGAGCGATACCGTCATCGGGTTCCCGACGTTCAGCGCGTGGTCGACGGGATGATCGACCGTGGCATGATCGGTGGCTGGGAAGATCTGGAGAACGACCACATCGCTTTTCGCACCATGGGATGGAGTCCCCTGGGGATTGCATCGCTGGAGAAAATTTTTCTTCACTTGGATTACCAGCGGCGCGATTTCTACTCGTTCGAGGGAAAGAAGCTGGATGCCTATTGGTATGCTCCGCCGAGCTCCAAGTACCCTCGTATCTTCATCAGCCAACTGCGGGTTGCCGACTTGTCGAATGAAGCTCAGGTGATCATACGGTCCTATCTGGAAGGGATTGAGCGCGACCCGGTCGCGGACATCGACCTGGATGACTGGGAAGCGATCGACCGATTCCTCCACCGGCCGCTTTGGCGCTTGCCGACGTGGAGCGATTATCGGAGGCTAGCGGGCGAGAGCGAGTATGCGGCGTGGGTCCTTTACAACCGGTACTACTTGAACCACTTCACCATCAGCGTTCATTTCCTGCCACCACCCTGGAACCGGATCGAACGTTACAACGAATTTCTGGAATCGATCGGCGTGGTGCTGAACGATGCAGGTGGCAAAATCAAAATCAGCGAAGACCGATTGTTGCTGCAGAGTTCCACTGTTGCACAAACGATCGAAGCTCCCTTCACGGAGGATGGGAAAGAAGTGGTGCATACGATTCCGGGATCGTATGTGGAGTTTGCCGAAAGAAAGGTGCTGCCAGACTTTGTGCACCTGGGGGAACGGGAGGCGGGGCGGGAGCATCGGCGCGATGGCTTTGAGACGACCAATGCCGACAAGATTTTCGAAAGCACTTTTTCAGCTCAGGTAGCTCGCGGGTCTCAGGGGGATTCCAGAGACCATGCGTCCGATCGATGAGGAGTTGGCGTGGTTGTAAATTCAGGCCGAACGCCTGACGGTGACAAGAAGCGATCGGTGGGCATGCGAGGAACCGAATCATGGATCAGGCGGGGACGGGGCAGAAAAGCAGGCGTGGTTTCCTCGGCGATTTTGCCACAGGACTGCAGGGGATGGCGCTGGCCGGATTGCTGCAACCAGGGATAGTCCGAGCGGAACGGACACCGATTCGACCCAGGATCGATCCCCAGCGCCCCTATGCTCCCAGGTCGACGCATCATGCCCCCAAAGCACAGCAGGTGCTGATGATCTTCTGTTCGGGAGCTCTCAGCCATGTCGATTCCTTCGATTACAAGCCGGAGCTGGCGCGGCTGCATGATACGCCAATGCCGGATAGCGCGGGGCTGGTGACATTTCAAGGAGAGAACGGCAATCTGATCCAGCCTCTTTGGAAGTTTCATCCACGCGGCCAGTCGGGCAAGATGACCAGCGACCTGTTGCCTCGTATCGGTTCGCTCGCCGATGACTTCTGCTTTCTGCATGGGATGACCGCCAAGAGCAATACCCATGGTCCGGCGGAGAACCAGATGAGCACGGGATTCACGCTGGATGGATTCCCAGGGATGGGATGCTGGGTCACGTACGCGCTGGGTTCGGAGTGCGAGGACCTTCCGTCGTTTGTGGCGATTCCCGACCCGCGAGGTGTGCCTCAGGTTGGTTCCAATCATTGGAACTCGGCGTTTCTTCCCGCTGCGTTCCAGGGTACGCCGTTCAGCGCGTCACGGCCCATCCCGCATCTGGCGCGCCCTGCATCGCTGGGTGAACAAGCCGATCGGGCAACGCGCGCCTTCCTGAAGGGGCTCAATGAGCGGCACTTGGAGGAGCGGCCTGGTCGATCGGATTTGGCGGCCCGGATCGCCAGCTATGAGATGGCAGCGCGGATGCAACTGGCCGCTGCCCAGGTGGAACGATGGCAGGACGAACCTGCCTACGTGCTGGAGGAGTACGGGGCACTCGATACCCAGTCTCCCAACAAAGCTGGATTTGCCAGGAATTGCCTGATGGCTAGGCGGTTGCTGGAGCGAGGGGTTCGCTTCGTGCAGCTGTTCAACGGTTCCTACGCCATGGGAGAAGGTGTGGGCAACTGGGACGGACACAAGACGCTGCGAGAGCAGTACTCAGTGCATCGAGAGGTTTTGGATCAGCCTTGCGCGGCGCTGCTGGCCGATCTGAAGCGACGGGGGATGCTGGAGCAGACGCTGGTCGCATTCGTGACCGAGTTCGGAAGGATGCCGACCTTTCAGAAAGGGGCCAATGGCCGCGATCACAATCCCGCTGGATTCACCGTTTTTCTGGCGGGCGCCGGAGTCCGCAAAGGACACTCCCACGGTGCCACCGATCCCTTTGGCTACAAGGCGATCGAAGATGTCACGACAATCTATGATCTCCACGCGACGATTCTGCATCTCCTGGGACTAGATCATCAGAGGCTGTCGTTCTATCACAACGGGATCGAACGACGATTGACCGATGTGCATGGGCATGTCATCGACCAAGTCCTTGCCTGATCGGACGATCGCGCTTCAGCGAAAGATGTTTTCCAATCCGCGATAACTGACTTCAGGGACGGTGGGCGACGGAGGCGCAGAGGTGGGGACAACTGCGGCGCCAGGTCCCTGAGTAGGCAATCGAGCTAGATCGATCGCCGTATAGCCACGCGAATCGGGCATCGACCATCGCTGGGGATCATTCCCCTCGATGTTGTTGATCGCGTAATAACCAACTTCCATCTGCAGCGTCAGAGGTTCCGAGCCTTCAGGGGTCAGTTGCAGTTCGACGCGATGGGGAAGCGAGTATTGCACCGATTCGTAGAGTTGATGCTGGCTGAGCGTTGCGGATGCGATCAACCGACCGGTGGGATCCCGCAGGAAGATCTGCTTGGGATATCCATATTTGGGATCGATCACCAAACTGCGAAGGCCTGGCCCGTTCGCCATGGAAACGCGCGTGTGCACTTCCAGTGCGTCGTCGGCGCGCTGCTGCATCGGAGCAGCCAAAGAGTTCGGATCCAGCGACACAATACCTAGCGCCTCGACCATCCAAAGCGGTGAGACGGGGAGAAGCGGTTTGGAGGCGAGCGATTCAAATTGATCGTGTCGGGCAAAGAGCAGCGTTGGAGATGGGCCGTGGCGAGTCGCCATCCAAAAGACTTCTTGGTTGCTGCCCAGATCGAAGTCGGTTCCGGTGATCCGGTTGAGCCCTCCCTGAAGGCGAAAACCGCGTGGTCGCTGCCAGACCATGGAAGCGGAAAGTCCGGGAAGGCCGGGAAGTCGCACGGAAACGGCGTTGGATTGAAGTTGCTCGATCCGCTGGGAGCGGCCTAGTACCTCCGCCACCTGCTCAATCGTCGGTGTCGCCTCAAAGAGCATGGGGGGCTGGAATTCGGCGATCGGCTGGCGGCGTGCGCAGGTGGCACCCGAACTGGTGGTCAGGATACTGGCGATCAGAAGGAAGCAGGACCAGTGGAAGTTGTTGCAAGTCATCGAATGCTCCCCTGTTCGGGATCGCCTGGGGAAGAGGACGAGGCGTCGGACATCGCAGTGACATCGCGGAAGAGCATCGACTGGAGACCTTCCTGCAGGGCTTCGATCGCGTCGTTGGATTCAGGGGGGGCAGCCACCACAAAGCTGCGGCCGTCCGCGGGGCAATGCAGATGCATCGTGGCATCGGGATCGGATGCAGCAGAAGGTTCCATCTGCAGAACACGCCGCCGCCACAACAGCAACGCCAGCAGTGAGGCCAACGCTGATTGTTCGGGGGATTCAAGCAGCTCCTCGAGTCGATCGAGGAGGACCGAGTTGGGGGTTGGTTCGCGGCGCGTCGCGATGGTCTTGGGCATCTCGCATTGCCACCATCCAATGGCACGTTCTGGAGGACCTTGCCAGTGTGTGGGACCGACATCGATGCGCACCAGCTGATCTCCTTGCTGGAGGACCGCCGAATAGTAGGGGGCTCCAGGAGCCAGGGGTTGACCCGATACGGCACAGCGGCGAGTGCAGCGTTGCAGCTGGTAGTCAAGCATGGGAGCTTCTCAGGCATCGAGCGACTGCTTGGATTCGGGTGACTGATGGGCATGCACCTCCCGACCCGAGCCATTGGCGTGGTGGCAGTTCATAGAAGATTGCCCCGCTCGCAACAAGAACAGAAAAAAGATAGCAACAGCGCACTTCCGTCCCGCGTCGTGTTGGCATTGAATGACCGAGACGGCCATGCCGCAAGCTAGCATTCAATTGGTGC
>Ga0315904_10010171_pt1 | contig 12199 bp, 19 predicted proteins | sample LakEriMetagenome_6_FD_203529 | JGI IMG/M metagenome (GOLD analysis project Ga0315904, IMG submission 203529) | Freshwater fungal communities from buoy surface, Lake Erie, Ohio, United States - Buoy 12 MA120 | ecosystem: Environmental > Aquatic > Freshwater > Lake | place: USA: Lake Erie, Ohio...
ATCCCTCGTTTGATCTCTGGGCTAGCCGGTGAAATGCCTACCGTTGCCGTCGCTTTTTCAACCGCCTTAGTAGCACAAGCTCCTTCAATAGGTGTTGCGGTCGCTAATGCTATTGTTGATGAACTTAAAGGGAAAATTGGCGGCCTAGCTGGGGGTGCTGGTGATGTCTTAGGGTCTATAGGCGGTTTCGTTTCCGATATAGGATCTAGTTTTGGCTTTGCTAGGGGAGGAGAATTAATGGGAGGAAGTCCTCTCAGAGACTCTATCCCAGTTATGGCACAAGGTGGGGAGTTATTTGTTGATAGGTCAACAACTTCCCAGCTAAAAGATTTTTTAAATGCTAACCAACAAGAAAAATCTCTAAACGATAACCTAATGTTTGCTCAACTAATCGAGTCAATGAATAGACCGCAAACAATCCAAACCGATGTTAAATTAAACTCTGATACTTTTGCCAATATTATTTTAAAACTCAATAGACAAAATGCGAGGCTTGCATGATCTTAGATAATCCTTGCTATGTTCAATTTTGTAATTCAAACCTATTAGAAATAAATCCCACTATTACAGTTTCAAGTGAGACAGTAGGTTATGAGTTTTCAAAAGCATTAAATTACAATAGACAACAAACCTATAAACCTACTGGAAGGTTTTTAATAGAGACTGGAGTTAATACCACTTTCTATTTTAACGATGGATCAGATAAGACGGCCCTTGTCCCAGCTTCAAATTATGCCACAGGGATTGCCCTTGCAACGGCACTGCAAACATCATTAAATACAGCCTCTAGTGGTTTTACTGTAACTTATTCATCAAATAGATTTACTATTGCGAGGTCAAGTGCATTCACACTAAGACTTTCGCAAACAAGTGCAGCTATTCATTACACGTTAGGCCTAACCTCCATAACTAATGTGGTGGTAGCTGCTTCTATATCTGCTAATGAAAAAAGATGTCATTATCCTTACGAAGAAATAGCTATTGATTTTGGATTCAATGCCATAGTTGATTTTTTTGGTATGATAGGAAGGCTTACGGAGGAGTTTCAAATAAGCGATAGTGCGACCGTCACTCTCCTTGCTAATAACATCAATGATTTCACTTCCCCTCCTTTATCAGTTACGGCAACGGTTAACAATGAAGGAGCATTTTATTCTTTCAATGAAATAGATTCAGCTTATAGATTCTGGAGGATAAGAATTCAAGATTTCCAAAATCCTTTAGGTGGCACCTTTGAAATTTCAAACTGCTACCTAGGGCAAGGACAATTCTTAGAGTTTAGAAACGTTTCAAATGGATTCGATTTTGCTTTGAATGACACCACTGCTATTAGTGAGTCGGAGAGTGGAGTCAAATATTTTGATGAATCTTACAAGTTCTTTACGTTTGATGGTCTGACCTTTGCTATCTTGACTCCAGAAAACAAAGATATTTTGCTTAATCTATTTAATGATCAAGGAACTAGCAGGCCTTTTTATCTTTGTTTAGATCCTTCAAAAAAGATCACCACTAGCATTTCAAGATTTAATAGACTTGTTCGGTTTACAAATAGTCCCAGGTTTAACCAAGTTTTTTATAAATACTATACTGTAAATGCAAACTTTACGGAGCATTTTTAAATGAGCATAAAAGATTTCCCTAGCATTCAATATGTATCTGTTCTTGAAAATGATTCTGACATGATGAAACTGGCAACATGGATTCCTACCGAATCATTTCAACTGCAAAAGGTGATGATTAAATTATACTTAGAGGGAAGCTTCCCTAATGAGAGTCTAAAACTAAGACTCCATTCAAGCGATTATTACGGTATAAACTTTGCCGAAAGTAACACTATTGAGCTTGATAATGCTGGGACTAATTTTTTAGGCTGGGTCACATTTGATTTTAATAGGGAAGAATTATATTCGGGATTCACTTATCAATTAACAGCTATCTCTAACGGATATACTAGGAATGCAGACTTAAAATATATATCATTTGTGCACGACTGGCCCTTAAGATTCTATTCCTCAACTAATATAGTCTATCAATACATTCCAAGTAAATATCCTAAAGCAATGCAGATATTTGGGAGGCAAGCCTAATGCCTAATAACTACTCAACTCTGATTAATGAAAGGTCTAGTATAAAATTCTATCTAGTAAGGTTGAAGCCAGCCAGGGATATTTCAAGTAACCTTGTTTTATTCTCTGGAAATACCTATCAAATGACCTTTGATGTTCCGACTGTCCCAGCACTGACAGTTAATGGCGTTGCTTATACTAAAGTTTCAAGTGCTACTCCCTCCAGTGGTCAATTTTATTTTAATGATGATAGTAAATTATTAAGGGTAAACCTGGGTACTGCTTTAACAAGTCAAATTGTGGTGGTATTTTACTATCTGTTTTTTACTAATGATATTTATAAGCGAGCTAATAGTGAACCCGTGACATTGACGGGAGAGTTTTATAATTATGATCCAAGGATTGCAAGTGATGCTGGTTTTACTATAAGTCAAAATAATGTCATGTTCGGGACAATCTCAATTAACTCAACTTCACTAGACTTTAAAAATCAAGATGATTATTTCCAACAATTTTTGACTGATAATGATTCATTTAAAAATAAGGAAGTTATTTTCTGGCATTGTTTAGATGAAGTAAGTAACGTTGCAAAAGTTTATAGTGGGACTATATCGGACTACTCACTAGGGAATGATCAATTTAGTATAAGCATTGATTCGGATTTTACTAAGCTGCTACAAACTAAGTTTACAGGTGGTACTTTTGAAAGATCATTCTTAAGACTAGCAGACTATCCCAATATGGATTCTGGCAATGACTTCCTCCCTTTAAAAAAGATGTATGGAAGAGTTAGTAAGTTTAGTCATAACTCAGATCCCTATGATACTGCCTTTGTAATGGCCCAAAAGAATGCGGCCAGTGCAGAATATGCAGGGGCTTCATATTTAAAATTAAAACAAGATACTTATGAAGCCATTAATATTGATATTGGAACAGGTACAACAAGTAATAGAACATGGGCCTTGTACTATGAGGGTAGTTTAAATGCTGAAAATTGGTTTTTTACTGTAAGTAGTTCAGCAGCACATTTCCCTGCCACTGCTTTTGGTATGAAATTATGGGATATCGACACAGACACAGAGAGTAAGTACAACTTAACTGTAGGTGACACTTTATTCAACCAAACTTTAAGTTATCCTTGTCATGTTATAGGCATTAGTCCAGGCGGTTTTACTATTGCAATGAAAACTACTGACACTAACCCAGCCGTAGGAAATGTTTTTACTAGACAAGAAATATCACAAGTACAAATTGAGTGCACTGATATTCAAAAAAATGGGGAAAATTTAGTTCTTCCATTGGTTCATGGATATGACTATCTTTTAATCACAAATGGGAATGGTCTAAAGACTATTGTTCTTTTTGATAACTTTGAAGCTACCTTTCCCGACTTTGTTGCCAGTGGAAAGACTACAGGGATTGAGTCAAACTATATCATGCGCTATGTATCCCATTGCAATACAAGCTTTGCGGCCAGTCCTTACACAAATATTAATTTGAATCACTCTGATTTTTTAAAAGAGATGATTTTAGAGGCAGGATTGGCAGTAAACGCCGCCTCTTTTGCTACTGCTGCTTTAACAGACATAAGGGTTAACATGACTTTGCCTTTTATAGGAGAGTCAGAAATGCCGACCTATATTAAGATAATTGAAAAGGTGCTTGAGAGTGTAGGCGGATACATCACGCTTAATAGCTCAAATGAAATTGAGTACTATTTATTAGGAGCGCCTAGCTCACCTACAGTATTAGACGAAGACCTTTACATGAAAGGGAGTCTTTCTCAAGATCTAAAATTTGATGATGTTTACAGCACAATTAAATTTAAAAATAATCATGGCGGTGTATATGACTACAAATCAACAAACCTTGGATTGCGAGCTGGTAGTGGGGTTTATGCCGACTGGCCTTATCAATGCACTATCGAAACGAATCAAGAGACGAATAATAAGGTTAAGTACTTACATGGTATCCAAAAAACTATTGAGATTGAGCATGTAATTGATAGCCTCACTAGTACTAATTGTTTCGATAGAATCAAGAAGTTAAGATTTAATCGCTTAGCTCATTTAAAATTTAGGACTAAAGTTAGTAATCAATCAAAGCTAGGTGATAGTTTTCAAATTCAAAGCAGTGAATTAATGGGGTCTAATACTAAAAACATTAGATTGTTCTCTAATACTAAAAGAAAAACAGATTGTGAGTTGGAAGGATATGACCTACTAGGGTTTTAAAAAAGGATTTTTTATGGTTACGGAAGTTAAGAGATTACAATTTATAGACGGAGTTAATGTCAACACTCCTGAACAAACATCATTAGCGGTTATTCCAAGTGTGACAGTGACAACAACTCCTTACACTGCACTAGAAACAGATAGTGTTATCTATGTTGATACTACAGCAGGGGCCATTACTATCAACTTGCCAGCGGTAGCAACGGCATCAAGTAATGGGAAGTTTTACTACATTAAAAAGATTTCTACTGATTCAAACACTGTGACCATTGATCCCAATGGTGCCGAGCTAATTGAAGAGGCCGCATCTATCCAATTATTTAAGCAAAATGATTGCGTGCAAGCTCATTGTGATTCTTTGAAATGGCGTCTTATCTCTGATCAAAAGAATTTTTTAGTTGATATGTATTCAACGCAAGTTATCGCTGGGAATAAAAGCTTTTCAAGTGTCACCACAGTTACCAACACTACTGAATCGACAACAAAAGACAATGGGGCCTTGGTGGTTGAGGGCGGCGTTGGTATTGAGAAGAATTTGAATGTAGGTGGTAGTGCGGTTATTACTGGGAATACCACTATTGACGGTGATTTGACAGTTAATGGCACGACTACAACATTGAATACCGCAACTCTAACAGTGGAAGACCAAAACATTAACGTGAATAAGGGCGGTAACCAAAGCAGTGCGGATGACCAGGCCGGAATCACGGTTGAAATGAGTGACGCAACTCACGCCAAAATCCTTTATGACAAAGATTTAGCGTCTAAATGGAAACTAGGCAACTCTGGAAGTGAAAAAGAGGTCATCACTGCTGGTGATACTCAAACAATGACCACTAAAACCTTTTCTGATTCTGTTACTTTTGCAGAAATTGCGACGCCTGCTACTCCTGCTGCTGGTTTTGTTAAAATCTATCCTAAAACTGATAAGAAGTTTTACCTTAAAGATTCTACAGGCCTTGAAGAACAGATAGGATCGGGAGGAGGCGGTGGGGCCACTGGAGAAAACTTTATTACAGGTGATGATTATGATTTCGAAGCAGGGATAGGTAACTGGACACGCTATAAGAATACAACACCAGGAGCACTTCCAGAGGTAGCGCCTGGGGGATCACCTACAGCTAATCTTACATTTACGCAAAATGCGACTGCACCACTCACGGGAACTTTTGACGGGAAGCTTGCCAAAACTGGCGGTGTTTCAGTACAAGGTGAAGGGATTTATTTAGATATTACTCCTGACATTGGTTACGCAGCAGCAGGAATATTGACTAAATTCTTATGTTTAGTTGATTCTCTTTATGCTGATAATGACATCACTCTCCATATTCTAGACAAAACAACTAATACTTTTATTCCAGTTAATCCTTATCAATTGAAAAAATCTTCACTTGTTGAAAGAATATTTTTTGAGTTTCAAAATCCTGCTACGTTAACAAGTGGGATTAGATTTTATATCCATGTTGCAAGTACAAGCACTGCAAACTGGACGGCAAACTTTGATTTATTTGATATGCAACCAAAGACTACTAGTTTTGCTGCTAGTGATACTGATTTATTGACTTATACGCCAACTTTTTTAGGGTTTGGGACTGTAACAGGTGCCAGGGGTGACTATAGAAGAAAAGGTCAAATGCTTGATGTTTGGGGAGAGGTAACGACGGGAACGCCGACTGCGGTAAGTGCTGCTTTAAGTTTGCCTACAAGTCTTTCAGCAAAAGCAATATCGACAACAAGTACGCAAGTTGTGGGAGAATGGACTCGCTCAAGTACAGCAGAGTTTAACAAAGGTCCATTACTTTTAAATACTGCAAACGGAGTCACTAACATTTTCTTTGGAGGAGCAACATCAATTTCTGCTGCTGGGCCTGATCCTTTGTCTATTGCACTTGGAAACACTATTGCTGGTACAGGCCAAAGAATATCATTTAAGTTTTCTGTTCCAATTTTGGGATGGAGTACTGGGTCTGAAATTTCAGATATTTACATAGGTAGAGATGTTTCATTTTCTACGAACACAAGTACAACATCTCTGACTAACATGGCAGTAGTTCAGCTTATTACAACAAATGTAATAACTGATACTGTAAACGGGTTTTCTGGTGGTACTTACACAATTAAATCAGCTGGTAAATATGCTTTCTTTGCTCAAGTAGCAACACAATTAGTTACTCCTTCATCAGTCGCAAACTCTTTAATCATTGAAATTCACGTTAATGGAGTTGCGAAGTTATCATCTAATAAAGCAGCAAAAACGACTTCTAATTGTTTTTTTGAATCAAGAGTTCAAGGGGAAATAGTTTGTAACGTTGGAGATTTAATAACTGTTAGGGTTTATTCCGAGTTACCGACTGTTACCGTTGCGACTACCGCAGCTTATAACTACTTTTCTGGGTTTAAAATTCAAGCGCCTAACCAAGTTTTAGCAAGTGAAAAGGTAGTTGAGAAATGGTCATCTAATACAGGGAGTTATGCGACAGGGGCCACAATTCTTTATGAGGATAAGCAAACGTCAACTCACGGATGGTATAACCCAGCTACGGGTATTTTCACTGCTGGTAGGGCCGGTCTCTTGAAAGTATCTGCAAAAGTGCTTATTCCAAGCTCATCAACTTCTTACACTCAATTAAATCTTAGAAATTCAGGGGGATCATTACTTTGCGTAGGCCCTTATGCTACTAATGTGGGCGCCATTAATAATCATGTTCCAAATCTTTATTGTGTTGGGATGGTAAATGCAGGTGATACATTCAAAATCACTTTAGCGCATGGGATAGGCGGATCAGTGGCAGTGGATAATTCAGACACAATAGGACAATATAATTCAGTCGAATTTGTAATGGAGTAAAAATGAAAAAAGTCACCGCAATAAACGAGCTAACGGGTAGAATTATTGAGCATGAATTAAGAGATGATTTCTATGAATTTTTTATTCAAGATAGAACAGAAAAAGGGAAATTCGGGAAAGTCGCAAGATGGATTCCACTCACATTGGCGTCAGAATTTGAACAATCGAGAGAAGATGATAGGAGAGAATATTTAGAACCTGGAATGGAAACTCCAATAGTAGAAATTCATGTGCCCGATGACTTCACAGTCACCATTGAAGACATCACAGCACAATATGAGTTTGCTCAGAAAAGGGATCTTAATATCAAAAAGTTTCCTAAATGCTTTGAGGTGATATCCCATATTAGTGCTTTAATTGATGCTTATACAACTGAGCAGCGCCTGACTCTCCTTTCTAATCCTGGCATTAAACAGGCCAAGGAGTTTTTACAGCTTGGGTCTCTTATTCAATCAAGGGATATGATATCAGTAATCGCAGTAGACACTCTTGTCACTCAAGAATTCAAAGATAGCGTTATTGATTTTATCAATCTTAAAATATCTGAGCTTTAATTTTTTCTTAATGGCATATAAAATAACCTTATCTTAATCTTTTTAAGGTGAGGTTATTATGTCAGAAAAGATTAGAATTATGATCAACAATTTCGTGTACCCGACACTAACACTTGTTATTGCAAGCACAGTGGCCTTTATGGCCAATTTCTTTTTTGTGGAGTATCCGAATGCCATGGCCAGAATTGAAATGAATGCAAGTGACATTAACGAGCAGAAGGCCCAGATAGTTGACGAGCTAAAGGAAATTCGTCAAACTCAGAGGGATATTATTAATATCTTGATGAAAAAAGGGGCCGATAGATGAGTTTAGATGTTCACAATACTAAAGAACTATTAATGGTTTTAAATGAAACTGCAATTTTTTTAATTAAGACTTTCAAAAATGGGATTCAAGTTAAAGATGATTTCGATGCTATTTTTGCTAAGTTAACAGAAGACCAGGAGTTTAAGGCGCTTATTATGAAGGCCTACGAGGGAATAGGGACTATCCCAGCAGAAATAAACGACGCTTCATTCATTGAAAAAATTGAGCTTGCTACACTTGAGATAAAGGCCTTACGAGCTATTGTTAACGCTATCATGACAAAATAATCATTTTAAATTAATCCATAAGACCTATAATTAATTTTATGGGGATATTCCTTTTGATATTAGAAATATTTGAAGGCCTTTTAAAAAGCAGATACTTTCACTATCTTATTTTACTATTAGGACTAATCTTTTTGTCGGGGGTTAATGATGCCAGTGTGGTTATTGTCAATTATTCCAACAGTGCTTCAAATAATCCTTAAACTCTTGTCATGTATTCCTTTTCTTGGCAAGATATTCAAAAAAGAACAAAAACCTACTAAGGTTTATTATTGCCCTTTATGTCAGTGTCCACACTGTCAATTAATTAAGGAAAGCATCAATGGCAGAGAATAGTCGCAATACAAAGTATCCCAAAGGAAGACGTGTAAAGATTGGTGATAATATCTTTAAGTCTATGGGCAAGGCCGCAATATATTTTAATACCGATGCAAAGACAATTTCATATAAGATTAAGAGAAAGATGAAAATTAATGGCCTTATAGGAGAGTTCTGTGATGAAATTAATAAAGAACCTACCAAACTGGACCAGTAGCTGGGAGTTTTTAGCGGATGTTGAATACTACTCTAAGCAATTTGAGATAGACAAAGACATCCTAATAGCAATTATCCAAGTTGAATCTTGTGGGAATGCCAATGCTACTAGGTATGAAAACTTCTATAAATGGATTTACGACCTAGACGGTGTCACTGAAAAGCATAATAAGGCCGGACTTTTTATCACAAAAGAGACTGTTAATATTTTGCAGAAAACTTCCTTTGGTATTATGCAGGCAATGGGAAGTCTATTCTATCAATATAGGCTTCACGTCGAAACAAACTATAAACTATTGCCAGTTAATATGATCAATCCAAGGCTATCTCTTGAGGTCGGTTGTAGGCATCTAAAGAATTTAATTACTTCTCAAAGGCTTTCAAACCCATTAGATATTTATGCTGCTTATAATGCTGGGTCAGTTAGGCTTCTAAATGGGAAATATTCTAATCAAAGCAATGTTGATAATTTTAATAAGGCTTATTCTGATATTCAAAAGTTAAATTAAAAGAAAATGCCCTCCCTGGCATAAGGAGCATCCGTGCTTTCTTTAGTATCATTTAGTTTGTAGTTTTTATCAAGATCAACAAAGCTAATCTTTTTCCCTCTATACTCTCCCAGCTTTGCATATTTTGTCATGCTGGCCCTGGATATATTAAGAGCATTAGATGCTTGCAGTAGAGAGTTATAAACAACACCGTCAATCATAACTCGTTTAGAAAATTTTTTGCCGATTCTTTCGCTTTCAATTTGATAATACATCTTGTCCCCTTTTGCAAAATAGTACCACTTTTATGTTTACTTATAATGTAATATTAATTATAAATTATCAATAGCTATCCTTCCCGTGCCAATGCATCCCCCTGTGTTGGCACTTATAATTTTAGGTGAAAAAATGTTTTTATTAAATTGTTATAATTGTGGGAATCCAGTTTTTACTAAATGCGATAATAAATTTTCCGATGAATGTCATGTTTGTTTCATAATAAGATTCATCGAATCTCAACAATTTAGAGGCCAGCATGATTGATATTTTTGGGAGACTCGCAAAGAAAGGTGATGTAATAGCCTATAGAATATCTAATTGCAAAAGCAAGATTGCTTTAGGAAAAGTTATTGATATTAACGGAGAGTTTTTGAGAGTTAAAAGCCTTGTTAATTTACAAGGTCAATTAGTAGTAAGATCATGCTCAACAATTAAAGACAGTACGATAGTCATTATTAATGATGATTTTATTTCAAATAAATTAGGGGTGATAAATGAGCAAGCAGTTCAAGGAAGACGACTTAGAAAGAATAATAGTAAGATTACAGACAACTAAAAAAGAGTTATCTTTTATCGTTATCATATACCATATGATGGCCTGTTTCTCTATGTTGTATGTAGCACTAGATTTATTATCTAAATTAAAATGAAGATCTTGATTAAAGCGATAACGGCCTTGTGCCCATTATGTCTTAAGGTTTTAAAGATTTATAGTGAAGACGGCAAGATTAAGTATAAATGTTCAGAGTGTAGGATAGTAGGCAATATTTATATTAGAAATACAATGGAAGGAAAATAAATGGAAGATCCAGACGTTACACAATTAGGAAAAGTTTTCCCTAATATTAAAGAAGATGTTTTTAGCTTTGACCGTGGTGATGGAATACATGTTTTTTATGATGTAATAATAAATGAAATTCTATGCACTAGAATAAGAGATGCTATAACTATGGACCCATTCCCTATAGAATTTGTCATACAAATTATGAAAAGAGACCGTGGGGAACATATTGTTTATGTAGGAGAGTTGTAATGAGTGTAAATAGAGTTATCCTTATAGGGCGTTTAGGAAAAGACCCAGAAATAAAATACGGAGCTTCTGCTTTCTGTACTTTTTCACTAGCGACAACTGAAAAATGGACTGATAAAAATTCAAGGGAAGAAAAAAAGGAAACTGAGTGGCATAATTGTATCGCATTCGGAAAGACTGCTGAGCTTATCCATACTTATACGAAGAAGGGTAGCCAGGTTTATGTTGAGGGTAGGATTAAGTCTAGTACTAAAGATGATAAGAAGTTTTATAATATTCAGGTGTCTTTAGTACAGTTCCTAGATAGCAAACAAGACAATGGTCAATTAGAAGAGAAAAAACAGTTTCCAGTTAGTAAAACCACAGCGCCTAAAAATGATTTTTTTACTGCGGATGATATTCCGTTTTAGGGGTTACTTATGGATTTTGAAGTAAAAAAAGAAGATACTTTTACACTAGAGATTTATGGTAACTTTAACAACACATATTTTACCGCACCAAAGACTGGCATTGTTCATATATGTGGGAAGCAATATGAGGTCGAGATTGGTAAGGAGTATATGATAAAAAATGGAATGTTAGTTTTGCCACGAGAAAATGATGAAGAATAAAATATTCTATTGTAATTTTGTCAAAAAACTTACTGGTGATATTAACTGTCATTGTTGCACATCATGCCATGATGATGAATATTATTATGATGATTTAATTGAGATAAGTATTAACGACAGAAAATTTTATCTATGCTGTACTATGGCAACTAGATTAGAGCAATATTGCAATAAGAAGGGAATATATTTTAATTATTAAGAGGATGCATGAATTTACTTAACAATAGATCATTAGAAAAATTCATCTTATGTGGCAACATCCTAGGCATTTTGGAAGGCGTAAAGGCCAATTATGAACTGTCTAAAAAGCCTTTATCATCTGAGCATGTTAATGAGCATATTGAAAAGATGAATAGGCTTATTGAGATACTAAAGGAAGAGGAGATTGAGAAATATGAAAGAAAAATTGATTAAAGATGATGAATTTGGAAGGGCCGTTCATAAATGCCATGAAAGAGATGTTATTAAGAAAATAAGATCTTTTATGATTCCATTTATGTTAGGTTTTTTATTATGCTTTATATTAAATAGATTGGGACTATAAAATGGCTTTAAAAATAGATTTTAGTGATATTAGAGACAATCAAAAAGTCTTTCATATGACTAGAGGAATGATTAAGATTGAAAAAGGTGTATCAGATACAAAAGATAAGGTGTTTACTGATGCTGATAATGCTGAATATTTTTCTGACGGAAAAGAGTATGATGATGACAAGCATCCTAGCTTCTTTCATTCCATTGAAGAATGCATTGAATATTTTCAGTCAGTAAAAAAAGACATGGACGAGGAGAGTAAGCCAAAGAAGCGTTATTGGATATGGGATGTAAAGCATGGTAATGGTACTATAGGTAAAACAGAAATTTATTTAGATGAAAAAGGGTTTAGCACTGCTAATTGTTTAAACCCTTATTATACAAATTTTGAACCTATGAAAATTAAGAAACATGAAAACGAGTTTATAGA
>Ga0315904_10010176_pt1 | contig 12192 bp, 13 predicted proteins | sample LakEriMetagenome_6_FD_203529 | JGI IMG/M metagenome (GOLD analysis project Ga0315904, IMG submission 203529) | Freshwater fungal communities from buoy surface, Lake Erie, Ohio, United States - Buoy 12 MA120 | ecosystem: Environmental > Aquatic > Freshwater > Lake | place: USA: Lake Erie, Ohio...
TCACGGACGAAAAGGCGTATGACACGATCCTCGACTACAGCCCGTATGACCAGGTCACGAAGCTCGACTATCCGCCGATGCTGATTACCGGCGGCGTGACCGATCCACGCGTCACCTACTGGGAGCCTTCCAAGTGGGCCGCCAAGCTTGGCCACGAAGCGCCTGGCGCCGGTCCGTACTTCCTGCGCATCAATCTCGACTCGGGCCACTTCGGTGCCTCGGGCCGGTTTGAAGGCCTGAAGGAAACAGCTATCGAATATGCCTTCGCCCTCGCGGCGGCCGGCAAGATCGACTCCGTCGACCTCTCGACCCCGGAGTAGGGCGCTTGCTCTACTGCCTTGATTGCGAGTTCAACGGGTTCGGCGGAGAGCTCATCAGCCTCGCCCTGTCGGGTGAGGCCGGTGAACTCTACCTCGTGCGACCCGAGGACGAGCTGAACGCGATGGACGCGCATGACTGGGTCGCCGAACACGTGCTGCCTTTCCTGTCGCTCTCGGACGCGCTGCCCACCTTGCTGCCGCTGGTCCGGTTCGGACGGGCGATCCAGGCCTTCCTCGCCAGCGATCCGGCGCCCACCGTGGTCGCCGACTGGCCAGAAGACCTGATGCACCTGATGCAATGCCTGATCATCGCCCCCGGTCAGATGTTGAAGATACCAGACCTGTCCCTGCGCCTGATACAGGCCTCGGCTTACCCGAGCGAAATCAAGGACGCCGTGCAGCACAATGCGCTGTGGGATGCCCGCGCCCTGCGGCACGCGGTGCTGGGGTAGTTCCCGGCCGCGCCGCCTGCGGGATTATCCCGGTTGCAGCGGCGAAGGGGTTTGCCTATACAGCGCGTTCGGTCGGAGCGTAGCGCAGCCCGGTAGCGCACTAGTCTGGGGGACTAGGGGTCGGAGGTTCGAATCCTCTCGTTCCGACCAAAAAAATCCAAAAGCTGAAAGCGTAGGCTAAATCAGGCCGAAGACCGTAGTGCAGCGGCTATCGTTGTAAAAGTGCCCCACCCTAACCTCACCAAGACGGGAACGGGACAGGTCACTGTTTGCGCAAAGCAGCATTTGCAAAACAGGGAAACAGGTCCCCTCCGCACCCTGGGAAGGTCAGGGCGGCGGCGAGGCACAGAGGAAACGCCCGACTTACGCCCACATCCCCCCATCCCAGCAAAAGCAACGCGCTACAAAATACTTCCCCAAACCTGCCCCGCCCCTCCGCACCGGGCACATAATGAGGGCATGACGACAACCCATCCGTCCCCGGATCATACCATCGCGAGGGGCGCAAGATCGAATGCGGAGTTTTTTCGCTGCCAGATCAAGCTGACACGCCCGGCCGGCAACCGCCAAACGCTGATGGATACGGGGAATTTCTCCGTGCCCGGACGGCCCCGCCGCCCTCGGAACGCGAGAAAAACTGAGCAAGAAACGAGAAAAAGCGAGAAAGAATCGAGAAGGCTTAAGAAAGGAACGGAGCGAAATGGAGACCGAAAGAGACAGAAAAAATCTTACGCAGCCCTGCGCGCGCGGGCTGCATCGATGCGGCTCTTGATATCGGTCAGTTCCTGCAGCGCCTCCTCGAGACGGGTCTTGCGGTCCGGCGCAGCAAAGGCGCGGGCAACGCTGGCCTGCAGTTCGCGCGCCGGGCTCGGCACCGCTTCGAGGGGGGCCGCGGACAAGGTTGCGGTGCCGGCGAGAACCGCCTCGATCCCCTGCTCCGCAAGGATCGTCCTCGCGCCCTTCAGCGTCATGCCGCGCTCGTGCACAAGAATCCGGATGGCGCGCAGGGCGTCCATGTCCTGCGGGCGGAACATGCGGCGGCCATCGTCGCGCTTGATCGGGCGGATGTCTTTCGGGAAACGGGTTTCCCAGTAGCGCAGAACGTGCGTTTCGAGGCCCAGCTCGCTGGCCGCTTCACCAATCGACCGGAAGGCAGAGGACGACTTTTCGATCCGGGATTTGAGTGCGGTCATTCGGTCATCCTGCTGGACTTCAGTCGCGGCCGACGAGCGACTTGAGCATCGGCGAGGGACGGAAGGTGACGACACGGCGGGCTGCGATGGGGGCCTCTTCGCCGGTCTTGGGGTTGCGCCCTTCGCGGGCCGATTTGGAGCGCACGACGAAGTTGCCGAAGCGGGCGAGCTTCACTTCTTCCTCATGCTCGAGGGCGACGCCGATGAGTTCGAGGGTGCGGTCAAGCAGGTCGGCGGATTCCTGACGGGTCACGCCGACTTCGCGGACGATGGCATCGGTGACTTCAGCCCGGGTAACGGTCTCGTTGCTCATGTGCCCACTCGCCTTTCATTAAAGCCTAAGCCCGGTATCTTAACGAATTCCTAGCGCACGCGTTAGTGAAATCTGGAACAGGCCGTCAGGTCAGAGACGGAAGAGGCTGGCGCCCCAGGAGAAGCCGCCACCCATCGCTTCTGAAAGGATCAGGTCGCCGGGCTTCGCACGGCCGGTGCGCACGGCATGGTCGAGCGCCAGCGGAATGGACGCAGCGGAGGTGTTGGCATGCTGGTCGACGGTGAAGACGACTTTCTCCTCCGGAATGTTCAGCTTCTTCGCCACACCGTCCAGGATGCGCTTGTTGGCCTGGTGGGGAACAAACCAGTCGATGTCCGCCGACGTCAGCCCGGTCTGCGCCAGCACCGTTTCGATGGCCGAGGAGATGTTGGCAACGGCATGTTTGAAGACGCGGTTTCCCTCCATCCGGACATGGCCGATCGTGCCGGTGGAGCTGACACCGCCATCAACATAAAGGAGATCAGACTTCGAGCCGTCGGTGCGGATATGGTGCGTGATGATGCCTTCGTCGTTGGCGAACTCGCCCTCGCGCACTTCGATCACCACCGCGCCGCCGCCATCGCCGAACAGCACGCAGGTGCCCCGGTCCGACCAGTCGATGATGCGCGTGAAGGTTTCGGCGCCGATCACCAGCGCCCGCTGGAACAGGCCCTGCTTGAGCATGGAATCAGCGGTGGCGAGCGCGAAGAGGAAACCCGAACAGACCGCTTGAACATCGAACGCAGCACCGCCCGTGATTCCGAGCTTGGCCTGCACGGCGGTCGCAGTGGCCGGAAAGGTGCGATCCGGAGTCGTTGTTGCGAGCACGATGAGATCAATTTGCGAGGCGTCGATGCCGGCAGCTGCCAGCGCCCGGCGCGCGGCAGCGGTAGCGATGTCGGACGTGACTTCTCCATCAGCGGCGATGTGGCGCTGGCGGATGCCGGTGCGTTCCTGGATCCACTCGTCGGAGGTCTCGACCATCAGGGCGAGCTCCTTGTTGGTCAGTACGCGTTCGGGCAGGTAACTGCCGGTTCCGAGAATAAAACTGCGACGCGCCATCCTCATCCTTCCTTTCGATCCAGCGTGCCTCCGTCAGGCCGCGACGCCGCCGGTCCCAATTTTTGCGAGGTTCGCGGCGATTTCGCCCTGAAAATCGCTGGCCGCCAGGTCGGCAGCCATTTCACACGCCCGCGCGAACCCGCGCGCATCGGCGCTGCCATGGCTCTTAACGGAAATTCCGCCGAGGCCGAGCAAGACGCCGCCGTTCACATTGCTTGGATCCATCAGCGACTTGAGGCGCTTCAGGCCGTTCATCGCAAGTACGGCGCCAGCTTTAGACATCAGGCTTTCCGTAAATGCCTCACGCATGTGGCTGGCCAGCATCCGGGCGACACCTTCGCCTGTTTTCAGGGCAACGTTGCCGGTGAAGCCATCCGTGACAACGACATCGACCATGCCCATCGAGATATCATCACCTTCGATGAAACCACGATAATCCAGATCAAGTCCGGCCGCGCGCAGCCATTCATGCGCCTCGCGCACTTCCTCATGGCCCTTCATCTCTTCCGAGCCGATATTGAGCAGGCCGACGGATGGCCGCGCGATGCCGAGCGTTGCGCGCGCAAACGCCTCGCCCATGATCGCAAAGCTGACGAGCTGCTGGGCATCGGCCTCGACATTGGCGCCGACATCTAGGACGACCGTGCGCCCACGCAGCGTCGGCCAGACGGCCGTCATCGCCGGGCGGTGCACGCCGTCCATCTTGCGCAGGATCAGCATCGACATAGCCATCAGCGCGCCAGTATTGCCCGCCGAAACAGACGCGCCTGCCTTGCCGTCGCGGATCGCCTCGACGGCGTTCCACATCGACGTGCCCTTGCCGCGGCGCAGGGCCTGGCTGGGTTTCATGTCGCTGGTGATCTTTTCGGCAGCATGCACCAGTGTGGCGCGGGCTTGCAGAACGCTGCGCCCCGCCATCAGGGGCGCGAGCAGCGCCTCGTCGCCGTGCAGCAGCGCCTTCATGTGCGGGCGGCTTTCCAGGAATTCGCCGACCCCGTCGACAACTATGCGCGGGGCATTGTCTCCGCCCATGGCGTCTATCGAAAGCGTCTGCGAGGGGTTCATCCGGTCCTGTGCGTGCATGAGTGGCCAGATTCGACGTGTTTTGCCGTGGTTTAAGCGTCGCCGGGGGGCAAGGCAACGGGCGACATGCCGTGCATGTCAGCGTTGCGCGGCGCTCTGCCCGGCAGAGGCCCCGATCCAGTTGAACCGGCCCTGAAGAATTTCGCTATCCGGCTGCTGCGCGAGATGGGCGCTGAGTGCCCGCACAGATTCGGCCAATGCGCCGGCCTGGTCCGGCCGGGTGACCCCGTTGCGGCGCAGGATGGCGTCAACCGGCTCTGCCCCCTCTGCCCCCGTCAGGGCCGCAAACAGGGCCTTTCCGAGACCCGCGTGGCCCTGTGCCAGCTTGCGGACTTTCCGGGCGATCGAGGCATCTCCGACGCCCTTTTCCCGGTAGGCGGCATCGAACCCGTCGAGCACCAGTTCATCCATCCGCAGGATCAACCGCGCCGGCTCCGGGCCTTCAATCCGGCTCAGGCGGGCGCAGGCCAGACTGGTGAGGACCGTCACCATCCCGGCCCGGCCCTCAAAGGTGTCCGGCACACCGCCGGAAAGATAGAAATCCGGCTCCAGCGCATGGCGCAGCAGGCCGCGATAGGCCTCTACCGCAGCCTTCCGCCGCGCTGAACGCCGATGGAACCAATTGCCCGAAAATGCCGTCAAGGGTGTACTCCCATGCTTGCCAAGCCCGGTTACCTGCCGCTAGTTCGTTGGTCAAAGCCCATCCGGAGTGACTCCATGCGTAAAAGTGCCATCCTGGCGGTCAGCCTGCTCGCGCTGCCGCTGACGGCGTGCCTTACGCCAGCACGCGATTTCCACGGCTATATCCCGGACGAAGTCCAGCCCTACGACATCAAGCCGGGTGAAGATACCCGCTCGTCGGTCACGGCGCAGCTCGGCTCACCCTCGACAAAAGGCCTGTTCGACACCAACACGTGGTTCTACATTTCGGACGTCCAGGAGCGTCTGGCCTTCTACAAGCCGCAGGTCGCTGAGCGCGTGATCACCGCCATCCGTTTCAGCGAAGATGACAAGGTGGATGAGGTCCTGCGCTACACGGCGGAGGATGGCCAGGTGATCAGCTACGCCGCGCGCGAGACCTCCACACGCGGCCGCGAACTGGGTCTCTGGGAGCAGATCTTCGGAACGGTCGGCAGTGTTCGCCTGCCGAACTCCGACGAAGCGACACCCGGCAACCCGACGGGACGCCAGGGCCAGTAATTCGGGCGCTGCCATTCAGCTTCAAATGAAAAAGCCCCGGAACAGGAGTTCCGGGGCTTTCGTTTGATCCGTATCCGGATGTCTAGTGCGCGAGCACGGCGAGCATCAGGAGCGCCACGATGTTGGTGATCTTGATCATCGGGTTCACGGCAGGGCCGGAAGTGTCCTTGTAAGGGTCACCCACCGTATCGCCCGTGATGGCAGCCTTGTGGGCTTCGGAGCCCTTGCCGCCATGATGGCCGTCTTCAATGTATTTCTTAGCGTTATCCCATGCGCCGCCACCCGAGGTCATCGAGATGGCCACAAACAGGCCGGTCACGATCACGCCGAGAAGCATTGCGCCGACAGCCGCGAGTGCAGCACCCGAACCGGCGATCAGGTAAATCGCAATGAACAGCACGATTGGCGACAGCACCGGAAGGAGCGACGGAACGATCATTTCCTTGATCGCCGCCTGGGTCAGCATGTCCACGGCGCGGCCATAGTCCGGCTTCTCCGTGCCCTGCATGATGCCCGGCTTTTCGCGGAACTGGCGGCGGACTTCCTCCACCACCGACTGCGCGGCGCGGCCCACGGCCATCATCGACATGCCACCGAACACGAACGGCAACAGGCCGCCGAACAGCAGGCCGACCACGACGTAAGGGTTGGCAATCGAGAAATCGACCGAGACGTTGTAGAAGAACGAACCTTCGACGGCGCGTGCCGAGAAGTATTTCAGGTCTTCCGCGTACGCCGCAAACAGCACGAGGGCGCCGAGACCGGCAGAGCCGATCGCGTAGCCTTTCGTGACGGCCTTGGTCGTATTGCCGACAGCGTCGAGTGCGTCGGTCGTCTTGCGGACTTCCGAAGGCAGTTCAGCCATTTCAGCAATGCCGCCTGCGTTGTCCGTCACCGGGCCGAAAGCATCAAGGGCAACGATCATGCCGGCCACGCCGAGCATGGTAGTGGTTGCGATCGCGATGCCATAGAGGCCGGCGAGGTTGAAGGTCAGCAGGATGCCGCCGATGATGATCAGCGCAGGAAGCGCGGTGGCTTCGAGCGAGACGGCAAGGCCCTGGATGACGTTCGTGCCGTGGCCGGACTCGGACGCTTTCGCGATCGAGCGGACGGGACGGTACTTGGTCTCTGTGTAGTAGGCCGTGACCACGACAATCAGCAGCGTCACGAAGAGACCCGCCACACCGCAGGCAAACAGCTTCCAGCCAGTGATATCGGCAGGTTCGCCGGTGACCGGATTAACAAGACCAAGCAGGGCCCCGGCGCCATCCAGCGTTCCGGCGAGACCGCCGGGCAGCACGGTTTCGAGCGCCAGTGCCAGGCCGCCGACGGAGAGGATTCCGGTGACGATGAGCGCCTTGTAGAGCGCGCCCATGATATCCGTAGAGCCCTTCGACAGGGTGGCAAAGAAAGTGCCGATGATCGAGGTGACGATGCAGACCGCGCCGATGGCGAGGGGCAGCATCATGATTTCGCCGATATACGGCGTCGCTGCGAAGTAGATGCCGCCGAGAACCATCGTGGCGACGAGCGTCACCGCGTAGGTCTCGAACAGGTCCGCCGCCATGCCGGCGCAGTCGCCGACGTTGTCACCGACGTTGTCGGCGATGGTGGCGGGGTTGCGCGGATCATCTTCCGGAATGCCGGCTTCCACCTTGCCGACCATGTCGCCGCCAACATCCGCACCCTTGGTGAAGATACCGCCGCCGAGACGGGCGAAGATCGAGATCAGCGAAGCGCCGAAACCGAGCGACACGAGCGCGTCGATGATTTCGCGTTTCTGGCCTTCGTCCATCAACGACAGGCCGAGCGGGCCGGTCAGCAGGCCGTAATAGCCAACGATACCCAGGAGGGCGAGACCGACCACGAGCATGCCGGTGACAGCGCCTGATTTGAAGGCCATCTGCAGGCCTTCGTTGAGGCCCTTGCGGGAGGCTTCAGTGGTGCGCACGTTGGCACGCACGGAGACGAGCATGCCGATGAAACCAGCGAGGCCCGAAAGCACCGCGCCAACCAGGAAGCCGAGCGCGGCTTTCCAGCCGAGCAGGAAGAACAGGAGAACAGCAACGCCCGCGCCAACCATGGCGATGGTGCGATACTGGCGGCTGAGATACGCGTTGGCGCCTTCCTGGATCGCCTGAGCGATCTCGATCATGCGCGGATTGCCCGAGGGCGCTTTCATTATGGATGTGATCTGCCAGTAGCCATAGGCGACTGACAGGAAGCCCGCTCCTAGCGCGAGTAAGTACCAAGTCATCGGCTTTCCTTCCTAACCCCTAATGCCAGTCAGCCCCGCGAAGGCAGCGCTGCGGCGTCTTTTGACGACGGATCTGCCTGCCAGCCGGCCCCTCAGGGTGCAACTTGGCTCACTTTATGGGCGAGTGACGGACATTCCGATACTAGCCATGCTGGTAGGCGACGGTTTCCGGCAGGTTAACGGGGCGATTTTCGAAGGTCGCGGCGAGACCCGGCTCCGCCCGGATCCGCCCGATTCGCGAAATCCGGATGCCCAGTTCCCGCGCGTCCGCCAGCAAACCGGCCGCATTTTCAGAGCGGGACGCGAAGAGCAGCTGGTAGTCGTCGCCCCAGGTCGCAAGATCCAGCCTTTCGGCCAGACTGGAAGCTCCGCCCGCGAAGGGCACTGATTCGAGCGCGATCTCGGCCCCCGCTCCGGACGCCTCCGCCAGCGTTCCGGCGTCGCCGAGCAGGCCGTCGGACACATCCATCGCGGCAGAGGCATGGCGGACCAGAAGCCCCGCCGCAGACACAGGCGGCAAAATCGGGGTGCGAAGGCTGGCAATCCAGGGGCTTGACTCCCCCGCCGCCCTCGCGAGGAAGCCGCGCCGGGGCCCGCCGATCTCGCCGGTCACCCACAGGTCGTCGCCGGCCGATGCGCCGCCGCGCCGGATGGGTGCAGCGCCGAGGCAGCGCCCTGTGAGCGTCAGGGATACAAACAGGCCGCCGGGACTGGTCACCGTGTCGCCGCCGATCAGGCAGGCGCCCCACAGGCCGAGTTCGTCGCCCAGCGCCGCAGCGAAGCCGGCGAGTTCCCCTTCGCTCCCGCCGGAGGGCCAGCCGAGCGTCAGCAGGGCTTCGGCCGGTTCGGCGCCGCTGGCCAGGATGTCGGACACGTTCACGCGCACGAGCTTGCGCGCGATGGAGTCGATGGGATCACTGCCGAGGAAGTGCACGCCTTCGACCATGGCGTCGGTCGTTATGACGACCGGCCCTGCGGCGGGTGACAGCTGGGCGGTGTCATCGGTCAGCCGGGCAGCGCCCGGCGCTGCGGCGAGCGGAGCAAAGTAGCGCCGGATCCAGTCCTGTTCAGCCATGCCGGCGCACCGGATGCTGAGGGGCGCTACAGCCCCTCACGGCCAATCGCATAGAACCGGTCGCGGCGCTGGCGGCGAAGCTGCGCCGGTGTCAGGCCTTCAAGGTCGCGCAGCGCGGCGTCCAGCGCCTTGGCGGCGGAGGCCATCGCCCGTTGCGGATCGCGGTGCGCGCCGCCGACAGGCTCTTTCACGATGCTGTCGACGATCTTGTGTTTCAAAAGGTCCGGGCCCGTGATTGCCATCGACTGGGCGGCCTCGCTGGCCTTCGACGAGTCGCGATAAAGGATTGACGCGCAGCCTTCCGGCGAGATCACGGAGTAAATTGCGTACTCCATCATCAGTACACGGTTGGCCGCGGCGATGCCGATGGCGCCGCCGGACATGCCTTCACCAATGACAAGTGTTACAAACGGAACTCCGAGCGAAAGGCCGCGCTGCGTTCCGCGCGCGATCGCTTCAGCCTGGCCGCGCTCCTCGCCGCCTTTTCCGGGATAGGCGCCAGCGGTATCGGGGAAGCTGAGGACCGGCATGTTGAACTTCTCGGCGAGGTCCATCAGGCGCACGGCCTTGCGGTAGCCTTCCGGGTGCGCCATGCCGAAATTGTGCTTCAGGCGCTTCTCTGTGGTGCGGCCTTTTTCGTGGCCCATGATAACGACCGAGCGTCCACGGAAGCGGGCAAGCCCGCCGATGATCGCTTCGTCATTGCCGAAGTGCCGGTCGCCCGCGAGTTCCTCGAACTCCTCGAAGATCGAGCCGATGAAATCTGAGAAGTGCGGCCGGTCGGGGTGGCGCGCCACCTGCGTGATGCGCCAGGCATCGAGATCTGAATAGATCTGCTTCAGCTGCTTGGCCGATTTGGTCTTCAGCCTGGTCAGCTCGTCGGTGATCGACGGACCATCCTTGCGCGCCGCAAGAGCTTCCAGTTCGGCGATCTTGGAATCGAGTTCGGCGATCGGTTTTTCGAATTCGAGATAGGTTGCCATGCGCGTTCCCTAGCAATCTGGCCGCGCTTCGCCTAGCCCGTTGACGGCAGGGTTCTGCCCAACATCACGACCGCTGGCAGCGTCAGCACGCCTAGAAGGACGGAAAACACAAATAAAATCAAGGGTAACGTCAGCTTTGCGGGCAGCGCCATGGCCTTTTCCTCGGCATAGAGGATGCGGCGCTGGCGCATGTCCGCCGAGAAAACACCCAGGGTCTGGTCGAGCCTGGTGCCCATTTCCTAGGCCTGGCGCAGCATCGTGGCGAGCGATCCCGCCTCCTCCAGCGCCAGCCGGCTGGCAAAAGCGCGCCACGCCGTCTTGCGCGTCCAGCCCGCCCTGAGCTCCGCGACAACGTGCGCATATGGCCGGAGATGATCGGGTGGCGCAGCTCCAGCTCCTCCCCCCGCACGCTGGACCGACGCATCGCGACTGAGGCCCGCTTCCAAGCAGCCGACCATCAGGTCCATCATGTCCGGAAAACCGGGCGAAGCGGCCTGCTTGCACTTCTTGATCTGCGCATCAGGGAACATGCGCGGCGGGGCCGACAAGAACCAGCAGGATGCCCGAAGGAGGCCGGGCCCCGGTCGACAAGGTCGCCGAGGTCGATGAACTGCAGGGCGCGGTCAGGAAACACGTCCCGCGCATAACCGGTCACCTGCCGACGCAGGTCCTTCAGCCGCTCCAGTTCGCCGTGAATGCCGCCTATGGCGCAGTAGATGGGTGTGATCATCCAAGCGCGTGAAGCGGGCCCTTTTCGGGCCAGCCTCAACTGCGCTCCGAAACGATGCGCGCAAAGTCTGGCGTATCGACATTTCCGCCGGTGACCAGCACGCCCACGCGTTTGCCCTTCAGCGCCTCCGGCAACCGGTGCAGCGCCGCGGCCAGCGCCGCCGCGCCGCCCGGCTCGGCCACGATCTTCAGATGCCGGAACGCCGCGCGCACCGCGTCCCGCACATCGTTATCACTCACCCGAAGGCCGCCCGCGAACATCCGTTTCCCGATCGCAAAAGTCAGCTTGCCCGGCTGAGGCGTCAGGATCGCATCGCAGATCGAGCGCGTGCCCGGCGCGTTGGCGAGGATCTCGCCCGCCTCCAGCGACCGCGCCCAATCATCATGCGCCTCAGGCTCGGCCGTCCAGATCTGCGTCGCCGGCGACAGCCGCTCGAACGCCAGCGCGATCCCCGAGATCAGCCCGCCCCCGCCCGTGCAGCAGATCAGCGCGTCGAGCGCCTCGCCGCCCGCCGCGATCTGCCGCGCAAATTCCAGCCCCGCCGTGCCCTGCCCGGCGATGATGTGCGCGTCATCATAGCTCGGCACCACCACTGCGCCGCGCTCTGCCGCAAGCCGCTGGCTGATCTCTTCGCGGCTCTCGGTGTCACGGTCGAACAACACCACTTCGCCGCCATCCGCCTTCACGCCGGCAATCTTAACCTGCGGAGCATCCGCGGGCATCACGATCACCGCCGGCATCCCCATCAGCCGCGCGGCCCGCGCCACACCCTGCGCATGGTTGCCGGACGAAAACGCCACCACGCCGGCCTTGCGACCCTCCGGCGGGATCTGCGCCAGCCGGTTGGCCGCCCCGCGCATCTTGAAACTGCCGGTGACCTGAAGGCATTCCGCCTTGACAAACACCTGCGCGCCCGCCGCCGCATCGATCGCGCCATGCGTCAGCACCGGCGTTTCGCGCACGTAGGGGCGCACGCGCTCTGCCGCGGCGCTCACGTCATGGTAATCTGGAAGGATTGGCTCAGTCGTCATGCCCGCCTGTTTATCCGCCCGGCGCCGGGGCACAATCGAAAAAGCCCGCCGGTTTCCCGGCGGGCCTCGCCCCGCGGCGGCAGCCCTCCGTCCCCGAGAGACCGCCATCCCGCTACGGATTGTTTTAATTCAGGCCAAACCGGCCCGGCCCCACGCCTGCAGCGCAAGGCAAAAGCCGCACGAACAGTGCCAACAGAAAAGCGGCCACTCTATGGAGTGGCCGCAGAAGGCTTGGCTTGCTGTGTAGAACGAAAGGGGGTTCAGGCGGCCGCGCTCACCTCTTCGCCCGCGTCATAGAGTTCGCCGTGGATCACGTCGTTCGGCTCAGCGGCGAGGCGGGCGATGATGTCCTTGCCTTCAGCTTCGCCTTCAGCGTCTTCCCATTCCATCTTCGCGGCTTCGCACATCCACTCGACTTCGACGAGGCCGTAGCCCTGCTCTTCAAAGTCGGCTTCGATTTTCGAGACGGCATCTTCTTCGCTGGACGCATTCA
>Ga0315904_10010177_pt1 | contig 12191 bp, 19 predicted proteins | sample LakEriMetagenome_6_FD_203529 | JGI IMG/M metagenome (GOLD analysis project Ga0315904, IMG submission 203529) | Freshwater fungal communities from buoy surface, Lake Erie, Ohio, United States - Buoy 12 MA120 | ecosystem: Environmental > Aquatic > Freshwater > Lake | place: USA: Lake Erie, Ohio...
TTTACACGGCTACCCGCCGCAATGGTCACCACGTCCGACCAAAGCGGTCCCGTATGGTTCGGCCCTAGTAACCAAATTTTCTTTAGTGGACTACCACTAGACAGCCGCGACGTAATCCAATTTTTAAGCCCTATTCAGGGTATTTGTTATATGTCGCAACGCGCAATAAATACCGCGCTTGCGTTAGAAAACTCGGTAGAACGCAACGCTCGCTCGGCCATACCGGCGGGCGTATTGCGGCAAGTGGGCGGCGAACCGTTAAGCCCCGCCGAACTATCCGAAATGGCGCAAGCGTTCAACGAAGCACGTTTAACAAACCAAACGGCCGCCCTAAATGAATTTTTAACGTACGAAGCAACAACCGTTACACCCGACAAAATGCTTTTAGTTGAGAGTCGACAATTTCAAGCGTTAGAACTTGCGCGCGTCGCGAATATTCCGCCATATCTTGCGGGCGTCGCCGTTGGTGGCTACCAATACTCGAACGCAACGCAAGCGAAACAAGACCTATACCTATTCGCGGCTAAAAACTTTATTCAATGTTGGAACGAAACAATGAGTGCCGACAATGTGCTACCGCGCGGAACGTTCGTACGCCTAGACGTAGATAGTTACCTAGAGGAACTACAGCAAGAAGGCACGTATACCGAAGTCGTAGAAACACGCAACGAAACACCAACAGAAACCGAGGAAATGGACTAATGGAAATTTTACGTTTCACCCCTAACGCGTTCACTATTGACGCGGCCGCACCCGACGGAACCCCCCGCCGTACGATTATGGGACTCGCCGCGCCATATGGCCCCGAAGCCGTGACTATGGACGGAACCCGCGTTAAGTTCGCTAAAGGTTCGCTACCTACCGACGGTCGCGCCCCGAAACTTTTGCAATACCACGACACCGCGCGCCCTATCGGCGTAGTAACCGAACGCGTCGAAGTGTTAGACGGAGAAGCGCCGGGTATGTATTTCGCGGCTCGCATTAGTGACACCCCCGCAGGCAACGAAGTTTTAACGCTCGCTATGGACGGCGTATTAGACGCCGTATCCGTTGGGGTAATCCCAACCGAATACACATACGACGAAAACGGCACAATGGTCGTGACCGCTAGCCGTTGGGACGAACTATCCGTAGTGCCATTGCCGGCGTTCGAGACTTCACGTATCCACCAAATAGCCGCGCAAGCGGGTAATAATAATGAACAGGACGAACCCGACGACGGCCACGACAACACAGAACCCAAAGAGGAGACACCCGAAATGGAACCCGTCGAAACCCCAACAGTCGAAGCGTCTACACCCGTAACGCCATTGTGGGCGCAAGCACGTAACCACGCGCCAAAACTTCCAACACCCGCGGAATATATGGTGGCTTTCGCCGCTGGACCTACAGCGTTCGCAGAACTTAACGCGCGCATTTCGGCCGCCGCTCCAAATATCACTACTTCTGATACCGCTGGCATCCTTCCAGAAATCATCACCGGCGGCGTGTACGACAGCCTTAACCCGATTAGGCCTTTCGTTAGTGCTATCGGGACTAAGGCAATGCCGTCGGCAGGTGCTACGTTCCGTCGCCCCGTACTTACTGTCCGACCCGTAGTAACGCAACAGCCAACAGGACAGTTAAACACTCTCGACCCTTCCACCGTGACCGTCGCAAACAACGACGTGAGCAAACTCAGTTTCGGAACATACGTCACCGTCTCCGAACAAGACTTGGATTGGAGCGACCCCGCGTCCATTAACATCATTCTCGAACAGTTGGCTATCGCATACGGACAGGCGACCGATAACTACGCAGTAGACCAACTCGTAGCGGGAACCACACAAACAGAAACCGTCGTCGATTTGTCGAGCCCCGCCGATTGGATTGAAGCCATTTACGGAGCCGCCTACCAAATTTCGGTTAACTCCAACTATCTCCCAACTCATTGGGTGATGAACCCCGTAACGTGGGCGAAATTGGGTCAACTCGTAGACACCACAGGACGCCCCGTATTCCCGTCGGTTTCGCCTATGAACGCTTTCGGTTCACAGCAGGCAAACACGTGGAACGGTAACCCATTGGGCCTTAACCTTGTCGTCGATAAGAACATCGCCGGCGGTACAGGCGCAGGCAGTCTCCAAGGCGTTATCGGTCACGCCGCAGGCGCGGCCGCTGGTTTCGAGTTCTACGAACAAATGAAAGGCGCGCTCAGTATTGACGTTCCGCAAGTTATGGGACGCACGATTTCGTTCCGTGGCTATGCGGCCGCATTTATGGCAGACGCAACCAAGTTCGTAAAACTTCTCAAGTCCTAAACCGAAGGCGGTACGGCTATGGCCGTTTACAGCATCACGCACCACCAACGGCTAGACAACTACGTAGTAGTCCAACTACTAACCCCGTCGGATATTGAGGTAGGGCAGTCCGTAACTATTGCGGGCTTAGGTCACGGTATGAACGGTACGCAAGTCGTAACCGCCCTACCGCCCTACCTTTTTACCGGCGTAACTACCGAAGGCGACTTAGTACAGGACCCCGCCTATCCGATTGCTAACCAAGTTCTGTTTTACGACGAAGGCGACGACGTAGAACGAAGCGCGGTACAGCCATACGGAACCCTTACCTATAACCCCGTTTGTACGTGGATTACCGCTACAAATATCGAGGATTGGCTTGGAATAGGAACCGCGTCGGCATTAGACCAAACGTTCTTAACGCAATGCGCGGCCGCGGCAAATAGTTTTTGTTATCGCCGCAGGCAAGAGGCCAACTACTTCGATAGTTTAAGTACGCCACCGAGCGAGGCCGTAAAACTAGGGACTATCCAATATGGGGGCGCGCTTTACCGTTCCCGTGGCAGTATCGGAGATAGTTTCGCGTCGTTCGACCAAATGGGTACAACCGCCTATACGGGGCTATCAGCGATTGTTAAACAACTATTGGGCATTGACCGCCCCGCGGTGGCGTAATGCCCGTAGTCGCCTACACAGACCTATTTAACGAAGTCCTAGACGACTTAGCCGCCAAGATTGCGGCCATTAGTGGCGTAACCGTAGTAACTGACCCGCGCAACCTAGCCCCGCCGTGTGTGTTTATTGACGCCCCAAGTTTCGAGGCGTTTAACGGCAATATTGTAAAAATGCGTTACCCCATTCGCGTTATTACGTTGGGCCCCGGCAACCTAGACGCGCAACGGTCACTAATGAACCTTGCCGCCAAACTGCTAAACGCGAATATCGGGGTTCTCGAGGGCCGCCCAACGGTTGCCATTATTGGCGGTACTGAACTGCCCGCCTATGATTTACAACTATCCATACAAGCCCAAACAACATAGGAGTAACCCGTGTTTATTATTCTTTCCGAACGTCTAGGCGTTGTAGGTTCTAAATTTGACGTAGAAGCCGCACGCGCTAAGGGTTACGACATAGACGCGCTCATATGGGGCGGGTTCATTGGGGAGAGTTCCCCCACAAAGCCCGCTAAGGCTAGTAAAGTTTCCGACAAGGCCGACAAAACAAAGGATTAAACCCAATGGCTACTAGCACCATTCTTTCCAACCCCGTAGTAACCGTAAATAGCGTCGACTTGTCCGACCAATGTACAAGCGCGCAATTTGTCGAGCGTTACGCCGAACTACCTGCGACGGCCTTTGGGGATTTATCTAACAAGTACGTAAAGGGCTTAGGCGACCACGAATTGACGTTAACCCTTTATATGTCTTACGCCGCTAGCGAAACCTATGCGACATTAAAGGGCCTTGTCGGTACAACTACTACCGTCGTTGTAAAGCCCGCTACAGGTTCAGATAGCGCAACCAACCCCGGCTTAACCCTTACGGGGGCGTTCTTAGCCGAACTGCCCCATAACTTTGCGCTCGGGGAATTGTCGCAAATAGACGTAGTTTTTCACGGCGGCGTCTATACCGAGGACGTCACCCCGTAACCCAATAGGCACGAAAGGCCCGACCAATGAACCTAACAATACGCGTAACACGCAACGACGAAACCTACGACGTCACTACCAACCTTTTCGTAACTGTCTTATGGGAACGCAAATACAAAGCGCGCGCGTCGGATTTGGCTACAGGCGTTTCTATGGAAGCGTTGGCGTTTATGGCGTACGAAGCGTCAAAAATGAATTCGATAACCGTTCCCGTCGCGTTTGACGATTTCCTAAAGTCTGTCGAAAATTTGGAAGTGGTGGACAATGAACCCGCAAACCCTACCCCCGCGGCAGTTACCGCCGCCAACTAGCCGAACTTCTAATAGCGGTCGGTTTTTGGCCGTCTATGGTCCCGTTCGATACACGCGATTTAGTGACCGTTATCGACGCTTTAGAGAAACAGAACCGCCAAAATGCCCGTAACAGGTGACTTCGAGGTATTCGGTATACAAGAGGCCCTAAAAGAAATAAACGATTTCGACCGCGTGTTTCGTAGGCAAATTACAAGCGACCTACAGCAAGGCGCAGGCGCGGAAGTCGTACGGCAAGCCCGTAGTTTTATACCGACCGAACCACCGCTAACGGGTATGGCGCGCGGGTCAATGATTAAAGGCCGTAACGATACGAATTTCCAAATACAACGGGTTAGCGCGGGTATTAAAACGCTGGTAGCAAAACGCGCAAGTAAAGAACGAACCGTAACGTTTACCCGCCCGTTGTACTTAGACGGTCGCGCAATAAAAGGCGCATACACACAAACCGTAGACTTTAAGGCGCGCCCGTTTGCCCTATTGACAGCCCAACAAAAAGACGCCGCCGGCGCATTGTGGGACCACGCAGGCGTTAATGAACGTAGCCAATTCGTACAAAACCTTATTACCTACGGTAAACAACGCGAACCCGAAGCCCCGCGCGCATTGGCACAAGGCGTAGGCGAGGCTATGCCGACGGTCGAAGTGGAAGTATCCAAAGTTTTAGACCGCGTAAGTGAGAAACTGAATAAGAACCTACGCCTAGAAAAGACGCGCTAACTATGGCTATTAACATTCCAATTATTTCGAGCCTAGATACCAAAGGGTTCGACAAAGCCAAGCGCGAATTTGCGAATTTAGAGGGCGTCGGGGCGAAGTCTGCCTACGCCGTAAAAAAAGCCGCGCTACCCGCCGCCGCCGCTTTAGGTGCTTTAGGCGTGGCCGCTTTTGACGCCGCTAAAGGGGCAGTAGAGGACGCCGCCGCGCAAGCCCTACTAGCCCAAACTCTCACTAAAAACACGAAAGCCACTAAAGCGCAAATAGCCGCTAATGAGGATTGGATAGCCACACAAGGCAAGTTACTAGGCGTCACCGACGACGAACTTAGACCCGTGATTTCGAGACTATCTACGCAAACGAAAAGCCTTGCCGAAGCCCAAAAAGGCGCGGCGTTGGCTATGGATATCGCCGCCGCCACCGGCAAGCCATTAGCCACCGTTACTGAGGCGTTAGCGAAAGCGTACGGCGGTAACGAAAAAGCATTAGCCAAACTTTCGCCCGAACTTAAAGGCCTTATCAAGGACGGTATGACGACCGAAGAAGCGTTTGCCAAACTTTCGGAAACGTTTGGCGGGGCCGCCACAACTAAAGCCAATACCGCCGAGGGACAATTTAAGCGGTTACAAGTCTCGCTAGCAGAAACAAAAGAAACCATAGGGGCGGCCCTATTGCCGATTATCCAAAAGGTACTGCCGTACCTACAAAAAATGGGGCAATGGGCAAGCGAAAACACCACAACATTTTTAGTTATCGCCGGCGCGGTAGGTGGCATAGCCGCCGCCGTAATCGCAGTAAATACCGCTATGACCGTCTTTACCGCTATCACAAAAGCCGCCACGGCAGTACAAGCCGCGTTTAACGCGGTACTAGCAATGAACCCTATAACGCTTGTCGTTATCGCTATAGCGGCCCTAGTTGCGGGGCTAGTAATCGCGTATAAGAAATTTGAGGGTTTCCGCAACATTGTAAACAGCGTATTTACAACGGTTAAAGACGCGGTTAGTGGCGGCTTTAGTTTCCTACGCGGATATCTCGATTTCGTACTAGGCGTCTATAAAGGCATTTTTAACGGCATTGCTACCCTATGGAATAACACGATAGGAAAACTGTCGTTTAAGGTTCCGTCGTGGGTTCCCGGCTTCGGCGGTAAAGGTTTCGACGTACCTAATATCCCAATGCTGGCAGACGGCGGCATAGTCAATAGTCCTACTCTCGCAATGATTGGGGAACGTGGCCCCGAAGCCGTCGTACCGTTAGACCGTTTCCGCGGGGCAGGCAGCGGCGATATCACTATTCACGTAAACGGCGGCGACCCTAACGCCGTCGTAGACGCACTTGTAAAGTATTCACGCCAAAACGGGTCATTACCCGCACAAATAAAACTAGCGTCGTGACACTTTTTAATAACTACAAAGTCGAGTACTACGACGGGGCCGATTGGCTAGAAATACCGTACCTAGTGGAACTAAACGCCACTGTCGGCCGCCGGCAAATTACCGATAGTTGGAGTTCGTCTACCGCGTCGTTTACGTTTCGCTACCCGACGGGGTTCGCGTCCCCATATACGGATTTACAAGTAGACGTTCCTATTCGTTTTTTTACCCCTAGCAACACAACTAACGCAGGCTGGACAGGGTTTATACGCGACGTAACCGCGTCGTGGGGCAAACCATACGCCGGCGGGGTAGGCGAAGCCGACACTCTCACGGTACAAGCCGAAGGCGCGTTAGCACGTTGGGGCCGCATTATCGGCGACGGGTTCGTACCGTCCACTAATACCGCTAACGGCCAACTAACCGAAATAGTGAACCATTACGGGCTTTCGTGGAACGGGAACCTAACTAGCGAACCCGTAAAAGCCGTTGGTACAACGTCGTCTATTTTGGATTGGTTCCAAAAGTTTCTAAACACAACACAAGGCCGACCGCTAGACGGTATGGCAATATCGGGCGACCCTGAAGCACAACCGAACGTATGGGTTATTAGCAACGCCACCAACCTATTTACGACCGTTAATTTTTCCGACGTTGCCAATAACGCAACCAACGACATTTACGACGTTCTTAATTTTGACAGTCTCGCCGACAACTACGTAACGCAGGTAATCGTTACTAGCCCCGACTACGCAGACCAAACCGCGCAAGTCGGAACCGAGCCGTACCGTTCTTTTACGGTAGACACCTACGCCAATAGCGCGGCGCAAGCGGCCGATATTGCGTCCTACATTTTGGCTACGTCGCAGGGGCAAGTTATAGCCCCGTCGGAAGTGTCGGCTATTTCGAGCGGTCAAAACGACGGCCGTATAGACACTATGAACGTTCCCAACGCGTTTTATATTTTTGCGCGCTTACCGACGTTTTTCACGAAAATTACTTTTCGAGGCGTTACCTATGTTGCGCGTATTGAAGGCGCAACTATAAGCGCAAACCCTGAACAAACCCGCGTAACGTATTATTTGTCCCCGCAAGAGGCGAACCCGTGGCTAATTTTGGATAGTGCCACCAATGGGGTACTAGATACCAATAAATTAGCCTTGTACAGTTATTAGCGGTTTGTAGAAAAGAGACTTTATGCCCGTACCTGATTTTAGCCCCGGCGAAATTCTAACGGCGTCCGCTATGGACAGTATTGGATTGTGGCGTGTTACGACTTGCACCGTGTCGAGCGCGGGTGGTACGGCGGCTACTGCGTCTAACGGCGTTATCACTATCGGCACAGGCAACACCAGCGTGACCGTAAATAATGCGTTCTCGTCAGACTTTCAGTCGTACCGCATTTTTATTGAAAACAACGACACAAGCGGAACCGCGTCACATCTGTTCCAATTTAGTGGCATTACAGGCAGTAACTATTTAAGTGGCGGGTCGTACGGTTCGTGGGGTGGAGCAGCACAAACGGGGTTCGGAAATGCGTTTACAACCACTTGGACACTTTCGGCAAACGTATTAAATGGCACGGGAACAGTTATGACCCTTGAAGTAACTAACCCAAATATTGCTCGCAGAAAATACGGTTTTAACACGGCGCAAGCGGGTAACGGTCATTTAACTTTTAACCACGTTTGCACGTCAACCAGCACCGCCACAGGTTTCGTTATTTCAAAAGCAGGGGAAACAATGACAGGTGGCACTATTCGCGTTTACGGGTACAGGAATTAGCAATGTCCGACACCATTCTCGTAGCCCTAATCGGTGGCGGCTTCACCGTAGTAGTCGCCCTAATTGAAGTCACCCGCCGACAAAACAACCGCGACCACGGCGAAAACTCACGCAAACTCGACTACCTAGCCGACCTATTCCGCGACCACCTGAAAGGCCACAAATGAACCCCAAAGCCAAAGCCGCTATAGCGTCCTACGCCCGCGCCCTAGTCGCCGCCGCACTCCCCGTATGGGTTGCCACGAACGACGTACAAGCCACCACCCACGCATTTTGGGCCGCGCTACTACCCGTCGTTATGCGTTGGGCAAACCCCGCCGACCCAGCCATAGGACGCGCCACAAATGAAAACTAGCGTAATTGGGTTATCACAAACCCCCGCAATTGTTCACCCCGACAAAGACGGCCCCGAAACTATTTACATTTACCCCGGCGGGCAAGACGTCTACGTAGGCGACGCAACCGTAACTAGCAGTACGGGACTACCACTAATCAAAAACAACCCGAACGCCATTTTTCTTAGAGGCCACCAAACCTTGTACGCAATATGCGCCACGGGAACCCACAACCTAATCGTTCTCCACGAAAGCCCGTAGCCGTGTCTAAACGCCCATACACAGGAAACAAAGACGGAACCGCAAAAGCGAAACGCGCAGGTACGGAATGGTTCGTACGTGCAATGCGCGCCCGTTGGAAATTCCGCAATATGGGAACCCTAGTAATCCGCGATATGCGCGGTAAACCCGGCGTGTTATCCGTCCACGCAACAGGACGCGCCGCCGATATCGGCTACCTAGTCAAAGACCGTAAAAAAGCCGTAGAAATAGTCGAGTGGTTAGCCACCAATGCAGACGCGTTAGGTATTGAAGCGATACACGACTACGTTTACGGCGACCACGGCCGCGGGTGGCGTTGTGACCGTGGCAAATGGAAAATTTACACCGCCGCCGACAATGCAGGCTCTGGCGGGTATTGGTTTCATATAGAACTGAACCCCAAAATGGCCGACGACGCGGGCGCATTGTCTGAAGCGTGGCACTCAATACCTAAGCCCGACAAGGCTTAGAACGGATTTACCCACAACCGCCGTAAAGGTTCGCTAGGGTTTCCACACCCGACGAAAGGCCCCTAATGCGCCGAATTACCTTTATAGCCATATTTGCCGTAGCCCTATTTACGGCCCCAAACCGTGTAGACGCGGGCGGTAGTTGCCCCCAATACGAAAAAGTTCTAGCGCGCTACCTACCCGCCGCCACGGTCAAAACGTTTAGCCGTATCGCCTACCGTGAAAGCCGTTGCAATCCTAAAAGCATTTCGGCGGTTCGTAAGTCCACCGGCTACCCCGATATCGGCCTACTACAGATACAGGGGTCGTGGCGTACCGTCACCTATCAGGTTTGCCGTCTAAAGCCCACAGAACGCCATATAACAGCCCTAACGCGTTTCGACTGCCATTTACGCGTCGCGCGCTATTTATACGACAACGGCGGTTTAGGGCATTGGCGGGCGACGTCGGGACAATGACAGACCCAACCCGTAACGTCTGCTACGGTAAGCACTAATCCACCCGACAAAAGGAGAACCCGACAATGGACACGCACAACCACCGCAACGTTGCCATAACACGCGCAACACTTAATGCGAACCACCCAACTAAAAAACCACGCAACGGGTGGCGCGTTGAACTATGGGAAAACTACCCGCATTATTTCACGACGCTAAAAGCGGCTCGCGCATTTATTGACACAGAAATAAACACAACCGTAAATAAAGTTTTTAGGCAACCTTGCGTCCCTGAGTATTACCGCGTAGTACTAATCGACGGGCGTTTTAACGCACACGAAATTTCGCACGACTACTACCACGCAGTTAGCGAACACTTCACAACGGACGGCGCACAATGAACCGCGATAACACCAAATGCGTAACGTGTGGCGACGACGCCAACGTGTCCACGTGGAAACGACAAGAACGCGACGGCGTAATAGTCAAAGGCCCACGACGCGACTACTGCTACGACTGCTACGACGCGCAACAATACCCACAACCCGTAAACCGCCAACTAAAAGACCTAAAACGACTAGCGGCCGACCTACGCGAACACGCCTACAAATACCTTTTAGACGACGGGCAACTATGCGCCGACCTACGGCAAGCCGCAAACTATTTAGAGGCGGTAGCAAATGGGTAACCACAACGCCCCATACGTGGCCGCTAGTGACACGTCGCGCGCCCGCGCCGTTCGAGAGGACGCCAACGGAACCACAACCGACCGGCGACGCCATATTCTTGACCTACTCACCGAAGCGGGAACCGTCGGCGCAACGTGGAAAGAACTAGCCGACCTAACAGGACTACACCACGGACAAGTTTCGGGGACACTCTCAAAACTTCACGAAAACGGCGAAGTATTCCAACTACGCGTAACCCGTTACGGTTGCCACCCGTATTTAATAGCCGCCTACCGCGACGACTTCTACGACTACGAACGAAACGACGAACCCGTAAAAACCAAAAACAACGCCCGCATAGCCGCGCTCGAAGCGGTTGCGCAAGCGGCCTACGACTTGTGTTACACACAAAGCACTAACGTCGGCGCAAAATGGGACGCGTTACGTATAGCCCTAGCGAAAGTAGAACTACCAAATGATTAACCAACCAACCAACGCGGCCGACTTCACGCTACGGATAAAGACGTTGTGCCACGTTCTTTACGACGTTTGCCGTTGCCACTTATTCACCGACCCGCGCCACCGTTGTAGTCGTTGTGACATTCTTACGTCGGCCGCTACGGAATGGGCGTACGAATACGAATTAGTTATGGAGTCTTACAACGAACAAAAGGATAAAACCGTATGAGTTTTGACTTAGGCGACTATGTAGACGTACGCCACCGACTAGAACTAGCCCTACTGAAGTTCCCCAACCTACGCGTAGTAGAAAACGAACCCGAACTAATCCCCATAGGCGAACGCGTCTATATCCAATGCGCCGTAACCGTCTACCGCGACCACGACGACCCCCAACCTATGCGCGCCTACTGTTGGGAAGTATTCCCCGGCCGCACCCCATACACAAAAGACAGCGAACAAATGAACGGAGCCACGTCCGCGTTAGGTCGCGCGCTCGGCTATATGGGGTTCGGCATAAAAGCAGGGTTAGCGTCCGCGAACGAAGTACGCACCGCACAAGGCAACAGCCACCCGTCCACCGAACCACGGCGAGTAAGTGAGGCGGCCCCCGTTGAGCAACGGCGGGCGACAGGTGGCGCGTTACAAGGTATGGCAACAACAAAACAACTAGACCTAATAAGTGCTATGCGAAAAGAACGCGGACTAGACCCGTACGACAGTAACGGCAAAACCTACGCCGAAGCGTCCGACGAAATAACACGCCTAAAAACAATTCCGCGCAATGGCTGAACAATTGACCGTAGGCAGTCTGTTTAGCGGGATAGGCGGCCTTGACTTAGGACTAGAACGCGCCGGTATGCGCGTTATATGGCAAAGTGAAATAGACCCGTACGCGTCGCGCGTATTAAAAAAGCATTGGCCTGAGGTTCCCAATTATGGCGACATTAAAAAAATACAATGGGGAGACGTTGTTCGACCTAACGTCATATGTGGCGGCTACCCCTGCCAACCCTTTAGTAACGCAGGACGACGAAACGGCACAGACGACCCCCGTCATTTGTGGCCGTGGGTACGAACAGCCATTAGCGAGTTACGACCCGATTACGCAATTTTGGAAAATGTACGGGGACACTTATCTCTGGGGGGGCTGTCCGTTATTGGAGAACTTGCCGATATCGGGTATGACGCGGAATGGCGTATTGTTTCCGCGGCAAGCGTGGGAGCCAACCACAGACGCGACCGGCTTTTTATTGTGGCCTACCCCGCGAGCGTTTACGGCGATGAGCGAGGACATACAGACAATTCAGGCACGTTTAGAGAACGGCGAACCGTACAAAACGAAACTCGAGCAGGCGGTAGCGATGTGGCCTACCCCGCGAGCGGCAATGGGCGAGGCGCGGAACCATACGGTATGGGCGAGGTCTACGGACAAACCGCAAAAC
>Ga0315904_10010180_pt1 | contig 12190 bp, 16 predicted proteins | sample LakEriMetagenome_6_FD_203529 | JGI IMG/M metagenome (GOLD analysis project Ga0315904, IMG submission 203529) | Freshwater fungal communities from buoy surface, Lake Erie, Ohio, United States - Buoy 12 MA120 | ecosystem: Environmental > Aquatic > Freshwater > Lake | place: USA: Lake Erie, Ohio...
TGTTTAGTTGTCATCATTTGCTCCATTACCATTCGTCGGGTTTCTTCTGATAGTTCGCCTTGATTCCATGCCACACCTTCACTCATTTTGTTGCACTCCATGGCCCCCAGCCGTAACCGTGACGCTCGACGCCGTAGTTGTAAATTGCTAACGCTGCGCGCAAATTAACATCAGCCTGTAACAAGTTTTCTGCCTCGGTAATAATTCCCCGCTCGGTCAACCATGGTGTCCAGAATCCGTTGATCTGCATGAGCCCACGCGACCCGCCGTTTGGGTCTTTGCTGTTGTATGCGTTTGGTGTGCAATTTGATTCACGCCACATCACAGATTCGAGCACGGTGCGTTGCTCTGCAGGCCAGCCAAGGTTTACCGCTAGCGCGCTGAATTGCTCACATGCGGTCGTGTAGGGGTCAATGTAGATCGTTGAGCTGGTAGTCGTGGTCGGCTCAATCAGGTATGGCTGGACGCTTATCGGCGCTAGGGCGATGGTGCCAGACGGGCTGCTAGACGCGTCAGGAGCCTTCACAGCGACCGTAAAGCCGAAGACCGTACAAAGCACTAGCCCAATGATTTTTTCTGCAAAATAGTTCATCGTTTCTCCAAAGATATGGGCACACCCCAAGACGAGGCGTGCGATCTAAATGCAATTTGTCCTAGTAGGAACTTGCCCGACTCTGGGCTGGTAAAGATCTGTACCAAGATTTCTTGGCCGTTGTCCATCACTCCTGTATAGACGCTGTAATCAACAATCTGCGGTTCAGTCATTGCCTGTCCTTTTGTCGGTACTCCGACCCTAGAACATAGATCAAGCCTTAGGTTGGATTTCCCCGAACACCTTTAAGAATGCGGCTTTGACAAAGATCACCGAGTCGGCAGCCTGTGGCGAAATCTCAAGGTGGAACCAATCACCCGTGGGCGCTCCTGAAACTGTTGGCTTGGTGTACTTGCTCCATGCTTGACGATCGCAACGCCATGCGCGACCGTGCGGTGTAGGGAAATAATCTATTACCATCTGGATGCCTAATTCGTTGGCGTTGGCAACCAGTTTTTCTACAAACGGCAAAGCAGATTTGCGTGACGCTTGCGGATGACGCGCACTCCCTCGATACGACATGTCCACCGCGCGACCAGTTGCATGCACCGACAAACTGCCTGGCTTGCCTTTCATGTCGCGCTGACCGTAAGACCCGTTGTTCCAAAGCGCGCCATCAGAATGATGGATCACTTGTTTGATAAACTCGTTCATGCCAGCACGTGGGCCAGCGGATGGGCCATCACTATTGCCAATGTATGGCCGTGAGTTGGGGTTAGTTTTGGCTGTTGCCACGACCGAACTTTATGTCTTTCGGATTAAAGTAGCGCAACGCTGTTGGGCAGACCGCGCCGATTGCAGCTGCTAACAACGCGGATGGGTCGGTGTTGCCTGTTACTGCCAGCGCAACGACGGCGGCGAGCATTGAGCGACCGTATGAGGCAAGTAGGGCTTTGTCTTTAGGCTTCAACATCTTTGGCTCCTTCTTTCGCTTTTGATTTTAGCCCGTTTGAGGCAACTAAACCTGACAACGTGCCGGTCATAAATACGGTCAAGGTTGATAGCAGGTCTATAAATGCGGAGTCGTTAGGGCTCTGATGGCCGATCGGCTGGGTAACAAACATAAGCGCGTAAACAAATCCAAGCACGGTGATGGCAAACACGCTGGCAAGGATGATGCCGACAACAACAATTAGTCGAGCGTGAAGCTCCTCGGGTTTAAGGCGTGCTCTCATAAATCAAATCCCTTGTGCATGTTCCAGATGGGTTGCAAATCGGTGGTTCGCATTCAGGTTTCTGCCAGTTGTTTGGGTCTTGGCATGGGTAGCGATATGAGCCGTCATAACCACATCCCGCGCAACCCCACAATACGACCGCAATGAGTGCGACGTAGCCGATGAGGTAACGCCATCGCATCAGGACAGAAGCGCGGCTACTTCGTCGGCAGTAAGTCCAAGTTTGGCAAGAGTCGCTGTCTTAAGTGCTTGTAAATCAGCATCAATTTTTGCTAGTCGAGCAGATTCTTTTGCGTCGGCTTCCACTTGTTTGGAGTCGCGCGGTTCCAAATAGACAGGTGCAATGCTGTCGTCTGGTGTGATGTCGTTACTTGCTGTAGCCATAAACCATTACCGTTCCTGCGAAGTTTCCGCTCACATAAAGTGTAAAGCCGTCAAATTGTGTGCTGCCTGTTTGGTTGCCTGCAACGATTCGACTGTAAACGTTCCCGTTGCTGTCAACGATCACGTTGTTTGTGTTGATTGCTGTTCGTACTGCCAAGTTAGGGTTATAAAAAGTCATCATTGCGTTGTGTGCTGTGATTGCTGTTGAGTGAGGTGTAGCAATGTAGAAACCTGTTGTTGTGGTTTCTGAACCTGTATAACTGGTATACAACTGGCTTCGCAAATATTGGTAAGTAGATGTTGAAGTATCTGTTCCGCTTGCACGCAAACGGCACGAAACATCTTGTTCAGCTGAAGTTGCTGTCATGTTTAGAATGGCGTAGTAGTTCGTGTATGTAGAACTAAAAACACCGTTGAGACTCACCGATGATGCGCCAGTAAAAGTGACAGACCCGCCAGCGTTGATCGTTGCTGAACCGCTACCAACCGCAACCGATGTAGGTGTCAACGGAATAAGTCCAGGTGCTACACCTACCGATTGCCATGCTGCGCCGTCATAATATTGCGTAGTGTTAGTTGCTTCAATGTATGCAAACTGACCTTCGGCAAGTACCTTTTCGCCTGTTCCACCAAAAGCGGCATCACGGGTTGTTGTAGTAGCAAATACTGGAATACCCGTGTTCACTTCGGTCATTTCCGCGGCGGTCAATATCTGACCTGCGGTAAATGCTGGAACTGATGTTTGTGCGTTAACTCCCATAAGTGCTCCTATCCTAAGACATTTTCGGCGTCAAGTACGCCATAGATCGCATTGTCCAATATCAACTCGTAAACGATTGTGGTTGGGGCGGTTGAGTACATCACCCTGTGGCCCGTGCTGAAATCAAGGTAATGATCAATCCCTTCAACCGACAGCTCTTGAGCCAACTGGGTCGTGCCGGTACCGCTGGCAAAAGACTTTTCTATGCTGATCGTGTCACCAATGTCCACGGTTGCCAAGGTGTCTTTTTGGGCTGTTGTCAGCATCAGGAACTTAGTTTCCACCGATGTATAGCGCGCTTCTGGCTCTGGGTTTAGCAAATATTCCGCAGCGGCCTGAATTTCGCTTGCTTGATGTAATAGGCTGTTGGCGATGCTGGACGTTTGAATAAAGTAAGTAGAAATTGATACAGCGTCGGTTGCCGTGTAGGTATCGCCATCCAAAGCAATCACAACTGATCGGTTAATTACCGAATCAGCCTCAAAACTGATGCCTACGCCATCGTATTTATATCCTGTGCCGTCATCATGAAAATCGGCGACAGGGGCGCTTAACGTTTGTCCAATTCGATCTTGAAACGTAAGCACCCCAGAACGTGACATAAACAAACGGCCAAATTCTGCAGTTTCGTTGATTTGGGTTAAATATTGCAACGCGTTAGTTCCTGCCGGCACGGTGTAATGGAAGTCGTGACCAAGGTTCACGGTGCCTGTGGAGATTGCTCGAGCGCCTGCTGGAAAATCAACTTCTGGTAAATCTAGGACGGTTTCTATGCGTTCGCCTGATGTTTCGGGTGTGACGTTTAATTCGTCTAAGTAGGTTTGCGCGAGTAGGTAGAACTGGTCAGCACAATACACGGTCACGGTGTCTAAACCGCCTAATGCAAAGTTGTAGTCGTAGTTAACGACATAACCGCTGAACAGGGATTCGGGCACGTTTGTGTTGCTGTATCGAATCAGTTGCACGGCGCGCAATGGTGCGAGACCTGGCTTTGCTTGGGGGGTGTCGTAGTACGGACTGTTTTTATCAAACGGGTTGAAAATGCCGTCCACGTCTTGAATGGTAAATGTCATTGTTCCAGCGCTGAATTGATCACCAACGTCACGGCGACCGCGGCGCACCATAACTTTGATAGTTGAGTCCATCACATTGGCAAACTCGGTCGTGCCGTCAAGCACGTATTCGGTGTTATCTAAAACACCCTTTAGAGCGTCATCAAGCACAAACGCGTCAACCTGAAATCCTGTGGCAATTTTTAATTCATAGTTGCCAGAATCAACAACAGCTGTACCTGGCATTACGCCACCTGTAATTGCAACGGCCCAGCGGAACGCGAATAGGCGCGCAATGCGTTAACAACGCTTTCACCGATTTCGGCACTTGTGGCAAGACCGCCTGTCACGTTGATGGTGATACCGCCACCGTTGTTTATGCGATCTAACGGCACAACGGCCTCTGGGCCTGCTTCACCAATTAGCGCCAAAGTAGGACTTGACACGATGCCACCGTCAGCCATGCGAGGAATCTTGCGCGGAACCTGTGTCGCTGGGCCTGTCGCGCCCAACTGTGGTACTGGCATTGTTGGGGCTTTCGGAATATCTGGCAACAACGGAATTGAATTATAGGCGCTAATAATTGCGTTGACCGCGCCGATTGCAGCGTTAACCATTCCAGCAAAGAAGCCAATAACGGTATTAACGATTGCGTTGATGCCGTCACGAAACCACTCAAATTTGTTGTATGCGGCAACTAGCCCAACGACCAGCAATGCGATGCCGGCAGCAATCAGGGCAAATGGGTTAAGCGCCATGGCAATGTTGGTAACCACGATTGCGGCAGCTACGGCGGAAATAGCGGCAGCAATAGCCAAGAATGCTTTGGGGTTATCTTGAGCCCACATTGCAAACTTGTTGAGTATCGGGAGCACGGCCTCGACTACTGGCAACAACGCTGCACCAATTGATTCTTTAGTTTCGCCAATGCTGTTTGACAAAATCTTCATTTTGCCTGCTGCGGTCTCAGCGCTTGCAGCGGTCGCACCGCCAAACGTTCCACCAAGCACGTCCATAATCTCGTTAAGGCTTGCGCCTTCTTTAATCATCGTTGCCATCTCTGGGCTTAATGATCGGAGCGCCTTAAAGTTGCCTTGGTATGCCTTGGCAAGCGCGTCAGCGACGCTGGCAGAATCCATGCCGGTAGCCGTGCTGATGTCCATGACAAGGTTCATGTCGCGCATGGCCATGTCCACATCTTTTGTACCGCGCACAAGAGCTTCTAATGCCAAGCGATACTCGGTGTCAGCAACGCCAGACGCTCGAGACATCGCGCTAATCTGATCTTCAATCTGTGCGGTCTGTGCAGCACCCGCGCCAGTCACATTTTGCAAAGTAAGCGCTAAAGCCGCCTGTTCCTGCTGGTCTTCCATTGCAGCCTTGGTTGCGTCACCAAGCGCCAAAGCCAAACCACCCAAAGCGGCAGCTGCCGGTATCGCAGCTTTCTTAATTGCAAACTGGGCTTTTTCCCCTGTGGTCTCAAGTTGCTTAAACTGCTTAATAGCCTTTTTAATACCTGTGCCGTCAAACTCTGAAATGATCGGGATATTGATTGCCATTATGCGGTCTCTCTGTTCGCTTCTTCCATTACGCGCTTAACCAATTGCTCCATTTCGGACATGACATCGTTTTGGCGTTGCTCGTACGCTTTCCACATTACTCGCGAACGACTGCCATAGCGTGCAGTTAGCGCGCGCCCTAATGAGCCAGACATGGACGTGTCAAACATGGTGCCAGTTGCGCCTTTCCATTGAATGGCAAACGTGCCCACGTTGGTTTTGTTCCCGCTGTATTCCTTAATGGCTCGAGTATTAATCTTGGCAGCGATCTTCTGTTTCATACCAGGTATCCACGGCAAGATCTGGAACCCTGATCGGGTCTGCCAGTTGCGCGCCATACCAGACAACGGGACGCCAGTAGGCACAAGTTTGTTTGCATCGTCAATAACAGGCTGGACGATCTTTTTGTAGTCCTTGGTGATTTCTCGGCGCAAAGATTTGTCAATTTTATTAAGGGTCTTCAAAGCATCCTTGAGCCCGACGACCTCAACCCTTGCCGATACTTCCGCCACGTCATCTCCGTTTTTTGTTTGCCTCGTTAAGCACTTTAATGACCGTTGCTATATCTCGAGCGTCAAACACAATGTCGCTAGGCCACCAACCGACCGCGACCAAAATCTCTGCTAGTTGGCGACGGTAGGTGCCGCGTCCGTAGGGTTTGGGTCTGTCTCGTCCAGTACCGGCAGAATGTCGATGTCAGGGTTTTTGCTTAACCATTCACGCCAGTTGTCACCAACTTGTTCGCCTTTGATCTTTAAGATCGTGTGCATCCAACAGGCATAATCCGAATACAACGGGTTTGCGGAAAGCTGTTGAATGTTGCGACGCTCGAGGCGTTCCCATTCCGTGACCACAAACAGGTTTGTGTAGTAGTACTCGGGTGCGCTGTCGGGCGTGCGCTTTAACTGCAACTTAATTTTCATGTTTCTCCTATGTCGGCTTGGAGCCGTTGATTACGGGTTCGTGGTATCCAATGTCAGCGCGCCACCCATGAACGTGATGTCATAGGTTGACAACTCGCCAAGGGATGCGTTAATAACTGGCAACGACTCAAGGTAGCAACCAGTCAAAATAAACTTCGGGTTAGTTGCTGACTCTGCACCTGACGCTGGGGTCAAGGTGATGTTGGTCTTAGTGCCAACCAACGGGAACAAGGTTGCGTAGGTTTCGGTTGCTGCAAACGACGCGTACATCGTCAAAGTTACTTCGTTGTTGACAAGGCCTGCGGTGTAACTGCGTGAGTTGGTGCCGAACGCGGTGTCTTCAAGCGCTTCAACCAAATAGGTCAATGTTGCTGCGCTGCACATGTCGGTCAAATCAACGCTGTTAATTGTGAGGACTGGGTTCGAGAGGTAAGTGCTACTGGCCATAAATGCTCCTTAGGTTATGTTCTGATAGTAGATGATTTGTGTTGCTTAGTTGTGGATTACGAAGTCTGGGCTTGGATAGCGCAATCAAGGTCGTAGCACGGATATAACGCGCCACCGATTTCAAGGCTTGACGGACGCCCACCCATCACGATGATCTTGGAGCCAAGCACGGTTGCAACAATGCTAAGAATCTGACGCAGTACCGGCAGACCTGCTGGGCCCGACCCGATGACTTTGACTGGAAACTCAAGGCGCACCACGTTGCCGTTGCCTGCAATAGTCGTAAAGTTTGGCGCATCCAAATACACGCAATTAGGTGCAAGTTTGGTCGGGTCGTTTACAACACGCAAACCAGATACCGCAGTCAGCGTTGCCGTGACATCATCAATTGCTTCGTTAAACAGGTCGGTGTACGACATTAGGCAACCGCTGGACGTGGGATGCCAAGCAGCTGCTTAACGATCGGGGTCAGGCTTTGCTGTGGTGCTGAACCCATGCCGTCAAACGTGGCGTAGGTTGCCTCTATTGACCCTCTAGAGCGCCACAGCGCCGCGCAATACATCAAAGTGCCCAATGTGGCGTCACCACCTGGAGAGGTCGTTAGGGAGTCGATATAGCCCGATTCCTGACGCCTGCGATATGCGAACTGGTTGCCAGCCGATACTGATTGCGTAAGCAACGTGTAGTCGTCTGACGGGTTAGGAATGTTGATGCCCAAATATGTTGCAACTTGCGCAGCTGTAACCCACGTGCAAACAGGGTCATACGAGACGGTGCCAGACGCGGCGGTGCGCTCCACGTTGTTAGCGACTTTGGCGTAAAGCACCTGATCTGCAACTGGCATTTGATAGTCGTAAAGCAGGTCGCCTTCTGTATCAACGCCAATAAACAAATACTGTGGCAATGCACGCACGCTGTAAGTACCGTTGAATGTCGCGTCAACGCCTGCGACCGTAATTGACTGACCGACTGCAATCTCGCTGGGGGTCAGGAGTTGCAGTACGGCGAAGTCATCAATTAGGTACTTGTTGGTAACCGTGTATGTTGCCATGAGCGGATGCTCCGCTCTCGACTAGGCGATTGCGATTGACTTAACCTGATCGCCGTCTGCGATAAAGGTTGAGACGTAGCCGTAGTAGGAGAATGTGCGACCCAAGGTTGCAGGTACTTCTACTGACATGATTCCACGAACTTGCTCGTAGAACTCAATCGCAGATCCGCGTGCTACAACCATCGTGTTGTCGGCAAATGCGCGGTCAACGACCAAGTTCAAACCCAATGGGTTGAACGTGTTCATTTGTGTTACGCCGCCTGTGCCAAGTCCGTTGATGCCCATGAGTCCTGCTGCGCCGGTGTATGGGAAAATTGGTCGCTTGTCTCCGTCCAACTGACTTCCCATTTTTTTCCATACGTCTGGACTGACGAAAATGTGGTCAGGCAGGAAGTTGGTTGCGGTGAGGATGTCGGTTGCTGCGTCGTACAATGCTGCAATCAACGATGTTGGGTTGTCAGCTGTAACTGTCCAGGTTGAACCTGATGCGGTGTCGCCTGCGAGGATTGCGTTACATGCGACTGCGTCTGATTGCAACATGTATTGGCCTGCGAGGTCTCGCAAAATGATTTCCATTGCTGCAGGTGAAGTGAAGTCAATGTCTTGTACTGACAAAGTAACTTGACCGGCAAGCGTGGTCTTGGTAACAACATTTGATGCGATTACTGGCGTGGTTGCTGATGCTGAACCAAGTTCTGATTGTGAACCTACCGAGGTGTGGGTCGTCCAAGTTGGGCGAATCCATGTCTTTGATTGTCCACCGTCTGGCATTGCGCGAGCGCCAACTGCGGTGACTACTGGACGGATGTAGTTCAAGTCATCAAATACTGGCCCAAGGACTGGTACTGGCAAAAGACCAGGTGTGTCCGTGGTAAGTACATCGCCTGCAGCTGCTTGAAGTGCTGATTGCTTTGAAATTGCGAACTCGCGTGCGGCTGCTGCCACGTTGCGGAAAGTTTCTCCGCCGATGTGCATTGCTGCGAGGTATTCGCCTGGTGTTGGCAAATCAAACTTGCGCTTTGCTTGTGCATAAATTGGTGCAGTAGGAATGGTTGCCTCGACTGCGGTTTCGTTTACTTCGGACATTTCTGGTTTCTCCTCTACTGGGGTTACTTCTTCATTTAACACTACTTCAGGTTCTTCTTGGTGGATACTTGCAGCAACCTTGGTGATGTTTGCAGCATCGCCAAAAGCGCCAATCGGGACTAGGGATAATTCCATCCAGTCGGCTGACTCGATAATCATTGTGCCTTCTTCGTCATACGAGAACTTGACTGGATTTATACCCACCGAGACTTGATCAATGGTGCCGTCCAAGGCCATAACCAAAGCGTCATTTCCGAGAGAAGTTGCGCTTATCTTGGCGCTAAACATCATGCCTTGCTCGGTATCTACTCGCTCGGTAACAACGCCAACTGGCATTGAAGCGTCGTGGTACATAAAAAGACGGGGCGCTTTGCCTTCGACTGGCAACGAGCCAGGACGGAAGATCACAGCTGTACCGTCCGAAACTACTGCCGGCACGTTGTACGGAACAGCGGTTCCCGAAATGGTGCGGCTTGGGGCGTCACCCTTAGCGGCGTCAATCGTAAAATCTCCTGCAATTAACTTGATCATCGTGCTAACTCCTCTTGTGTGTTTTCTCTAACGACCTCTTCACGGTCGTCCATTTGATCGGCCATAAAGTTTTCTTCTAGGTATTCATCCGCGTCAAACTCAACATAAGTTCCGCGCGGTAGCACGTTGTCCATTGACAGCGCGCTAGCAATTGCATCGGCATACAACTTTACGCCAAACAAATAAAGATCGGCGCGCGCTTGCTGGCTTGATTGGTACGAGTATGCGCCAGTTGCAACGCCCACCAAATACGGCGGAACATTTGCCAGACGCGACATTTCTAGCGCCTGATATTGCGATGCCTCAATCAACAACATCTTGTCAGGTGTGCTGTTTGTTTCCGTATATGTCAAATACTCGTTGAGCGCTGCAGTCTGGTTGGTTGCTCGAGCGGCATTAAACGCGCTAGCCAAATCAGCCAACTCTTGCGCGCTAAGTGGTTCTCCGCCAGTCTGTTTAAGAACGCCTGCTGGAATGCTTGACGATGCGTTGCGATTGCGCGCTGCTTCAAGTTTTAGCGCGGTTTCGATTGCGCCAGGTGCCGAGTAAATCATGCCTTGCGCTGGCGATAGAAATTGCACAAGGTTTGTTGGGTCTAGCATTCCGCCGTTGAAGTAAACCTCTTTAGACGGTGCAAACCAAACAGGGCCAACCATGTCGGTGGTAGTAATTGAGCCGGCAGGCAGTCGAGTGAACGTGGCAGGGTATCCGTCAGCGGTGCGTGACGTGATGTACCAAAATGCGCGTCCGAACATCATGAGGTCATCCAGCGTCCAAGACATGATGAACTGATATGGCACGGTTGGGTCTGGTCGGCGCAACCATGAACGTGGAGCAATGTAAATGCTTTCCATTTCTTCGCCGTTCCAAAACTCGTTGTATGAGCGCAACGGCATTGAGCCAATGACCGACGCCATCAAATCTCGAGCGCGGTTAATTGTTGGAACGCTGATCGCGCGATTTCGTGCTTCGCCTTCTTGGTAACTGTAATACTGGCCGATCATGCTTACGCCTTGCGCGTTACTTGTGTAACCGCCAGCGACCGCAGCTGCCACGCTAGGCGCTGGGCTTATCGCTGCTTTACGGGTTTTATTGAAGATCGCCATAGTCCTACTTTGTCATATAAGTGGCAACCGCGCATGACTTATCCGATTCCGACAAAAGGCAAGGTGCGCGGTCGCCGCGTTTATCTTAGTTATTTACTGCGACAAGCATGGGCTTTCCGCTGTTAACTGGACGGGCACACATGCCTATTCCCCAGACCATTGTGCGCGCTAACTCAATTGGGCCAGGTGATCGCTTGCTTGAAAGCACAATCGTGTTATCGGTGCGAACAGCAACAGCGCGCTGGACATGTTCGGCAAGCAGTTTTTCTCCTGTGTGTAACAGTCGTGCTTCGGCGATCATGTTTTTGGCAAGTGGTGTAAAGCGTCCGAGTTCGGCGTAACCAACCACGACCCTGCGGCGCTCGATGTTTGGCGGACATGTGGCGTCCACGGTTGGCGACAACGCAAACCTGATCGTGGGGTCTTTGGCAAGTTCTTGCACGTTCTCCCACAGTTCGGTAATGGACTCGGCAATGAATGCGACGGTGACAAGCACCCGACCGTCTGACAGGTTGACGCATCTGGTCGCGCTGTATCGGGAATCATCCAGCGAAGACTCGATCGCCACGACCCCGCCATTGGGCACGTCACCTGTGTATTCAAGTGACGGCCAGCGCCCTGGCTCAATCCATCCGCGCACAACACTCACCCAAAGGTTGAGGCTGGCGCGTAGGAATGACGCACGATCAGGGTTTGTTGATTCTTGCCTAATTGTGTCCATGTCCAACGTGTGGCCAAGTGCAGGATTACCCCACGCCCATGACGCAGGGTGCAACGGGTCAAGGCTCGGGTCAGGCGACCATTCCGCCATATACATCGTGGACGGCTCACCCTTGTCAATTGCTCGAATGCCTGCCTCACGCCAACGCTGAAACAAGATTGATTCTTCCGTGCCAGCAGTACTAAAGAAACACGCCAACGGGTTTTTGCGTGCGCGCTGTGCCGGCAACAGACCGCCCTCTACCGAGTCGGGGTTAACGTCAAACAACTCGTCCACGATCACAAGGTCAATGCTCATACCGTGACCTTGGTTCGGCTTCAATGCTTTAACCCACCATTTGCTGCCGTCTGGCATCGTGGCCTGATAACGGCCATACGACTTAACGATCTTTGCGCCGTAGTACTCCTCAAGAATTGGAGCCAAGTCATCAAACAACAAACACGCAAGATCAAGTCTGTGCGCGCCCGATACAACGGTCTGTTTGCCACCTCTGATCTTGGGCATTTCTACAAGCCAAAACAGGATAAGCGCTTGGATGATTGTGGTCTTACCGTTCTGACGCGCGACCGAAACAAGGCTCGAGCGATGCACAAACTTCTGATCAGCATCGACGGCAAGCATTCCCTCAAGCACATGCATCTGCCAAGGCATCAAATCAATCTGAAGTACCTGTTTTGCCATGTCCCCCACAAGTCCAGCTAGTGAGCCGGCATGGTCAGGGATGATCGTTTGCAGGCGCGGCTGGTCATGGCCAGTTGACGCTGGTTCGGGCTGGTTCGGGCTGGTGGCGACAAAATGATGGA
>Ga0315904_10010183_pt1 | contig 12188 bp, 33 predicted proteins | sample LakEriMetagenome_6_FD_203529 | JGI IMG/M metagenome (GOLD analysis project Ga0315904, IMG submission 203529) | Freshwater fungal communities from buoy surface, Lake Erie, Ohio, United States - Buoy 12 MA120 | ecosystem: Environmental > Aquatic > Freshwater > Lake | place: USA: Lake Erie, Ohio...
CTGTTACATATTAACCGACTTTGCGTCAGAAACGCAACAATATTGCAAATATTGCATCAAACATGGCATAGTCTATATTTGGGAATTATTCCCATTTTGGGAATCTAACCTAAATGTCAAGACTACTACGCATAGGCTATCTATTAATTCATCCTTGTAATTCGCACCAACTACTTCTATTTGTGGTATGTTAAAGTAGCAGTCGTCTTGTATTACCTTACAGTCAACTAAAAGGTCTTCTATTGAGAATTGCTTATTTGAGAGGTCGGAACGGTAATTGTTGGCGAAGTAAAACTTGGTGTACATCTTACACTTATCTATCGGGAAAATAAGACCTTTGCTACCCAATCTTTTTGACCACTCTTGCATTTGTTCCTGTATAAGCGGCTTTTGCTCTTGTAGCCATTTCTTGTACTCTAGGTTTGGCATTACTTTACTGGTTGTCATGCTTACCGCTTTTTGGGCATCGGCTATGCTAACAGTTCCGTTCTTACTAACTTTCTTTAGGTAATCTCTTGCTGCTTTTCTTATTGTTACGGATAAATTGTTGTTCTTCTTGCTGACTATGTTGCCCTTTATTACAAATCGTATGCTTACAGAGCCGTTCCCCAGTTTGGTTTCCTTGAACGGTGGTATTGGTGTTCCCTGTATTGATATAAACCGCTTAGTCATCTGTGAGTGAAATACTTGTATTACTTATTCATTCGCGAACACCTTTCTTCAAAAGAAACAAGCCAATCTCTACATAAAGCCATCTTTTGTCTTATGGCATCTATATCATCATCATTCCTTTCTATTGTTATTGCATATACTCTTTGGTGGGCTGGTATGTCGTCAAAATTCATGTTTTTTCTTATGTGTTCTATCCTTTTGCTTACATATTCATGCGGAAGGTTCAACCCCTTTATTCTTGACAAATATATGTTTACCTGCTGTGTTACAATATCGGGGTGGTAAGATGTGCAACAATGTATCAAAGTTCCCCTTTTAGCACCCGTAATACTTAAATACCCCTGCATTTGCCAATAATACAATGATTCTTCTTGGGCGTTGTCTATGAAGTCTAAAAAGGTTTCATAGTTGCTTGCCGTCTTTATCTCGTATATATGCTTGGCTTTTTTAATACTGCTGCCAGAATAGGCATCTATTCTACCCTTTATATGGTCGTTTGATATTGTGTCTTTGTAAACCTTAGGTTTTATACCTAAAACCTCTGAAGCCAATTTAAGGGAATCCCTTTCAGAAACAACACCATTAACCAAATGTGGTATGTTTTCTTTGCCCAATAAAGCCTGTTTCCCGTATTTTTCTCTTGAATATATCCTTTTTAGTACAGTTTCATTAGCTTTACATAATAGAACCGATTTCCCATCTGCATCTTCTCTCTTTGAAAATTTCTCGTAGTTATCCAAATCCGTTTTAGTCAGCTTAATACCATTGTATATTTTAGCCTTTATCTTCGCAAACTGCATCTTTTGTGCATCATTCAATGGCTTATTTTCTCTGCCATTTGACATAAGTTGCGGCAAATCAGAGCAATTAAATTTTAATTCACTAAAGTTCATTTGTTAATTGTTTCATGGTGAAACTATTTGTTTGTCCTGCTATTTCATCTACCATTTTCTTAGCTACAGACATTGCTTGTTCAGTTGTCTTGAAATCTTGACCAGTATTGTCCCTGAACCAAAAAGATACATTATTATCTCTCGAAGCGGATGTATATACAATACCGTTTTCATCCTTTTGAGCTATCAGCTTGTACCCCTTGTATGTTTCTTCAATTCTGTTTGTCATTTGTTTTCTTTTTGGTCTTACGTTCCCTTTCTTTCAAGGCTCTTTCAAGTAGGACTTCTACTGTATTAGACAATGACCTGCTTTCTTTCTCTTGTACCTGACGTATCTTTTCGTAGGTTTCAGTGGTTACGGTTGCACTTACTTGTGGCATATTTGATAATTATTTTACACAAATATAAGTGAAATAATAATACAAAACAAAAACCCGTCTAAATTGACGGGTTTTCAGTTAGTGTTGGGTTTTTAAAGCATATTCCATGTTTCGTCCATGTTAAGTACACCATCGGCTCTAAAGCTATCGTCTTGGAGTGTTACGTTTCTTTTGGAAAACATCTTGTGTCTTTCGTCTGAAAAAATCTTAACAGCCATTTTCTTGGCTTCTTCTTCGTTTTCTGCTTTTAAATCAACACACACGATTGATTTGTAGCCGATTGTTACTTGGTAGTTTTTCTTTGCCATGTTTTTTTATGTTTTAGTTTAATTCTAAGTGTATATCTTCTGTTGGATTAGTTTGTGGCGGAATCTAGTTAAGGTTAAAATCATCTTCATCTTCCATTTCTTCTAGGCTGTCTGCTGCTGACCTAAGTGCTGCTATGACTGAATCTCTGTCAAAGTTATGGACGTGAAAATACTTCCAAAGGTCTCCAACCTCTTGCTCAAAGATAATCAATGAAAAATGGCTGTCGTCTGCTAGTTCATCTGAAATTATCTGCTTTATGCGTTCTACTTTGTTTTGTGTGTTCATTTGGTTTGTTTTATTAGCTGTGATAGTATCATTTGATGTTATTTTTTTCTTCTTTTGGGTGGGGTGTTGATTAGGTTTTGTATTAAGTCGTAGTGGGTGGATAGTTTTATGTAGGGGGTGTCGTTGTAGTAGATAAGGTATTCGTTTACTGTTTCTACTTTGGGGGTGGACTTCTTTTGGTTTCTGTACCAATCAAGCATTTGCTTTAGTTCGGTTACCTTGTATTTTTCACCTTTAATAACAATACATAGTGATGAATCAATGTAATACATTAGTGTTGGTCTGTATTCCTTTAAGGAGAGGGTTGGTTCCTGACTAAAAGAAATAAACGAAATGAATACAAGAATAGCTGTTAATAGTGTCTTTTTCATTGTTTTAGTTTTTTGTAATTTGTATGTATTTCTGTTCTGTGTAAAAGTAGTTGCCAAACCTTCGCATCCAATGTCTTTCATACTTGCCTACCAATCTTCTTTTTAGCAGCCAATTTTTAAGAGCCTTTTTACGCATTGTTTAATATTTTGTTCTTTGTAATTGTAGTGTCAACAGTTTGACATAATCATCAATCGTATAAAATACGCCCCTTACAAATACCCCAACTTTGGGCATCATTGATTCGGGAGTTGGTATGTAATATCCTACAACTTCCCCCATCATTCCATATTTCGCGTATATCATAACTTGTTTTTAATAATGGGCGGGTGCTGGTGTCCCGAATAGTATGATGTTAAGGTTTTCAAGTTCTGTTTGCAGTTGGGTATGTTCCGCCCACCAATAATTGTTTCTACACTTCTTCATTCTGTCTAATACTTGTATTCTTCTTTTTTGGGCTTGTAAGGGGGTTAAAGGGGGCGGTTGTAGGCTATTCATGATTATCCTTGTTTATATCAATGAAGTTGATTATCCCTATTACGCAATATACAATAAGAATAAACCCAATAACAAACAAAAATAAGCCAGATAAAAAAATAGAATCATTATCTGAATATTTTACAAGTACGTTGTGGACGTACTTGTAAACATAAAAAACTAAAGCAAGTATCGAAATATACATCATTAAAACCATACCCGATACAACAGCCGTTATAAACTTATTCATTGGTTTTCGTTTAGCGCTTTGATTAATGCGTCTGCTATAAATGCAGCTTCTTTGCCAATAAAATCATAGTTTTCAGCATCGTGGTTGCCTTCAATCTCACCATTAAAAATGCTTTTATTTGCCAACATCCCCTGCATAGCCCGTGCTGCAAAGTATTCACGTTTGGTTAAGCCTTCGTTGTATTTAACATTGCTATCCATAAAGTGGATTGGGTCTTTTGCGTTTGTCATAGTGCTAATTGTTTTTGATTATGTGTTTTATGTTTTTCTTCGATGATTTGCAAGTATTCTCTTGCTTTTTCTACTTTTTGTTTGGCTTTTTGGATGGCTTCATCATCTCTTTTTACTGAAAATATGAGTATTTTTTCGCTAAGGGGGATGTCATCAAAGTTGTGAAGCAGCTTTAATTGGCTTTCTGCTTCTTTAAATTCGGGGGATTCTTCTGAAACCACGTCTAAACGCTTCAATAAAGCCCATTTTTCGCCCTCATACAGAGTTTCGGGGGTATTTGATAGCACATAAGCTACACGGGCTACATTCGCCCCTGATAAGTCCATATAAGCCTGTAATTGCCACCAATAAATAGGGTTATTTTTCTTTAAATCATCATCTTCAAGGTTTGCTATGAAGGTTTCAAGGGTTTCGGGGGACTTTATATCCCAAATTACGTCTGCATTGGTTGGTGATTCGCCCTCGTAAATATCATATTCACCTGTAAAATGGCTGTTTGTTACCCTTTCTGTGTTCTTTTTAAGGAATTTGTTAAGGTAAAGGGACAAGTTGGTGATTGATTCTTCTTCTACAAGTTTCCCCTTTAAGATACCCTTAGTATTAATATCATAAAACCTTTTGTATTTTAATTGGGTATATACTTTATATAGGTAGGACTTGGCGGTTGCTGACAACTCCCCACTATCTTTTGCCGCTTTATCTCTAGGTTCAACCATAATCAACCCCAAAGCAGATGCACGTATTAATGTTTGTGAAAAGTCCATTATAGCTTTATTCTTTTGAAAGTTCTTTTACTTTGTTCATGTATAGGTCGTAGGTTTCTTTATCTCCTACTTGTATGTGCTGCTTGTGTTGTGCTAGTGATTCTAGGGTGGTTGACTTTTCGATAAGTTCACGTAGTCTTTTTATTTCGGGGGCGACCTTTGCGGGTTCGTCTGTTACCGTAAACTGAAATTCATCTAGTGTTCTGTTTAATTCACCACCAAAGAAAGCACCTAATTGTTTAAAGGCGTGTTTCTTAGCAGATGCAATGGTTTTTGCCGTGAGAAGGGGAAGATAATGAATACCCGAAGCGAACTCCGAAGCAACCCCCTGCAAATATTCATCGCTATTATCAAGTGTTTTATACTTGACCGTGATGGTTGTAGTTACCGCTACTTTGCCTTTTTCATGTGTAATATCGGGGGTGTAGATGTTTTTGATTCTCCAATCCCCGTATATCCTATAAGCAGCTTGTTCAAGTATCTGAATGGGAATAGTATAGAACCTTTGTTCAGCATCCAATAATGAAGGGTATTCTACCAACCATTCTTGTGGTGGGGGTGTTTCCCTGATATAAGCGTTTGCATCGTTGGTTAACCCCTCTTTTACAAGTCTTTTAATAAACTCAAAGTGGGGTTCACCGTATGCTAAAGCATCTGATAATGTCATCGTAGTAGTTTAAGTTTTTCAAGTGTTCTATCAAGCAGTAGTTGGTAGCCATCAAGGTCTTTATACCTTTCAAGGTAGTATTCTATAATAACCTTGCACCCGTCTATATCAAATTCTGTTTTACAGGATTCAATAACAGTCATAGTCCACCCTAAAGCCTGTTCTTTTGTTGCTGACATTTATTTTTTGTTTGTGGTAGTATCATTCAACTGAACATTTACCTGTGATACTATTTCGTTTGCAAACTTTGTTAGGCTATCTGCAAGTGGGTTAACTGATTTAGCGGGTAGGTCGCTTTGTTTAAGGGCGGCAGATGCAGCTTGCAAAACCTGAACCTTAGTAGCCCAATCTTTTACTTCATACTTTACAACATACTGCTTTTCGGCTACAAATGATAAACCAATAATAACAGCAAATACTAATAATGTTTTTTTCATATAATGATTCATGTTTTTGTACCCAACAAAATTAGGCAACATTCTCCCTTGTTCAAATTAAAATCTCCTTAAAAAAGTAAAACCCCCGAATAAGAATAAACGGGGGAGAAAACATGAAAAAAGTATTGCACCAGAAAGCATTACAAACATAACAAAAAAATAGGGGAATGTAGAAACATCCCCCGTAATTCTTAACCAAAAAATCCTGCACCTATGAGAAAATCAAAATCACCCAAAATTAAAAATGTAGTTGGTGGTAGGATTGGCAGCCAATTCCGCCGTTTACCTACATGATAAAACCCTACCAACATGGCTAGTGTTGATCTACGATCACGTCTTGCCAGACTACAAGCTCAACAGAGTTTTACCTACTTGTTAGCGTCTAATTCCGCCACACCAACTACAAAGAACTTTATGCGGAGATTATCATATTTATTCTCCGCATTTTTAGTGAACGGGGCAGGACTCGAACCTGCAAGGAAGCATTGTCACGATTTACGTATCTTCCTAAGATTCATAGCGTCTACCAATTCCGCCACCCGTTCAAAAAGAATAGCTTAACCATTCTCCAAGTGCAAATATATAACAACATTCACCCCACTTCCAATTAAAAATACCTTAAAAAAACTTGTCAGGTTATACCCTTACAAACACCACGCAAATGTCAGGGTATAGCCTTACAAATCTTTTAGCTTTAGCTTAATATCCTTTTTACTGTTGCCGATATAAGTAAATTCAACAAACACCCTCAAGGAAAACAAATCCAACCCAACCATTAAATACTTGAATATCCTGTTTGGTTTACCAATAATACCCACCCCGATAGTTGGGCGAACCCAAATTGCCAAAGAATATCTACCCCAAGAATCCTTACTGCAAACAGAAAAAGACACCCTTCTCAAAAGCGTAATCTTAGGTAGATTAACCCCCTTGTTAAAATAAACCCTACCCCTTATTAACGACATAAAACGTACATTTTTTACCCCACAAAATTACATAACCCCCTGATAACCACACCTTAAATAAACCTTAAAAATCACCCTACCCCATTTATACAAAAAATACACCACCCGCAAACGCACAGGGGTGGCCTTATATTTTGGGGTGGGGTCGGTTTTAGGGGTTTCGCCATTAGCAACCCGAGTACTGGCGATTTTTTGAGGATTGCCTGTAGCTGTGTGGATTGATTGCCGTTGTGGTGTTGTGGGGCTTTGGGGCTAAAGGGCTTGCCTGTGTTGGGTTGTGGGCTGTGTGGTGGCTCTGTATGGTGGGGGTTGCTGGCTGGTTTGCTTTGTTGTTTGGTGGGGTTTGAATTGGTTGCGCTCCCTCTGTTTGTGGTGTGGGGGTGTATTGTAGGGGGGGGGGATTTTAATATAGGGGTAACATACGTTTTAACAACCCTTTAACACCAATCAAATTGTGTATTGTGTAGCTTCGCTGTATTATTTAATCAAAAACCTTCTTTATGACTACTTTATCAATTCAACAACCTTTGCCACTTTTTTACCTTCGTGAAGTGGATTATCGCTATGTTATTAATAGTAACGCTGGCAGCTATAACCCCGAAATTTGGGAAAAAACCGTTTTAAGATATTTAAAATTTGAAAATGTCAAATTTTACCAAAAGAAGGGTGAGGAATCTTTTTTTGTTATTTATACCATTCCTGAAGGATTAAGACTAATTGCAGAGATTACTTTTTATAGCTGTTTAAGTAATAGCCCATTTATTGAAGTTTATTTGGATGAAGAAAATGGGCTTTGCACACAAAAATTTGCAGAGGTTTACGTATTAAACACCCCAAAAAATAGAAAAATACTAGCTGAAGCCAGTCAGAAATTCGGTCGCATTTTTAGCAACGATTTGCCACTATCTAAGACTAAAAAAGTAGAATTTCAAATACCTTAACCCCTAACATTTTAAGGGGCTGTATATAGTTAGCCCCTTTCTTTCTTTTTTCTTTTAAGTATTTTTTAACTTTTAATTGTGTACAAGTATTGTTTTTATTCGTTAATATTGTGTAATCAAAAAAATAAAACCATGAAAGCAACATTTAACCCAACGGCAAAAACTAAGTTTAACCGCAGCAGCAGAAAAGAAGTAAAGTGTTATTTTGATTCCTATAGTGCGCTGATTCCCTCTAATTATGACAAACAAGCAAACGCAGTAGTGGATTTACGTTTATATTGTACTGGTAGCGTTTGGCATTGTGCAGTATGGATTAACGGGAACGGAACGCATACAAGCGGAACAGGCAGCGCGGGCGGTTACGGTTACGATAAGCAAAGCGCAGCAGCAAGCGATGCAATTAGAAACGCAGGTTTTACCCTTTCAGAAAATATTGCAGGTGTAGGAAGTTCGGCAATAGAAAGGGCTGTTTATGCGATAGCTGAAGCAATAGGACACCCTGAAGCAATTATTTTCCATGCACACCAGTAACCCCATTACCCCAATACATAAGGGGCTGAAAATCAAAAATTTTAATAACTCAAAAAACTTTTTTTTATGTTTTCAATCAATCAAAACAAAGGCTTTACAATGACTTTTGAAAACGGAAATACTATTTCTGTTCAGTTTGGTAGTTTTAATTATTGCGCTAACAGAATGAACGGGACTGAATATAAACACGAAATGAAGCAAGATAAAACCTCATGTGAAAATGCAGAGATTGCAATTTGGAATAATGCGGGGGTGTGGTATGATTTCGGAAATGATGTAGTAAAGGGATGGTGCAGCGTTTCTGAAGTTATGGAATGGGCGAACAAAGCTGAAAAGGGAGAACTCCAATTTTAACCATTTAACAAGGGGCTGAAATATTGCCCCGTTTATTAACTTAAAAAAATTTATTTATGAAAAAATTTAATTTAATGGATTACAACAGGATGTGCGCAGAGTTATTAGGATTTATAAACACTACCCCAACAGATAAGGATTTTAATATACATGAACACCCTTCGGGCGTATTAGGTAGAACCATGATTGAAACAAATTTCACCGATGTATTTACAAAGGATTGGAATTGGATTATGGAAGTAGTTGAAAAGATAAAAATACTAAAATGTGTTAGAGAAATTACAATTGCAGGCACTGGTGTTATGTTTTATGTTGATGAAACGGGTAGACACTTTTTCCCTTTTGAGAAAGATATTAAGGAAGCGGTTGTGAAAGGTATTTGGGAATTTCTTAATTGGTACAATGAATCAAAAAATAATTCAAATTAGATACCACCCTGTTTATTTTATCAATTATTAAATCAAATAAAAATGAAAACATATAATGTATTTTTAGTGAATTTCAAAGGGCAAACCCTGCTGAAACATTCGCTATTTGCAAAAAATGAAAACGATGCCAAAAATAAATGCTTAGAACTTGTAAAAGTCTGCAAAAATTTAGACGTGTATGGCTTTTACTATTCATTAAAAAATAACACAAACCTAAATGAAAACTAATTTTTTCATGCTCCCAAAAATTGAGGGCTGCATACAGGTAACAGACGGGGACGGAAAGCCATTAGGTAGTATTGATAGGGCGGGGGCTTTCTGCTTAAACCCTAAAACAAAAAAGCTGCATACCTCACAATTAACCGATATTTTGCACGTTTGTTTGAACGTAGAACAATATTTTGAAACACTTAAAAAATAATTTTATGCAAAACATATTTGGCATTTTATCAAATGGGGTGCACATAGATGTATCCAAAACAGAAAGAGGAGCAAAACAATACGCCACTAAAAACAATTATGACACTGTTACTATTCGTTACAATGGCGGGTATGTAGCGGAAGTTATTTCCAAAAAAGAGGGCGGCAAATGGAAACGATTAAATACTAAAAATAACTAACATGGAACAATGGATAACACAAAAGCAACTGGCAGACCTCCGAAAAGTTCGTGTTAATGTAGTACATAACTGGGTAAGAAGGGGGCTAATTGACTTTAAAGAAGTAGAAAGGGGGGACAAGTTGCGAAGGCCGCTAACATTGGTTAATCCCTCTACATTACGGGTAAGACCAAGAGCAGGCAGGCCTCACTAAGTTTATTTTAAGGTTATTTTAATAATTTTAATTGTGTAAACATTTTATATTTACTAAAAATTTGAAACCATGCAAAACGACAAAATTTTTATTAACAAAAGCAACCGCATTTTTACCGTCCGCCTCATGTGGGATATTGGGCAGCCTTTTGTTTGCGGAACTTTAGAGGAAGTCGTAAAGTACGCTATTCAGCCAAACAACGGCATAGAATACTTTGCGGAACTCACGGGCAACAAGTTCAAAAGGGTATCTAAAAAAGACCTCAAAGCAATGCTATCACATAGCTCACTAACTAAATTAGGTGAAGAATTGTTTAAAAAATATTAACCATGCAGCCAGCACACAAACAAACTATACAAGCCCTGTTTATTATCTGTATTGTTATTCCTGTTTTTTGTTGGGTAGTAGAACAGGGGGCGAATCTAATTTTTAACCAATAAAAACCATAAACCATGCAAAAAATAGTATTAACAGCAGCACAACGGGAAAGCCTTATTAGGTCAATTTCAGATTCCATTTATAGTGCAAATGAAGATTTTGGAATTGGTGAAATGGGCGAAATAGGAGATGAAGCAGCACGAATAGTTGACGAATGGGCAGAGGATAATAATATCATTTTTGAGTAACATTTTAAATAATATAAAACATGACTGAAACAATTTTATACGGCTGCAAAGTGGGCGACCCTGATTATATGGAAGAAGTACTTTATGCCTGTAAAGGATATGTAAATAAAGAAGAAGTTATGAACAAGGGTAACGAATGGGCTAAGGCAAACGGGTACGATAGGCTAAGATTGGCAGTAATTGACCTATCCACACCGCCTAATTTCATTAAAACCATAACCAAATAAAAAAATATGACACAGACAAAAAATATTGGGCAATATACAGCCCCAAAAGACAAAGTAATGAAAGCGGCAACGGAGAATTTCCTGCATGAATTAAGGGCGAAATTAGAATACATGAATTACAAGCATGCTAACAATACAAGGGTATTTGATAGTGAAATAGATTATCTAGACTTTTGCAGAAAACAAATTAAAGCTACAGTCCTTAAAATGATAGCTACTGAATTGGAAATGGAATGTGATTAACCAACCAAATAAAACTATAAAACCATGAAAGCAGAAAAGCAACTCACAAGAAAAGAAAGCGACACCCTTACATACCTCATTAATTTGGCTATTCAAAAGTATGGAGCGCAAAATGTAGCAGCCCTATTCTTAGAATCTTACAATGATTGGAGCAATTTAAGGGCTTTTAAAGATGCAGTAAGCGAACACGCTGATATGAAGCAGGAACTAAAGGAATATTTTATTGATGAAGCAAGGGGCGAAGGTTTTGCAGTAGTAAAACTAGAAAGCATAGAAAAGCAAAGCCTGTTTAATGAATTTATGCAGCGTCTTTTCCCTTACTATAATGAGCAAACTAATTTGCAGTTATTCTAAAAACTATTTTTATGACTGAATTACAAGCCCTCAACAATGCGGCAAATGATATGGGATTAACCGTTTATGAAAGATTGACACAAGACAAAAGGAGAACGGTAAAACAATATTTTGCTCAAAATGGTAACGAAACAATTAGCCCTATATTAGATTATGAGCAATTAAATTGCTGGTTATTAGGCTATAGAAAGGCTATAAAATACCACAATTCACCCGTAAATTATTAACCCATGCCCAAAAAGACCTCACCTGAAAGACTAAAGCACCAAATCAAAGCGTTATTAGCCCAAAATAGCCGTTTAGAAAGGGAGAATACAATAGAAGCAAAACAACAAATAGCAAGGAATGAAACGGTTATATATCATCTTAATAATAGGCTTAATAGGTTTGTCAGGGTGGGGGAAGGTTGGCAAAACCACCTAGCAAGATGAAGAAAAAAGCAATTGATCTAAGCATAGCAGTTTACGCATTTATTGTATTTATCATTCTTAAACTTTTCAACCAATGACCACACAGGATAAAATAGACACCTTAAAAACCTTGCTACAGGTAGCAAAGGATATACAAGCAAATGAGATACTAATAAGCGATTGTAACGGTTTATTGGATAAAAACCCTGAAGATACAGTAGCCATTTCATGGAAGGCTGATGCTATGCTAAGGCTTGCTATGCTACAGGTAAAATATGAAGGGTTGCTAAATGGGCTAATTGAAGAAAAAGAATCAGTAATTTAAACCACCAAAACATGACTAAAAAACTAACACCCGAAGAAGTATCTAAATTGGTAGTGGAAGCGGGTAAGCTACAAAACCAATACAAGGCACTAAGAACAGGACAAGCCATGTATAACACCCTTTCAGATATGAATGAAGAACTAGCAAATGAAGTAAATGGGACAGAGTATGACCCTTTCTATAATGATGCTAGAATCGGTAAGTTTTTACAGTACATTACACAACAATAAAAAACACT
>Ga0315904_10010184_pt1 | contig 12188 bp, 11 predicted proteins | sample LakEriMetagenome_6_FD_203529 | JGI IMG/M metagenome (GOLD analysis project Ga0315904, IMG submission 203529) | Freshwater fungal communities from buoy surface, Lake Erie, Ohio, United States - Buoy 12 MA120 | ecosystem: Environmental > Aquatic > Freshwater > Lake | place: USA: Lake Erie, Ohio...
GAAACCTATTGATTTACTCAGCACTTTATTCAAAGCCTTGAGCCAACGCAACGGCAATTTTGACACCTCGTTTGTAGACGATGTTGTGCTCGGTTGCGTAACGCCTATTGGCGAGCAAGGTGGAGACATTGCCAAATTTGGCCACGCTATGGCCGGCTGGAGCGAAAAAGTATCGGGCATGCAAATCAACCGCTTCTGCTCTTCGGGCTTAGAAGCCATCAACCTGGCGGCTATGAAAGTACGCAGCGGATGGGAAGAAATGGTGGTGGCCGGTGGTGTCGAGAGCATGAGCCGAAACCCAATGGGCAGCGATGGTGGTGCATGGTATTTAGACCCGCAAGTGAACTCCAAACTCGGTTTTATTCCACAAGGTATTTCAGCAGATTTAATTGCTACGATTGAAGGGTTTACTCGCGACACCGTAGACAATTACGCTTTGCAATCACATAAACGTGCTGCTTTTGCTCGCAACAACGGTTATTTCAATAAATCCGTAATTCCTGTTTTAGATGCCAACGGATTAACCATTCTCGACAATGACGAAACCATCCGCGAAGACGCAACCATCGATGCTTTGAAAAAACTCGAGCCTTCGTTTGCTATGATGGGCGAATTTGGTTTCGATGCCGTGGCGATGTTGAAATATACCCAAGTAGAACAAATCAACCACGTACACACCCCCGGCAACTCTTCAGGAATTGTGGACGGAGCAGCTTTGACTTTGGTGGGGTCTAAAGAAATGGGTGACAAGCTCGGCTTGAAAGCTCGCGCCCGCATTGTAAGCGCAGCGGTAACTTCTGCCGACCCAACCATCATGCTAACCGGTCCGGCTTATTCAGCCCGTAAAGCCTTGCAAATAGCTGGCATGTCGCCAAAGGATATTGACATCTATGAAATGAACGAAGCTTTTGCTTCTGCGGTATTGAAGTTTCAACGCGAATTGGAGATTGATGATAATATCTTGAACGTAAACGGTGGTGCCATTGCGATGGGTCATCCACTTGGCGCAACGGGGTCAATTTTGATAAGCACCGTGTTGGACGAATTGGAGCGCACCAATAAATCTACCGGTTTGATTACGCTTTGCGTAGGCGGAGGAATGGGTGTAGCTACTATCATCGAACGAGTTTAAGTCAACCAAATATTCATCTTCAAAAACATACTTAACATGGCATTCAACTATCATAAAGACGAACAAAATATAGTTACCCTCACCATGGATCTCGAGGGCAAAAGCGCAAATGTGATTAATCTGGCTTTTGGCGAACGCTTCAAAGCGATTGTAGAACAACTCAAAGCTGACAAAGACACACTACGCGGTATCATCATAACCTCCGCCAAAGACACCTTTTTGGCCGGTGCCGACATTGATGAAATGATTAAAGAAACTGAAGCGAAAAACTTCTTCGACCGCACTATGGAGTTTAAAGCCATTTTGCGCTATCTCGAAACACAAGGGAAACCCGTGGTGGCGGCCATCAATGGTACTGCGCTAGGCGGAGGTTTTGAAATTCCTTTGGCGTGCCATCGCAGAATTGTGATTGATCATCCAAAAATCCAACTCGGTTTGCCCGAAGTTTCCCTAGGTCTTTTGCCTGGAGGTGGTGGCATTACTCGCCTTTTGCGTTTGATTGGTTTGCAACCGGCCTTTCCTTATCTCACCGAAGGCAAAAAAGTAGACCCAAAAACAGCTTTAGCCGATGGCTTAATTCATGAACTCGCCAAAGACCGAGAAGACTTGATGGCCAAAGCCAAAGCTTGGATTTTAGCCACTCCATCCGCCAAACAACCTTGGGATGAAAGCGGCTATAAAATTCCGGGCGGCTCTCCGCTCACGCCTAAGGTGGCACAAATGCTTCCGGTAGCTCCTGCTATGTTGGCGAAAAAGACCTACAACAACTACCCTGCACCGTTGGCTATCATGAGCGCAGCCGTAGAGGGCGCACTCGTTGATTTCGACACAGCTGCTCGCATTGAAAGTCGCTATTTCACCACACTCGCCACAGGCAAAGTAGCGCGTAACATGATTAAAGTTTTTTGGCAACAACTCAACGCCATCAATGCCGGCAACTCACGCCCAAAAACAGCCACCAAAGGCGTGTTTAAGAAAGTGGGCGTACTTGGTGCAGGGATGATGGGCAGCGGCATTGCTTATTGTTCGGCCATGAGCGGTATTGAAACCGTGTTAAAAGATGTAAACCAAGAAGGAGCTGATAAAGGCAAAGCTTATTCCGAAAACTTGTTGAAGAAACGAGTAAGCAAAGGCAAAATGACCAAAGAAAAAGCCGATGAAATACTTGGCCGCATCAAAGCCACTGCTAGTGCCAATGACCTTAAAGACTGTGATTTAATTATCGAAGCTGTGTTTGAAAACCGCGAACTCAAAGCAGGTGTGACCAAAGAGGCCGAAGCCCAAATGGTAACCGATGGTATTTTTGCATCTAACACCTCTACCTTACCAATCACCGGGTTAGCCACCGCATCTGCTCGCCCCGAAAACTTTATTGGTCTTCACTTCTTCTCTCCTGCCGACCGCATGCCTTTGGTGGAAATTATTGTAGGCGAAAAAACCAGTGACGAAACCTTGGCGCGCGCTTTTGACTTTGTAAAAACCATCAAGAAAACACCTATCGTGGTGAACGACTCGCGCGGGTTCTACACTTCTCGCGTGTTTGCGACCTACGTGCTCGAAGGCATTGCTCTTTTGCAAGAAGGCGTGAATGCTCGCAGCATCGAAGCGGCAGGTCTTCAAGCCGGTATGCCCGTTGGACCTTTGGCGCTCACCGATGAAGTAAGTTTAAAATTAATTGACCACATTCGCAAGCAAACCATCGAAGATTTCAAAGCCGAAGGCAAAGAGGTGCAAGCCCACCATGCCTACAAGGTAATTGACAAAATGGTGTACGAATTTAAACGCATTGGCAAAGCAGCCGGTGGCGGGTTCTATGAATATCCGAAAGACGGAGGTAAAAAATTCCTCTGGCCGGGATTGAAAGAAAACTTTAAAGAAGGCGCTCAACCGGATTCTAAGGACATGATAGACCGCTTGCTCTTTATCCAAGCCATCGAAACCGTTCGCTGCCTCGAAGAGGGTGTACTCCGCAATGTGCCCGATGCGAACATCGGCTCCATCTTCGGATGGGGATTTGCACCATTCAAAGGCGGCACGTTGCAGTTCATCAACGACTATGGTCTAGCAGAGTTTGTGACGCGCACCAAAACTCTTCATGCCCAATATGGCGAGCGTTTTGCAGTGCCTGCCCTCCTCGAGAAGATGGCTACCGAAGGAAAAACTTTCGAATAAACTTTTATACCCCCGTAAAGCCTCGACAGTTTGTCGGGGCTTTTTTAGCTTCTTACTGCTTTAAATAAAACAAATGAATGTTGTACCCTTTAAAACAAAAGCTCCCCTTCAACATGCGTTACAGAGGAGCTTTGAGAGGTCGAGAGCGGATTCGAACCGCTGTACGAGCTTTTGCAGAGCTCTGCCTAGCCACTCGGCCACCCGACCATTTGTTTTAAAATGGATTGCAAATATAGAGGACTTTATTACTTCTCAAAATCAAATTCGAGTTCTACATATACCTTTTCTACATTTCCTTTGAGGGGCGGCTGGTGTTTATTTACTCTTACTCGCAGGTAAAGTAAATTAGTGTATTGCGATTTGATGGAATCGGCAATGCGTTGACACACATGCTCTATGAGGTGAGCGGGGGCGCTCATTTCTTGTTTGGTTAGTTTGTAAACCTGCTCATAGTCAATCGTTTTCTCTAATTTATCTGTGGTGGCAGCTTCGTTAAAGTCGGTTTTGAGGTAAATATCTACAGTATATTTCCCGCCAAGCATTTGTTCTTCTTTGTGGTAGCCGTGATGTGCATAGAACTGCATTCCTTCAACTGCGATTAAACCCATGGTATGTATTTTTTGTTAGGCAAAAGTAATCAAGCAAGCACAATGCACAATTCTATTATTTTCGTCCCACAAAATTAAACTTACCTTACCATGCGTTCAGACTTATACAACGGCCACGACTATTACGGAGTAGACGATTTATTGACCACCGAGCACAAACTTATTCGCGAAACGGTGCGCAACTATGTAAAAACTAAGCTCAGCCCAATTATTGAAGAATATGCCCAAAAGGCAGAGTTCCCGCGTCACATCGTAAAAGAACTAGGCGAGATTGGCGCCTTTGGCCCAAGTATTCCGGCAGAGTATGGCGGAGGCGGATTGGATGAAATTTCGTACGGCATAATCATGCAAGAATTGGAGCGCTGCGACTCAGGTGTTCGGTCCACAGCTTCGGTGCAAGGCTCATTAGTGATGTATCCTATCTACAAATATGGTAGCGAAGAGCAACGCAAAAAATACTTACCCAAACTAGGCAAAGGTGAACTCTTTGGCTGCTTCGGGTTGACCGAACCTAACCACGGTTCGAACCCGGCAGGTATGGAAACCAATTTCAAAGACATGGGTGACCACTACTTGTTGAATGGTGCCAAGATGTGGATTAGTAATTCGCCTTATGCCGACATTGCGGTGGTGTGGGCAAAAAATGAAGTAGGTAAAATCAGAGGATTGATTGTAGAGCGCGGTATGGAGGGTTTCTCTACACCCACTACACACAACAAGTGGAGCCTTCGCGCATCCATCACCGGAGAGTTAGTGTTCAACAATGTGAAAGTGCCGAAAGAAAACTTAATGCCGAACGTAGAAGGTATCAAAGGGCCACTCGGCTGTCTGTCCACCGCTCGTTATGGCATCGCCTGGGGCGCATTGGGTGCGGCTTTGGATTGCTATGATACGGCTTTGCGCTACGCTAAAGAGCGTGTGCAGTTTGGTAAACCGATCGGGGCTTTCCAATTACAACAAAAGAAACTAGCTGAAATGATTACCGAAATCACCAAAGCACAATTGCTTGTTTGGAGATTAGGGGTATTAAAAAATGAAGGGAAAGCTACACCGGGGCAAATCTCTATGGCCAAGCGCAACAGTTGCGAAATAGCGCTGGACGTGGCTCGCGAAGCGCGACAGATGCTAGGCGGCATGGGTATAACTGGCGAATATCCGGTCATGCGTCATTTAATGAACTTGGAAACAGTCATCACTTACGAAGGCACACATGACATTCACTTACTCATCACCGGACATGATGTGACGGGCTTGGATGCGTTTAAGTAGATGTCTGAAGACATAAATCTGACAACTGATTAAAATGTTGAAAACTGCCGAGGAACTGTGCGTAGAACGTTGACGAAAATATTCGAGGAAAACGTTTTATTCTGGGATTGCAGTAGCGATATTCGTCCCCCCGATTTATTCAACACCTTGAATTTATTCAAGCAGAAACGACAGACGAGCTATGGCAGACAATGTAAACTTGATAAAGAAAACACTTACCCGAAAAAACGTGAGTGACCAAAATCCTTTGGAATACGGCAAATTGCCCCCACAGTCGAGAGAACTCGAAGAGGCGGTGTTGGGAGCCATCATGATTGAGAAAGACGCCATCAATGATGTGTTTGAATTACTCAAAGAAGCCAGTTTTTATGTGGATGCGCATCAACGGATTTGGCGCGCCATCATGTCGCTTTATCACAATCAACAACCCGTAGATTTGCTCACCGTCACCGAGCAATTGAAAAAAAATGGCGACCTCGAAGCAGCCGGTGGTTATTTCTACATTGCTCAATTGACCAACAAAGTAGGTTCAGCTGCCAACGTGGAATATCACGCTCACGTTTTGGCCGAAAAATACATCCAGCGTTTATTGATTTCTACTTCATCTGAGGTGATAAAAGAGGCGTATGAAGACACTACAGATGTGTTGGAACTACTCGACAAAGCGGAGAAAAACCTGTTCAGCATCGCTGAAAACAACTTGAAGCGCCAATCGGAAGACATTCAGTCCTTGATTTCGAAAGAATTGACCGACTTGGATGTGCGGATGAAGAACAGCGAAAACAACCTAAACGGTGTGCCATCAGGGTTTATTGACCTAGACAAAGCCACAGGCGGTTGGCAAAAATCGGATTTAGTGATTTTGGCGGCTCGTCCGGCCATGGGTAAAACCGCTTTTACTTTGGCTTTGGCGCGCAACGCTGCGGTGGACCACAAAAAACCGATTGCTTTATTCTCCTTAGAGATGTCCTCTGCACAGTTGGTGCAGCGTCTTATCTCGATGGAGACACACATTGACGCCAACAAAATCAGACGCGGTACGCTCGAGGAATACGAATACCAAATTTTGACTTCTAAGATTGATAGCTTGAAGAGTGCGCCAATTTTTATTGACGACACTCCGGCCATCAATGTGTTTGAGTTGCGCAGCAAGTGCCGCAGGTTAAAACAACAATACGATATTCAGATGGTAGTTATTGACTACCTACAATTGATGAGTGGTAGCCACGAAGGCAAAGGAGGCGGCAACCGCGAGCAAGAAATCAGTCAAATCTCGCGCTCGTTGAAAGGCTTGGCGAAGGAGTTAGAAATTCCGGTGATTGCTCTTTCGCAGTTGTCTCGTGCAGTGGAGACACGTACGGGCGATAAGCGACCAATTCTCTCGGACTTACGCGAGTCGGGAGCGATTGAGCAAGATGCGGATATCGTTATGTTCCTTTATCGTGGTGAATACTACGGCATCGAAACCGACAATGAAGGTCAATCCACCAAAGATGTGGCAGAAGTGATTATCGCCAAGCACCGAAACGGCCCTGTGACAACTGTAAAAACTCGATTTATAAATCGCTTCGCTAAGTTTGAAAACTTTGATGAAATGGGCGCCAGCGATTCGTATGACCAACTTGCCGGACCAAGCAAAAACAAACCATTGACGTTTAAAACACTTCAATCTAAAGCCAATGATGACGAAGGTGATACCTTCGAAAAACGTCACAAGAAAGATGACTATGATGAGGAGACACCATTCTAATTTTGAGCAACTATGACTATTGACTACTCCGCATTTGATGCGCGCATGAATAAATTGACCCCCGACAGTAAAGCACTTTGGGGCACTATGAACGTGACGGAAATGTTGGCACACATGAATGATGCTTTCAAGATTGTGTTGGGCATGAAAGAGTGTAAAGACCGCTCCAACTTCATCACGAATAAAATAGTATTTCCCATTGCTGTTTATTGGTTGCCGTGGTTTCCCAAAAACTCACCTACCGCACCCGAAATGATCAGCCGTAAAAAGGGAACACCTCCGCGCGATTTCTACACAGAGTTTGAATTCTTAAAGAAAATGATTGATGTGTTTAATGAGCGTGAAGAATCGAAGCTAAAACCGCACCCGATGTTTGGTAAGTTGAACAAGCAACAAGCGCATGATTTATTGGTGAAACACCTCGACCATCACTTGAAACAATTTGGCGTATGAAACTCGATATTTTAGCCATAGGCGTACATCCTGACGATGTAGAGTTAGGCTGTTCCGGCACTTTGATGAAACACTTAGCCATGGGGCACAAAGTGGGTATTGTGGATTTAACGCGTGGCGAACTGGGCACTAGAGGTGATGCCGTGACGAGATTGCAAGAGGTCGAAGCTTCCTCCAAAATTTTGGGCATTCATGTGCGCGAAAATCTGGGTTTTGCGGATGGCTTTTTTCAAAACGACCAAGCACACCAATTAGAACTAATTAAAATTTTTCGCAAGTATCAACCTGATGTGGTGTTAACCAATGCCATCAACGACCGCCACCCCGACCATGGTCGCTCGGCACAGCTGACCAAAGACGCAGCTTTTCTTTCCGGATTGGCAAAAATCGAAACTACATTCAATGGCTATACGCAGGCAGCCTTTCGCCCAAAAGCGGTTTATCACTACATTCAAGCCTTACACATCACGCCCGATTTTGTCGTAGATATTTCTGATTATTTCGCCAAAAAAGAAGAAGCTATTCGCGCGTTCAAAACACAATTTCACAACCCAAACTCTGATGAGCCAAACACCTTCATCTCCTCTCCCGAGTTTATGGAATTTGTGCGCGCACGTGCCATTCATTTTGGAGTGCCGGCCGGAGTAAAATATGCAGAAGCGTTTACCACCAATCGCTATATTGGCGTTGATGATTTGACTAAACTATTCTAGTCTTGGTCGAATGAATTTTCAAAGCCGGCAATGCGCAATTCGCGGATGCTGGTATCTACCTTAGTTTGTAAATCTTTCTTGAATTTACCGATGCGCTCACCTACGGCTTTGTCAGAAGCGCCAATAATTTGAGCCGCCAAAATGCCTGCATTTTTTGCCCCATTCAACGCCACTGTGGCAACAGGTACGCCTGAAGGCATTTGCAGAATAGACAACACCGAATCCCATCCGTCAATGGAGTTGGATGATTTAACCGGAACACCAATTACCGGAAGGGTAGTCACGCTCGCCACCATGCCCGGCAAGTGTGCCGCTCCTCCTGCACCTGCAATAATCACTTGCAAGCCACGACTCACAGCCGATTGCGCATAATCCATCATGCGCTGTGGGGTGCGGTGCGCACTCACCACAGTCAATTCAAAAGGAACATTCAACTCGCGCAACACATCGGCTGCTTCTTGCATGATTTTCAAATCGCTTTCGCTGCCCATGATAATTCCTACTTTGGCTTGGCTCATATTGCTGGTTTATTGTGGAAGTAAAACTAATGCTTATGCGATAACTTTCAAGGCTTGTTTGACAAATGCTGCCTTTTGCATCAACTCTTCGGTGTTGTTACCGAGTATGGTCACATGGCCCATTTTACGGCCGGGTTTAGTGTGCGTTTTGCCGTATAAATGTACATACACTTTGGGCAGTTTCACCGCTAAATCTAAACCGGAATAAACGGCTTCGCCCGAAAAGCCGGGTTCGCCAATGAGGTTCAACATCAAGGAGGGTTGTACGTTGGAGGTGTCGCCCAAAGGCAGATTTTGCAACACGCGCATCTGCATATCATACTGCGAAGAATAATTACCCTCAATGCTTTGATGACCGCTGTTGTGGGTGCGTGGCGCAGTTTCGTTCACCAGTATGTTTCCGCTTTTGTCAAGAAACATTTCTACGGCAAAAATACCCGGACTGTCTAACGCCTCCACCACTTTCAAGGCTAAGGCTTGTGCCGCTTTGGTTTGTGCTTCGGTTAATGCGGCCGGAGCCAAAAGGAAATCTACTAAGTTGTAGCGCGGGTCAAACACCATCTCTACCGGAGGATAAACCGCCAACTCACCGGCTGCATTCTTAGCGGCCATCACGGCAATCTCTTTGTCGATGTCTACCATTTTTTCCAACACAGTCGGCTCGTCAAAAGCCCGAACGAAGTCAGCCGTGCTGCGCATCAACTCCACACCTTTGCCATCATAGCCGCCTTCGCGCAATTTCAGCGCAGCCGGAAGAAAATCTGCTTTCGCCTCAAGTTCTGCTTTTGTGTTTAATAAATAAAAATTGGATGTAGGGATGTGATGGTCGTAGTAAAATTGTTTTTGCAAGCCTTTATCTTTGATAATCTTTAAGGCATGTGGGCGAGGGTAAATCGTCAAGCCTTCTTCTTCGAGTTTAAACAAGGCTTCGAGGTTCACGTTTTCGATTTCGATGGTCAACACGTCAACCGTTTTGCCGAAGGCATAAACCGTGTCGAAGTCACGGATGTCGCCATCGGTAAACGAGTGGCACAACTTGGCTGCCGGAGCATCTGCGCCTTGCTCTAAAACGTTGGTGTGAACCGGATAGTTAGCTGCTACTTGCAACAACATTCTGCCGAGCTGGCCTCCTCCCAAAATACCGATGCGTAATTGTTTACTCATGTTTGCGTTTTGCTTGTTCGATTAATGCTTGATGTATTTTTTCTACTTGTATTTTTAAAGCTTCGAGGTCGCTGTTGTTCTCGATGACAAAGTCCGCGAGTTTAAGTTTTTCCTCTTCCGCCAATTGATTATTCATGCGCTGCGTCACTTCGGCAGCGGCTACTTTATCTCTGGCGACCACGCGCTGCAAGCGAACGTCCAACGGTGCGCTCACCACAATTAATTGGTCAAGCAATTTATACGCTCCGGTTTCTACCAGCAGGGCGGCTTCTTTGAGCACATAAGGCGGCTTTGCAGTCAATTGTTCTTGATACCAACGCTCTGTGTCGCGAAATACCACAGGATGAACCAAAGAATTGAGCAGCGCTAATTGTTCTTTGTTGCCAAACACTTTTTGCGCCAGCATGGCACGATTCAACTGTCCGTGGTCATAGATGTCTTCGCCAAAATTTTGCTTGAGTTGGTCAATCAAAAAATGCTCGTGCTGCATCAAAAACTTCGCGCGATCATCGGCATAATACACCGCCACCCCCAAGGCTTCGAACAACTTGCAGACAGTTGTTTTGCCGCTTCCAATTCCTCCGGTGATGCCGACTTTTAGCATGGTTGATTTGTCATATTTTTTCTGCTTCATGTAATCGAAACGAAAATCGGTTCCGATTTATTACATACAAGCGAGGTCATCTATTTACTATCTTCCCAATCGGCTGTTTTCTTCGCCAGTTCTTGGGCAAATTTTTTCATGTCTTCCATCGCTATCGGGTTGCCGGTGGCGCGCACATACGACTCGGTGATAGACAACAAAGACTGAAAATAATGCGAGTGCATTTCGTCTGTAGTCATTTCGTTGGTCCAAAGGTCGATGCGCAGCGTTTCTTTCTGCACCGCATCCCAAATCGAAATCATAATGCTTTTGCAATCGCGCAACTCATCATTTTTCGAGTCGCTGGCTTGCCATTTGATATCGAGCGGCACGTTGCGCTCGTCTAATCCAATTTTAAATCTGATGTCTGATGTTTTCTTTACTTGACTCATGCGTTATTGTGTAGGTGTTTATTTAAGTGAATTTTCTTTCCAAGTTTTGACGAGCAGCGTCAGTTCGTCTTGCACATCGGCTGATTTATTTTCTTCGTACCAAGCGTGTAGTTGGCGCACAAAATCGCCAAAGGTTCTGCCATTAGGGCTAGCTTTAAAATCATCCACCAAGGCTTGTGCCGCAACCGGACGCGGCCCCCAAGTGCCCAGCTCCGTCATATCTGCTTTTCGAAAACAAACCAATTTGGGAATGGCTTGTCCGCCATTGGTCAGATAAGCGTTAATCACCGCTTGGTTTGTGTCGCGCAACACATAGCGACAGGTAATCTTCTCCGACACCGATGCGATGGTATGCAAAGCCGGAACAATCTGTGCCGCATCGCCACACCACGGCTCTGTGATAATCACCCAAAGCCATTCTTCTTTGAGTTCGCTCACCGCATTGTATAGTTTAGAATCGAGGTTTATGGTTGTCAGCACGCGGTTCATTCTTGCCAAGTTCTCGCGCGTGTAGGCGAGCATCTTGTCGTTTTGATACATCTCCGTGCGAAAACTTTCTTGTTCGATAATGTTTTTGGTCAAATCGAGGTAAGCATCAAAATCAAGCGATTGGGCGAGCACCTCGGGCGTAACAACTGTAGACATAGCGCAAATATAGACTGAAAACCTAAGCTTACTATCCGTTTTTTAACTTGTTAGTAAAACAGGGAAATCTATATTCGTATTGAACTAAAAAAAGATAATCATGGAATATAGACGATTAGGAAAATCAGGTTTGCAAGTAAGTGCCGTATCATTGGGCAGTTGGCTTACCTTTGGCAACCAGATTTCGGATGACGTAGCCGAACAGTTAATGATAAAAGCCTACGAAGCGGGCATCAACTTTTTCGACAATGCCGAGGTCTATGCCCAAGGTAAGAGCGAGGAAGTGATGGGCAAACTGTTGAAGAAACTCAACTGGGACAGAGACACTTGGGTGGTGTCGTCAAAAGTGTTTTGGGGACGCAAACCCAACCCCGGCCCTAACCAACGCGGCTTGATGCGCAAACACATTGTGGAAGGTTGTCACGATGCTTTGCGCAGGTTGCAAGTGGAGTATTTGGATATTTATTTCGCGCATCGCCCCGACATCAACACCCCGATGGAAGAAATTGTGTGGACGTTTCACAATTTAGTGGTGCAAGGCAAAATCCTCTATTGGGGAACCAGCGAGTGGACCGCGCAGCAATATACCGAGGCGCATTTGGTGGCGGCCAAAAACAACTTGATTGGCCCGGTGGCAGAGCAAAATCAATACAACTTGCTACACCGCAACTTTATGGAGAAAGAATACATCCCCTTGTTTGAGAACTACGGCATGGGCACCACCATCTG
>Ga0315904_10010185_pt1 | contig 12188 bp, 10 predicted proteins | sample LakEriMetagenome_6_FD_203529 | JGI IMG/M metagenome (GOLD analysis project Ga0315904, IMG submission 203529) | Freshwater fungal communities from buoy surface, Lake Erie, Ohio, United States - Buoy 12 MA120 | ecosystem: Environmental > Aquatic > Freshwater > Lake | place: USA: Lake Erie, Ohio...
AAGGTGACACGACCGTGCTGGGCAGCAACGATGGGGGTGCCCACGCTGTTGGCCACATCGATGCCTTTGTGCATGCGACCCCATCGCCAGCCATACCCTGAGGTGAAGAGACCCTTGGCTGGCCACATCCATCGGCCGCTGCCAGAGGAGGGTTGGTTGGTGGATGGGTAGGAGGGTGTGTCAGGCCAGCTCGCTCCACCGCTGGTGGAGGGCCTGAGGCTGATCAAACTGCGGACCCGTGGGCTCGGTGCAGACTGAACGTCCAATTGGCGCCCCACGATCAGGGGAGCATCTTGCAGATCTGGATTGAGGCGCACCAACTGATCCACCGACAAGCCGTTGCGATTGGCGATGGAAGCGAGGGTGTCGCCGAAGCGAACGACGGCTTGTTGGTCGGCGGATGGTCCCGTCGAATCGGTTGGAAGGGGAGGTGGCGGGGCAACAAGTGTGGAACCCGGCTGCGATTTTTCCCTGCCGACCCCTTGCAGTGCAGAGAGGAGGTCGTCGGTTGTTAGGGAGGTTTGGAGATCTGTGGCGAGGGCTGCTGTGAGGGGCAACAGCACCGGCGTACAGAGCAGCGCAGTAAAAATTCTCCGGTAAAAAACCACGTGATTAAAAGGGAAGATTGGTGTGCTGATTAGAAAACGCCAGGTTCTGAGAACAAGCTGAAAGGAGCTTGTGGGAAAAATGGCGAAAAACAAATTCCGGCAGACCTTAGCGTCTGTTGCCTGTGGAGGCAACCCGCAGCAAGCACCTACAGGGACTGACCAACAGTCTCACCAGTGGTTTGACGAAGGGCTTCAAAAACAACCACTCCCACAGCCACGGAAAGGTTGAGGCTTCTTACCCCGCCCGCGAGCGCTCGGCTGCTGTGGAGCATTGGGATGGTGAGTCGCAGATCTGCGGCTTCCATAAGAGCTTGATCGAGACCGTCGCTCTCGCGACCAAACAGCAGCCAGTCTTCACTCTGGTAACGGATCTGGGTGTAGGGCTGGCTGGCGTGGCTGCTCAGGGCGAGCAGCCTCCCCCCTTGCTCCCTTGCTGCTGCAAGGAATGTGGGCACATCCCGGTGCACCTGCAGCTGCACCAGAGGCCAGTAGTCCAATCCGGCTCGCTTGAGGTGGCGATCGCTGAGCGAAAACCCGAGGGGTTCAATCAAGTGCAGTTCCAAACCTGTGGCGGCACAGGTGCGCGCCACATTGCCGGTATTGGGCGGGATTTGAGGCGCAAACAGAACGACCCTGGGCATGGCGACTCAGGGACTCGGCACGATTTGGCTGAGTTTGGTCAGATCGACGGCCCGACCCTGGACCACGAGCCAGGCGGCCGCGCAGAGCGGTGTGAGCTGTTGCGTTAGTTCCCCCAGTCGATCCCGAAAACGTCCGCCCGCCGCCGTCATCGGCACCACTCCCCAGCCCGTTTCTTCGCTCACCAAAATCGCCCTGCAGCGGCTGCTCTTGAGCGTTTCCACCAGAGTGGCTACATGCTCCTGCCAAAGGTGCGATTCCGTGTCCAGGTGAGCGGCGACCCAAGTGCCGAGCGAATCGACAAGCGCCACCTGCTCCTCGCTCAGGCTGCGCAGGGCGTCATTCAGCTCGCCTGCCACCTCCCTGGTGGACCAGGAGGAGGGACGGCGTTGCCGATGACGGGCAAGGCGCTGTTGCCAGCTCGGATCATCGGGCAGATCGGGACCCGTGGCCAACACCACAACCGTTTTGCCACTGCCGTGGGCAAGATGCTCCGCCCAGCGGCTTTTGCCACTGGCCGCCGGTCCGCTGACCAAGGTGTGGTGGGGGCAGCCCGTTGACACTGCCTAGCCGCCCCCTTGCATGTTGCGAAGTGTCGCCACCGAGGAGGGAGAGACGCGGTTCAGATAGCGGAAAATCCAATATTTGAAGATGGTGGCCAATACCACAGGAAATGTGGCGATGAATAATAAAACAAAATTTTCTCTAGCTGGTAAGCCTAGGTGATCTGCAATGCCCTCCAGCAGCACAGTCCAACCTTCTGGGCTGTGAAAGCCGACGAAAATATCTGTGAAAAGAATGATGCCAAAGGCTTTGGCGCTATCGCTGAGGCCATAAACCACTTCATCAATAAACCCTCGCAGGATCTGAATATCTCGGTTGCCAAAAAAGCAGACAGCTACGAAGCCGAGGAGAGCAAACAAATCAGCAAAAACATTTTTTACTGCTTCTGTGCTCTCTCGGTCGGCCTCTGCTTTTAGCTCTTGAGCGCGAACCTGAAGCTGCTTTTGGAGTTCATCTCGCGAGGGTAGAGGTTCATTATTGAGGAGGTGATCAAACTCGATTTCAGCCTGGTAAATCCTTAATTTCTCGACGGCTTTTTCCTCCAGTTTTGGCTTGGGATAACTGAGAAAGGAGTTGTTTGGAGAGAAGCGGTCTACGAGTGGAGAAACGATATAGGCACGGCTGACTTGCTGCACCAGAATTGGCACGAGAATCATCAACAGCAAAATTCTCAGGGCAACCAAGGTGGAATCCCTTCTTCGGCGGAAGCCGGCGATCACGCTGGCCTCCGCTTCAGGATCGAGTCGCCGCCTCACCTGATCCACCACTCCGAGCAGGCTGCGCGGCAGGAGCTCAGGGCTGCGGCTCAAGCTGGGCAGCTGATCCCGGTTGGTGGCATACCGTGACGCTACCGTTTCGAGCAATTGCAGTTGGCGTAATTCCTGGCCGCTGAGTTCCTGCCGGTAGGGCTTGATCGCCTCTACAGACTGCTGGCACACCTGGAGGGCCGCCCGAAAACGGCGCAAGACCTGAGCCTGCATGGCTTTCGGAATGCGCAATTCGATTTCTGGCCGCACAGGCCGGTCCTGGTAATACTCCAATTCGATGCTTTGAATCAGCAAAGCGGCTTCGTAACCCCTCTCCAAATCACTGGAGACGTCTAGCGTTTGGGCATTGCCGAATCGGCCTATCCAGTCGCGAAATCCCATGGTGGTTTAACGAGAAAACACCCACCAGGTGACCATCGGCACCACCGTGCCGATGGCCAGAAGCACAACAACCCAGGTGAAGGCATGGCTGCTCTCTGTATCTTCCTTGCTTGGAATGTTGCTCACAACGGCGGGGGCTTCCTCCACGGCGGGTTCGCCAGGATCTTCTCCACCGCTGAGCACAGTCGAGAGTCGGCTCAGGGCGTCCAAGGTGGCTTGCCGATACCGATCGGCCGTGCGCAGGGGGGTCGCCATGGTGGATTCCGCTGTGCTGTCCAGCAGTTCAGCCGGCAGGCGCCCCGCGAGGCTCTTGGAGGCCACCACGGCGGTGGAGCGCGTTTGGGAGTCGATCAGCAACAGCAGACGTGACGGGCCTTCACCGTCTGAATCGCCCTCAGGCCGTCCCCATTGGGTTAAGAGGTCTTCGCCCAGTTGCTGGAGGCTTAGGCCATAGTCGAGTTTGGCCACCGTGATCACCTTGGCATCGACCCGTTCGTCGCCGAAGGTTTGCAGCACCCGCTCAATCTCTTGGGAGCTGGCACGGGACAACACGTGGGCCTCATCCAACACATGGGTGCTTGGAGCCTGCTTTGGGAAATCGGCCAGGGAGAGGGCTTCGGCCGGACCGACGACCCCCACGATGATCACCAACATCATGAAGGAGGCGACAAGCATCCCCCTCGCACGCGTGAAACATGTGGTGCATCTGGTTGCTAAACCGCTGATGGAGAGAAGGGTCACGACAAGCTCAACAGGATGGCTCCACTCTCCAGTCTGACGCCCAAGCGCCCATCGCGCTCCCCTCCCCGCCCGATGATTTTTGACTTCGCGCCTTGTTGATTCATGTCGCTCCCCTTGCCTGCCCGTGTTGTGTTAGCCGTAGGCATGGTGGGTTTGGCGTTGGCGGTGGCCAACCAGCTGAGTGCCCCCCAGCTCGACCCCTCCCTGGAGAGGGCCTCAGTGTTGGCCAGCCTCTTAGCCGTCGGGTTGATGGTGGTGGCTGCCCTTTGGCAGAGGGTGGTGCCTCTTGCGGCCGAGCGGGCTGAGCTTTCCGGGGAACAGGGGTGCGAGTTGACGGGAGGGTTGCCCGATGACCTCCTCCAGGAACTGGGCTGGGGCAGCGCCATGCTGCTCACGGCCACGCCCGCCGCCACCCTGTTGCTGCACGATGGTGAGCGGATTGTCTTGCGTCGGGGACTGCTGACGGACGGGAGCTTCGCCCCGGGCCCGATTTGTCAGCAAGCGTTGCAGCGCGAGCGCGCCATCTCCCTGGTGGATCTTCGTCACTACCCTGGCCGGTCTGAGTTTGAAGCCTTGCTTCCAGGCCTGCCAGCGGTGGTGGTGCAGCCTGTCGGGGAAAGGGCTGTATTGCTGGTGGGCGGTTGGACCCCCCGCTGCTTCAGCCAAGCCGACCTCAAGTGGATCGAGGGCTGGGCGCGCAAACTCAAAACACAATGGGCTCCGGTTTGGGGCGAGCCTTCTGGGGTTGTGGTGCGCCCGCTCGACGGGGAACCCGCAGCTGGCTGAACACCTGGCCGCCCGGATGGGTGGCCATCACGCTCCCCTGGGGCCCCAATTGACCCTCAAGGCGCTGGGCACGGGTGAGCTGGTCGCTGGCTTGCCTTCGGTAGACCACATCCCCTTCGGCCTGCACGGCCCGGCTCTTCCAGTTCCACTGGCACCGCTGCGATTGCAGGGTCTCGCCAGGTTGTTGCAGTTTGCAGTCGCGCCCGATGGTGGCCAAGGATTGGCGGACATCCAGCCGCAGCTCTGCCCCCTGCACCTGCAGCGGGCCCTGTTGGGCCTGGAAGGAGGCTCCGGTGGTCAGCCATCCTTCCGACGTGTTGAAGGTGAGCGCTCCGCCGCGAAACCAGCTTTTTTCGACGGGATCATCCATTTGGACCGGTCCCTGCAAGGTGTAGAGCTGCTTCAGCGTGTTGCCCTCCAACCGGGCCGCCGACAGCTGCTGGGGGGGGCGATTGGCAGGGCTTTGGGGTGGGCGGCGGCTGACCTTCACCGGCCCCACACCCTTGAGTTCCCCGCTGCCGGGATGCCAATCCACCGCTTGCAGGGTGCTCTGGATCTCTGGAGGTTGATCGGGGGGGCGGCCGTTGAGGGCAAAGGGACGGCTCCAGTGCTCGAGGCGGGGTTGCCCTCTCAGCTCGAGCAGATCACGGTCGAGGTGGAGGGTGGCGGTTTCGGCTGTGAGGCGGTTTTGCAGGTTGCGCACTTGCGGCGTGCGCTCAAACCGCATCAAGGATTCCCGAGGAATCCAGAGCACCCGCTCGGCAGTGAGCTGCAGGGGATTTTTGCCCAGGCGCTGCAGCCGGATCTCCCCTTCCAACAGGATGGCGGCCCCGTCATTGATCACGGTGCCCGTGGTCGCCGCCAGCTTGTAGAGCGGTTGACCCTTTTCAAAGATCACGCCAGAGGGGCGGAGGGCGCGAGCCACACTGCTGCGCAGGTCGTAGCGGGCTTCTGGGCTGGTGAGCGTCCAGGCGGGCTGGCCCTCGCTGTTGCGCTGCTGGAGATCCAGTGCGCGGAAGGAAAAGGGTGGCGCACTTTCCTCGTTGACGAGCGGTGCTTTGCCGCAGCCGTGACTGGCCAGCAAACCAGCTAGGCAGCTGACCAGCCAGCCAGCCCGATGGGAGGTGGGCTTGAACTGGTTCAAAGGGGGTCGAGCAGCTCCAGCCGCTGCATCACCGGGGAGGGTTCGGGAAGGGGGGCCGGCGATGGAAGCACGCCCCAGACTCGGCTCTGCTGCCAGGCCGCCTTGGCCGCCGCCGCAGCGGTCTGGGCCGCTTGGGCATCCGTCGGGGCAGGCCAGAACGCCTCGCAGGGGATGGTGGGGCAGTCCAGTTGCTGCAACATGCGTGAGGCTAGATCGGGCAGCAGGGGGATCAGGAGCGTGCCAATCCAGCGACAGCTTTCCAAGACGGCGTAGAGATCAGCGGCCACAGCAGCCTCCTGGCCCGGCTGCTTCATGCGCACCCATGGCGCCCGATCGTTGAGAAAGCCATTGGCGGTCTCGGCCAAGCCCAACACCGCTTCAGCGGCCCGGCGGAAGTCCAGGGAGTCCATCGCCCCATCGAAGCTGGTGGCGGCGTTGCTGCTCGCGATGGCCAAGGGATGCTCCTCAGAGCGCGCCTCCCCGCAGGCAGGCACACCCCCTTCAAACCATTTGCGGGCCATCGCCACCGTGCGATTGAGCAGATTGCCGATGGTATTGGCCAGGTCGTTGTTCACCAGATCGCAAAAGCGTTTTTGCTGAAAGTCGCCATCCTCACCAAAGGGAATATCGCGAAGCAGGTACCAGCGCACCGCATCCCTGCCGCACTGCTCCAGGAGCACCTCAGGATCCAGCACATTGCCCAGGGATTTGCCCATCTTCTGGCCTTCCCGCGTCAGGAAGCCATGGCCAAACACCCGCTCGGGCAGCGGCAGCTCCGCAGACATGAGCATGGCGGGCCAAAACACAGCATGAAAGCGCAAAATGTCTTTGCCGATGACATGCAACTGGGCTGGCCAGCCCCTGCGGCTGAGCTGCTCCAAATCCACTGGCTCCGCTGGATCGAGCAGGGCCGAGAGATAGCCGAGCAGGGCGTCAAACCAAACGTAAAAGGTGTGGCCCGGGTGGCCAGGCACGGGGATTCCCCAGGGCAGATGGATGCGGGAGATGGAGAAATCCCTCAGCCCGCGGGCGACGAAATTTTCCACCTCACGCCGCCGGGAGACGGGCGCAATGAACCCCTCCCGTTGCACGAGCTGTTCAATCCGCTCCTGATAGCGGGAGAGACGAAAAAACAGATTCGGTTCATCGCGCCACTCCAGCGCCCGTTGGTGAATCGGACAGGCTGGCTCGCTGGCCTCCGCCGGCTCGTCTTTGAATTCCTCGCAGGCGACGCAGTACCAGCCCTGCTGTCGGCCTTCGACGACATCGCCTTGGGCCTCCACCCGGGCAAAAAACTGCTCCACCAACTCTCGGTGCGGCCCAGCCGTGGTGCGGATGAAGCGATCGTGGCTGATCCCCCAGGCGCTCCAGAGGCTGCGGAAGCTGGCACTGTTGCGGTCGCAGAGACCCTGGGGTGTGAGGCCGGAGGCTTCGGCGGTGCGCTGGATCTTCAAGCCGTGCTCATCGGTGCCCGTCACGAAGGTGACGCTTTCGCCCTGGAGTCTTTGGTAGCGGGCGATCGAATCGCAGGCCAAGGTGGTGTAAGTGCTCCCGAGGTGGGGCTTGTCGTTGACGTAGTAGAGCGGAGTGGTGAGGGTGAAGGACATTGCGGAGGCTGGGTTCGGTGGCGCGGCTGGTGTCGCCCGTACGGCTCGCCGTTCCGGCCCTGCCTGGCTGGGGATCTTAGCCATCACCCGCCATCGCCCTCCCCATGGCACCGTTGTCCCTTCTGCACCGATGACTGCCCCGATGCCCGACAGCACTGCTGGGTTGGCCCGACGAAGGCTCTGGCTTGGCGCCCTTCATCATCTGGCGCTCGCTGATGGCGATTTTTCCGAGGCGGAGGCCAACCAGCTGGAAGAGGCCCTGCAGCGGGAGCTGCCTGGCAGCAAATGGGAGCAGCTGGCGTTGCCAGGCAACGGGGCCCTGGTGCATCGCTTTGGGGTGGGCACGTCGGAGGCGGAGGAATTTCTGCGCTCCGCGGTGTTGGTAGCCCTTGCCGATGGCCATCTCAGCTCGGCGGAGATGGTGCTCCTGCGCCAGTGGGCCGCAGCCCTGCAGGTGGGCGAGGAGCTGCTGGCCAGCCTGCCCGATGCCTCCTGCGACGAGGAGAAGCGCACTGGGTTGCTCGATCCGCTGAAAGCCTGGCTAGATCGGATGGAGCCCCGGGAGCCTGCGGTGGCCCGGTTTCTCGTGCGCCTCATCCCAGCCCAATGCCCCTTCGAGAGAGATCTGAAGCTGTTTGGCCACAAGCTGGTGCACATTCCGCCGATGTGCAAGATCAATCCCCTTTATGAACAGTTGGTGGCCCTGCGCTTGCGTGCGCTGAACACCCTGGCGGGGCAGGAGCCATGAGCACGCGCCAACACGCCGTGGAGGTGGTGGTGTGGGGCGGCGGAACGGGCGGGGTGGCCGCAGCTCTGCAGGCCGCCCGCAGCGGCGCCCAAACTCTGCTGCTCACCCCAGGCGCCTGGCTGGGTGGCATGGTGAGCGCGGCGGGAGTCTGCTGCCCGGATGGTAATGAGCTCTCCCCATGGCAGAGCGGTCTCTGGGGAGCCCTGTTGCGCGCGCTGGCCGCCGAGACCCCGGGGGGGTTGGATCACAACTGGGTCAGTTGCTTTGGCTATCGCCCGGCGACGGCCGAGGCGATCCTGCGCCGTTGGGTGGCGGCCGAATCCCGATTGGCGTGGTGGCCCCTGGTTCGGCTGGAGGAGGTGGAACGGAGCGGCGATCAGCTCATCGCGCTGCGGCTCACCTGGCAGCAGGAGCCATGTCGGGTCCTCCCCATCATCGTGGTGGATGGGAGTGACCGCGGCGATCTCTATCCATTGGCGGAGGTGCCCCATCGCTTGGGCTGGGAAGCGCAAGAGACCTGGGGAGAGCCCAGTGCCCCCCCGGCGGCGCAATTGGAGGGGCAGGCGTTTTTTGCGCGTCAGCCGGTGCAATCCCCCACTTGGGTGGTGATGGCTCAACTCACAGATCCTCTTCCCTCCGGGCTGGGAGGAGCCCCGTTCCCTGCGCCCGCATCGGCGCCCGCGGCCCCCTTTGCCGAAGCCACCCGCCGCTTTGGGCTGGAGCGCACCCTCACCTATGGGCGGCTGCCGGGGGGGGCGGTGATGCTCAACTGGCCCCTCTTTGGCAACGACTGGCACGACGGGCTGCAGCGGGCGTTCAGCGGCGATGGCTGGCCAGGGGAGGTGCCTGCCGATCTGGCCGCAGAGATGCAAGGCCACAGCCGGGCTTTCGCCGACACTCTTATGGCGATCAGCCAGGGGCGTCTGCAGCGAGCCCCTATCTTTCCTAGCCCCCAGCTGGCGGCTGCCGGAGCGCTAGAGGGTGATCAGGATCTGGCTCTGATGCCCTACTGGCGGGAAGGGCGGCGCTTGGTGGCTCAAGACACCGTGGTGGAGCAGCATCTCCTGCCGATCGGCCCGGGGGCCTGCATCGCCCCCCTGCCGATGGATGGCGCGGGCCGCACGACGGCCATCGCTGTGGGGAATTACGCCAATGATCACCACTATCCCGGTCCTGATTGGCCGTTGGCCCCAAAAAGCTGCCGATGGGGGGGGCGATGGAGCGGCACCCCCTTCGCCATTCCCTATGGCGCCCTGGTGAGCCGTTCGGTGCGGAACCTCCTGGCGGCAGACAAGGCCATCGGCGTCAGCCACATGGCCAATGGAGCCACCCGGCTGCAACCCTTGGTGCTCAATCTGGGACAGGCAGCAGGTTTGGCGGCCGCCCTGTGTGTGCGGGGCCAGCTCACGCCCGGCGCCCTGCCTGTGCGGCAGCTGCAGGAGGCCCTCTTGGCTGACGAGAAGGCCCCAGCTGGTCCCCTGCCGCTGTGGGACACCCCTTGGCACCATCCGCACTGGCGCGAACGCCAGCGCGCCCTGCTCGATGCCCCTGAACGGCTCCTGCCGGAGGGCCGCTGGAGTGCCCTGGCCGGGGATCCTCACCAGGCTCCCAGCGAGCCCGGAGAACGCCTCTGGCAAGGCACCCTCGTGGCTGATGGGAGCGGAGGCTTCTGCCTGCACGGCCCGAAGGGTCCGGCCGGCGAGCCCTGGCCCTTGATCACCCTGGAGCCGGCCCTCAACGCTTGGTTGCAGCAGCAGTCCAGCCCCTGTCCGGTGGCGCTGGTGGGCTGTGCCAATCCCTGGGGGCCCTGGTTGCGGGTGTCACGGCTAGCCTAGGCAGCCCGGGGGCTCAGCCCTCACAGGCAGCGGGCATCGAGTCGCAGCAGATCCCGGAGGGGGTCCACCTCCCGCACGCGCACCAACACCCCATCACCGGGCTGGGGTGCCCCGTGGCACTCGGCTGGCAGATCCATGGCCAGGCTCTCCAGGTGCACCAGGGCCAGGTGGTGGTCCTCCCGCAGCCAACGCAGAAACAACCCCCGCCACTGTTGGCCGCGCTGGTTGGCGAACCACACCTGTTGCCAGTGCCGTTGATCCTCGCGGGAGATGGCGATGCCTTCCCGCAGGCTCCCCTCAAGGGCCATGAGCAGATCGGCCATCGCCATGGCCTCCAGCGGCGCTTCGCCCTTCAGATGGGCCGCCAGTTGGCGCTGCACCACCAGATCGCCGTAGCGGCGGATCGGCGAGGTGGCTTGGACGTAGGCCTCCAGGCCGAGGCTGAAATGGGGCAGAACAGTTGTTCCCACGACCCCGCGGGTGAGGCATTTTTTGATCGCGGCCCAGCGAGCCGGCCCCGCCGGCACTCGTTCGAGCTCCTGGGCGTTGGGCACGGGAGCCACCGGCTGGCTGCGGTAGGGCAGGGGGATCTGGTGGCGCCGGCCGTATTCGGCAACGGCAGCCCCGGCCAGGATCATGGCTTCCGCCACCATCAGCCTGGAGGCTGAGGGCTCAATGATTTCCAGCAGGGCCCCGTCCCCTTCCCCATTGGGATCCCCGCAGCGGATGCGGCCCTCCGGTTGATCGAGAAACAGCGCTCCCCGGTTGGCCCGCCAGGAGCGGCGACGCTGCATCAGCTCCTGCAAGGTGAGCAGGGCTTGCTCTTGGGGGGGCGCCAGCTCCAGCAACTCATCCACATCGGCATAGGAGAGGCGATAGGCCGGCCGCACCCAGCTGCGGTGGAGTTCCATCTGGTCGAGGGCCCCATCATCTGCCAACTGGATCCGCAGGCTCCAGGCCGCGCAGCGGTGCCCCGCCCGCAAACTGAAGGGTCCGTTGGCCAGTTCACCGGGAAACATCGGCAGGGTTCCCTGCGCCAGATAAAGGCTGGCGCCCCGGCGCCGGGCTTCCAGATCGAGGGCACTGTCCGCCGCGATCAGCCGGCCCGGGTCGGCAATATGGACCCACACCTGCGGCCTACCGTCGGCCGTCCAGTCCAAGGAGAGGCCGTCATCGATGTCGAGGGTGTCGTCATCGTCGATGGTGACCGTGTGCAAGCTGGTGAGATCGATGCGATCCCCATCGCCGGCCACCGGCTCCTCAGCCCTGGCGAGCAGCTGTTCGGCCTCCGCGACCAAGGGTTCTGCAAAGCCTTGCTGCCAGGTGGTGCCCTGCAGGGAGGGCAGCTGGTGGCGGGGCCAAAGGCCCACATCCGCTAGCAGATGGCGCACGTCCGCCGGCTCGCTGGAGCACCGCACCTGCTGAAGCAGATGCATGAGCTCCTCACGCAGGAGCCGCTCGCCCTGCCCGGAGGCCCAAAGGCGCAGCTGGGCGAGCTCCTCCGCCTGTCGTGCACCCAACTGATCGGGATCGATCCGCTGCCGCAGGCGCAGGGCATTCAGCCAGCTGCGCTGTTCGGCTTCGAGCAGCTGCTGGCGATGGCGATCTTTGCGGAGCCGTCGCAGCTCCGCAAGTTGGCGGGGTTGCACCAAACCCTGTTTCAGACGAAACAGGGTTTGGGAACCCTGGAGCCAAAGCCAACAGGCACAGCGGCGCAGGGGATCGCTCTGGCCGCAGACCAGCTCGCTGAAGGCGTCCAGGGGGAGCTCCATTGCCTCCTGGCCGGCGGGAAGATCCGCCACAAGCACCTGCCAAGCCGCACCCAGGTCGCAGCCCCGCGGTGTGGCCTGGAGCAAGGCTTCAGCTGTGACGTTCCATGGGGGGAAACTGGCGTCCCGGGCAGGCTCCAGCCCGGGATCGGGCCAAGAGCCAAGCAGATCAAGCTGACGCAGCGGCAGGCTGATGGCTTTGGCCGATTGGGTGGCGCGCAACGTCGCACGCCCCCCTTGCAGCGCAGTGACAACCGCCACTTGGGGTGGTTTGCCCTCCCCAGCCTTGCCTGGGATCCCAACCAGGTCTCCAATCTGGATCCGGGGAGGGTTGGGGCTGGAACCTGGCCCGAGCAAACCCTCAGCCTTCCGGATTCACGAAGGGCAGCAGAGCCAGGATGCGTGCCCGTTTGACCGCATTGGTGAGATCGCGCTGTTGCTGGGCCGTGAGGCCGGTGAGACGACGGGGGAGAATCTTGCCCCGCTCTGTAATGAATTTCTTGAGCAGGTCGATATCTTTGTAGTCAATCGGATCACCGGGCTTGATCGGTGAAAGACGCTTTTTGAAGAAGGAGCTGGTCATGGCCGAACGGAGGGGA
>Ga0315904_10010187_pt1 | contig 12186 bp, 6 predicted proteins | sample LakEriMetagenome_6_FD_203529 | JGI IMG/M metagenome (GOLD analysis project Ga0315904, IMG submission 203529) | Freshwater fungal communities from buoy surface, Lake Erie, Ohio, United States - Buoy 12 MA120 | ecosystem: Environmental > Aquatic > Freshwater > Lake | place: USA: Lake Erie, Ohio...
GTTCAATGGGATGGTGGTGAAGGAAGATAACGTTTACGATCGATCATTGGAACAAATTTGGAAGGGACTTGATGTATTGCTTGCGGGCGAGGAGATCAAAGAACAGCTGTTCGTTCGTGAACACGATGTTTGGCACTATTGATTGATTCAAAGGATATGGAAAGGCTCGGGTAACCGGGCCTTTTTTCTTGATGGACGTTGTACTTTTGCACTCCGAAAATCACTATGGTAACTGTAGGCAATCTAACCATCCACTTTGGCTCACGCGAGCTTTTTTCCCGCATTGGTTTCTTTATTGGACCTCGAGACCGTATTGGTTTGGTTGGTAAGAATGGAGCTGGCAAATCGACATTACTCAAAACGTTGGCTGGTCTTCAACGACCCAACGAGGGATCCATTGCATTGGCCAAAGGGACTACCGTGGGTTATCTGCCTCAGGAAATGCAACACCGGGAAGAGTCAACGATCTATGAAGAAGCCGGCACAGCATTTCGTGAAGTTCAAGATTTAAAAGTGCGCGTAGAGGAACTTGGGATGGCGATTTCAGATCACCCCGATTACACGAGTGATGATTACGCGCGCAAATTGGATGAGTTGGCTGAGGCCTCACATCGCATGGAGCTTTTAGGAAGCGGCAATTTGGAAGAGAAGATTGAGAAGGTCATGAAGGGACTTGGTTTCTCTTCCGCTGACATGGAACGCCAAATGCGCGAATTCAGCGGTGGTTGGAAGATGCGTGTCGAGCTCGGTAAGATCCTGTTGCAAAATCCAGATTTGTTACTTCTCGATGAGCCGACCAATCACTTAGATATTGAAAGTATCGAATGGCTAGAGGAGTTTCTAGTAGATTATCCGGGCTCCATCGTATTGATTTCGCACGATCGAACATTCCTCGATCACGTCACCAATCGAACCATTGAGATTTCAAAGGGCAAGGTTTACGACTACAAATTCTCCTATTCGAAATACATTGTTCAGCGCCAAGATGAAATCGAACGTCAGGAGCAGGCGGCCAAGAATCAACAGAAGTATATCGAAGACACACAAAAACTCATCGATAAGTTCCGCGCGAAAAAAGACAAGGCGGCCTTCGCCCAAACATTGATTCGCAAGTTGGATAAGTTAGAACGCATTGAGGTCGATGATCTCGATGCTACGAAAGTTCGCATCCAATTTCCACCTGCACCGCATGCGGGTAAGGTGATCTTGGAGGCGCGCTCGCTTTCGAAATCATATGGAAACCAAGAGCTCTTTCGCGGGGTGGATTTTATGATTGCGAGAGGACAAAAGATTGCATTGGTCGGAAAGAATGGTGTGGGTAAGAGCACGCTCATTCGCATGGTCATGCGCCAAGAACCGCATGGTGGAGAGTTCGTTCCTGGTCATAGCGTGCAAGTTGGTTATTACGCCCAAAATCAAAGTGACACATTGGATGGCAACAAAACCGTTTTTCAAACCATTGATGACGAGGCCGTCGGAGATATTCGAAAGAGTGTGCGTGCATTGTTAGGCGCATTTCTCTTTAGTGGGGATGACGTCGATAAAAAGGTAAAGGTGCTCAGTGGTGGAGAAAAGGGGCGGTTGGCATTGTGTAAACTGCTGCTTCAGCCCTACAACTTTCTCATTCTCGATGAACCGACGAACCACTTGGATTTAGCATCGAAGGAAGTCTTGAAACAAGCCCTGCAGAAATATGATGGTACCATGCTCGTGGTTAGTCACGATCGTGATTTTTTAAATGGACTGACCGATGTGGTTTATGAGATTCAACCCGATCGTTTGCGCATTTGGCCTGGTGATGTGAAGGAATTCCTGCGGGAGAAAAAGGCGGCCTCTATTGCATTGTTTGAGCAACAGAAGGTGAAGAAGACCGAGAACACCGTAGTGAAAAATACGCAGCCTGTAAACGCAGATCGAGAAACCGAAAAGCAGAAGAAACGCATCGAGCATCAAATTCGCAAATGCGAAGAAGACATTGAGAAATACGAAGAGAAGTTGGCTAAGATCCAAGTTCAAATGAGCGAAATGGATCATTCCGACTTGACTAAATCACAAGAAGCTTCAAACCAATACCAAGCGATCAAAACCGAATTGGATTCGGCGATGATGCGTTGGGAGGAACTGAGCAATGAGCTGAGTTCGCTCTAAACTCCTGCCTCCTGTCCGTGACAAGATTTGTACTTCTTTCCACTTCCACAAGGACAAGGGTCATTGCGACCAATTTTTGGATCCGCCTTCATGGGTTCTGTTTTAACCGGAGGACCTTGAGGCATCGGCTGAGAAGGTCTTGCTGTTGATGTGGCTACGCGCTGTTGGAGATTCGGCATTTCCGCTTTGGAGGTGGACATGCGAGATTCATCAGGAGCCTTTGGAGCGCTCGCTTGTCGAACGGGTTGTTGTTGTCCTTGCGGCAACTGAGCGTGCATCAAGAAGCGAGAGAGATCTCCATTGATGCGCGAAATCAAATCGCTAAACAATTTGTAGCTCTCCAATTTGTATATGAGTAGCGGATCTTTTTGTTCATGTGACGCGAACTGAACGTTACTGCGGAGATCATCCATGTTTCGCAGGTGTTCCTTCCAAGCTTGATCGATGATGGCGAGTGTGATGCCTTTTTCCAACGCATCCACCATTTCGGAGCCGCCGCTTTGATAAGCCTTTTCGAGGTTTACGGCGATTTGAATTTGCTTCTTACCATCTGTGAATGGGATCGCGATATTCGAATAAGCTTGAGCGTTGTTTTCGTAAACGTTTTTAATCACCGGGTAAGCTTCCGCTTTGAGTGATTCAAGTCGGTTGCGGTATTTGGCTTCTACCGCGGCGTAGGTTTTTTCTATGATTTCATCCGCCTTGTTTGTGCTGAATTCTTCCTTGCTGACGGGTGCTTCAATGCCGAAGAGACGAATGAGCTCCAATGAGAATCCATCGAATTGCTTGGTTGGATGGAAAAAGTCGGTTTGCTGCGCAACGAGATCGTAAATCATGTTATCGATATCCAGCTTCAAGCGATCGCCGAAAAGGGCATGCTTGCGACGGCGATAAATCACCTCACGCTGCGAGTTCATGACGTCATCGTATTCAAGCAATCGCTTGCGAATGCCGAAGTTGTTTTCTTCGACTTTCTTCTGCGCTCGTTCAATGCTGCTCGTGATCATGCTGTGTTGGATCACTTCGCCTTCTTTCAATCCAAGTCGGTCCATCATTTTCGCAATACGCTCAGATCCGAAGAGACGCATGAGATCATCTTCTAATGAAACGTAAAACTGAGATGAACCCGGATCACCTTGTCGACCAGAACGGCCGCGCAGCTGACGGTCTACGCGACGCGAATCATGTCGCTCCGTGCCGATGATGGCCAATCCTCCTGCATCTTTAACACCTTCTCCAAGTTTGATGTCAGTACCGCGACCAGCCATGTTGGTGGCGATGGTCACTGTTCCAGATCGACCTGCGAGTGCAACGATATCCGCTTCTTTCTGGTGAAGCTTCGCATTCAATACTTGGTGATCGATGTTACGCATGCGCAGCATCTTGGAGAGAAGTTCAGACACTTCGACCGTAGTGGTACCAACCAATACCGGTCTTCCCTGTGCACGCAGCTCGGCGATTTCATCGATGACGGCGTTGTATTTCTCGCGCTTTGTCTTGTAGATTTTATCATCCATATCCTTCCGCAGAATCGCTCGATTCGTTGGAATGACTTTCACATCGAGTTTGTAGATATTCCACAATTCGCCGGCTTCTGTTTCAGCCGTACCAGTCATACCGGCTAGCTTGTGGTACATGCGGAAATAATTCTGTAGCGTGATGGTCGCGTAGGTTTGGGTGGCTGCTTCAACGCGCACATTTTCTTTCGCTTCAATCGCTTGGTGCAGACCATCGGAATAGCGTCGGCCTTCCATGATACGTCCAGTTTGCTCATCCACGATTTTCACCTTGTTTTCCATCAAGACGTAGTCTACGTCTTTTTCGAAAAGCGCATATGCTTTCAGGAGCTGGTTGATGGTGTGAATGCGCTCACTTTTCGTGGCGTAATCATCCATCAATGCTTCTTTCATTTTGATTTTCTCTTCGTGCGTTTTGCTGCTTTGCTCGATCTCCGCAATTTCACTTCCGAGGTCTGGCAGCAGGAAGAAGCGCTCATCAGCGAGATTTGAAGAAATCAGTTGAATCCCTTTTTCGGTGAGTTCTACTTGTTTGTTTTTCTCATCGATGACGAAGAAAAGTTCTGCATCGACTTTGGGCATTTCGCGCTGGTTGTCCTGCAGGTATTGTCCTTCTACTTTCTGCAACAGCGCACGCATTCCTTCTTCGCTCAGAAACTTAATCAGCGCCTTGTTCTTGGGCAGCGAACGGTATGCGCGGAATAAGGCGAGGCCACCTTCCTGCATATCCTCTTTGGAAGGCGAACCGGATTCCGGCTGCAGTCTTTTCTTCGCTTGGGAAAGGAATTCCGTTGCCGCTGATCGCTGGGCATTCATGAGCACCTGCACCTTTGGTTTCAATGCGTCGAACTCTTGGTTGTCGCCACGAGGTGTCGGACCGGAAATGATGAGTGGTGTTCTGGCTTCATCGATCAAAACGCTATCCACCTCATCGACGATAGCGAAATGATGCTTACGTTGAACGAGGTGATTGCCTTCGACGGCCATGTTATCACGCAAGTAGTCGAAGCCAAACTCATTGTTCGTCCCGAACGTGATGTTTGCGGCGTACGCATTGCGACGGCCGTTGCTATTGGGTTGGTGTTTATCGATGCAGTCAACCGATAGTCCATGGAACTCATAAATGGGTCCCATCCATTCCGAGTCACGTTTAGCGAGGTAGTCGTTTACTGTAACCACGTGAACACCCTTACCGCCGAGGGCATTGAGGAAAACAGGAAGTGTTGCTACCAACGTTTTACCTTCACCGGTAGCCATCTCGGCTACATTGCCTTGGTGAAGCGCGATACCGCCAATCATCTGCACATCATAGTGCACCATATCCCAAGTGAGTGGATTACCCGCGGCATTCCAGGTGTTCTTCCAATGTGCGGTTTGCTGTTCAATGCTAACATAGGACTTGCCTTGGGCCGCGAGCGCCATATCCATTTCGCTGGCCTGAACGGAAATCGAGGTATTTTCCTTGAAACGACGAGCGGTTTCGCGCACGAGTGCAAATGCTTCGGGGAGGATTTGCATGAGAATTTCCTCCAAGGCCTGATCGGCTTCTTTAGAGAGTTTATCTACTTGCTGAAAAAGCTCGTCTTTGGCTTGTAATTCAGATCCGGAAAGCGCTTCAGCTTGTTCTTTTAAAGACGCAATTTCTGTTTCAAAAGGCGCGATGTGATGCTGAATGCGTTGTTTTAACTCCGATGATTTTTCGCGCAGTTGATCGTGTGAAAGGCCTTCCATCACGGGCCCAAATGCGTTGATTTGATTCAGAATCGGTTGAATTTCTTTCAAGTCTTTTTGAGACTTATCTCCTACGAATTTCCGAATCAGCTTATTGATCGTTCCAAACATCTCGTATAGTTCATTCCGCGGGGTTACAGTGCGGATATTCGGACAAATTTACAATGATGTGAACTGTCCACGCGCGCAGTTTGATGCTATTATTCATTATCCGGATTTTAGTCCCTCACGTGATAGTGAAAAAGCGCTTCTTTTTCGAAAAATGTTTTCAAGATTTTCGAGGAGATATTCACGGTGTGGATTGCGGGAATGGCCGTGTTACATTTTTGTGGAATAGTTCTGAAACCCTTGTTATATCTGGGTGTTTGATTCGTTGAAGAGGGGTGTTGTTAAAAAAATGGCGACGTTGTCAATTGTTTCATTTTGCGTTCACGGACGATTTCAATCACCTTTGAATCCTGAATCCAAAAAAGGCCCCTCTTTTTTCGATTTCGGCGTGCGAATTACCCCATTTAATTATAACAAATCATGACCACCGAGTCACTCTTTGAAGATACTGAAACACTAAAACTAAATACTATGCAGGAAGAACCCATTTTAAAAGAGAATCCAGATCGATTCGTTTTATTCCCCATTGTGCACAACGACATTTGGGATTTTTATAAGAAGAGCGAAGCCAATTTTTGGACGGCTGAGGAAATTGATCTTGCTGCAGATTTGGTAGACTGGAATGTAAAGCTCAATGATGATGAGCGTCATTTTATCAAGCATGTATTGGCTTTTTTCGCATCGAGCGATGGCATCGTCAATGAGAATTTGGCGGAGAATTTCGTGCGTGAGGTGCAGTACACCGAGGCGAAGTTCTTCTATGGTTTTCAGATCATGATGGAGAACATCCACAGTGAAACGTATTCGTTGTTGATCGACACCTATATCAAGGATACTGCAGATAAGAATTACTTGTTCAAGGCGATTGAGAATTTGGATTGTGTGGGCAAGAAGGCGGATTGGGCATTGCGTTGGATTAAAAATGGTTCTTTCGCGGAGCGTTTGGTCGCATTTGCTGCGGTGGAAGGCATCTTTTTCAGTGGTTCATTCTGCAGTATATTCTGGTTGAAGAAGCGCGGACTCATGCCTGGTTTGGCGTTTTCTAATGAGCTAATCAGCCGCGATGAAGGCCTGCATTGTGACTTTGCTTGTTTATTATACAATCGGTATATCGTCAACAAACTCCCGAAGGATCGGATCAAGGCGATTATTATGGACGCCGTTCAAATCGAAAAGGAGTTTATCATCGATGCACTTCCTGTGCGCTTGATTGGTATGAACAGCGAATTGATGTCGCAGTATATCGAATTCGTTGCCGACCGCTTGTTGGTGGAATTGGGCAACGAAAGGGTTTACAACGTGACCAATCCGTTTGATTTTATGGAACTGATTTCCCTCGAGGGTAAATCCAATTTCTTCGAGACTCGGAACAGTGAATACACGAAAGCCGGTGTTCTTGCGAATAAGGAGAATCAGGTTTTCACCACCGAGGACGATTTTTAATCGTCCGCACACCCTCTCTTACAACAAAAAGTGAGAGAAAGCAAGGTAGAGTTATCACATTTTTTTGATGTGAATAAAACGTCCCGGAGTATTCAAAACAAATTCACCATGCGTATTGAATAAGTCCTGTAAAATGCCTTTTATTGCATACCCGATTGAGCGATATTCGATAGAAGCGAATAGTAGTAATAATCAAGGCAGAACTTCTGCCAGTTAACTAGACCAAAACCAGACAACCTGAAAATTTATGTTTGTTGTAAAAAGAGATGGGCACCGTGAAAGTGTCAAATTTGATAAAATCACCGCTCGGATTTCCAAGTTGTGTTACGGATTAAACCCAATCGTAGATTCGGTGAAAGTGGCCATGAAGGTCATTGAAGGACTGCGTGACGGAATCACAACGAGTGAGTTGGATAGTCTTGCTGCAGAAATTGCCGCATCGCATACCACCACACATCCGGATTATGCCTTGTTGGCTTCACGTATCGCTGTCAGCAATCTGCACAAGAACACCAAGAAGTCGTTCAGCCAGGTAATGACCGATTTGTATTACTACGTCGATCCGAAAACCGGTGCAAATGCCGGCTTATTGGCGGAGGACGTTTACAAGATTATTGTCGATAACGCTCCCGTGTTGGATAGTACGATTATTTACGATCGCGATTTCAACTTTGACTTTTTCGGTTTTAAGACACTGGAGAAATCCTACCTCTTGAAATTAAATGGCAAGGTGGCAGAGCGTCCACAGCAATTGTTCATGCGCGTTGCCGTTGGTATTCACAAGGAAGATATCGCCGAGGCGATCAAGACGTATAACATGTTGAGCGAGGGTTGGTTTACACACGCAACGCCTACCTTGTTCAATGCGGGTACGCCGAAGCCGCAGATGAGCTCTTGTTTCTTGCTGCAAATGCAGGACGACAGCATAGATGGCATCTACAACACGTTGAAGCAAACCGCTTTGATTTCTCAAAGTGCCGGTGGTATTGGCTTGAGCATTCACAACGTACGTGCTAAGGGCTCTTACATCAAGGGTACGAACGGCACTAGCAACGGAATTGTTCCGATGTTGAAGGTCTTCAACGATACTGCGCGTTATGTGGATCAGGGTGGCGGAAAGCGTAAAGGTTCTTTCGCTATTTACCTAGAGCCATGGCACGCGGACGTATACGATTTCTTGGATTTGAAAAAGAATCACGGGAAAGAGGAGGTGCGTGCACGCGATTTGTTCTACGCACTTTGGATTCCAGACTTGTTCATGCAGCGCGTGAAAGAAGATGGTGTTTGGACATTGATGTGCCCGAACGAATGTCCTGGATTGTCTGATACGTGGGGGCCTGCTTTCGAGGCGCTTTACACGAAGTACGAATCCGAAGGTCGCGGCCGTGAGACCGTCAAGGCACAAGACTTATGGTTTAAAATCCTCGAGTCACAAATAGAAACAGGTACTCCTTATATGCTGTATAAGGATGCCGCAAATAGTAAGAGTAATCAGCAGAACTTGGGAACCATCAAGAGCTCCAACCTCTGCACGGAAATTATCGAGTACACTGCAGCAGACGAAATTGCAGTGTGTAACCTGGGATCTATTGCGCTTCCGAAATTCGTTAAGGATGGTGCATATGATCACGATCGACTCTTTGATGTGGCCTACCAGCTGACCATCAACTTGAACAAGATTATTGATGGTAATTATTACCCGGTTCCAGAAACCCGCAAGAGCAACATGCGTCACCGTCCAATCGGTATTGGTGTACAAGGATTGGCGGATGCTTTTATTCTGATGCGCTATCCTTTTGACAGCCCTGAAGCACGTCAGCTCAATAAGGATATTTTCGAGACCATTTATTACGCAGCATGCACCGCATCGAAGGATCTCGCAAAGAAGGATGGTGCCTATGAAACCTTCCCTGGATCACCAGCGAGCAATGGCGTTCTCCAATTTGATATGTGGAATGTTCAACCATCCACCCGTTGGGAATGGGAAGTGTTGAAAGGTGAAATCAAGCAGTTTGGTATGCGCAATTCCTTGTTGTTGGCTCCAATGCCAACGGCAAGCACTGCTCAGATTCTTGGAAATAACGAGTGTTTCGAGCCGTATACCAGCAACATCTACTCACGTCGTGTGTTGGCCGGTAATTATATCGTGGTCAACAAACACCTTTTGAAGGATTTGGTGAGCTTAGGCATATGGAATGAGGATCTGAAAAACAAGATCATCTCCGCGAATGGATCGATTCAAAACATCCAAGAAATTCCAGATAATTTGAAGATGCTTTATCGTACAGCTTGGGAACTTTCTCAGAAGGCGATATTGGATATGGCCGCAGATCGCGGTGCTTATATCTGCCAGAGCCAATCATTGAATCTGTTCATGGCGAGTCCGAACTTTGGTAAGCTTTCTTCGATGCACTTCTACGCATGGGAGCGTGGCTTGAAGACAGGCATGTACTACCTCCGTTCAAAGGCGTCAACCGATGCGATCAAGTTCACGGTGGATAGCAAGTACAAAAATGAAGCGCCTGCCAAGTCAGAAGAACAAGCTTTGACCGATTCTATGGCAGCAGCGCGAGTGGCACAGCGTGAACAACAACTCGAGGCATTAAGCGAGAGTAAGATGACAGCTGAAGAGTTGGCTCATCAGGCAGCCGCCTTGAGCTGTTCTCTCGAGAATCCAGATTCATGTGAAATGTGCAGCGGTTAGTATTCGCTGCTGGGAAATAAAAAAAAAGGCTGCATCATGCAGCCTTTTTTTTTGAATCCTATATTCATTACTCGAGTTGATCCCCTCTTAGAGCACGGAATCGTTTGCGTGCTTCCACGACATACAAGCTTCCGCTGAAGTCGGTGAGAATGCGCTCGTAGAGCTTCATTGCGGACTCTTTGTCCTGATCGATGCGCTCCGCCATATCGGCTAGCGCAAACAGCGCGTCATCCGCGGTGATGTCGGCGAAGTGAAAATCAATCACGTACTGATATAACTTTTTTGCTTCGGCATATTTTCCCTGCTGCATGCACATCTTCGCTTGAAGCATTTTGATTTCGTCTGTCAGACTGTGTGAAGGGAACTCTGTCAGGATGGAATCTAAGGTTTGATTAGCTTCTGCATATCTGAATTGAAAAGCGAGCAAATCTGCCCGAGCGTATTGTTGCATGGGCAAAAGCACCGTATCCATATTGAAGTTATCGGTGATGAGCAGCGACAAATCAATGGCATCATTGGAAATTAATTTCGATGTTGATGCTTTGAGAACATCCAATTGGGATTGTGCCCATTCGAAATCTCCGCTGAAATAGGAAATGCGTGCGTTGCGGAATTTGGCTTCGTGGCCAATCGGATTCTCTTTAAAATCCAACTCCACTTGAGAGTAAAGCAAAGAAGCTTCCCATCGTTCACCCACAAACAAGAGGACATCGCCCAATTCCAATTTACATTCTGCTTTCGGAATCGGAGGCAAGCCAGGCGTCTGCAGCGCATTGCGGAGGTTGGTGATCGCGATATCGGATTTATTCAATCGGAATGCTTGGATGTGTGCCAGCTGACGAAGCAATTGAGCGGATTCAACCGAATTGCGAATGAGCTCCAATGATTGTAAATATGCGCTCTCCAATTCACGGTATCCATCGGTTTGAGGACCTTGTTTATCCTCTAACATTTTGCCCAATGCATCCAAACGTTCCACCTGGGCCGTGTTGTAGAATGGAGCATTCGCTCCAAGATCCACAATGTATTGAAAGCACTTGGAGGCCGATTCGTAATCGTGATTGGTGACGGCGAGATGTGCTAGTTCGTAAACACGAGCACCTTGCTCACCCAAACGCTTATCCAATGCGGATACTTGGGTGAACGCGTTCTTAAAGTCGCGCTTTTGCACGAACAACCAAATGAGCATTTCAGAAAGTGCGCTTGCGTCTGGTGTGGCTTGTAATCGTTTGAGGGTTTTCCCTTTGAGCATCTCGAAGTTCGCCGGGTTTTCCTCCACGTTTAAGGTGCGATTCAGTGCGTTCTGAATGGTTTGCAAGTAAGCGGGCTCTCGCACGAGCAAATCCAAAAACGTATCGGTCATGCCGGGAATGTCGCCTAATGCACCCTTCATGGACGCAATTTCGAATTCAAATCCATAACCATCCTTGCCTTCCGTGCGACCCTTTTCATAGGCTTGTAGTGCGTAATTGCTTTGATTGATTAAAGCGAATTCGTTGGCCAATAATATGATGTTCGATCGGGTGGGTGTGACTTTTTTGATGGCTTGGTCGAACGCCTCTGTTGCTTCCTCTGCTCGATTAAAATGGGAGTAAACACCGCCTAGTTTCACATAGTTGACGGCATCCTTATCCTCCTTGATTTTCTTTTTGGCTAAACTCACAGCGCCCTCTTCATCTTGCAGTGCGACCAACGTATTCAGGTACGAATTGAAAACCTTTGCTGTTTTATTGGTCTTGTAGATCTTCTCGAAATACATTTTCGCTTGTTCGAACATCTGCTCGTTGTAGTAGTATTCGGCAAGTGACAAATCATCATCCTGTGCTTGTGTTGCGGGTGCAACGAGGGCAAGCAGAAGTAACAGTATGATGTGTTTCCATTTCATTTTTTCAAGACTCGTTTTTGGATCAGGAACGTTCGCAGGGTAGGGCGCATTTCATGGAACGTCAGTTTTTGTTGATTTATTCGATCCATCAGCATGACCGCGTTTTCACACATCAAGCGTTGTTGACCCTCTAATTTTTTCATCTCTTCGGAGATGTATGGTGAATTGATGACATGACCCAAGCTATCGTGCGTGGCTGCTTTATTCAGCACGCTAGACAATTCACTCAGATCCTCGCTCCACTTTAAATTCGCATGCTCCAAACTGTCGGCTTCAGCGCGTAATGACATCCAACTGATACGCAAGTTTGCATAGCGCTGCCACGCTACCGCGGAACTGGAATCCATGACTCCCTTATACTTTGATTGCAGTAGGTTGATATCCGTCAGAATGGAATCTGCGATCGACTCATCTCCGAATTGTACCGACGATATGCACATTTGCTCCACGCGTTGAAGTGAGTCTAAGACATGTATCGTAGGGCCGTGATCCATTTTTGGCGTGCAGCCATAGAAGATGCAGATTGCCGTGATTGCTATAATACTGCCTTTACGCATTCTGGCTAAGGTACGATGCTCATCAAGAGCGGTGGTGGTTGTCTTCCAAAAAAATCAAAAAGCCTTTACGGTTTTTCGATCCATTCAAAACCA
>Ga0315904_10010188_pt1 | contig 12185 bp, 31 predicted proteins | sample LakEriMetagenome_6_FD_203529 | JGI IMG/M metagenome (GOLD analysis project Ga0315904, IMG submission 203529) | Freshwater fungal communities from buoy surface, Lake Erie, Ohio, United States - Buoy 12 MA120 | ecosystem: Environmental > Aquatic > Freshwater > Lake | place: USA: Lake Erie, Ohio...
AGCGGAGCGCAGACCAAGGTCAATTTCCAGGTCGAGGACTTTGACACCAACAGCAACTTCGCCAGCTCGCGGTTCACGCCGACTGTCGCGGGCTACTACCAGCTGAACGCAAGGATTCAGTTCAGCGGCAGTGCCACCAACCCGCTGGCCTACATCCAGAAGAACGGCACGCAGGTGCTGTGCGGCAACTACATACCCGGCTCATTCAGCGGGCCCGTCGCCACTGTCAGCGGCCTGGTCTACCTGAACGGCTCGACCGACTATGTGGAAGCCATGGGCTACCACCTGACCGGCAGTGCTGTGAACACCAACGCTGCCGCAGATGCAACGCGGTTCGATGGTTACTTGGTTCGTCCTGCATGAGGTAAGACATGGAGCCTGGAGAGATTGATCCTGTGAAATACGGCGTGCTGTGGGAGCGCGTCCAGAACATGGACAAGAAGATGGACAAGATGGAGCAGCAGATTAGCGAGCTGCTTGAGTTGGCCAACAAGTCCAAGGGTGGACTGTGGGCGGGCATGGCCATCGCGTCAGCTGTCGGTGGCGTGGTCACCTGGGTGGCCGGCCACTTCCGCGGGGGCTGACATGATCGACCCGATCACCGCATTTGCTACGGCCCAGGCTGCGGTGGCCGGCATCCAGAAGGCGCTCAAGCTGGGCAAAGACATCCAGGGCCTGGTCGGTGAGTTCGGGAAGTTCTTCGACGCGAAAGACGCCGTCCAGAAGGCGGCCAATGACGCAGGCAAGAAGGGCCAGAGCGACACGGGCAAGGCGATGGAGATCGTCATGCAGGCCAACCAGCTGCGCGAGATGGAGGAGCAGCTCAAGCACCAGCTGGTCTATGGCGGCTACCCAGAGATGTGGGAGCAGATGCTTATCGAGCGAGCCAAGATTCGGCAGGCCCGCGAGAAGGCAGAGCGTGAGGCCCGCATCGCCCGCAAAAAGCTGGTGGCCCAGCGAATCCTGGCAGCTCAGATCATCGGCGCTTTGATCGTGGTGATCATGCTTGGCGTGCTGATCATCTTCATCGTCAGACAGGCCACCTCATGAAGTACCTCTTGCTTGCCACTGCCCTCCTCCTTGCCGGGTGCGAGGAGCGGTTTCGCTACGAGTGCCAGAACCCCAAGCACTGGGAGCGCCCTGACTGCGTGCGGCCCATGTGCTCGATCAATGGTGTCTGCCCCGACCAGCTCAACAAGCCCACCGACATGAAGATGGAGAACGAGAAGTGAGATACAGCCCCGAGCAACTTGACTCCATCCTGCGCTTCATCATCGGCATCGTCTTCGCGCTGACCGTGATGGGCATGGTCTTCTTCTCGCTGTACTCGCTGGTCTTCGTGACCCAGCCGATGAGCGGGATCGCGCCGGCAGACAAGCAGTTCTTCTTCCTGCTGTCGGACATGAGCAAGTACATCCTGGGATCACTGGCCACCCTGCTCGCCATCAAGGGCAAGGACATCCTGAACAGCAAGGCACCGCCGGAGGAGCCGCCCACGACCACTGAAGAGGAGAAGAAAGATGCTACCCCTGACCGCGCTGCTTGAAGTTGGCGGCAAGCTAGTAGACAAGCTGATCCCAGACCCGGAGGCCAAGGCCAAGGCCCAGGCCGAGCTGGCGCGTATGGCGCAGGAGGGTGAGCTGGCCAAGATGGCCAACGAGACCAAGCTCTACGAGACCGAGCAGAACAACCTGACCGAGCGGCTCAAGTCCGACATGGCCAGCGACTCCTGGCTGTCCAAGAACATCCGGCCCATGACGCTGATCGCCATCCTGCTGGGCTACTTCATCTTCGCAATGATGAGCGCCTTCGACAAGGACACCAATGAGCGCTATGTCGAGCTGCTCGGACAGTGGGGGATGCTGATCATGTCCTTCTACTTTGGAGGCCGCACGCTTGAGAAGATCATCGACATGAAGGGCAAGAAATGAAAGAGAACTTCGACTCCGCACTGGCCGCCGTCCTGCATCACGAAGGAGGCTTTGTGAACCACCCGAAAGATCCCGGCGGGATGACTAACCTCGGATGCACGAAGAAGGTCTGGGAAGAGTGGGTAGGCCGCGAGGTCACCGAGAAGGAGATGCGCGAGCTGACGCCCGAGAAGGTCGCTCCCCTCTACAAGGCCAAGTACTGGGACCGCGTGCGCGGCGATGATCTGCCGGCAGGCGTGGACTACGTTGTCTTCGATGCGGCGATCAACAGCGGCCCAGGCCGTGCAGCCAAGTGGCTGCAGACCGTGGTGGGCGCTGTGCCTGATGGGGCCATCGGCGCTGGGACGCTCGCCAAGGTGGCTGCAATGGACGCCAAAGAGATCGTGTCCAAATACCAAGAGGCCCGCTTGGACTTCTTGCAGTCGCTGCCGACCTGGGACACGTTCGGCAAGGGCTGGGGCCGGCGCGTGACCGAGGTGGCCAGCGCTGCCCAGCAGATAATGGCCTGACCTACTGCGCCGCGCCCAGTGCGTTCAGGCGCTTCTGGTACGCCGCGGTGTGCCGGATGCGCTTGATGCTGTCGATGCGCTCGATGGTCGGCTTGTTCACATCACGCAGCTCGCGCAGCTTGGTCATGCGCTCACGGGCCGGCACCTTGCCTGCCCTGGCCACCTTCTCGGCCATCGCTTCGTAGGCCTCGGCCCACTCATCCAGGGTGTCATGCACGCTGGTGGGCTCGGTCTTGCCGGGCACCAGCAGGGCAAAGCCGATGAGCGCCACCGGCTCGCGCTCCTCATCATCCTGGCCGGGCTCGCGCTCCACCACCGGCGGGGCCATGGTCACCGCGTCGGTGATCTGTTGCTCCACAACAACACCCACCGGCTCCTCGATCGTGTCGGCCATGGCGGCCTCGATCACCACCGGGTCGGTGACCGGCAGGGCTGGGGCCTGCAGCGCGTCCAGCGGGTTGTGAGGGGTGACATCCCTGGCAGGGCGCGGCGCGGCCTCTGAGGGGTAATCCTGGGCCTCCTCCGCGGTGATCAGGCCCTTGAGCACATCGGGGAAGGCATCTCGCAGGGCGAAGCCCCTGGCCCGCATCTGCAGCATCCGCTTGGGGTACGCCTGCCATGGGCCCTGCTTGCCCCACAGGCCGGCCCGCTTGGCGTCCTCCACGCTGAACCTGGCGATCACCGGGTTGCGGCCCTTGCGCTTGGCAATGCAGACGGCCACGGGGTTGGGTGTGCCCTCGCCCTCGATGTGCTCATCAATGCCATCGCAGATGGGGCTGGCCTGGACCAGCGCCATCATGGCATCACCGTACACGCTGGGCTTGCCGTTGATGACGGCGATGTTCTGCAGCGCCTGCATGGGTGCCAGGCCGAGCTCATAGCCCCATTGCACGCAGACCATGATGTCCTGCGGCTTGCCCTGGTAGGCGCGGGGCACCATGCTGGACTCGGCCAGCATCTTGCTGAACTCCATGGCCTCGGTGATGGTGGCAGGTGCGAAGCCCTGGCGGGTGGTGGTCAGTTGCATTTGTCTTCTCCAGGGAGGTATTGCTTGAGGGTCTCGAAGACCAGGGCGACGATAGCGGTCACGATCTCATCGGCATCCTGCTCTGAGCACTTGGGGATGTTGGTGCGAACGGCCAGCACTGCCCGGTGGTGGGCGGCAGTCAGGGCATCCATGTCGAGCATATCGATGTTCATGCCTTGGCCTCCTTGATGGTGAGCGTGGACTGCTGCAGGGTGTAGGCCTCCTTGGCCGGCACCATCTTCGCAGGCTGCGCCTTGTAGTTCTTCACTGGCCGGGCAATGGTGTAGCCGCCGGCTATCGCCAGCTCATGCGTGCCGACCAGTTTCTTGAGGGTTGCTTCATCGTCCTCAATGTCGGTCTCAAGCTGCTTGATTTCCTGCCGGGTCTGAAAGATTTTTCTGGCCAGCATCTCAGCGGACGCATCAAGCACGATGGGATCTGGCTGCGCTGGAAACGCGCCACGGTGCGTGGGCCACTTCTCGCCATCTGCGGGCGGGTAGTAGTCGACCTCGCCGGTGGCCTTCCACTTGTCCAGCCGGGCCTGGAAGTCGGTGGCGGCGGCGGCAATGCGGTCCACGCTGGCCCGGTGCGGAGAGAACAGAAAGACCCGCAGCTGCGTGCCTCGGTAGAGGGTGCAGATCGCGCCCCACTTGGCCTGGATGATGTCCATCTGGGCCTGCAGCTGGATGGGGCCGCGCCACAGGGGTGGGCTGTCTTCCACATCCATGCCGGTGAGCTTGGCCTCCAGCACGCCCACCCCGTCCAGCGTGATGCTGGTTTGACCGATGACGTAGATGCCCTGGTCAGGGTCGGTGGTGAAGACCTGGCCGCGGCCATCGCCGGTGCCGTCCAGGCTGCAGCACAGGGGCAGGCTTTCGTGGAAGCGGGCGGTCGGGTGGTCGATGACCAGGTCCACCAGCTCAAGGCGGCGGGCTGCGTCTTCCAAAATCAGGGGCTCCATCATGTTGCCCCAGGCCATCGCTTCGTTGCCGATGTCGCGGCGCTCCTCCCCCTTCAGGGCGCGGATGCTGTACTCCAGCTCATCGTTGGGTGTCTGGTAGCGGCTGATCCCCATCACGCCGGGCAGGCGCGAGGCCGACAGCATCGTGTCGGGTGTGACTTTGTTAACCATGATTCTCCTTTAGTTGATAGACCCGGACGACGCGGGCATGGGCTTGGGGATGCGTGGCCTCGGTGTACCCGCAGGCTTGGAATTGCTTGGTCTTGAACACCGCGCCCAGGACGGACGGGTGCATCTCCGCAGGCAGCTGGATGCCGGCGCGGATGTCGTTGATGCTGACGGTGCCCTGTCTGCGGGCGATTTCGACAGCTAGTGCCCGGCAGCGCTGCAGGAACTCTGCGTCCCTGACCTGGAACAGGTTGAGCTGGGCATCGCGGATGACGCGCCCCTGGTCTGCGTACTGCATGGCAGACCTTCAGACGGTGAGCAGGATGATGACGGCGCCGATAAGGCCGATGCCGGCCACAGCCCACATGAACCAGGTCTCCTGCTGGTTCTGGTGGGCCTGGCGCTCGGCCAGGAGGGCCTGCTGCAGGAGCTCTTCGCTGCTGCTGTAGGTGCGAAGGGGCGGGGGGGTGTAGGCTGCCCCGATCTTCACCTTGCCGGTGTTGTAGGGCGGAGTCTTCTGGCGCGCAGCCTGACCCAAGATGTAGTGGTCAGGCTGGGAAAAACCGCAATACACATATGCGCGTTCTGCCTTCCCGGACTGATTCTCCAACGGTTTGATTTGCTTCATCTTCTCGCTCCATGGTGTTGCAGGTTCTTGATCTGCCTGCAGGTTAAAAAATCCAAGGGTCAGCGCGTGAGCCACCCACTACATCTAGTGGTCAGCGGCTGCGATTTTTTTCGCTGTCTTCCCTGGCTTTGGCGGCCAGCTTGATGCTGGTCTTCTGTTGGTTGGTGTGGGCCAGCTTGCTGCGGCCTTGCTCCATCGCCGACCTGGCCGCCAGGATGCGCCAGATCTCGCTGCGGTCATCAACGAAGGCCAGCTCGGTCAGCTGCTTGGCCAGCTCGCTGAACACGGTGGCCGCCCACTTGACATCAGACATGACCAAGATGGGCACATCCAGACGGCAATTAACACCTCTGCCGACGCGGTTAAGGTACTTGGCGAGCTCCTTGCGCTCAAGGTTGGCCTGGCCATCGAAGGGTTTGAAGTTGGTTTCAGAGGTCATTTGTTCATGTACTTTTTCATGTTCTCGACCATCAGGCCGAGGTTTCTGATCTGGTTCTTACCAAGCTGCATGGGGTGCTTGCGATCCCACCAGGTGACCAGCCAGCCGATCAGTAAGGTTGCGGCAAGGATTAAAAGCAACATGAATGCCACAATCATTTGATCCTCTTGAGCAGGTTGCTGACCTGGCTGGCGTGCCAGTCGGTATTGCCCCTGGGGGTCTCGATGCCGCGGGCACTGAGCACCTGGGCGATGTCGCGCAGGGTGCTGGCCCCGCTGCGCCTGATGATGTCGCGCACCACCGGGCCCACCTTCTCGGCGTAGGCATCGGCCTTGGCCTTGAGCACCTTCACGCCCTCGGCGCTGCCGATCTCAGGCGACGGGCTGCCCAGCTTCTTGCCCTGCTTCTTGAGGGCCTGCAGGGCCTGGGCGGTGCGCTCGCTGATGCGCTTGGCTTCGTACTCAGCGAACACCGCCATCATCTGCAGGAAGGTGCGGTCAGCCTCGGGCATATCGGCGCACACGAAGGGCACCTTGCCGTTGAGCAGCGTGCTGATGAACTCCACGTCACGCGCCAGGCGGTCCAGCTTGGCGACCACCAGGGTGGCCTTCTGCTTGCGGGCCAGGTCCAGCGCAGCGGCCAGCATGGGGCGCTCCTTGAGGCGCTTGCGGGTGCCCGACTCGATCTCGGTGAACTCACCGATCAGCGACCAGCGGCCACCGTTGAGGTAGGTGGTGACCAGCTGGCGCTGGGCCTCTAGGCCAAGGCCGCTCTGGCCCTGGCGGTCGGTGGACACGCGGTAGTAGGCGACGAAGCGCCCAGTGTGCGCTGTCATGATCAGGCTCCCGCGTTGGCCACCAGGGCCTTGAGGCTGCGAGGGCACTTCCAGAGGCGAGCATCCTGGCCGACGCGCCCCTCTTCAATTTCGTTGGTGATGAAGAACTCCCACTCGCTGGCCTTGTTGACGCTGGCACCGTCACGGTGGGCATCGGCTTGCAGGTCGAGGAAGTAGGCAGCGAACTCGCTGCGGGCCTGGGCTTGGGTCTTGATCATGTCTGAACTCCTGTATCTCGGTGGTTCGCGTACTGCCCTGTGCAGTACGTTGGAAGCGACTGTATCAGAGTTCTGCCGACCTGTACAACCTCCAAATCGTCAATTTTGTAGGGACAAACCCTAATCTAAGGCACTGATCTGTTGGTAGTACAGAATTCATCTGTATCATGTGATGCACCGTGATACATGAGGAACACATGGACAAGGAACCGAACAAGCCCTTCATGGTGAGGCTACGGCCTGACACTCGGCAGCTGCTGGACAAGGCATCCGAGGATCAGCGCCGCTCACGCGCCAGCATCATTGACGAGCTCATCCGCGAGGCCTACCAGCACCGCTTTGGCAGCGTGCATGTGCGGCTGAACAAGCTGCTGGGGGATGGGCGGTGACGCAGCAGGAGGCCATCCGGGTGCTGGACATCGCACGCGAGGGCCAGCAGATCCCTGTCGAGCTCATCCAGCTCGCGCTGTCCATCACTGACCAGCAGCCCCCGCCCGAGAAGGCAGAGCGCTACGAGCTCTTCCTGGCCGCACTGAGGAAGGCCGGTCTGCTGTGATGGAGCTGCAGTTCACCGTGCCCGGCGAGCCCCGCGGCAAGGGGCGGCCACGCTTTGGCAACGGGCGCACCTACACCGATGCGAAGACCGTGGCCTACGAGAAGCTGATCGCCTGCCGTGCAGCCGAGGCCATGCCCTGCCCTGCTGTGGCCACGCCCACCAGCGTGCGGATCGACATCTACAAGGGCGTGCCCAAGAGCTGGACGATGGCCCGCCGCCGGCGTGCCCTGGACGGCCAGGAGATCCCCGGCAAGCCGGACCTGGACAACGTGGCCAAGGGCGTCCTGGATGCGCTCAATGGCGTGGCCTACGCCGACGACACCCAGGTCGTGCGCCTGCTGGTGCAGAAGCAATACAGCCTGGAGCCCAGGCTGGTGGTGACAGTGAAGGAGATGCTGGAGTGACCCGAGACGACGTTATCCGCATGGCGCGAGAGGCTGGATTGCCTTACGAGTACGACACCGGGCGTATTCTTGATCTGAAACAACTTGAACGCTTCGCCGCCCTTGTCGCCGCAGCCGAGCGCGAGGCGTGTTGGGACGCTGCTGGCATTGCATTGCTTGGCGCAGACCGGGATCTGACCAAGCGCGTGCTGAAGGCCATCGCCGCAAGGGGGCAGCAATGATCCCGGATGACGAGCCCACCTTCTGGGAGAAACTGCTGGCCTTCGTGCTGGCAGTGGCTGCTGTGTGTCTGTCGGTGGTCGCAGCCCGGCATCTGATCGTGGGCCTGATGGGGATGTGCCGATGAGCTTCCTGATCGGACTGATTTTGGGCCTGTCGCTTGCCCTGCCCTTGCTGCTGGTGGCCGTGGCCCTGGTGGCCATGATCTGGGGCGACGATGCGTAAGCGCAGCCGCTACCGTCCCAAGGGCGTGATCATGGACACCATCGGCCATGTGCTGGGGGGCTTTGCGCCCGTGCGTGAGCATGGCAAGTCCACCACCCTGAAGATCAAGAACCACCAGGCCCTGGCCAGCATGGTCGCCGGCACCGGCTGCCGGGATGACATCGACATCCTGATCGCGGCCATGAACGTGGCCGAGGCCCTGGCCATCGTGGCCAGCCTGGGCGACGGCTACCGGGCAGAGATCACCGCGGCGCAGGACGCCATCGTGAGCATGGGCAAGCGCGGCGTGGCCAAGAGCCGCTTCCTGTTCACGGGCCCCGAGCTCACGGCCATGAACCTGGGCATGGAGGTGCATGACGCCCAGCTGGACGCTTGCACCATCGCCCAGCTTGAGAAGGCGCTGGACTTCGTGGCCAGGGAGCTGCGGGCCAAGCGTGCGAGGGCCATCGCATGACCGGCTTCGCATCACCCTACTACGGCAAGCTGCAGACGGCCTCGCTGCCCAGCGAGGTCAAGCGCATCTGGTACAGCCGGGATGAGGAGCTGCCAGAGCTGCCCAGGCATGGCTGGTCATGGGAGCTGCAGACCGACATGACCGAGGTCGAGAACCGGGAGCTGGTGACCAAGCTGCTAGAGGCCATCGACTTCACCGAGCGCGAGGATCTGGTGGTGCGCCTGATCGTGATCGAGCTGGCCACCTTCAGGGATGTGGCCGAGCAGCTGGGCATCACTGTCGCCAGGGTGCAGCAGATCTACAACAAGGCCATGCGCCGGGCGCGAACCAAGCAGCGGGCGGTGACCGGCATCTCCCCGTGGGAAGTGCACAGCGACATCATCCATTGGCAGTACTACAGGCGCCAGCAGGAGCGAGCCAGACGAGAGGCAAAGGCATGAGCAAACTCAAAACCGCAACCATCCCTGACCACCACAAGGTGCAGGCCAAGATCATCCTGAACGAAGCTATTGACGAGCAGCCAGACAGCGTGATCGTGCTGTGCTTCTGGAAGGACAAGGGGCAGTTCAAGATCAAGACATCGACAGTGCCAGATCGGCTCATGCTGATCGGCGCATTGGAGGAGGCCAAGGGCAAGATCATCACGGATGGTTACGCATGAGCCTGTCACCGCATCAGGTCTTCATGCTCAAGCACTTCGCCATCGGGTGGAAGTTCAAGCAGCGCAATGACAAGCCTGGCAGCTGGAACACCTACTGGGCACTGCGTCGCAAGGGCCTGATCGAGGCCGACAGCGTGGTCACCAAGCTCGGGCACAAGGTGCTGGCCAAGGAGCTGCAGCTGCAGGCCAAGCGGGAGGCCCGCAAGTGAAGCGGCCCTGGAAGCCTTGGTATCCCAAGCACCGCGGCACCCTGCCCGACCGCCGGGTGCTGGAGCGCGGGGCTGCCCGCGAGCTGCTGACCACCTGGGAGGCGCTCAAGGACAAGGAGCTGATCGAGCGCCACTTGGCCCGCATGGACAAGGTCTACGGCGAGGGTGCCGAGCAGCGCATCCGAGAACACATGAGAGACATCCGCAGGAATGAGCGCCTTGCCTGAGAACATCATCCCATTCAGCCTGCCGGCCAGAAAGCCCAGGGTGCTGCAGAAGGACGCGCCGCCAGACCAGCGCAAGGTCTGCGTGCTGCCCATCCGCGCTGTCTTCGACCAGAAGCTGACCCACGGGGCGCTGCAGGTGCTGGCAGCCGTGTGCGCCTACGCCAACCGGGCAGGCATCACCTGGGTCAGCCAGACGCGCCTGGCCAAGGAGCTGGGCATCAGCCAGCAGGCCGTGGCCAAGCAGTTCAAGCAGCTGCGGGAAGCGGGCTACCTGGAGACCATCCGCAAGGGCTTTAAGGGCGAACGCACCGACACCCTGCGCGTGATCTTCGACCCGACAGTGGACGCAGCCACGGCCATCGCGGTCACCAGCTCGATCGAAGACACCCGGCCACCTGTAATGCAGAAGGAGCAAGCCATGGAAGCTGAGAAGCCAGATCCCGAAGGGCAAAGACGAGTCGCCCAGGCCATCGCCCAAGTACTCAAGACACCAACCAAGAGGACATACACCATGCCCAAATCAGGCGACACCCGAGCCGTCAGAGCGGTCAAGGAGGCCAACCAGAAGGCCCTGGCCAAGCGCACCAAGCAGGCCACCAATCACAACCCACAGGTTGTAAATGAGGAGCCTCCTCAGGTTGTAAATGCACCTGTGGATAACTCCTCACATTCACAACCCAATCACAACCTGGAGGTTGTAGATAACACAGAGAACACAGGGTATAGAAAGAGTATAGGTATTGATTTAGATAAGGTTGTTATAGACAACCTGATCAACGAAGGATTGTCCGAGTCTGAGATCGCCGACAGCCTGGCGACCCTGCTGCCGCTGTACCAGGCCGAGGGTCTGACACCCACCAGCCAGCTGCTCGCCGACAGCATCCTGCAGATGCACCGGGATGCCAGATGACCCGATGCCTCAGGAAGGCACCTATACGGGCCTACAGCACGCGATCGCAGGCAGGCCTAGGCATGGGTAGCGACCAGTCCATCCAAGCGCTTGTAGGGGCTCCTATCAGGTTTGGACAGAACACCAAACGAACGTATGGAGTCTGTACAGGCCAGGGGGGTGTCTGGCGTGTCCGGCAGGCAGGGGCAGGCACGCCGTGTCCCCAGGCAGCCGGGTGCCAACCATATGCGCCCGCGCATCGCGCCTGCGATACCGCGCCCGTTGACCTGCGCGTGAAGGCACCCTTTCCCCCTCCCCCCTACCGCTGGCGGTGCGGGGGCCTCCCTCAATTTTTTCTCCCCTTTTTGTCGGCAGGGGTTTTTCGCTGACAATGACCAACAGGAGCTTTTAGTAAATGGCCACTAACTACGAACACAAGCCTGGGCAGGGATCTGCTTTTGCGAACAAGGACAAGACCGAGGACTGGCACGCGCCCTTCCGCGGCAAGGTGATGCTGCCTGATGGGTCTATGCACTACCTGGATGTGTGGAACAAGAAGACGCAGGCGGGTGACACCTGGGTGTCGGTGAAGATTGGCAAGCAGATCTCTGGTGGCCAGGGTCAGCCGATGAGCCAGCACAACCAGGACAAGGGCAACGGGTATCAGCCGCAGCCTGCTGACGACTCTGACATTCCGTTCTGAGGTGCAGCATGACTGATGAACAGAGACAGGAGTTCGCGAGGATTCGTGGATTGCCTGCTTTCCCGCAGCCGTATGTGGCTCCTCCTGCTGACGCAAAGGGCATGACCCTCCGCGACTACTTTGCTGGCCAGGCATTGGCTGGCGGTTTGGAGCAAGGGGTTGAGGACGATATGAACGTCAACTGGTGGCATGACCCAAGCAAGATTGCCAAGCGGGCCTATGCCATTGCCGATGCCATGCTGAAGGCGAGAGATGGCGGGTAAGCCCAAGATGTCCGAGCAGATCCCCAGCCTGAAGAACTGGGGAGGCATCCGGTCTGTGCAGCGCAGACTGGAGCGCAGCAGCACGATCATGGCCAACAAGGAGGCCGTGGCCTATGCGCTGCTGTGCATGGCCAACACCAAGATCACTGATGTCATGGAATGGGATGAGTCTGGGAATGTGAGGGTCAAGCCCTCCAGCTCGATCCCTGACCATGCGCTGCAGTCGATCAAGAACATCCGGGTCAAGACTGACAAGGATGGCAACAGCACGCTGGAGCTGGAGCTCTACGACAAGGTGGGCGTGCTGCGCCTGCTGGCCAAGGCTTCTGGCCTGCTGGACAACCCTGATGACGGCAGTGAGAAGCCGAGCGTTATTGATGTGAACGTGGTGGCCCCGAGCCAGGAGGTGCGAGATGACTGATGTCGAGATCATGCGGGCCGCTGCCGAGCGGATCACCGCGCACAACGTGGCCCTGCGTAGCTTCATGCTGCGCTTTCTTGACCCTGAAGACCTGGGCCATGCTGTGACCCAGGAGGTGCGCGACCTGGCCAAGGGTCTGCTGTCCATGCAGCACATCTGCCCGCCGTGCAATGGCCACTGCCGCCAGGGTCGAGACTGTCCCAACAAATGAAGTACACCTGCAAGTGCAATCCCCTGA
>Ga0315904_10010190_pt1 | contig 12185 bp, 17 predicted proteins | sample LakEriMetagenome_6_FD_203529 | JGI IMG/M metagenome (GOLD analysis project Ga0315904, IMG submission 203529) | Freshwater fungal communities from buoy surface, Lake Erie, Ohio, United States - Buoy 12 MA120 | ecosystem: Environmental > Aquatic > Freshwater > Lake | place: USA: Lake Erie, Ohio...
CTATGCTCTTGGACAAGTCGCTTTGGCCGTAGAGCGTGAGGCGAAACTAAACGCCGCTCAAGGTGGAACACATCCGAGAGGAACTAAGACTGGAGCGACTCCGGGTTTTGGACCTGCGAGAGTCACAGGAGCTCTACAACGTTCTATTCATACTGAGGTGCGTAAAGGTTTCGGCACTTACGAGGCAGACGTGTTTCCGACAATGGTCTACTCCCGAGCCGTTGAACTAGGTCTACCATCGTGGGGACCAGGTGTAAACTATCCTTATCTGATACCCGCTGGCAAGAAGATTTCAAAGAGAGCGAACGAGTTATTCACAAACGCTTTTAAGAGACGATGGAGGTAAATCTTGGCTGAACGCTTAGATCCTATTGTCATCTCGCTACAACTTGAAACCGAGCGTCTCACATCTCAGTTGAACGCTGTGACCGGGCAAGTTGAGAAGATGGCAGGGAACATCTCCTCTCAGTCGTCCAAAGTGGACGGACTAAGCAAGTCTTTTGGTGGTCTCGCCGGATCTCTGGGCAAGTTGCTTGGAGCTGCCGCTGTTATTACGTTTCTGAACGATTCGGCTAAGGCCGCCGTTGAGGATCAGCAATCTCAAGCTCTTTTGGCTAGGCAACTTGAGGCGACTACTGGTGCGACTAAAGAGCAGATTGGGGCAGTTGAGGATCAGATTTCTTCACTAGAGGAGATGTCTGGTGTCGCTGACAATAAGATCCGAGCCTCGTTCTCTGGACTCGTCCGGGTAACTAAAGATTCAACCGAGGCGATGAAACTTCAAGAGCTCGCCATGGACGTTTCGGCTGGTACAGGTAAGGATCTTGAGGCTGTCTCTATGGCTTTAGCCAAGGCATATTCAGGGCAGGGAACGGCTCTTCAACGTCTAGTCCCGGGGATAAAGAACTCCTCAAACGTGCTTGGGGATCTTCAGAAACAATTTAAGGGAGCCGCCGAAACGGCCGCTAACGCCAATCCTTACGCCAAGTTAGGCGTGATGATGGATCGGTTGAAAGAAACTCTAGGTAAAGCTCTGCTCCCGATCCTAGACACGTTTGGCAAGATCCTCCTAAAGTTGATGCCGTTCATCAACCTTATCGCCGGACTATTTGATAAAGTCGTGGTTGCTCTAATGCCGTTGATTGACCAACTTATTACGGCTCTCGTCCCGGTCTTTGAGGCTCTCGCTGGAGTCATCATGAAAGTCGTAGAGAAGATCCTTCCTCCTCTAACAAAGATTATTGAGAAAGTCGTCCTGCCGATTATCAACATGCTTGCCGAGTATCTGATTACTTATCTAATCCCGGCTTGGCTTTGGTTGATTGACGTATTGGAGCCAGTCGTGAACTGGATTGCCGACAATCTTGTCGGAGCGTTTGAGAACTTGATGAAAGTTCTAGGTCCTCTTTGGGAGTTCATGATTAAGCCAATCATTGAGGGACTTGCCTCGCTCCTTGGCATCAAGATTGAGCCGATGGTGAAACCTAAAGTTGACGACTCTGAGAAGAGCAAGCTTGGAGCGTTCGGCTTTGGAGACATGGATCTCTCTGGTATTGACTTGGATCTTGGAGGAGGAGCGAAGACAGGTCAATCTAAAGCAGACAAGGCGGCCGAGAAATCTGCGGCCACTCAACGTAAGTTTGTGAACGATGTCTTAGACGCAACTAAGAAATACACTCAAGGACTAAAGGTTGCTCTCAAGGAACGTAATGATGCTCTGGCTCAACTAGATAGGGAACACGTTGAGAAGATTGCCGAGATTCAAAAGGACGGAGCGAACAAGCTTGCCGACATCGTAAAGCAGTCGCAGGATCGCTTACGTTCGGCGTTCGCTCAAGTCACTAACTTTGACGCTGGCGAAATGTTTATCAACGCTGGAGCCAACATAAACAACTTTGTAACTATGTTGCGAGATAAGTTGATGTCCGGGAAGAGACTTGCCGAGGATGCCGCCAAGTTGACGGCTATGGGTTACTCTCAGACGTTCGTGGAGCAGATTGTTTCTCAGGGACCGATGATTGCTGGCGAGTTGACTAAGCAACTTCTCCAAGCGACTCCAGAGCAAGCAACCGAGATACAGTCTCTATTCAAGGATCTTGGAACGCTTCAGAACACAGGCGTAGATACGTTGGCTAAACAGATTTACGACACTTCTGGTTTAGCCACAGAGGAGTTGAAAGAGGCGTATGTTTCGGCTCAGAGCGAGTTGGCTGAGGCTCTAGCGAACGAGAACGCGGCTTATGCCAAGTCTGCTACGGATCTTCAAGTGAAGTTTGACGATGCTGTCGCCAAGCTCACTACGACTAGAAACAATGCGATAGCCAAGTCTGTTACGGCTCTCAATGACGCTCTGGGAACTTCGGCTAAGAACATGAAAGACGCTCTAACCATAGTCAACGCTGGTCTAGCCGAGACGGATAAAAACGTTGCCACCCGGGTCGCTCAAATCGGTCTAGCCACTAAGGTTGGGCAACAAGTCTTATCTTCGGCTAACGATGTGACTTACGGCTACGGCATGACTCAATACGGATCTACGCCAACTGCTCCGGTCGTAGCCTCCGGTCCGACAATCAACACCGAGGTCAACGTGACGACTAACGCTACGGCTCAAGACATCTCTCAAGCAGTCGTCAACAACATCAAGTTCAATCTTCCAATAGTGGCAGGAGCAGGATCGTAATGCCGTTAGCAGATTACTCTTTCACCTTTGGCTCTTTTACTTTTGGAGCAGGAACGCCGTTCCCGATCCTAGAGATTGACGGCTTAGAGGGAGTCCCCGAGCTTAGAGTTCAAGATGATAACCGAGGCTACAATGACGGATCGTTCTCGGGACGAGACTTCTACAATGGACGTACTGTCACGTTCGTAATCAACGTGTTTGCTGGCAACAACAATTCTGCTCAAACGAATTACAGTTTGCTCCAAGCCTCGCTCTTGCCTCAATCCACAGGAACGACTACTTTGATGTTCAAGCTCTCTCCGAGCGATACGGAGAAGACTATTCAAGCGAGAGTCCGACAAGTCCGAACTAAAGTTGACCCGGAGTTCACGTTCGGCTACATCAAGACTCAAGTTGTAATGTTCTGTCCTGACCCGAGGTATTACGACAACTCAACAACTTTCGTTTCAATCTATCCTCCGTTGACGACACCCGGGCGAACTTACAACAGAGTTTATGACCTCAACTTTGGTGGAGGTGGATCCAACCAAGCATCTATCTTCAATACAGGTTGGATTTATACGTCTCCAATCGTCACAATTACTGGTCCTTGTAACATACCTGTTATTGGATTGAGTGGCACGACCAACTACGTTGGCGTGAACTATCAGTTGACGGCAACCGATACTGTGGTGATTGACCTAAATCAAAAGCTCGTAACGTTGAACGGAACGGCGGCTCGTAACTTGGTCACTCCCGGATCTACTTGGTTTACTGCTCCACCCGGAACAAGTCAGTTCTACTTTTCTGTTTCATCTGGAGCAACAGCCTCTACAAACGCTACAATAAGTTATAGTCCAGCATACGTCTAAGGAACAATCATGGCATTAAGAACTCCTCCGAGTTGGTTACAAAACGGATCGCATCCTGCCGAGAACGACAGGCTAACCACTAGGGCAATCTACAACTCAACAGGCATCATTGGAGCAACGTCTCTAGCCGTTACCGCTCAAGCAGTTCCAAACATGACTGTAAACGTTGCGTCCGGGTGGTGTGCGATTGTCGGAACTCCATCAAACTCGGGTACTTACGTTGCCTACAATGACGGCACGACTGTTCTAACTATCACTACTGCCGATCCGAGCTTGCCAAGAGTTGACCGAATTGTAGTTACTGTGAACGACTCGTTCTATTCGGGTGCGACTAACAACGTGACTTTTCAGGTCTTGGCGGGAACTCCAGCGGCCTCGCCGTCTGCTCCAGCAACTCCAAACAACTCAATCTCTTTGGCGACTATTGCCGTAGCCGCTCTAGCAACGTCTGTGGTTGCTGGTAACATTACGGACACCCGGTCCTTGACGACAACCAACTTGCCTGTCCTGCCAATAACTGGAGGTACTCTAACAGGATCGCTTACGACTCCGGGTTTGACTTCAACGTCTAACGTTGCTGTAAATAACTCAACGGCCGCTAACGTTCCTCTAGTCGTAACTGGAGCATCTGGTCAGTTGACGGCTCTTCAACAATGGCGTAACAATACTCCGACTGTATTGACTTACATAGACCAGAACGGAACTTTCTATCCGTTGACTGGTACTACTTCTGCTCCTCCGATTGACTTGAGATCCGGATCGCTACTCAACTCGGGAACTATTGGTGGAGCTATTGAGTATGACGGCAACGTGGCGTATCTTGCTCCGAACTCTACCTCTACGTTGACCACTAATGGTGGACGTGGACTTCTTCCATCTCGTCACTTCTACGCTCTCTCAGCAACGAGAACTCTAACTGCTGGTTCTACAACTGCTCAATCTTTATTCGGTGTCGGTCTATCCTTAGCGGCCTCAACGACTTACGAAATAGAGATTGTCGGTCAAGCGACTTTCGTCACTAACACGGCTGTCGCCAACAGCATCTCAGTAATCACTTCTTATACGAACTTGCCAACTTCAACTAACCCTTTTGTTGTTGGTGGTGTGGACAACGGAACAACGTCCAGCAAGTTCTTATCTGGCTTGCCGTTGACTGGTTTGATTTACACAACTCCAGCGACAGCATCAACATACAACGTGAACTTCCGAGTTACTGGACTTGTCCGAACAGCTGCCTCAACGACTGTGCTGACTCCTCAAATTATTTTGTCGGTCAACAACACAACCTCCTTCACTGTAACGAATAACTCTTTCGTCAAGATAACTCCTGTCGGAACTTCGGCTATGAACTCTATTGGAGCGTGGGCGTAATGAGTGACGAAATTAGACCGCCAAGCAACCAAGCTCTCTTGCTTAGAGTTGTTGAGGACATCGCCGACATCAAAGCGAAACTAGATGTTGTTGCTGACCATGAAGAGAGGATCCGAGCGTTAGAGAAAGCACGTTACCAATCTGCTTGGTTGATTAGCGTATTGACGGCTGGTCTATCTTCTAGTTTGGTTTATTTGATTGCGAGAGCGTTAGGAGCATAAATGAGTGTCGTTTATCATGAGCCGTTCCCGGTGAAGACCAGAGGTGACGAGTTTGGCAATTTAGCTCCGTATCGCAAGGGCAGACCGCATCGTGGACAGGACTGGAGTCCTAAAGAGAACTCTCCTATAAAAGCGATTACCTCTGGAACTGTTGGACTTGTCGCTTGGACGGACGTTCTCGGTTGGATCCTAGTCCACTCAAGCAAGGATCAGAAGTGGATCTTATACGCTCACCTAGCCGAGAAACCTAGTCTCGTAAAGGGAGACAAAGTTGAGGGAGGCAAGACCATCATCGGTAAAGTCGGTGGAGGCAAGAACACGCCGTCCGGGACAGCCTCAACCGGAGCTCACCTACACCTCTCTATTGGAGAGATGGGACCTAACTTCTCTGGAGTCAACGTTCACCTTGCTCCATACGACAAACTTGTAGATCCTTTGAAACACATCCTCTCAAATAAGGCGGCCTAATGAAATCTCGTATAGTTGCGATCCTAAAGTTACTAGGTTGGTTCATCTGGTTCTCCGTTGGACTTTTCTTCATCGTAGTTGGAGTCGGTGCTGGAGTCGGAGCAATCCTCCCCGGGTCTACGGCTCTAACAGGTATCTTGACGATGTTCATGGGAGCGATGTTGCTGGTCTTTAGCGAGATTGGTAGAACGATGATTGGCAAGATGCGAGTCATCTTGGAGGATCTCCAGCGAGCTTTCAAGAGAGCCGCCGATTCGGTTGAAGAGCAGTCTAAAGACAAGAAGTAAATCATGGCGACTTATCGCTACTTCTTTGCGGATCTAGTCACGAACGCAATCAACGCTGAGTTAGAAATAACTGGAGTCAACTTCACTCAGGCTCTCAACTCCTCGGGAACGTTGAACGGCTCTATCTTGCTTTCAGGAGTTTCGGTCAATCAGAACGTTACAGCCTCAACTACTCCCGGACGTACTGCCGTCTACGTTGACCGAGACGGAGTTATCGTTTGGGGTGGAATACTTTGGTTGAGATCCTACAACTCTAAGAGTCAACGTCTAACAATTTCGGCTAGAGAGTTTGAGTCTTACTTTGAACGTAGACGTATCGCCTCTAACTTGACTTACTTCAATACGGATCAGTTGGCGATAGCTCGTGGTCTAGTGAATACGGCTCAATCTGTCGCTAACGGCAACATCGGAGTCTTGACCGGGAGCGAAACTTCTGGAGTCAACTTGACTCGGTTGTTCTACGCTTACGAGCAGAAGACAGTTTATCAAGCTCTCTTGGACTTGAGCCGATCCGGATCTGGCTTTGACTTTGCGATTCGTTGTGCTTACAACTCGGACTACAACATCACTAAAACTCTAGTTCTTGGCTATCCGAGGCTTGGAACGGCGTACTCGTCAACGTCTACATCTGTCCCGGTCTTTGAGTTCCCTGCTGGCAACGTGGTTGAGTACGAGTATCCAGAAGATGGATCTCTGGTTGCCAACCGAATCTACGCAACCGGAGCAGGATCTAATGAGGGTAAGTTGATTTACAACGCAACGGACTCCACGAAACTTACGTCCGGGTGGCCGCTCTTGGAGGACTCTGTTTCTTTCAACGACATCATTGACGCAACGTTGGTTCAAGGTCTCGCCTCTGGTCGTGTGGCCGCCGTCTCTTATCCTCCGACTACCATCAAGCTTGTCGCCAATCCGAGCCTCAATCCAGTCCTCGGCTCGTATGTTATTGGAGATGATGCTAGAGTTCGTATCAAGGATGACCGATTCCCTGATGGCATAGACGCAACTTATCGGATTGTGGCTTTGTCGGTGACTCCCGGGGAGACCGGTCCTGAGAGAGTTACAGTCACGTTGACTCTTCCGACAAGTTAGGATCTCAAATGGGTTACGTCAATCTCCCTCCTAGTCTTCAAGCTATCTTTGCGGATCTTGATGCGAGGCTCAACAAAGTTGAGAACGCTCAACGTTTCACTATGCCTAATACTCCTGTCTTGACGAGTCAGCCAACGATTACTGGAGGGACAACAGGCGATCCGTCCAATCCGAGAGTTGGAGACATCTGGCTCAATACGACTACGAACACGCCTAAATACGTCAACACTTCTGGAGTTGTAACCAATCTAGTTACGGCGGCCTCAACTCCGGTCCCTTATGGTCCTAGATACGTGAAGACCGGGTATTTCTATGCTCCGATTGGTTTGGTTACGCAAGGATCGGGAACGACTTTTACGGCTGACTTGGCTCATGCCGTTCCGTTCTATTGTCCTCAAACCATTACAGCAATTTATTTGAGTATCAACGTAACGTCTCTCAACGGAGCGTCTGGTGGCGTTCGTGTCGGTATTTATAGCAACAGCACGACTGACGATTATCCGAACGCTCGCTTGGCTGATGGAGGAGTTATTGGAACTGATACTGTTGGCGGATCCACCGGACCAAACTTAGCGATTATTTCAGTCTCATTGACTCCCGGTCTGTATTGGTTGGTTGGTGTTCGGCAAGGAGTCAGCAACCCGGGTCTTTATAGTTATACGACAACCAACGGAGTTATGAGTGAAGTTATTCCAACTGGTATCTTGTCTTCATCTTCTTATGGTGCTGTTGCGTGGACGCAATCGGGAGTCTCTGGAGCTCTCCCTGCGACTTGGACGACAACTAAGACTTTATCTTTAACTGCTCCAGCGATTAGCATAGGTTTCTAATGAAGATTACAATTTGGAGTGACGGCGTGATTGTGGAGCAGTTTGACGCTCCCGATCCTGAACCGACTCCCGAGCAACTAGCCAAAGAGTCTGCGATTCAGAAACTCAAAGAGCTCGGGTTGACCGAGGAAGAAATAAACGCTCTCACGAGACCTCTTTAGCGTCCGGGTGAACTCTAACCTCTTTTATTACGTTCGTGCCGTCTGTGGTCAATCTGTGACCGATTTGAGCCATTGTGGAGGCGAGTCTGCGATTCTACTACGAGACGTTGAAAGTTATCCACAGAGTTATCCACCGAAACCTCTTTTATTGGTGGATAACTTAGTTGTTGATTTGAGATCCGTTCACGCAAGATAGACCTCGTTCCCTTGAGGACAACGTTGGTCTAGTCCACCACGTAATCGGACGTTAGAGGTCGCCGATTTGGCGTACCCGGAACGACTAGCCTCGGGTTAAACAAGTTACGTTTCACCGAGAGTAATGAGTGTTGAAGAGATGGCTAAGATCCGAGTTGCCCTTAGTCCCTGCCTAGCCGGATCTCCTCAACGTATGACGCAACTGCTCCATCCGTAGTGGTTGGAGCTCGTTTGACCAATCCCGATCCCCGACTGCTGGAATCGGCTTGGAGAGGACGATCCTAAACAGGTCGTTCTCCCTGCTCCCTCCTCCCTCCTGCTGAGTTCCCCTGTGAATACAAGGGTTTCGGGTTGCGACTCGCCGAAGAAATAGTTTGTTGAAAGAGTTGACTCGGACCGGGGAGAAGACAATAATTGTTCTACAGAGAGGTCCGAACGGCGGATCTCCGAGAAACAAGGGAGTCAGAGATGACAAGTTACACCTATCACGATAAGAGCAAGGTTACTCCAGAGGCGAAACTAGAGACCTACATTAAGGTCTGGACTTTTGCCTTAGAGTCGGCTCGCACTAAGAAACAAGAAATCAACAACCTAATCGCAGGTGAAGATAGCGTCAACTCGTTCAACGTTGATGACTTGATTAAGTACGGAACTCAAGTCAAGGTTTATAGCAACATTCTTCGCTTGGCAGATTACCATGGCAGGATTCAGGCCAAGTCTGCTCAAGAGGTTATGAACGCAATCAGAGAGTCAGTTACGAGCTTGGTTTGTAGTGACTCTTTCATCAACTCAACTAGCAACGTCTCTGTTGAGATTGAACTTCGTGAACGCCAAGTCTGGTGCTCAATCGCAACTCAACTAAACAACTTCTAAGAGACAGGACTAAGCAAAATGGAATACTACATCAACGATTCAGAAATCGCCGAGGCGATTGAGGTAAACGCTCCTGCTTGGTGCGATTCGTTCTTCTCCGTTACTCGTGACGAGGAGTCGGAGTCTATCATCGTGAACGCCGATTACGTCTTGCTCCAAGTTTGGAGAGACGGACACGACTTCTGTTGGGATGACGGAGTTGGAGACAATCCAGTTACGATGTCCGGGTCTGTGGACATTCGTGCTTACGGATCGGAACTCACCGACACAATCCGAGGTCTTTGGAATCAAATCACTAAGACCATTGAGAAGAGATTGGAGGCGAGCCTCTAATGAGCAACTCAACTCAACTAAGAACAATCGCTGACCGGATCTCACAACTTGTGGAAATGAAAGTCTGGATTGACGCAACTAGCGTGACGGCTAACGGATGCGTTCTGGTCGCTCCTCCGGGTTACGTCTTCAAACGAAACTTGAAACACGAGATTTCGGTTCAACGTAACTATCCTGCTCCAGCAATCTCAATCACTCACGTTGAGTATCTTTGGAACGAGATTGGAGGGATTCTTGACGAGGGACTGGAGCTCTGCGAGGCTACTGCGTTCTGCTCCTGCCAGCCGCCTCAAGAGGACCTGGCCGAACAAGAAGATTATTGTGGTTATTGTCTCAAGGACGGAGAGGAGAAATCCGAGAACGCTTGGGACAAGTTGGAGGTTGGTGACGTGCTAAACCTAGACGGCATTGAGTTCAAGATAACTAAACGTGACGGATCTCGCCTCACCGGAGTCAACTCCAAGGGTCAAATCTGCCACATCCTAACCAACGTACCAAGTCCGGGAGAGTCTATTGACTCCAAGTTGACTTGGGGCAAGGAGGACTAGCCATGACTCTACATCGTAAAGACTTCGTGTCTCTAGCCAAGATCCTAAACAAACATCGCTCTCGTATCTCAGAGCTTGAGAACCCGGTCCTTGACGACATCTGGGACCAGTTCTTCTCAGAGACGTTGAAATGGTTGGAGAGTTCTAACGAACAGTTTGACCGGGTGCGATTTATTCACGCCGTAGAGGAGGAGGATCGCTCATGAAGACGTTTCTGAAACTCTTTGTTGGAGCAATCGGGACGCTCTACATCCTTGGTCTTATACAGACTGCGTGGATGTGGTTTATGGGATTGCCGTTCGTAACTCCAATCGTATTCCTAGCCTTTATCATGGCTCTCTTCTGGTTCTTGTTCAAGTTGTGGGAGATGTAGAGATGGCAGAGAAGATTCGCTCAGTCTTTATTGAGAGCCGCTCTTGGTTTGATAAGTCTGGAGGCAACGCGTATTACTCCAATCGGATTCACATCAACGGCAGAGTTGTCTTGATTACTGGACTACGTTACGGCTACGACACACAATACTTGTGGGATGGTCTCCGAGAGCTCTACAATCTCGGTCTAATCCTTGAGCCTCAGAGTCCATACAGTCTGAGACAGAAGATAGACCTCTATCACGTCCAGAACTCCGTACCTAAAAGAGAGTTGTTCAAGGACTCTCCAGCCGAAGAAGACATGACCGAACTCTACGAGGCGATAGCGTGAGCAAGTCGTTCGTGCTACAAGGGCAAGTCGTCAATCCTCCGTTGGAGTTGACCAACAGCACCATCTTTGGGATCCGAATCACTACACCCGGACGTAACTACGGCAAGAGACTAATCATCTTCACCCGAGAGGATCTCGCCAAGATGGTTGCTCAATCCGTCAAGCTCCGTAACCACGTCTTGGTTGTCGGATCTTACGCAACCAGAAACAATAAACTATGCGTCTCGGCAGAGTTCGTTGGACTAGATGTCTCAATCGGCATCAACGTCCAGATGGATCCTGACGAGATTCTGGATGTCGGACGTTCCGTCTACAATCCATTTGAAGATAAATAACAATAAGGAGAAACAGGTGAACACAACACTAGCGGTCCAACCGGACCAGAAGACATGGGACGCAACTCAGTTAGCGGCTCTACGTCAAATCGGACTGAGCGATGCTCCAGCAGGAGACCTAGCTCTGTTCTTACACTACGCACAAAAGACCGGGTTAGATCCGTTCAGCCGTCAAATCTACATGATTGGACGTTGGGACTCTCGGACCGGGAACAACAGATACACGATACAGAGTTCTATTGACGGACTCCGTATCATCGCTCAACGATCCGGCGAATACGCTGGACAGACTCAACCTCTCTGGTGTGGAGAGGACGGAGTTTGGCGTGACGTTTGGTTGTCCTCCGAAATGCCGAGAGCGGCCAAAGTCGGAGTCTACCGAGTTGGATTTGCCGAGCCTCTGTTCGCCGTTGCGACAATCACGAGCTATTGTCCAATCGGTAAGGACGGAAGACCTCAAGGACTTTGGAGCAAGATGCCAGACGTAATGTTGGCTAAGGTTGCCGAGGCTCTTGCGATCCGTAAAGCGTTCCCGAACGACCTCTCGGGTATCTACACTTCGGAGGAGATGGAGCAAGCAGACGTGAAAGTCCTAACTCCAGCAACTCAGGTTAGTCCGGTTGAGGTCAAAGAGATCCCGGTCCATCCAGATCCGGATCAGAGACAACAAGTCATTTCGGCTATTGCGAACGCCAAGTCTAAGACAGAGTTGCGTAAGCTCTGGGCAGAGAACGCTGGTCAACTAGACGTAAAGTTCGTAAACTCTCTCGGTGACGAGACCACCTTAAAGCAGTTGTTCGTGGCAAGATCCGAAGAGTTGCCAGAGGAGGAGTCCAAGTGAGCGACATCGTAGAGCTAATCAAAATAGAGCTAACGTTGGATAGCGATTGTGTTTGCGTCAAATACGACCACGAGAACGATTGCGACCTGTTAGATGAAAAGGGCAATCCGATTCCCGAAGACTCTTGTCTCGGTTGTTGGGAGGACGCTCTGGAGGAGTGGAAGAATTACGTCTACCCGGAGTGGATTGCCAGAAACAAAATCACCGATAGAACCAAGCTAGTTATTGAATACAGTAACGTCACTTGGCGTAACGGATCGGGAGCGTTTCAGTGCCAAGTCAGGGATCTTGAAGATGGACGTTTCGGATTCTTGAAAGGCGACTTCCGTATTACTTACACGTTAGAGGGTAAGGATCTTACGGCTAGACGCTCCTCGCACGATGAACCAACTGGAGC
>Ga0315904_10010192_pt1 | contig 12185 bp, 7 predicted proteins | sample LakEriMetagenome_6_FD_203529 | JGI IMG/M metagenome (GOLD analysis project Ga0315904, IMG submission 203529) | Freshwater fungal communities from buoy surface, Lake Erie, Ohio, United States - Buoy 12 MA120 | ecosystem: Environmental > Aquatic > Freshwater > Lake | place: USA: Lake Erie, Ohio...
GCTGGATCCGAGCGTCAACCTGCGCGCGGCCCGGCATAGACGGGCCGACCTGCTGGTGTTGGCGTGGGCGGCACGCGCGCCCGATGTGAAGCGGTGGGCGCGGTCGATCGAAGCGGGTATCACGGAAACCTTCGACATCTGCCTGGCCAGATCCCGTGCCGCACAGCAGGTTGCGCTGGACGCCGGTTTTCCGAGCTGCCGCTCAACGGCCGATGACCCGCTGGGCTATGTGCTGACGCCTGGCCTGCCCTTGCGTCTGAGTGTGATGCCTGCAGCTCAGACATCGAGCAGCCTGCGCCGGGCTGCAGCTCTGGTCGCTTCGCTGCGCGCTCAAGGCGCGCTGGCCCACCTGCATGACGCCCAGCAGCCCCGCCTGTCGGAGGTCGTGCTTCACCTCGGGCGCGGCAGCGCACCGGTGCCTGGCAGCGTCAACCTTCTTTGCAAGTCTGGCGAGGGAAAGGACTCAGAGCCGCGCCCCGGCTTTCATGGCGAGCTGGATAACAAGCCCCCGCTGGCGGCTGTGCGTACTGTTTGGGAGAGCGTCGTTGGACCTCTTGTTTCTGCACCCTAACTTTCCAGGCCAGTTCCGCCGGATCGCGCAAGCCCTCGCGAAGGAGAGTGGCGTTCGTGTCTGGGGCATGGGCGACGAGGCCTGGATCGGCACGGGCCAGGGATTGCCCGGCGTGGAAGTCATCCGCTATCCCGCTGTGGCGGCTGCTCCAGACGAAACCCACCCCTGGGTCCGCGGCTTCGAGCAGTCTGTGCGGCGGGGCGTAGCGGTGATCGAGCGCCTGGCCGATTTGAAGCGTGGCGGCTTCGAGCCCGACGCCATCGTGACCCATCCTGGCTGGGGTGACGCCTACTTCGTGCGCGACTACTTCCCCGGCGCGGAGGTCATCGGCCTGTTCGAGTACTGCTACCACCCCCGCGGCGCGGACGTGGGCTTTGATCCGGAGTTCCCCACCCGGGTGGACGACATCTTCCGACTGCACGTCACGAACAGCGCGCAGCTGCTGGCGCTCGAGAGTTGCCACAAGGGTGTGTGCCCGACACCGTGGCAAAAAAGCCTGTTTCCGGCGGCCTATCAATCCAAGTTACAGGTTCTGCATGAAGGCATCGATACGGTGCGCGTCGCGCCCCTGGAGGGCGCCCAGTTCACTTTGCCGGACGGTCGGACGCTGCACAAAGGCGATGAAGTGCTGACCTTTGCCAGCCGCTGCCTGGAACCGTACCGCGGCTTTCATCAATTCATGCGGTCGCTGCCGCGCATCTTGCGTGAGCGCCCTGAGGCCCAGGTGCTGGTGCTCGGGGACAACGCGGCCCACTACGGGCCCAAGCCACCTGGCACCGGTGGGTGGAAAGAGGTCTATCAGGCCCAACTGCTCGGCCAGGTGGATTGGGACCGGGTGCACTTCCTCGGCGCCTTGCCGTACGACGACTACCTCAGCGTGCTGCAAGTGTCCAGCGCCCACGTCTACCTGACCTACCCCTTCATCCTGTCCTGGTCGATGTTGGAGGCCATGTCAGCGGGATGCCTGCTGCTCGCTTCGGACACCGCCCCAGTGCGCGATGTCATCCAGGACGGCGAGAACGGCTTGCTGTTCGACTTCTTCGACACCTCGGGGCTGGCCACCCTGGCCATCCAGGCCCTGGCGGAGCCCAGGGCGCACACCGACATTCGCGAACGCGCCCGCCAGACGGTCATCGAGCGCTACGACTTCGAGCAGGTCTCCCTCCCTCAATACAAGGCCTTGATCGGCCTGACATGAGCGAAGGCTGCAGAGCATGCCAAACATCGATCCACAGGGAGATTGACCACATGAGCAAGATCGACAGCCTGTTGGCCACCGCTGCCACCCGGATGGAAGCCCTGGACTTTGGCACGGCCATCGAAGCCTACCAGCGCATCCTCCAGCAGGTGCAAAGCCAGGCCTCAGCGCTGATGGGCCTGTCCATTGCATACAACCGGGTGGGCCGGTCGGCTGACGCGCTGCCGCTTCTCGGGCGCCTGTGGGCGGCTGCCAGCAAGAGCAACGGCGCACAAGGCAAGCTGGTCAAGGCGGCCGTCCTGGCCCAGATCGGCTACGCGCATCAGCAGCTGGGGCAGTTCAAGCTGGCCCATGAAGCCTTTGACAGCGCCTGCCAACTGACCCCGTCAGACGAACTGAAGGCCCGCCTGGCCGCACTGGACCCGCACGTCAACAACCAAGATCCGTTCACACAGTTGCTGCAGCACGCGCGCAAGCTGGAGGCATCGTCACAGCCTGAAGAGGCCTTGAAGGCCTACCGTGCGGCCGCGCAACTGCGGCCCAACGATGTGAGCATGCTGCAAGGATGCGCCTGGCTGTTGCGGCGCCTGGGTCACGTCGAAGACGCCTTGCCCCTGCTGCAAAAGGCGCTGGTGTTGGAGCCCGACCGCCCTGAACTGCACAACGACATGGGCGTGCTGTTCCACGACCGTGGCGACTTTTCCAAGGCCATCACGTTCCACAAACGCGCCCTCAAGTTCAATCCCAAGTTCACGCCAGCGCTCATCAACATGGGCGTGGCGCAAAAGCGGCTGGGCCGTATCGAAGAGGCCATTGAGACCTACCAGGCGGCACTCCACATCGACATGAACTTGCCCGAGGCCCACAACAACCTGGGCAACCTGTACCGCATACAGGGCAAACACGCTGAGGCCTTCAAGCACATACGGCGCGCGCTGCAATTGCGGCCCGAGTACGCCGACGCGCAAGCCAACTGGAACGAGTTGAAGCAAGAGGTGCCGCGCCTGTTCTTGGTGGCACCGGCCGCGCCGCTGTCCAGCCTGGGCCGCAAGAAGAACTCTCCCGCTATTCCCACCCCCAAGCGCACCCCAAAGCCATGCCATCAGTGACGTCCAAACCCAAGCCGCCGGCATCGAAGCCCGCGCCGACCAGCCCTGTGAGTGCCAACCGGGGCGTTGCCGTCAGGTCGCCTGCGTCGAAGCGTTCACCCGTGCTGCTGGTGCCCGAGCACGGTGACGCGCAGCGTGGACCCATCAGTCTTGTGGCGGAAGACGAGGAGTTGGCCACCTTCAGCATCGACAGCGCCAAGATGCGCGGTCGCAAGCGCTTGCAACTGGAAGGTTGGGCCACTGGCAAGCTGTCATTCGCACTTGAACTTGACGGGCAACCCATCGAGCATGCGATCGTCCGCAGCAGCCGGCCAGATGTCGCACTGGCCCGCAGCGTGCCTGAGGACGATGACGGGCACGGATGGACGATCGTGTCGGCCCCCGATGCGGCGACCGCCCGTGGCGAATGGACGATCCAGGTCACGCTTGATCACCCCCGGCACGGCGCCACGCATGGCTTGCGCTTCGTCGTTGATCCAGCAACGCTACCCTTAGATCCCCTCGAACTGGTTCAGCCCGTGGGGTTCGTCGAGGCAGCCAGTACTTCCTGCGTGTCAGGCGAGGCCGTCGTCGTGGGCTGGGCGATCGCACCCCAGGGCCAGCCCTTGTTCATTGAGCAAAACGGCGTCCTGCATGAGCTCCAAGGGCCCGTCGTTCGCTTCTCGCGGCAGGATGTGACGGACGCGTACCGCGTGTCGCATGGCGACCTGACGTCCAACGCTGGCTTTGTGATCCGCGTGGATGACCTGGCCATTGGCCAGACCGTCAGGCTGGTCACGCAGCGAGGCGACGAGATGGTCGTCCTGGGCTCTGCGGAAGCCAGCGCCTTGCCGTCTGACCCCGTGGCCGCTGCCCGGTGGCTGTTTGGTTTGCACACCCCGCGTCATCTGTTGGCCCAGCGCATGGCCAGCATCGACCTGCCGCTGCTGGACCCCCTGATCGCGCTGCAGCGCAGCGGCCAGCAGCGGCAACCGGTGGAGGTGCATCAACTGGGCAAGCCCGTGGCCCAGCCGCAGGCCAGCATCATCGTGCCGTTGTACGGGCGGCTGGATTTCGTGGAGCACCAGCTCATCGAGTTCTCGCGTGACCCCTGGATCAGCGCGCATGCCGAGATCATCTATGTGGTGGACGACCCCCGGCTGGTGGAGCCGTTCGCGCAGCAGGCCCCTACCTGGCACCGGCTGTACCGGCTGCCCTTCAAGTGGGTGTGGGGCAGCACCAACCGCGGGTTCTCGGGTGCCAACAACCTGGGGGTTGCCCACAGCCGCGCCCCGCTGCTGGTGTTCCTCAACAGCGATGCCTTCCCGCAGCAGCCAGGCTGGCTGCAGGCGCTGATCGCCGAGCTGCACCGTGACCCCAGCTTTGGCGCCGTGGCGCCGCGCCTGGTGTTTGGCGACGGCTCGATCCAGCATGCGGGGATGGAATTCGCGCGCCGTGACGAATGGGGCATCTGGATCAACCATCACCCGCGCATGGGGCTGGCACCTTCGCTGGACCCGCACACCCAAACCACCACCGTGCCTGCCATCACGGGAGCCTGCCTGGTGATCGAGCGCGACACCCTGGAGGCCGTTGGCGCCTGGGACACCGGCTACCTGATCGGCGACTTTGAAGACTCTGACCTGTGCCTGAAGCTGCGTGCCCATGGCTTGCGCGTGGCCTACGTGCCCGGCGTGCAATTGACGCACCTGGAGCGTCAAAGCTTCAAGCTGCTGGGGCAGGACGACTTCAGGCAGAAGGTGGTGATCTACAACGCCGTGAGACACCAAAGCCGCTGGGCTCGCGCCCTGCTGGAACTCGGACAAGCCCAATGACCCGCGCTTCTATGCCCACCATGAACAGCACCCGCCGTAAAAAGACGCCCTCTGCGGCGCCCACCACCCTGGCCCCCAGCAGTGCCGCGCCCAGCGGCCAGCACCGCATCTTGGTGATGGCCCACGCCCACCCGGATTTCAGCCTGGGCGGCGGCGAGATTGCAGCCTACAACCTGTTCAACGCCTACCGCGAAGACGCCGATGTGCAAGACGCGTGGTTCCTGGCACGGGCCGACCGAGGCCGTGGCGCCACGGGTCAGATCAGCCTGCGCCGGCCCAACGAATACCTGTGGGAACAGGCCGTGCACGACTGGCACCGCATGAAGGCCCTGCACCAGGAATCGGTGGTCACCTGGTTTGCCGATCTCATTCGTGCACTCAAGCCCACGGCAGTGCACACGCACCATTACGCCCACCTGGGCCTGGAGTACCTGCGGGTCATCAAGCAGGTGGACCCGACCATCAAGATCTTGATGACCTTGCACGAGTACATGGCCATCTGCCGCAACCAGGGCCAGATGATCAAGACCGGCAGCTTCCGGCTGTGCAGCCGGTCCAGCCCCGACGACTGCTCGCGCTGCTTTGCGGACACCACGGCAGAGGACTTCTGGCTGCGCAAGCACTACTTCATGAGTCACTTTGACCTGGTGGACCAATTCGTGTCGCCATCGACATTCCTGAAGCAGCGCTACGTGGACTGGGGCCTGAGCGCCGACAAGATCACCGTGATCGAGAACGGGCAGGCTGACGAAGCGCCGCTGCCACCGCGCCCGCTGGCCACTGGCGAAACGCGCAATCGATTCGGCTTCTTCGGGCAGATCACACCCTACAAGGGGCTGGACGTGGTGCTGGAAGCGCTGGCGCTGTTGAATGAGGAAGACAGCGACAAGATCGTCCTGGAGGTGCACGGCGCCAACCTGGAACTGCAGCCCGAGGAGTACCGCCAGAAGGTGGAGCGGCTGCGTGCGCCGCTGATGGAGCGCGGCGTGGTGCAGTGGGTCGGACCCTACCAACCGCATGAACTGCGCAGCCGCATGGCCGGCGTGGACTGGGTGGTGGTGCCCTCCATCTGGTGGGAGAACTCGCCGATGGTGATTCAGGAAGCCTTCGTGTGTGGACGGCCGTTGGTGGTGTCAGACATCGGAGGGATGAAAGAAAAGGTAAAGGACGGCGGCGACGGCGTACATGCCTGCGTCGGCAACGCGCTTCAGTGGAAGGCCGCCCTGAGAAGTTGTGCCACAAGCCCCACCAAGCATGACCTGCTGCTGGCCGGGATCACGCGCCCGGCCTCCCATCGAACCGCCGCCAAGCGCCACTGCGATCTGCTGATCGAGGCGGAACAGTCATGAGACTTCATCTGTACGGCACGTCGCCTTACCTGCCTGACGCGGGATACCTGAGCGCCGATGAGTTGAGCCATCAATCAGGCGGCAACACCGGCAATCTGATGTTCTGCCACTCCATCTCCAGGATGACCGGCGCGGGCCCGGCATCCATTCCCTGGGGTGCAGCGTTGGACGGCTTGGATCCCGCGGCCGATCTGTTGGTGCTGCCGCTGGCCAATCAGCTGGGGGCTCACGTCGACCTCGACGCACTGGCTGACAAGATGGCGCGGCCCAAGATCCCGATGGTGGGTATAGGTCTGGGTGCGCAAGGGCCGATCGACGGGGTTGATGCCGCGGCTGTCCCGCAAGGAACCTGGAAGTGGCTGCGGGTGATTCTTGAGCGGTCTGTTGACGGCAAGCCCAACGTGGCGCTGCGCGGGGAGGAAACGCTGCGCGTCATTGAGGCGCAAGGTCTTGCAGACGGATGCGTGGTCACGGGGTGCCCGTCAAACTTTCTCAACCCCTCTGCCACTTTGGGCCGCGAGATATCACGCCGGCGCAGCAATTCAGTTAAACGGATTTCGGTCCCGGCGGGAAACCCCTTTCTTTCGAAGCACCGTGTGCTGGAGCAGAGTTTGCGAGGCCTCGTCGAATCGACGAATGGCACCTATGTGTGCCAACACCCGATAGACATGCTGCGCCTGGCCAAGCTTGAATACGAGACGGTCGAGCGCTCAACGTTCTCCAGATACAAGACCTATATTCACCCAGAACTCGACGACGACGGCTTCTTGGGTTGGTTCCGTGCTCACGCTCACGCTTACGCCAGCGTACCCGAGTGGATTACGACGATGGCGCGTCACGACATGGTCGTTGGAACCCGGATTCATGGGGTCATGGCGGGTATTCAAGCCGGGGTGCCGTCGGTATGCCTGTGCATTGACTCCCGGACCAAGGAACTCTGCCAGACGATGGCCATCCCGCATGCGGATGCGAACGACTACCCGAATGGCATTGGACTCGATGCCCTTCAAGGCATCTTGGACAACTGGGATGGGCGGCAGTACGACGACAACCGCCGCATGTTGGGCCAGCGTCTGGCAAGCTTCCTGCGCAACAACCGGATCGAGCCGCGCGGCGCATTGCAGGGGTTGCTGCGCAGTCAAGTTTCTGGCCATGAAGGGGAAGGCTTGGCAGCCCGTGAAGGCTCGCATCAGCTTTCGACGACTTCATCCGCTGGGCGTTACCAAAACATTTTCTCGGCTGCCGCATCAGCTGTGAACGTCGTGAACCCCAGCGTACTGTCCTTCGGGTGCGCCGATGGTTACGAGTTGAACGACCTGGCCACCCAACACTTTCACCATGGTCGGGTGGTGGGCTGCGATATTGATCTTGACGCGCAGCGTATTGCCACTCTTTGCAACGCCCAGCCCGCACGGGTGAAGGTGATGGGCCCTGACCCAGCGCTCCTGGCTGCGCAGGGCCCCTACGACCTTATCGTGGCCATGGCGGTTCTGTGCCGATGGCCAGAGACGCGGTCCATGGAAGACATCTCAAACTGTTATCCGTTCAGTCGCTTTGAAGAACAACTCCGGCAATTCCTTGAACTGCTCGTCCCCGGCGGCGTGCTCTGCGTCTACAACGCCAACTATCGCGTGCTTGACTCCAGCTTGATGGCGCAACTGGAGGTGATTGAAAACCCGGAATTGATCCCGACGTCGCAACCCGTTCGGCTGTTTCACCCGTCGGGGCAGCCCCGCACCGACAACGTATCGGGCGGAGTGGTGTTCCGCAAGGTGCTGAGGCCTGGCTCAGGCACAGGCACCCGGGCTCTGTAGGCCAAGACATGGCGAACTCGGCGCAACAGAAGACAGTTCCGGAACTGAGGGCCTGCATGGGCAGCCTGGGGCCATCGCTGCTCAAGGCCGAGGGGCTGTGCCTTGTCGCGGGCTTGTTGAGCTTGGCGCCTTTGGCCTTCATCATGTTGGTGTACGACCGCGTGGTGACCAGTCGCAACGCCGAGACCCTGGTGATGCTGGTGTTGCTGATGCTGCTGGTGTACGCGGTGGCCGAGGCCTGCGAGTGGGCGGCGTCCGAGACGCTTCGCGGGGCCGGTGCCATGCTGGACCACCGGCTGGCGGTGCGCTGCTTTGGACTGGTCTACACCCAGCGCCTGAGCAGCCCCGCCGCAAGCACCCTGCCGCTGGGCGACCTGCACCGCATCAGCGACTTCATGGCCGGCCCCCAGGCGGCGGCCTTGCTGCAACTGCCCGTGGCCCTGGTCTGTCTGGCGCTGATTGCCTGGTTGAGCCCCATGCTGTGCGCCTTTGCGCTCGGGGGCATGGTGCTGCAAAGTGTGCTGACTTACCTGAACGAGCGGGCCACCCTGGCGCCGCTGCAGGAAGCCAACCGCCTGGCCAGCAGTGCCCAGCGTTACGCCGAAGAGGGTTTGCGCACCGCCGAGGTGGTGCAAGCCCTGGGCATGGGGGCGGGCATGCGCAACCGCTGGGCCCAGGGCCGCATGGCAGCGCTGGCCTTGCAGCAGCACGCCTCCGAGGCCGCGGGGCGCATCCAGGCGGCGGCGCGCTGGGTGGCCAGCAACACCATGGCACTGATGATGGCGCTGGGGGCGCTGTTGATGATTCAGGGCGATTTGGACCGAGGCCGATCCGGCATCTTCATCGCAGCCCTGCTCAGTGCACGGGCCATGAGCCCGTTGTTGCAGCTGATCACCGGCTGGCGCAACGTGGTGAACACGCGTGATGCCTTTGCGCGTCTGACCCAGGCCCTGCAAGACCACCCCCTCAAGGAGCGCTCCATGCCGCTGCCTGCGCCCGAAGGTCACCTGAAGGTCGAGACCCTGGTGGCAGGCGCCCCTTCCGGCGGCGCACTCATCTTGCGCGGGGTGGCTTTCGAGCTCCATCCCGGGCAGCTCCTTGCCGTGATGGGCAACTCCGGCGCCGGCAAGAGCACACTGGCACGGCTGTTGATCGGCTTGTGGCCCGCGATGCAAGGCAAGGTGCGCCTGGATGGCGTGGATATCTACAGCTGGAACAAGGCCGAGCTGGGGCCGTTCGTGGGCTATGTGGGCCAGACGGTGGACCTGATCGAGGGCAGCGTGGCCGAGAACATCGCCCGGTTTGCCGAGCCCGACCCCGCACTGGTGGAAGCCGCAGCGCGTACCGTGGGCATCCACCACACCATCACCGCCCTGCCCCAGGGTTACGCCACGCCGGTGGGGCCCGGCGGGGCGTTCCTGTCCGGCGGTCAGCGGCAACGCGTGGCCTTGGCCCGCGCGCTCTACGGCCATCCACGCTTCGTGGTGCTTGACGAACCCAACGCCAGCCTGGACGAAGCCGGCGACCATGACTTGCTGGACACCCTGCAAGCCCTCAGGGCGCGGGGCACGACGGTGGTGGTGGTGACGCACCGCCCCGGCATCCTGCAGGTGGCCGACCGCATGTTGTTGCTGCAAGAGGGCGTGCAGCAGGCCTTTGGCACACCCCAGCAGGTGCTTGCCAACATCAACCAGGCACTGGCGGCGCAGCAGCCGGCGGGAGCATCCGCATGAGTGGAACCCACAGCACCCTGCGCCATACCGTGATGGCCTACAAGGGCGCGTTCATGGCGGTGGGCATGTTCAGCCTGGTAACCAATGTGCTCATGTTGGTGCCGGCGCTCTTTGTCATGCACATCACCGACAGCGTGCTGGTGAACCGCAACGAAATGACCTTGCTGTTGCTCACGCTGACGGCGGTGTTGATGTTCTGCATGGTGTCCGTGGCGGAGTGGAGCCGCAGCCGGGTGCTGGCGCGCATCAGCACCCGGCTGGACGCCGAGCTGGCGCAGCCGCTGTTCGACAGCGCGTTCAGGGCGCGGTTGGCACAGACCGAGCCTGAGCCGGCGCGGGCGCTCGCCGACCTGACCATGGTGCGGCAGTTCCTGACCGGCCATGCAATATTCGCCTTCTTCGACCTGCCCTGGACGCTGCTGTACCTGGGCGTGCTGTTTGCCCTGCATCCGGCGCTGGGCTTTGGCTGCCTGGTTCTGGCTGTGCTGCAAGGGCTGCTGACGCTGTGGAGCCAGCGCCGCGAACGCGGCCCGTTGGCATTGGTAACCCAGGCGGAAACCGCCCAACGGGTGTTCACCAACAACAAGCTGCAGAACGTGGAGGTGGTGGAGGCCATGGGCATGTTTCCGCAGCTTTGCTATCGCTGGCTGCAGCGGCACTCTGCCTGGCTGAAGGCACGCGCTGCGGCCGCCAGGCTGGCCCACTTCAACGAAGCCCTGAACGGCTATGGCCGCCACATCCTGCACACCGGTGCGGTGGCCATCGCGGCCTGGCTGGTCACCCGGGGACAGCTGAGTGACGGGGGCATGCTGGCGGTCTACATGCTGATCCTGCGCGCGCTGACACCCATTGAGTCCATGCTGACCAGCTGGCGGGGGCTCAGCGCCGCGAAGCAGGCGATGAGCCGGGTTGAAGCGCTGCTGGCCAACCACCCGGCTCCCAACACCGCAAAGTCGCGCGAGCCGGCCCTGGGAAGGCTGGCCCTCCAAGGCGTCAACGCCAATGCCCCTGGCCCGGCCCGGTCTCGCATCCTCCATGAGGTCACGTTGACCTTCGAACCCGGCACCGTCACCACGGTACTCGGGCCCTCGGGTGCGGGCAAGAGCACCTTGGCGCGCGTGATGTTGGGCATCTGGCCCCAAGTGACCGGCGCCGTGAGCCTGGACAACCGGCCGCTGGCGAATTGGAGCCGCGAGGATCTGGGCCCAGCCCTGGGCTACCTGCCGCAGGACGTGGAGCTGATGGACGGAACCTTTGCCCAGAACATTGCCCGCTTCGGCGTGATCGATCCGACCCAGGTGATCGCCGCGGCCAAGGCCGCGAGCCTGCATGACGTGATCCTGCGTTTCCCGAAAGGCTACGACACCCAGGTGGGTGAGCGAGGGAGCCTGCTGGCAGGCGGTTTGCGCCAGCGAATCGGATTGGCCCGTGCTCTTTACGGCGGGCCGGTGCTCGTGGTGCTGGACGAGCCCAACGCCAATCTAGACGACGTGGGCGAGAAAGCCTTGCTGCAGGCCTTGGAGTGGCTGCGCCAGCGCGGTGCCGCGGTGGTGATGGTGACGCACGAAAGGCGGCTGCTGAGCGTGACCGACCGGGTGGTGATCCTGAATCAGGGCCGAGTTCACTTTGCCGGAAGCATGGAAGAGCTGCTCGGCACAGGCGACGACGAACAAAACGACGACCCGCCCGCGCTGCTTGAAGACCATGAAGACCAAAACCGATCCGATGAGGCGCAGGCACAAGCCCTGGCCGCCTGATACAGGCAGGAGCACCCAATGAATTTCCGGACACTGCGGAGTCTGCAAGCGAGAGATCCGGGCCCGCAGGCATTGGTCACCCTCGACACGACGGTGACGTTGATGCCCGCCATGGTGCAGGAGTTGAACCTGCACACCGCGCAGCTGGCGCCGCCGGCCGACGCCGGAAAAGCCGCGCGCACAGGCTTATGGATTCTGCTGATGGGTCTGGGGGGCTTCCTGACTTGGGCAGCACTGGCGCCGCTGGACAGAGGCGTGCCCACCGTGGGGCGCGTGTCGGTGGAAACCAAGCTCAAGACCGTGCAGCACCTGACGGGGGGCATCGTCAAGGAGGTGCTCGTTCGTGAAGGCAGCATGGTCAAGGAGGGACAACCCATGTTCCGCCTGGAGGAATCCACCAGCAAGGCCAACTTCGAAGGCGTCCGGCAGGACTACGTGGGGGGCCTGGCCGTCAAGGCCCGGCTCTCGGCCGAGCTGGCCGGTGCCGACCGCATCGACTTCCCAGCCGAGTTGACCGGTCTGAGCGCCGATCCGCAGATTCAGCAGCTGATCCGCACCCAGGAGCAGCTGTTCAGCTCCCGCAGGGCGGCCTTGCGGGCCGATCTGCAGGTGATCGAAGAAGGTGTGCGAGGCCAGGACGAACAGTTCCGCGCCTATGCGAGCATGGCTGAGAGCCGACGGGCCCAGCTGGCGCTGCTCAAAGACGAACTCAAGGCAACAGAGGACCTGGTAAAGGCCGGCTTCTTGCCGCGCGCCCGGGCCCGCGACATGGAGCGGTCAGTCTCCGAGGCCCATGCCCAGATCCAGGAGCAATCGGGCAACATGGCCCGGGCGCGCCAG
>Ga0315904_10010193_pt1 | contig 12183 bp, 14 predicted proteins | sample LakEriMetagenome_6_FD_203529 | JGI IMG/M metagenome (GOLD analysis project Ga0315904, IMG submission 203529) | Freshwater fungal communities from buoy surface, Lake Erie, Ohio, United States - Buoy 12 MA120 | ecosystem: Environmental > Aquatic > Freshwater > Lake | place: USA: Lake Erie, Ohio...
AACAAGACTCCAGCTATGGAGATCGGGTTATATCATCGACCCCTTTCTATGCTGGAGTTGCTTTCATTGTGTGGCTTTCACTGCCTCACGTCTTAACTGACCAGTGCCGCTGTTTCGTATTCAGAAGAAATCGCTCCATAAAAATCTTCTCTAGAACCGCGATCAAATAGGACAAAATCAGGGAGCAGAGTTTTATCTAAATCTGGTTTGATATTGGGAAATAAGAATGGATTGGCTTGAGGGGAAACACCGATCGCGAGGATATCTTCCTTTATGCCCAGTTAAGAGGCATTCCAGATTGCTAAGCCAACGTACACAGGATAGATAGACTTTACGCCTGTAAAACCACCAGCTTGATAGAGGCGACGGCGAGAGAACTGTTTGAGATTCAACAAGTTGATAGAGCTAGGATGAATTAGCACCAAATCGCTGCGCAGATTCAAATGCAGCAGAACTGCACTCTTAAATAAAGCATCCCGAAAACCTAGCTGCATTGCAATCAAAATTACTGCAAACATAACGCCCGCGATCGCGATCGCTAGGCGACCTTTCTGATAGGTAAGTTGTAGCCAAGCTAAAGGAATCGCCAACATAACAATCAAAAGATTTGCACAATTTTCATTTTCATTTTATTTTCATTTTTTGCTCTAGGTAACCCAATTTATTGGAAAATGATAGGTGGCGATTCACGCTGTCTGTCATTTTTTAAGATGGAGGTGTGGATTTGAGATGTTTATAGAGCCATCCACATCCACCTAGGCAAGTGTGCTTATCCTCTTCGGAAACGTTAGTATTCGTTCTTAAATACTCTTGCAACCATTGGCATCCACGCATGAGGAGATTTTCGAGATCGAGATTCCACATAATGATTTTATGATCTTCACCCGATGACACCAAAATCTTGCCGTTGGGACTAAAGCAGACACTGCGCACGGGGCCTTGATGCCCATTAAATGTTCGCAAAAGCGTGCCGTCGCCACTCCAAAATTGAATTGTCGAATCTTCACTAGCGGAAACAATCGATTTCCCGTCAGGGCTAAAACAAACACTAGTGACTTCGGCACTATGACCATTTAAGGTTTTAATTAATTGCCCCTCAATACTCCAAAGTTTCACACTTTGATCCATACTGCCACTAGCAATCATCTTGCCATTGGGATTAAAGCATACCGTATAGACTTCAGCACTATGTCCGTCCAAGGTCCCAAGCAGAGTGCCATCCCAACTCCAAAGATTAATTAATTTGTCTTTGCTAGCTGATGCAAGCATACTGCCATCGGGAGCAAAGTCGATGCTATATACTTCGGCAGTATGTCCTGTGAGGGTCTGTAGCCATTTCCCATCAGCGCTCCAAACTCGGACAGTACCATCGGCACTACAAGAGGCAAATACCTGACCATCGCAACGATAAACAACCTTATAAATCTCCGCACGATGGGCGCTAATTGTGTCAATTAAAGTTCCATCAGTTCTCCATATTTTGATACTGGCATCGGCAGCGGCAGTCAGAATAGTAGAACTGTCTGGGCTAAACGTAACACAATTAACTTTGCCGTTATGCCCTTCTAAGACTGCTTCAAGCGTGCCATTGGCATTCCAGAGGTTGACAGTTTTATCTTTGCAAGTAGATGCCAAAAATTTAGAGTTGGGACTAACTGCTACGGAGATAACTTCATCTGTATGCCCCATTAATGTACGTAAAGGCGTTCCACGAATTGACCAAAGTTTTACAGTGGTGTCTTTGCTTGCTGAGGCAAGAGTCTTGCCATCAGGACTGAATGCAACGCTAAGAACAACATCACCATGTCCTTGGAAGGTATACTGTAAGCCTTGTTCAATATCCCAAACACGAATTGATCGATCAAATCCACTGGAAGCGATCGTATGATTGTCATGACTAAAGGCAACACTCCAGACTTTGTCTGAATGGCCATAAAAAGTTTTAAGTAAAATTCCATCCGATCCCCACATTTTAACCGTGCGATCGCGGCTTCCCGAAACAATGGCTAAACCGTTGGGGGCATAAGCAACACTTTCGACGAAGCTGTCATGACCCTGTAGATGTTTGAGTTTTACACCTAGAGTATTCCAAACAATTAAACTGCGATCGGCACTACCTGAGACTAAAGATTTACTATTAGGATGAAATGCCACACAGGTAACCCAGCGATCGTGACCGCCGCGTAAAGTGCGAATCATCGTGCCGTCATTTTTCCAGAGCCTAACGGTCTTATCTTCGCTTGCCGAGGCAATCATCTCTCCATCAGGGCTGAAACATACATCTAAAACAGGTCCTTCATGTCCTCTGAGAGTAGCGATTGGTTGGGGAGCAAATTTACCCTCCGCAGATTCATCGCGGTTCCAAATCTTAACCATATTGTCTCGGCTACCTGAAACCAACTGGTTATCGTTTGGACTAAAGGCGACACTGGTTACCCAATTGGTATGACTTGCTAAGGTTTGTAATAAAACTCCTGAGGCATCCCAGATTTTGATGGTGCGATCGCTGCTAGCCGAAGCGATCAACTTACCATCGTGAGAATAGCAAACTTTATTAACCCAAAACCCATGTCCTTCAAGACGATTAAATTCGTGTATACCATAGACAACCTGCTCTAAAGCGGTTATGCTCCGAATTTGAGTGTTAGCACGGAGATTTACGAGAGTGGTTTCATCAACCTGCGTTGTAAGGCGTTTCAGCTGAACACCACCAATCACGCCTGCAATCATTGCTTCAATATGATTGTTTGAGAGAAACAGCGCTTCCGAAGAAATGGTGTAAGCAACAATTTTTTCATTGATTTCGCCCATCTCCGCAATTATGCGTTGACGGCGCTCAGCATCTAGACTCTTTTCTAGCTCTTGACTTAGTTTTTCGAGGCGATCGGCATCGGCAGCACGAGCTGACATCAATTGTTCGCGATCATTAACTCTTTGAGAAGCCTCCAAAAAATTAAGATCTATTTTAGGTAGTTCTGATTGCCCTTCTGCCCAAGCTAGGGATTCAGATAAACGAGTTCCTCGCAACAAGCAAGATTCATCGGTTTCTTCGGAGCGTTGCCATGCCTGTAAAGCCTCAAGATAAGGACAGTTACGCAGTTCTGAAAACTTAACCTTGTTTTTTAGTTTGATCACCACGATCGAAACATCGTCGTCAGGAAACTCTAGATCTGAGAATTTATCAAGGGCAACCTTTAAGCCTTGTAAAATATCCTTCGCTGGATATTGAGCTAGTTCAATTACAGTTTTGCGCAGTGGAGAAACATCGCTACCATTAGATCGACCAAATTCCTCTCCCAATGGACTAGTTGCTTCAAATAGTCCATCACTACAAAAGATCGCGATATCTCCTTCATTAAGAGATCGCGAAGTAGCTCTGTAGGTAGCACTATCAAAACGCCCTAGCGCGATCGCAGGGTTCACTACTTCTTCACAAGTATTAGTCTCTGCTCGATAAATTAGTGGACCAGGAATGCCAGCATTACCTAAATGTAGTTCATAGGTAAACAGGTTAAGTGCACCATAACAAAAGGCGATCGCATCATCAGTGCCACTTTTGCATAGCAATTGATTTAAAGAATTGAGCATAGAGGCTGGATTTTGTAACCTGCCTTGCTGTGCATAGGCATCAAGCTGTCCTTTAAATAAAGCAGCATGGATCGCCCCAGCAACTGACTTGCCTGAAGAATCTGCGATCGCTACAGCTAATATGCCTGATTGCTCTAAAAACTGATAATAATCGCCGCCAAGATCTACTGCTGTCCATACTTCCGCAGCAAGATCTAGCCCAGGGTAAGCAGGCAAGCTTTGTGGCAATAAGCTTCTTTGTAATAATCTGCCACTTGATAGGTCATTGGAAGTTTCATTTAACTGCATATACTGGTAGGCAGGGCAATCCTCAGAACAATTATTGTTAACACAGAGATCAAATATTTGTATTCAGCCAGACCATTTATTTACAAATAGTTCCCAAAAATTCTGTGCTATACACACAGAGAATCATACCCCCTAAGCTAGGGTAACTTCATACAAATATGGCATTTTCCTGTAAAGTTCAGACTTAAATCTCATAAAGTCGAATTTAGTCACACTCAAGAGTTTCGCGAGTCATTCTTCCAGTCACAGGGTTTTGTCCTTTCGCTGATAGACAGAGCTTAAGACGAACTGGTGGACGTAAATCCACATCCGTAAAGTCTGCACCCTCAATTATCACGTTATTGAAAGAAGTACCGTAAGCAAATGAACCTTGAATTACGGCATTGGTTAAGTTTGCCTTATCAAGGCGAGCATTATCAAGCGTGCTATAGCTGAGATTTGCTCCTGTCAAGTTTGCCTCTTTCATATTGGCGGCAAAAAAACTAACTCCTTGCGCGTCAGCATTAATAAATGATGTGTTTCGCAGATCAGATTCATTGAACTGATAGCCTTGAAGCGATCGCTCTGAAAAGTCAGCGCCTTGAAGAAAAGCTTTCACATATACATCAGCCCAAACTGGATTAGCGCCTGTCAAGATTAGAACTAGACATAGCAGCATATTTATTGCATTGAAAATAATATTGCGTAAGGTAAAAACTGTGATTTTCATGATTTTGATGATAGCTGAGTCTTACCCACTTCTCAGTGAATAATTAGTGGTACATGGCAAAGCTATGCATCACTAATTATTCACTTTATAACACTTATTCTTTGCGTGAGAAGGGAAGTAATATCAAGTTTATGGCAAAAGAAGTAGGCGATCGCGGGGAGATACTTGTAGCCCAACTGCTAAAAGCAAATGGGTGGGAAATTTTAGAAACCCAGTGGCGCTGTTATTGGGGTGAGTTGGATTTGATTGCTTGCGATCGCCAATGGTTGCTATTTATTGAAGTAAAAACCCGTAGTGATCGCAATTGGGATGCTGATGGCAGTTTGGCGATTACCCCTAAGAAACAAGCCAAACTAATTAAATCTGCTTCTACATTTTTAGCGCAAAATCCTCAACTATCTGCACTAGCCTGTCGGTTTGATGTTGCCCTAGTGCGCCGCACAACATCAGCAAATTTTTGCTTGCAGACATATATCGAACAAGCTTTTGTCGCATAGTTACATAACCCAGAAAAGAGGATGCCATAAATTTTTGATGGTGCGATCGTATAGCTGTCGCCATTCATGTCAGGACATAAAACCCAGATAGAGAGAAGCACCGCTTCTCTCTATCTGGGTTGGGATTTGTTTTGATAAAAGTGGCTAAAGCTATATCGCCAACATTTGGCAAAATACTCACTAACGAGAGATCGCAGGCAGTCAATGAGCATGACAAAACTTCTCGATCTTGGTAAGGCAACTGCATCACATTAGGCAATTGACATGAAGCGATCGCTTGTTTAATAACCTGAGAACCTACGCAGTTACCAATAAATACAAATTTGATATCAGGACGATTCATCAGTAATTGAGCACAATTGAGGAACGTTTGACTATCATGGTAACGTCCCAAATTACCCGAATAAAGAACAACAAAGCAATCAGTTAACCCATATAGTTTGGCAAACCAATTTTCTGATTTAGCGATTGGGGAGAGTGTAAAGTAAAGTGTGTAAAGTCTAGGAAGTATACAGAGAGACAATCTAGACACACAATAACTAACACCAAAAACGATGAATATACGCAAAGAAATACTCGATGAAATGCTACAAGAATGTAAAACACCACCCGACCTATTCGGAGAAGGAGGAATCCTAAAGCAACTAACCACCGCGTTGGTGGAAAGAGCATTGGAAGCAGAATTATCTACCCATCTAGGGTACAAGAAGCATGAATCCAGACCAGGCGATGATAGTAGGCGGCGATCATATCGTGACGTTCAGATGAAGGAATTATTCCAACGTATTGCTCCCACGCTTCAGGGAAAAAATAACCTGCCCCCTCTTGATAAAACCACGCTAGTTCTTTATAACGCAGCATAAAAATGCCCCGCAAGATTAATGCTTGACAATATTCAGGATGGGTTTGACTATAGGCAAGCGCGAGTGTACTGCCCCAACTCCCCCCAGCTATTAATATTGAGATGTTTACGCAAAGTCTCAATATCTCCGACTAAATGCCATGTGGTGTTCTCGATAAGTTCAGCATGAGGAGTACTTTTGCCACAACCTCGCTGATCAAACTGGACAATACGCCACAAGTCAGGATTAAAATATTGACGATAAATTGGCTGACTCCCTCCCCCTGGACCTCCGTGCAAAATTACTACGGGCTTACCTTGAGGATTTCCCGACTCTTCAAAATAAATGGTATGTAAATTCGATACCTTGAGTAGTTCCTGTCTATATGGCTGGATCTCTGGATATAGTTCACGCATAAAGTATTTTTAAAGGATTTATAGCTGCCGCCAAGTTTAATGTCACTTCTCGAAATTGTGTCTATACTTTCGAGAAGTTCACCCCCCCAAAGAGATTTGCGGCGCGAGGGGACGCACATCTCTTTGGGGGGGTGAAGTTGTCTCAACATGACTTCTGATGGCTGGCAATATAGCCTGATTAATTTATAGAAGTGCCCAATATAGCAACTTAATGCTAAAAAGCAGAAAAAGTGCTCCAATCTTTTTCTGCTTTTGGCTTTTTTATAAATGACTTTCAGTTTGTAACATGCGTTGATAGGCAAGCCAGCCTGCGGCGATCGCCACGACAAAAAAGCCAACTAAAAATCGAAGATGGATCACCATATCTGGGTTTGACAGGGTTTTGCTATCAGTTGAGAGTGCTGTAAATGCCTCACTCATATGATAGACAGGATTAAACTGAGTAATCAAAAGTAAATCTTTTGATAAGAATGTGGTTGGGAAGAATGCCCCACCTAAAATTAATAGTGGCACGCCCACCCCTGCAACCAAAGAATTGACATCTTCGACCTTACGCGCAAATTTTGTCGCTAGCACAAATCCAATACCAACATATGATCCAATACTTGCCAAAATCACAAAAATCCCTAAAGTGATCGATCCGCTAAAGCGTACTTCCCAAAACGCAGCAACTGTATAAATAATTAAAGTCTGTCCAAGACCGATCGCAGCATAGGCAAAGAAAATACCAAGAAAGTATGAAATTCCATTGATCGGCGAAATTAATAAACGCTTAATTGTAAGGCTTTCTCGCTCTGAGACAATCGTGGACATTGTGCCGCCAAGACAACTAAAAAATAAAGCTGAACCGATTAAAGTTGCGGGGGCAGATAGTTTAAACGATTCAACGGTTGTAATTTTTGAACCTTCTGCCAAGACAAATCCGTTCAGTAACAGCATAGAAATAGGGAAAATCACCCACAATAGCAAAGTCCGATATGTGCGAAATAGTTCTAATAAAATACGTCGCCCGATCGCGATCGCTTCATACCCATAGTTCATGTGAATTTTTTAGTGATTGAGTGGCTAGCTATGGTAATTATAAGTAGCGGTGGCAAGAAGCTCTGCTCTCTCTTTAGTAATTGGCCGTCAGAGATAAAAAATAACTGTGTTAAATGGCAAAGATTTTCTTAGCAAATATCTAAAGCGCATTGTCATCATTGGCGTGGCAATTTATCTTGCCTTTAGGTTGGGACAGACTTTGCAATTATTGCTGACTAGTGTTTTTTTGGCAGGGGCGATCACGCCAATCGTCGAGCAACTTACCAGTTTTCGGATTAGGGTTAAGAGCTGGGAAATTGGCTTAAATCGAGTATGGGCTGTGGTGATGCTCTACTTGTTTTTATTAATAGTTATCATTTTAGCGATCACTCCTGCCCCTCAAATCATTCTGGAACTTGGGCAATTTTTTATTAAACTGCCAAATTTGTTAGAGCAAATTCAATTACCAAAAGGGGGGATGTTTAATTTTAGTCCAGACCAACTCAGTCGCATTTTACAAACTCAGCCACTATTAGATCAAGCCCAAAATTTTGGCAAAGATATCGTTGGACAGACTTTTGTATTTACGTTGCAGATTGTGAATGCGATCGGGGTTGGTATTTTGAGCCTGTTGATTGCTGCATATATGGTGATCCATTCTGATAGTTTGGTGCGAAGGTGTTTACGTCCTTTTTCTAGTGAAGTCCGCCAACAGGTAGAAATTTTAATCCCGCCGATTACCCGATGTCTCGGAGCCTATGTGGTGGGGAGGATTGGTACGTCCAGTTTGCTTGGCTTTTGCACCTATTTGACACTTTCTCTCTTTGGAGTTCCCTACTCAGGAGCCTTGGGGCTATTGGTAGCGATCGCCAATTTAATTCCTTATATTGGCGGACTAATGGCTTTAGTCGCAATTTTTATCGCCGCATGGGGTGTTGATTTTAGCAAAGGTGCAATCGCCATATTTATTTGCTTTGCACTTCAACAGATCGAGGCTTTTATCCTTCAGCCTTGGCTAGTTGCACCTTACCTAAATCTTGATGCCTTTGAGCTTTTGCTCTCAATTATTGTTGGGGCAGAGCTTTTTGGCGTAGTTGGCGCAATCATCGCTCCGCCGATCGCTGGGACAAGCAGAATTCTTTTCAAGCATTTTACTGCTAGTCCTATAGACGAAGACGCTGATCATAAATAATCAAAGGTTGCTAAGCAGCCTTTTCCATTGCTTTGCGCTCAAACCCTAACCCGCAAAATTAAAAGCGTTGCTCCAGAAATTGCTATATAGCTAATGTCCCTTGTCTTAAGACAGATTAAAACCCAAGAATTGGTTGGCGGCACGGAGCGCCGCCAACCAATTCTTGGGTTTTATGTCCTAGTACACTTGGCGACAGCTATAAGTTCCCAAAAACAAGAGGCGACGCTAAGCGTCACCTCTTGTTTTTTAGTAAACCTGAATCCATTCATGGATTTCATAATCATTCCAAATGCCATTCTGCCAATAAATATCGGATTCAACAAGCTGCCGTGCTTCTGCTATATCGGAAGCAACATAAACTGCAAATACTTTGGTCAAGTCTTGAGTTGGACCAATAGTCAGTAATCTGCCAGATTCATACATGGCTTTGATGTTATCAAGATGGACTTGGCGAAAAGGTGCACGTTTTTCTAGTACATTTTCGCAATAGCTGCCCCACACTACAAATTTTTTAAGTTCAGTGCTCAATTTTCTACCAATCCCTATAGATATAAATTCACTACTTCAAAATAATTGAAGCCTACTTTGCACTCCTCTATATATTTTATTTATGAATTATTGGTCTTAGGAAATTTCAAGTAAAAAATAGCAATTTTCATTATGAGAAACAATTAGAGGCTTTTCCGCACCGCAGTCGGTGGAAAGCCCCAAATTGTTTTTTGAAAGCCAGCCTGCGGATGGCTTTCAAAAAACAATTTTCAAAATGAGAATAGCTGAAAAAAAATGATCCATATAAAACAAAAAAATAGCGACGGACTGAGCCCGTCGCTATTTTTTGGGGATCAATTATTTTGTGTGGGTTCCTTAGTTAAAAAACAAACGATCAGCAATTAAAGCAACTGTGGTAGCAAAAGCAGTCACACCGATCGCTACAAAAATATTTTGACCTTGACTGACACTAAAACAAGCAACTGCTCCTGCGCCCAAACCTGCTGTAACTGCTGCAACTACAGGATCTTTAGTTGATTTATTATACATTTTTTAAAATACCGACTACTTAAATAAAAAATTTTGATGCTTAATGATTGCTAGCCTACAGCAGCCACCCAAGTCCGTTGGTAGTTCTCAATAATTCTTCTTGCTAGCCAGCATTTTCGTAATATTCAGTTACATAATCAATATCGCGATCTCCTTTGACAACCTCAAAAGAGATAGGAATCAACAAGCACTTCCTATCTCTTTTGGGGTTAGGTTACTGTCTATAGACAGATATCACGATTGCTAATATCGCTTACCAAAAGATGTCGCCAAATATCTGTTAGATTTATATATGTTTACAAATTCAATTTAATAAAAAAATTTTATGAGCTTACTGATCGTCGGTGCGACAGGTACATTAGGTCGTCAAATCACCCGTCACGCACTGGATCGGGGGCTAAAAGTTAAATGTTTTGTTCGTTATCCTAAAAAAGCAAACTTCCTCAGAGAATGGGGTGCAGATCTAGTAGCAGGAAATTTGAACAATGTTCAAAGTCTAGATGATGCACTTGAAGGAGTCACCGAAATTATTGACGCAGCCACGACTCGTGCTACGGGATCAATGCGAATTAAAGATGTCGATTGGCTTGGTAAAGTTTCATTGATCCAAGCTGCCGAACGCGCAAAAGTCGAACGCTTCGTCTTTTTCTCGATTCTCAATGCCGAAAAATATCCCAATGTCCCACTGATGGACATTAAATATTGCACCGAAAAATTTCTTGCATCCACGGATCTTAACTACACTATTCTCAAGCCCTGTGGATTTTTCCAAAATTTGATTGGGGAATATGCAATCCCTATCCTTGAGAATCAAACAATTTGGATCGGTGGCGAGTCTTCACCAATCGCTTATATGAACACCCAAGACATCGCCAAGTTTGCCGTTCGCGCCCTAACTGTCAAAGAAACTGAGAGACAATCCTTTGCGATCGCAGGATCGAAAGCATGGCAGCCTAGCGAAATCATCAAGCTTTGCGAAAGAATGTCGGGCCGTACCAGAAAAACCGCCAACATGCCCATCGGCTTGCTGAGATTTGCACGAAAAATTGCTCTTGGCTTTGAATTTGGCTGGAGCTTTGCTGAGCGCATGACCTACGCTGAAGTCCTTGCTAGTGGTATTCCCCTTGATGCAGATATGAAGGAAACTTACAAAATCTTTGGCTTGGAAGAAGAAGATATGACTACTCTTGAATCCTATATGCAGGATTACTTCAGCCGCATCCTTAAGAAGTTGAAAGAGCTAGATTATAAAGAGCCAAAAATTAAAGCTCCTTTTTAAAGCCTAGAGCTTTGAGTGTGTGCTTTATACATCCTCTACTTTTAGACTTTGTTGCTATATTTGAAGTAGCAGACATAAAAACAGCTCTCAAGAAACATTCGATTGACGAGTGGTAACCAACCAAGTAAACCCAATAATTTAAATCATGAGTAAATCACCATTAGACGCTTTCTTTATTGGTAGAGCCACTGCTGAGGCTGTAATCGATCGCATTGAAGAAACAGTAACTGATGCCCTAAGCGCTTTAGGTAAATTTGATGCTGAACAACGCGAACAAATTCGGACTTTTGTCGAATCAATTCTAGAAAAAGCCGAACAGCAAAAGGGAACTGTAACAACCGAAGATGCAGATATTTCTCCAGATGATCTCCAAGAAACTATTGATAATCTTCGGGCTGAAATTGCTCAACTAAAGTCTGAATTACAGCAATTTAAAGACAAATAAACAATAGTCAGCGCTCTTGTATAGAGTCTTGATTTCAACAATAAAAGCCCTGCATAGTAGGGCTTTTATTGTTTTACATTGAGTTTGAACTAATACCAAAAGCAATTTTTTGCCATTTTAAAACTTCATATAACTAGTGTTTTAACGTGGGTTGGGCAAAGAAGGGGAGGCTTTAGGCGAACTATTAGGTGAAGTAGTCGGTGAAGCGCTAGGTGAAGCAGTGGGTGAAGCACTGGGCGAAACGGTGGGTGAAGTGCTAGGTGAAGCTGATGGCTTAACTTGGGCTGGTTGAGCTTTTTTCTTTTCTCCCAAAATGCTAGGACTACCATCATCAAATACACCCGCAATACAGGCAATCATTAAGGTTGCCAATGTACCAACAAATAGAGCTTTCCAACCCAATTCCGAAATATCCTTACGGCGAGATGGGATTAATGCGATCGTCCCACCAACAAAGATCCCAACAGAGGCTAAATGGGCAAAGCCAGATAAGGCATAGCTGACGATGATAACTGTGCGATCGCTAATTAATCCATCCTTTGCCGCCTGAGCCAAAGCCTGATAAGGAGGGATCGCTGTTTCTAGCAAGCGTCGTCCAATAATCACTGAAGCCGTCCAAGAATCATCTAGTGAAACACCAGTTAACAAAGTCAAAGGATAAAATAAAGTCCCTTGAATATTTGGCAGATTCACTACCTTGAAAATGTCGCTGATGGTTGCCAGCCAAGCAAAAATTTGATTAACGAGATCGACTAAACCCACAATTAAGATCAAAATTGCAGCGATCGAAGCAGCCATTTTCAGCCCATCCAAAGCGCCAATAATCGCGGCATCCATGGGACTCATCCGCTTCATTATCTCTCCACCAG